>Ga0307479_10000518_pt1 | contig 34703 bp, 25 predicted proteins | sample atmos_gasesECM4C_FD_203743 | JGI IMG/M metagenome (GOLD analysis project Ga0307479, IMG submission 203743) | Hardwood forest soil microbial communities from Morgan-Monroe State Forest, Indiana, United States - atmos_gasesECM4C_515 | ecosystem: Environmental > Terrestrial > Soil > Temperate...
GTGTTGCCTCCTTGCAACCGAATCCTCGCAAAAAGCCCCGGGGTCAGAGCTAAATTCTTGTTTGCGAAAGTGGCCCGCAGGCGAATCGTTCCTGTCGAAGAGCTGACCTGATTGTCCACAAAGCTCATTTGGCCTGAGTGGGGGAAGCCGTCTTCGTCCGCGAGGCCTAACAGCGCTGCGCCTCGTAGATCGTGCGAAGTCGTCCCGCGGGTTTGCGTAACACGCGCATACTTCAGATAGGTCTGCTCATCAACATCGAAATAGACGTAGATAGGATCGAGCGAAACGAGAGTGGTCAGAGGTTTGATCTGCCCGGCTCCGCCTTCGACCAAATTTCCTTCGGTGATCTCCGCCCGCCCCACACGACCCGTAATCGGAGCCGTGACGCGCGTGAACTCCAGATTCAGTTCCGCGCCGCGAAGGGCCGCCTCTGTGGCGGCTATGCGAGCTTCGGCTTCGTTGCGAACTGCGGCACGCCGATCGTACTCTTCGGCCGACATCCCATCATTGTTGTGGAGGCGTTCGGCGCGCTCAAAATCGCTTTGCGCTCGCGAACGCTGCGCTTTTGCCTGCGAGAGTTCGCCCTTTAGACGGTCCACTTCCGCCTGGAACGGCCGCGGATCGATATGGAACAGGAGGTCGCCTTCTCGAACGATCTCGCCTTCCTTGAAGTGCACGCTCTGCAAGTAGCCGGAAACGCGTGGGCGCACTTCCACCGCATGGACGGCTTCAAGGCGGCCGGTGAACTCATCACTGTCGCCGATTTGTTTGCAGACAACTTCGGCTACACTTACTTCCGGCGGCGCTGGCGCCTTAGGTTGGGCCGAACTTGAACACCCGGCAATCAGGCCGGCAAGAATCGCCAGGCCGATGGCCAGCGTTAGCCCCGGCAGCAAGGCGCCGTGGTTCTTACTTTTCCATTGGTCCGTTATTTCCCGTTGCATGTATTTCCCCCAAGGCCGTTTCCGGTTTTTATGGCTCTCATTTCTACGATTTGTGCTCGGAGCTAACGTCCCGCTTACCAATCCGGCCCCGAGATCTCCGTGTTGAGATAGATGAAGAAGGAGCGAGGATGGTTATATGGGGATACGTGACACGGATACCATACATGGTATACAATATGGAACCAGGTGAGTCATGGCTAAATTTGCAGAAATCTGCCCAGTAGAAACCACTGCACGCATCGTCGGTGGACGCTGGAAAGCCGCGGTTCTCGAGCAACTCTTCCAAGGCGCCAAAAGGTTCTCCGAACTGAAGCGTGCTATTGCCGGAATCACGCAACGAACGCTCTCCCAGCAACTCCGCGAGCTGCAGCGCACGGGAATCGTTGAACGTACCGTTTACCCGGATATGCCTCCCCGAGTGGTATACGCCACTACTCCTCTCGGAAAGTCTCTGCGGCCGTTGCTGGATGCGATGTGCCACTGGGGCAAGTCGCACTCGGCTGCCATGGCATTGAAGAAGCTCCGGGCTTCCGATCGACTGCGATAAGGCGACTCTGTCGGATAACTAAGCCTTCGATTGCCTATGCGCCTTACAGCTATTGCTTACGCAATTGGCAGGGCGGCTTGACCGTCAGAACTTACAGCAATGTCGCTACTCCTGTCGCACTGATGGAAGCCGCGTATCGTTTGCCCCCGGTAAGGCATCTGATGGATTAGATTCTAAGACTTGCAACGGTGGTGCGAAACCGTGGGCAACGATTCGGAAATCCTCGCCGCCCCAGCGCTTGAAACCCGATTCGAGACTCTCGTTCGCTTGTCCCAAGCGATCGCAGCGTACGGCGACCCCAAAGAGCTTTTTGGCGTGCTAGTCAACGAACTGCATCAAGTAGTGCAGTTTGACTTCATCGGAGTGTCTCTTCGCGACAAAGACTCCGATACTTTTCAAAATTATTTCATCGACATGGCGAGTCGATCAGAGTTGGTTCCCGAAGAGGAGCTAACACCCGAGGAGACGCTCACGTTATGGGTTTACGAGCGGCAAGAACCCCTGCTGCGATCGACGAACGAAATGGAGCCGCGTTATGGCCGGCTGCAAGCGATTTTGAAAAGGCTCTATATTCGCTCGATCTGCGCACTACCATTGACGACAGCGCACCGCAAACTGGGGGCAATCACTTTCGGTAGCAAGCAGGTCGATACCTACTCGCCAGACGAAGTCCGATTCGTGTCCCAAGTGGCGGGTTATATTGCGCTGGCGTTCGACGACGCGTTGAATTTTGTGGCGCTGCGGCGGGCGTCTGAGGAACTACAGAGTAAGAACGACCGGCTGCAGCTGCTCCTTGACGTCACCAATCAGGTTGTCTCAAATTTGGAGCTCCGCGATCTCCTGCGTTCCGTCTCGCACGACGTCCGGCGTGTGATGGAGTGCGACTATGCCGGCTTGTCGCTCCCGGACGTTGACAACAAGCAGCTGCGACTTTACGCGCTTGACTTTCCGGAGGGCAAAGGGTTCCTCCAGGAAGACTTGGTCTATTCGATGGAGGGAACGCCCTCCGGCACGGCATTTCGAACGATGAAACCTCTGACTCTCCAGAGCCCCTTCACCGGCTGGCTCAATTACCCCATCGTTCAGATCGCGGTGCGGGAAGGTTTGAAGTCTGTCTGCTGTTTACCCTTGATCAGCCGGAATCGCGCGATTGGCGTCTTGGTTCTCGGCCGGCTCCGAGACGATGCCTTCAGTCAGACTGATATCAGTTTCCTTAGCCAGGTTGCAAACCAGATTGCTCTCGCCGTCGAGAATGCTCTCGACTACCGTGAGATTCGGGAACTGAAAGAGCAGCTCTCGAAGGAAAAACTCTATTTGGAAGATGAAATCCGCGCGGAAATGAATTTTGCCCAGATCATCGGGAGTAGCGCTTCTCTGCGCAGAGTCCTGAAGCGGGTGGAAACCGTCGCGCCGACCGATTCGACAGTGCTGATCTATGGAGAGACGGGCACGGGAAAGGAACTGATTGCGCGCGGCATTCATGATTTGAGCCCGCGGCGCGCGAAGCCCTTCGTCAAGCTCAACTGCGCGGCCATTCCGACGGGCTTGCTGGAAAGCGAGCTGTTTGGGCATGAGAAAGGCGCATTCACAGGAGCGATCGCGGAACGCATTGGCCGTTTCGAAGTGGCCAATGGCGGCACCATTTTCCTGGACGAAATAGGAGAAATTCCTCTCGAATTGCAGACCAAACTGCTCCGCGTGTTGCAAGAGCGGGAGTTCGAGCGGCTGGGAAGCTCGCGCACGCTTCGGACCGATGCGCGTTTGATTGCCGCGACGAACCGCGATTTAGAAGCGATGGTGAGCGAGCAGAAGTTCCGATCCGATCTCTTCTTTCGTTTGAATGTTTTTCCTGTCCACGTTCCGGCCTTGAGGGAACGCGATGGGGATATTCCGCTCCTGGTGCGGCACTTCACGCAACAGTTCTCCAGACGTATGAAAAAGGTCATAGAAACAATTCCGTCTGCGGCAATGGATGCGCTGAGCCGATATCATTGGCCGGGGAACATACGAGAACTCCAGAATGTGATCGAGCGCGCCGTAATTATCTCGACGGGCCCTGCCCTGAGCGTTGATGTGACTGATTTGAAACTTCCCAAGGCCGGACATGCTGAAGAAAGAGCCGCTGCTCCGAATTCCGAGACAAACGGCGCACTTCACGATGTTTTGGAGGAAACGGAACGCCGGCACATCCTCGACGCCCTTCAACAGTGTAATTGGGTTGTGGCCGGTCCCAATGGCGCAGCGGTACGTCTTGGAATGAAGCGATCCACGGTCCAAAAGCGAATGCATAAGCTCGGAATTGTACGCGGCTCTGCGTAGTCGCCTCGTCGGTCTTTCATTCAAACATTGTCCGAAACGTTCCCGCCTTCAGCTCTCTTTCTCTGTGCCGGGAAACGGGCAGCCGGCCACGTCCCTGGCAGTGCCACGGTGGCAGCGCGATTTAGGGAGCTCTCTCGGCTCGCCATCCCACTACAAATCAATAAGTTCCGCAACCTTGGAACCCTGCGCGCTTTGGCACACGCTATGCATTTCTCCTTTGCGTGAGGCGTTTGCCATGAGTGGAATGCGAAGTCTCAACGGAGCATTGAATTTCCAACCATAGCTCTCAGGAAAGCGCTCTCGTTCTTCCACCATGGAAATTGACTCCTGGATGCCGAGCGAGATTCGAGCCATCTCACCGCTGGTGGACCGCCTGATGCGGCTGATTGAACGATCGAAATGTATTCCGGGAGCGGAGGCGGATGTCGAGCTGGCGCTCCGCGAAGCTCTGGGAAATGCCGTCATGCACGGCAATCGGCAAGATCCAGGAAAAAAAGTACACATCCACTGCCGCTGCGGGCCCGGCAAGGAAGTATCCATCGTCGTGACGGATCAGGGAAAAGGATTCGACTTCGGAAAGACAGTGGGTAACGGCCTCACATCGGAACCTGCTGCCGACCATGGGTATGGCATCCCGCTGATGAAAGCGTTTATGGACGATGTGCACTTTGAACGAGACGGTCGGAAGTCCATATGCGCAAGCGAGCCGGTTTCAGCGGAAAAGGAGGCAGCTATGCAGGAACAAGACTTGGTCAGAAATCAAACGAACGCTGAGTTCCGGCAAGGGCCGAAAAAACCGAGCGTGTCGGCAAATCTTTCGGCCGCAATGCTGGAAAACAACCAGATGACACGCCCGAAAGGGGCAGTCGACGTCGTTGTTTCTTTGGTTGGACATGTTTTGCTGGTCGCAATCGCCATTCTCCTTCCTTTGTATTTCAGCGATGCGATGCATTTGAAGGCAATGGAAACAACATATTTGGTAGCGCCGCCTTTGCCACCTCCTCCTGCCGCGACAGCTGCAGTTCGAGCGATCCGGCGCCCGGACACCTTGCTGAAAGACAACAAGCTCTACGTGCCGCGCGTAATTCCCAAGCACGTTGATGTGGTGAAAGATCTTCCGAACGCGCCTCAAACGATTGCGGGCGTGCCCGGGGGCGTTGTCGGTGGGGTTCCGGGTGGTGAGTTGGGTGGGGTGATCGGAGGAATTTTGGGTGGAATGGATCATCCGATTCCACCTCCGCCTGCGGAACCAGTGGCGCATCATGGACCCTATCTTGTTGGCGGAAAAGTTCAAGCACCACGCCTGATTCAACAAGTTCAGCCGGTCTATCCCCTACTGGCCAGACAGGCCAGAATGCAGGGAGACGTGGTGATCGACACCATAATAGACGAACGCGGCGAAGTTACGCAGATGAAGCTGGTTTCTGGAAGTCCGCTACTGGCTGAGGCTGCCTTTAAGGCTGTGGGGCAGTGGAGGTATGCGCCAACGCTGCTTAATGGGACGCCGGTGGCTATCGAAATGGAAGTCACCGTTCACTTTCTTGGAAGCTAGTTCCCACTGCGTGCTCAGACGAGAGCTGATCCAGCCTTGACTAGCGGTTTTGCCGGAGTGGACTAATGCTGGTCCAGTGTCTCCCTTCGGCACTCTCTGCAGCCGAGCCGCATTGCACTTTCAATTCGCCAATTCGCTTAATTCCGAAGCGTTCTCTCTTGCCCAGCATGTTTTGTGTGCCACAATACGGACACGCTGCCGCAAATACGGCACTGCCGCGGTGGCAGCGTGATCTAGAGAGCGCCCTCTCGGCTCGCCATCCCATTGCAAATCAATAAGTTCCGCAACCTTGGAACCCTGCGCACTTTGGCACGCGCGATGCATTTCTCCGAATTGAGGCGGCAAACCGGTTGGTGGTCGAAGGAACACCACCAATCGGCGAGAGAAGCGAGTCATGGGAATGCTACGAATCACGATTGCCGAGACACTCACTGAACAAAGGTGGACGCTCGAAGGCCGCCTCGTTCACCCGTGGGTTTCGGAACTGAAGTCCAGCTGGACGAGAACAGAAACCGCTCGGCGGGAACGCCGGTGCGTGGTGGACCTTACCGAGGTGACCTTCATCGACAAGAGCGGGGAGAAGGCGCTCACGGAGTTGTGCAAGGAGGGCGCGGAACTCATCGCCACCGGTGTTTACACCCAGCACATCGTGGACAACATCGAGAGGAAAAAGTCGAATCGTCAGCTGTGAGGGAAGGAGTAGACCATGAATAGAGAAGAACTGAACTGGTTATTGCAAACGATCAAGGACGCCGAGACCGCGGAGCGTTTCGTGTTGGCGCAGTACGAGCGCGGGAGAATCTCCTTGCAGATGATGGCCGATGTAGCCCGGGAACGGGGATGGATCAACCTCAACGCCAATCAATTCTTGACGATGGTGATGCGTCACTCGAGCGAATACGCGAAGTCAGAATTATCCATTGCCTGATGAGAGGAGCAGCCGCATGCCCGCGCAAGGTTTGGAGAACTACAACAGGAAAGGAACGGGCGCGCCGGCCAGGCGAGGCACGATGGCGAGAGAGGAATACGCGTTTCTTGCCGCTGCAAAACGTGGCGATCCGGCTGCGTTCGAGATCCTTTGCAAACAGTCTGCAAACACGGTCTTTCACATTGCACGGCGAATGATGCGGAGCAACGAGGATGCAGAAGATGTGGTGCAGGAGTCGTTTCAACTGGCCTTTATTCATCTCCAGAGCTTCAAAGGCGATTCCCGGTTTTCCACGTGGCTATCCCGCATTGCCATCAATGCTGCGCTGATGAAACTGCGCAAGAAGCGCCACCTGCGGGAAGTGTCGCTGGATGCACCGGCCGAAGCCGAACAGCCGCCTTCCTGGCTTGAGGTCGAAGACCAAGGCCTGAATCCCGCGCAGCTCTACGCGCAAAAGGAACGGCAACGGATTCTCTCCGAGGCCCTGAATGGTTTAACGCCAGGGATGCGAAAAGCCATCGAGCTGCGTGAGCTTGACGAGCGATCGACGGAAGAGACCGCTCGGATCATGGGAATTACCGTTGGCGCGGTAAAGGCGCGAGTGTTTCATGGGCGAAGGAAATTGCGCGAGAGATTGAAGCACTATGCCGGATCAGCCTGGGCGTCCAGAAGGGAAGCTACTGGAACGATCGGCAACACGAGGCATGTTCCGCAAGAACAGGTTCCCTGCAACGCGTGTGATTAGAGCGGGGGAATAAAGGGAGCATCTTGCTTTGGCGCAGCAAGAGACCGATTCGGTCGCATCACATGAAGATTTGATGTAACAAGAGACCGCTCGGTCTCATCTAATAGTTTGTACATCGCGGACCGTTCGCGATTGGGTGTAGGGAGTCCTCGTTATGTGGATTGTTCGGATCGCTCTGGACCGGCCGTATACCTTCATCGTTCTGGCCGTACTCATTTTGGTTCTGAGCCCGATCATGATCTTGCGCACGCCAACCGATATTTTTCCAAACATCGATATCCCGGTGATCGCGGTTGCGTGGCAGTACACCGGTATGAATCCGGAGGAATTGGAAGGCCGGCTTACAAGCACGTATGAACGAGTGCTGACCACCGTCGTCGACAACATTGAGCACATCGAATCAACCACGGTAAATGGTCAAGCCATCGTTAAAATTTACTTGCAACACGGCGCGAGCTTGGATACCGCCAATGCCCAGGTAACGGCCGGATCTCAAACCATCCTTCGCCAATTGCCGCCAGGCACTCTGCCTCCCCTGATCATCAACTATAGCGCTTCGAGCGTGCCTATTCTGCAGTTGGGCCTTTCCGGAAACGGACTCTCGGAGCAGCAGTTGAACGACCTCGGACAGAATTTCCTAAGGCCCCAACTGGTGACGGTACCCGGGGCCGTGGTTCCATTCTTGTTCGGGGGCAAACAACGCCAGGTCATGGTCGATTTGAATCCCGGCTTGATGCAGTCGAAAGGGCTGTCGCCACAAGATGTTCTCAATGCCGTGCAGCAGCAAAACCTCATTTTGCCTTCCGGAACGGCAAAGATGGGCCCGTTCGAGTACGACGTTCGACTGAACGCCAGCATGAGGACCGTTCCCGAATTGAACGACCTCCCCGTCAAGGTTGTTGGGAATTCCACCATCTATCTTCGTGATGTAGCGAATGTGCGGGACGCTTTTGCGCCGCAGACCAACATCGTGCGCCAGGATGGCCGTCGCGGCGCCCTGGTCTCCATCCTCAAAGCCGGCAACGCTTCGACAATCGACGTCGTGAAGGGCATTCGCGGTCTTCTTCCGCGTGTCGCCCAGACCCTGCCCCCGGAGCTGAAGATTGTGCCTCTGGCCGATCAGTCTATTTTCGTCCGAGGCTCTGTGAATGGTGTCATCCGCGAGGGCGTTATCGCCGCGTGCCTCACGGGGTTGATGATTCTGCTGTTCTTGGGGAGCTGGCGCAGCACCTTGATCATTGCTGTCTCCATTCCGCTATCCATCTTGACCTCCGTCATGATCCTCAGCTTCCTGGGCGAAACCATCAACATCATGACGCTCGGGGGGCTGGCCCTCGCCGTCGGAATTCTTGTGGACGACGCTACGGTTACGATTGAAAACATCGAGCGATATTTCGAAGAAGGGCATCTGCAGCGCGACGCCATCTTGGAAGGCGCGGCGCAAATCGCCGTGCCCGCCCTGGTCTCCACGCTCTGCACCTGTATCGTGTTCTTACCCATGTTTCTCTTGGGCGGCGTAGCGCGATATCTCTTTGTTCCTCTCGCCGAAGCGGTGGTGTTCGCCATGCTCGCGTCATACATCTTGTCCCGGACACTCGTTCCCACGCTGGCGATGTATTTGCTAAAAGTAAAACAGCACGACCGCGCAGGGTCACGAAATCCTCTCGTACGGTTCCAGCTAGCATTCGAGCGTGGATTCGAACGGCTTCGGAACTCCTACCGTGCGCTGCTCACAACGCTTGTCCACCGGCGGTTCCTTTTTGTACCCGTCTTTCTTCTGGCCTGCGCTGCAGTGTTTCTCCTCGTGCCGTGGCTCGGTCAGGATTTCTTTCCGAACACGGACAGCGGTCAATTCATCCTGCATCTCCGCGCCAAAAGCGGCACGCGAATCGAAGAGACCGCGAAGCTGTGCGATCTCGTTGAGGGCACCATACGCCGCGAGATCCCCGAGCGCGAGGTGAACAACATCCTGGACAATATCGGGCTGCCTTACAGCGCTATCAATTTCATGCACAGCACATCGGGCCTCATCGGAGCGGGTGACGCCGATATTCTGGTGTCCCTCAACGAAGATCACCACGCCACTGCAGACTATGTTCAGCGCCTGCGAGAGAGGCTGCCCCGGGAGTACCCCGGCACGACCTTTTACTTTCTCCCTTCGGACATCGTTACCCAGGTTTTGAACTTTGGTTTGCCGGCGCCCGTCGATATCCAAATCGAGGGAGCCGATATCGAGGGCAATCGCGAAGTCGCGGCCCGGGTGCTGCAGGAAGTCGAGCTGGTTCCGGGTATCGCCGATGCGCGCATACAGCAAGCGTTTGATTACCCTGAGTTCGATGTGGCTGTGGACCGTACGAAGGCGGCCCAGGGCGGCTACACTCAGCGCGATGTAGCCAATAGCCTGTTGAACTCGCTCAGCGGTAGCTTCCAGATCACGCCGATGTTCTTTCTGAATTGGAAGAACGGCGTCAGCTACAACCTCGTAACCCAGACTCCGCAATATTCGATTCAATCCCTCGAAGACCTCCAGAACACTCCGCTCAATGCTTCGACTGCCGTGCGCCCCGAAATTCTCGCGGACGTTGCTTCCATCCAACGTTCGAACGAGATGGAAGTGATCAACCATTACAACATCCGGCGCGTGGTCGATATTTACGCCAGCGTCCAGGGGCGTGATTTAGGAGCGGTGGGCCGCGAGGTCACGCGCATAGTAGATGCCAATCGAAAGTCCTTGCCGCGCGGCAGCTTCGTGACTGTTCGGGGCCAACTGCAAACGATGCGCAGCTCGTATCTCGGGTTGATGGGGGGACTGGTCTTTTCCATCGTTCTCGTCTATCTCTTGATTGTCGTGAACTTTCAATCATGGCTGGATCCGTTCATCATCATCACCGCGCTCCCAGCCGCGCTTGCCGGCATCGTCGGTTTCTTGTTCTTCACCCATACAACACTCAGCGTCCCGGCCTTGATGGGCGCCGTTATGTGCATGGGCGTCGGAACGGCGAACAGTATTCTCGTGGTTTCTTTTGCAAAAGAACTGCTGCTGCACCACGGAGATCCCGTCAGGGCGGCCATCGAAGCCGGCTTCACCCGCTTTCGCCCTGTGCTCATGACGGCGCTGGCCATGATCATCGGCATGATTCCCATGGCGCTCGGGCTGGGCGAGGGCGGCGAGCAGAATGCGCCGCTAGGGCGCGCCGTCATTGGCGGCCTGTTGTGCGCCACCGTGGCTACCCTGGTCTTCGTCCCTGCGGTCTTCAGCTTGTTACACGGACGACGTGATCCTTCGGCTGTCCAACAACCAGCGGGGGGCAGTCCCGAACCAATGCAAGCGTGAGTTAAAGGAAACGAATGACATCGAGCGAGGAAAATGTGACGACTACCCCCGAACCAGAAGCGATCGAAGCGCAGACCGTGCAGCTGAGTCCGGATGGATTTGGCCCTCGCCCCGGAACCCGGCGCCGAACCGCAATCCTTGTCGCGGCGGCCGTGCTCGCCGTTCTCGCTCTCATGATTTACTTCGGTATCCATTCGCGGGTCGTAGCCGAATCGCGGCTGACGCAACGAACGCAAGAAGCTGCCATTCCCACCGTCGCCGTGATCTTTCCGCGAGAAGGTGCTCCGACACAGGAAATTATCCTGCCCGGCAATACGCAGGCATTCAGCGACGCACCGATCTATGCGCGAACCAGTGGCTATCTCAAGCATTGGTATTTCGACATTGGCGCGCACGTTCAGAAAGGCCGGTTGCTTGCAGAGATAGAGACCCCAGAAGTCGACCAGCAGCTGCTACAGGCTCGAGCGGACCTGGATACAGCCCAAGCCAACCTGAACATCGCCAAAATCACCGCGAGCCGCTGGCAAGACCTGGTGAGCACGGGCTCTGTGTCCCAGCAGGAAACCGACCAGGCAGTCAGCAATCTCAGCGCGGTCAAAGCCGCGGCCGAATCCAGTTCCGCCAACGTGCGTCGCCTTGAGCAGCTGCAATCGTTCGAAAAGATCTATGCCCCCTTTGACGGGATCATCACCGCCCGCAATACGGACATCGGAGCACTCATCGACGCAGGGGCCAATACACAACCGAGGGAACTCTTTCACATCGCCGCCATTCGCACGCTCCGCCTCTACGTCGCGGTCCCCGAGGTGTACTCACGTGCCGCGCGCTCCGGTGCACCAGCCACCTTAACCCTCGATGAATTCCCGGGCCAAACCTTCCATGGCACTCTCGTTCGTAACGCCAACTCTATTGACATCGCTTCGCGCACGCTGCTTGTCGAAGTCGATGTCGACAATCCGACCGGCCAGCTCCTGCCGGGCGCTTACGTCTTTGTGCACCTCAAGCTGCCTGACGAGACGCGCTCGGTGACCATTCCATCGAATACGCTGATCTTCCGCAAAGAGGGTTTGCAGGTCGGACTGGTTCGCAATGGCAAAGCCGAGTTGGTTCCGGTCAAGATCAGCCGCGACTACGGCAATAGCGTAGAAATCGTTTCAGGCCTGCAACCAACGGACGCCGTCATCGTCGACCCCTCGGACTCTCTAGTCGCCGGCATGCCCGTGCGCCTGAGCAATAAACCAGCAGGCGGGTCCAGTCGATGAGGTATTTCTTTGCCATCATGCGTTTTATTCTCACTAGCATAGTCGCGCTGCTTTTAGTGCTGCTGATTGTAGCCCTCGAGGGTTGCACCGTTGGCCCCAGGTACGTCAGGCCCGCCGTGCCCACAACTCCGGCTTATAAGGAAGAAGCGCCAAGCTCATTTAAGGAGTCAGACCAGTGGCAGCCCGCGCATCCCGGGGATCAGACGAGCCGCGGAAAGTGGTGGGAGATTTTCGGCGACCCCGAACTCAACAAGCTGGAAGAGCAGATCGCCGGTTCCAACCAGAGCCTGAAAGTAGCGGAAGCGCGCTTCCGCGAAGCTCGTGCAGCGATTCGCTTCAATCGGGCCTCGCAGTTTCCAACGATCTCTACTGCGCCCAGCGCCAGCTATGTGAAGAGTTCGGACTTTTCACCGAACTTTCCATCGAAGATCCAACAATCCAGCAAAGGCGATTTTATCTTGCCCTTTGATCTTTCCTATGAGCTTGACCTTTGGGGCCGCGTGCGGCGCAGCGTCGCTGCCGCGCGGGAAGAAGCGCAAGCGACCGCTGCGGACTATGAAACCGCAAAGCTCAGCCTCGAGGCCGAACTTGCCCTGGACTATTTCGAACTGCGCAGCGCCGACGCCCAAAAGCAGCTTCTCGACGATACGGTAAAAGCCTATACCGATAACCTCCAGCTCACGCAGAATCGTTTCAAAGGTGGTGTAGCCCCGAAGGCCGACGTTGCACAAGCGCAAACCCAGTTGGACACCACCCGCGTGCAAGACACCGACGTCACCGTGCAACGAGCGCAATTCGAACACGCGATTGCAATTCTAATCGGAAAGCCGCCCGCCGAATTCAGCCTCGCCGTGGCGCCGCTCAACAATCAACCTCCCAGCACGCCGGTCGGACTCCCTTCGGAACTATTGCAGCGGCGCCCGGACATAGCCGCCGCGGAACGCAGAGTGGCGGAGGCGAACCAGCAGATCGGCATCGCTCGCGCAGCGTATTTTCCCACTGTGACTCTTGGCGGAACCGCAGGATTCGCCGGCTCGCAGGGTTCAAACTGGTTCGGCTGGCCGAGTGGCTTCTGGGCCGTCGGCCCGGCCCTCGCTGAGACCCTATTCGACGCCGGGCGCCGTCACGCCACTTCCGAATCGGCGCGCGCGAACTACGATGCCGCGGTCGCAACCTATCGTCAGACTTCACTCACAGCGTTCCAAGAAGTCGAAGACAACGTCGCCGCCTTGCGCATTCTCGAGAACGAAACACAACAGCAACAGCAGGCGGTCGCGTCATCGCAGGAGTCTCTTCAACTTTTTACGAATCGTTATAAGGGCGGGGTCGACACGTATCTTCAGGTCATCACCGCGCAGACGATCGAGCTTGCCAACGAGCGAAACGCCATTGATATCCTGCGGCGTCGGTTGGATGCGAGTGTGCTTCTCATCAAGGCGCTGGGAGGAGGCTGGAACGTGTCCAATCTTCCTACGTTCGGTGCATCTTCCGTTCGGGACTATTGAAGATCGGCTTTCTGTATACGACTACTCCCGCGCAAGGGGTGGCAGTCTGATCGAATGGTCTTGCTCGCACACAATTCGCAGCTCAAAGCAGGAAGGAGTCTCTCAATGAGCCCTGCGGAGGCAGTCGCGTTGGACACAACTGGAACATAGACACGGGATATTCTGTGTAATCTAATGACTACACAGCGGTTAGAATCTTTGGAGGCGGGGGAAGTCGGAATATTCAGAGGTATTGAAAACACGCAACTTATTGATTTTTCGAGACGCCAAAAACGCAGAAAACTGCAAAATTGCGTCTAACTGGAACGTATCTGGAACGCAAATACGAAGTGATCGCCGCACCAAGCGGCATCGCCGCAACCACTGAAATCGACTCCGCGAAGATTCAATTTATTCAAACCTGCGATGATTTCAGTGCCCAGTAGTTTCATGCGAATCTGTTGAACAATTTCGGTAAGCGCTTCATTGTGGAGCTCCACGTTTCCTAGCTCTAAATCTGCAAGACGCAAGCACTGAACATAACTCTCTATAGACTGCGCATCTGCAATGCAGGCGATCCAGGCAGTTCCGGGAGGTGCCACTAGATAAAAAGTCGCCATTCCGCTCTCGTTGGAAAAATGCCACTATACGACCACCGGCCGGCGTGTACTTTCGGGCGCGCGAATCCGGTCGCAAAGATGGCCTAAGAACAGAGAGCGACCGCGCTCGGCAATTGTGTAGGAACCTCGATGAAACACACGCTCGTTTTGGCAACAATATACTTGACACACAGGGTGTTTGGGCGTAGTCTGTCTCTAGGGTGATGCCATGAAATTGAGTCCTCCAAAAACGCTACAAGATGCAATCGCATACTTCTCCCATCCGCAGTTGACGTTCGAGTATGCCGTCGCTATGCGCTGGCCGGATGGCAAAGTCACCTGTCCCCGCTGTGGCTTTGACAAACACTCGTTCATTTCCACGCGCAAGCTGTGGTACTGCAAGGGCTGTAAGAAACAGTTCACCGTCAAGGTGGGGACTATCTTTGAAGATTCCGCTATCGGCATAGACAAGTGGATGATTGCCGTGTGGATGATGGTCAACTGCAAGAACGGAATCAGTTCCTACGAAATTGCACGGGACTTGGGAATCACTCAGAAGTCCGCATGGTTCATGATGCACCGTATCCGGCTTGCTCTCCATCGCAAGTCGTTCGGAGACAAACTCGGTGGGCCAGAACGCGAAGTCGAAGCTGACGAAACATTCATCGGCGGCAAGGCACGCAACATGCATATCAGTGAACGGAAGCGACGAATCACTGGACGCGGCACGGAAGGCAAAGCCGCTGTTATCGGAATCCTCGAACGTGGTGGTGAAGTTCGTACCGCTGTCGTTCCAACTCGCCGCAAGCGCGATCTGCAAGCTCAGGTTCGTGCTCATGTCAAAGCTAAGAGTGCGCTCTATACCGATGCGCTCATGTCCTATGATGGACTCTCTCAGAGCTACGCGCATAAGGTGATTGACCACGCCGAGAAATATGTTGACGGGAAGATTCACACCAATGGACTCGAAAACTTTTGGAGTTTGCTCAAGCGCGGTATCAGCGGGACTTACGTTAGCGTCGAACCGTTCCATCTTTTCCGGTACCTCGATGAGCAAACCTTCCGGTACAACAACCGGGATGCTCTGAACGACGGGGAACGCTTTCATCGTGCTATGCAGCATGTTGCTAACCGACGCCTCACTTACAGCGAACTCACTGGTAAGGGCACAGACTCAATACACCACGAAACGGCAGGGCCGTGGCCAGCGTAAAGCGGCCTAATCCTTGCCTTTCTTGGGTATCTTGGAGCTACTCTTTGGCGACTGAAAAAGAGCCTTCATCGTCCCCTCAAAAGCCTTCGATGCTTCATGGCCTTCTCGGTATTCTATTTTCCGTTTCGGCTTTTGTCGTTTGGCTTTGGTCAAGAAAAGGCTCCATTGAACAACATGATTCCCAAGATGCCGCTCTCCCACAAGATACCACCAGCAATACAACTGAGCGTTGCCAGAATCTCTCCTCTTCTCCCTTGAGGGTTGTGATAGATAGCGCTCCACCAACCCCAACCCCAAATAAAGAAAGGGAAACCCGCGAAGATGAAAAGAACCGACGCGACAAGAAGAGATTTGTTGCGGAAGTAACTGTGGCTTTCCTCCTCTTCGTTTATACAACCTTCGCAGGATGGCAGGGATGCGAGATGCGAAAGGCTGCCACTGCCGCTAAAAAACAAACCGAGACTGCCGTAAGGCAATTGGAAATGATTGACCGTCCTTGGTTGAAGCTTCAAGGAATTGCGATTAACGATCCTGGGTTCACATTCTCTCCAGACGGGGCTGCGCATCTGAGCGTTCGCCCAATACTGAAGAACATCGGTCATTCTGTCGCAACCAATGTCACCTTCAACGCCAAAATGGTTATCCCCGCTCCAAGCAATTTTCCTGTAATTGCCGAGCAAGAACAGAAAAATTTGTGCGAGCCTATTAACAACGCACCTGTCGCAGTACATCGCGGTTATGCTGTAGCCTCTGGCGAGACAGTTATCTTCCCTGATGATGTCGAGCAGTCGTGGTCGTATGGATTGGACCTGAAAAAAGACGAAGTTGAAAAAGGGCAAGAGATTGTTCAAATCTCCGGCAAGCAAAAGGGCATACTCGCCCCGCTGCTTGTTGGCTGCATTGACTACTTGTATCCTAGCTCGTCCATCCATCACCAAACTGGGTTCGCTTATGACATCCGGAGACTGAACCGGCAAACAGGAACTCCGCAATTCCCATCTCTCGGCATAATTGTTGGCTCCAACGTAGCTTCGTCGGATGTAATGCTCCTCAAAAGCTTCTTTAGCGGTTTTTATGCCTACTGAAAGCCCTGTCACGGCGATAAGTAAGATGACACACAATCGCTTGTGCGTCAAATATGTTATTGCCCTCGTTTTTGTATCGATTGCGGTCGCGCGCCCCGATCTTGCCAGGACCACCACCAATCAGTATAGGAGTCTCGTCGACCAGTTTGTTTTCAATGATAGTGCCAAGTTGCGGCTGGATGGTCTCCAAGGGGTCTGCTCTGCCGTGACCTCAACTGTCTCTGCTGCAACGCCGGGCCGGGGGAAGGGTTGGAAATATCTGCAAGCGCATAAATTGTTTACGAGAGAAGGTTCAAATGACATCAAAGTGGATTGACAGTGCCGTAGCTACTCGTCAAGAGTGAAAACCTTATTTCGAATGCTTCTGCAGAGCGATCGGTTCAAGGATTGACGGAGATGCCATGAAAATTCTCGTTGCTGCTGCCCCGCTCGCTGTTTTCCTGTCAGGAGGAGTTTGCTACGCGCAAACGAGTAACCCGCCGGACCCGTACAAGCCAATTCTCGACCGGCTGGAATCATTGCAAACCGTGTCGCTGCCGGAGTGGCGCTACCACGAGGACTTGGCGCATCCCGAGGATCCCTCACTAAATGACGCGGATTGGCCGGTGGTGAAAACTAGAGAGGAATGGAAGACCGGGGCGCGTGTGCTGCGGCGGCTAATCGAAATCCCTGACAAAATAAATGGGTACCCGGCGCGCGGAGCCCGCGTGAAGCTGGAGATTCTATTTACGAGCAACGAGACAATGACCATGACCGTTTTTTCGAATGGTTCGCTGGTGGAACGCGGAGACGAAGACACCCAGCAGCCCATCCTGCTGACAGAAAACGCGCAGCCCGGCCAAAACTTTCTGATTGCGGTGCGCGTGGATAACGCGGCGGTAGGCACGCAGATGTACCGTAGCCAATTAAACCTTGAGGGTGTGCCCAACCGGCCGGATCCGAGTGTCCTACGCCAAGAAATACTGTCCGTACGGCCGCTCGCGGCAGCATTTCCTGATGGCAAAGCGGAACGCGAAGCGCAGATTGACGCGAGCGTGAAAGCGATCGACTTCGCGGCGCTGGATCGCGGTGATCAATCGGCCTTTGATGAATCACTACGCCAGGCGCAGGCAAAACTTAAGGTGCTCGGTCCCTGGCTGAAGCAATTCACGATTTGCGCGGCGGGCAACTCGCACATCGATATGGCCTGGCTGTGGCCGTGGACGGAAACCGTAGAAGTGGTGCGGAATACTTTCCGTAGCGCACTCGACCTGATGCGCGAATATCCAGACTTCAAATTCACGATGTCTTCCGCGCGCACTTACGTCTGGATGGAAGAAAAATATCCAGATCTCTTCAAAGAGATCGAACAGCGCGTGCGAGAGGGGCGCTGGGAAGTCATCGGTGGCATGTGGGTAGAACCGGATTTGAATATGCCGGGCGGCGAATCTCTCGTCCGGCAGATCCTCGTCGGGAAACATTATTTTCACGACAAATTCGGGATCGACGTGAAGATTGGCTGGAATCCGGACTCGTTCGGCTACAGTTGGCAGCTGCCGCAGATTTACAAAAAATCGGGTATCGACTATTTCGTGACGCAAAAACTGATGTGGGCGCACGAGTTCACCACGTTTCCTCACAAACTGTTTTGGTGGGAAGCACCCGATGGCAGCCGCATCCTGACTTATTTCCCGCATGATTACGCCGCGGGAATCGATCCGGCACAAATGGCTAAAGATCTTTCGATTTGGCTCCCGTCGCTCTACGGCACAGACGCAAAGCAGCAATCGGAGATGTTGCATCTCTACGGCGTTGGCGATCACGGTGGCGGGCCGACCCGAACAATGCTGGACAACGCGGTGCGCTGGATGAAGCCGGATGTGGTTTATCCCAACATCCGCTTCAGCACCGCCAAGTCTTTCTTCGACGACCTCGAGAAAAAACTCTCCACGATGAAGGTGCCGACGTGGCGCGATGAGCTCTATTTTGAATATCACCGCGGGGTGCAAACCACGCAGGCCGAAACCAAGAAGCGTGTTCGCACTACAGAAGAAATGCTCCTGAATGCCGAAAAATTCTCCGCGCTCGCCACTCTCTACGGGCGCGCGTATCCTTCCGAGGATTTCGACAGGAGCTGGAAGGATCTGCTCTTCGACGATTTCCACGACATCCTGCCGGGATCGGGGATCGCCGTAAATTATCTGGACGCCAAGCGCAACCTGGAGGACGTCAGCCGCGTCGGGCGCGGTATTCTTGATGGCTCGCTGTCAGAAATTGCAGCGCACATCAATACCAACGGGCCCGGTGTTCCGGTCGCGGTGTTCAATTCGATGTCCTGGCCGCGAAACGAAGTTGTTGAAGCTGAAGTTCAGTTGCCAACAGCGACGGCTGCCGTTGAAGTCGTCGACGCTGCGGGGAAGCTCGTGCCATCGCAGTTGCTCGCAACCGGCGGCAGCACCACCCACCGCGTCCGATTCTTGCTGAAAGCGAGTGTCCCCGGGCTTGGGTACCGCATATATTACGTTCGCGGTACCGCAAAACAAGCGACGGGGCGATCCGAACTAGAGGCTTCTGGTGGTGTACTCGAAAACGATCTCGTGCGGCTGAAAGTGGACCCGCAAACTGGATGCATGACGAGTCTTTTCGATAAGCGCAGCAAGACCGAGGCGCTGGCAGGCTCGGGAATGGACACGGGAGGGCCCAAGCAGTCCGTGTGCGGAAATCTATTGCAGACATTCCGAGACAAACCCAAGCAGTGGGACGCGTGGAACATTGACGCTGATTTTGAAAAGGAGCACTGGGATCTGGACCATGCCGACGAGGTCAAGCTTGTCGAGAACGGGCCGTTGCGCGCAATTCTGCGCGTGAAAAATCATTTTCAGAACTCCACATTCGTACGCGATATCACGATTACTGCGGGCTCTCCGCGCGTGGACGTGAACATGACCGCCGACTGGCGCGAAAAACACATTTTGTTGAAAGTGGCGGTACCCTCGAGCGCGTACAGCGAGAAAGCGACATTTGAAATTCCCTATGGTTCAATTGAACGCCCGACCACGCGCAATACCCCTGCGGAAAAGGCAAAATTCGAAGTGCCGGCGCTGCATTGGGCGGATCTCTCGGATGCCACTCACGGCGTCAGCCTCTTGAACGATTGCAAGTACGGGTACGACGCGAAGGGCAACGTCCTGCGGCTCTCGCTGCTGCGCTCTCCGGAATGGCCGGATCCGCATGCCGACGAAGGACGACATGAGTTCACGTATTCGCTCTATGCACACGGCGGAAGCTGGCGCGATGCGTTGACGGTCCAGCGCGGATATGAACTTAACTATCCGCTTCTTGTGAAGCAACTCGACAGGCACGAAGGAGAACTCAAGAACGAGTATGCTTTCTTGGAGGTTCAGCCGGAAAATGTTGTCTTGACGGCCACGAAAAAGTCGGAGGATGATGGCGCGCTCGTCCTGAGATTTTATGAGTGGGCGGGAAAAGAGTCGGACGTCAGATTGCAGCTTCCTTCAGAGGCACAAGCCGCGTCCGAGACCGATCTCATGGAGAGACCCGTGGCGGATCTTTCTTTGCAGGACGGAGCCGTGACCGTTCATACAAAGCCGTACGAGATCAAGACCATCCGCGTCCGCTTTACATCTAAGCCTTCAGAGCAATCGGACCGGGCCACGGGGAATGAACGCTAATCTCGCAAGGGCCGCTGTCGTTGGCGCACTGGGCGGCCTGCTCTTCGGTTTCGACACGGCTGTTATCTCCGGCACCACGCATTCGCTCACAATCGCCTACGGACTGAGCTCCAGGCAACTCGGTGTTACCGTTGCCATGGCTCTTCTCGGCACGATCGTCGGAGCGATGTCCGCGGGCATTCCCGGCCAGAAGTGGGGAGGACGCGAGACGCTGAGAGTGCTTGCGGTTTTTTATATAGTCTCGGCTTTGGGATGTGCCTTCGCCTGGAATTGGTACGCGTTGCTTGCCGCGCGCTTCATCGGAGGTCTGGCTATCGGCGGTTCTTCCGTTCTTGGTCCCGTCTACATCGCCGAGCTGGCACCCGCAAAGTTGCGCGGCCGCCTCGTCGGCCTCTTTCAAATCAATATCGTCATCGGTATCCTGCTGGCCTATTTTTCCAACTATTGCATCGCTTACATGAGACTTGGCGACACCGAGTGGCGTTGGCAGTTCGGCGTGGCCGCAGTTCCAGCCGTCCTCTTTCTCGCTCTGCTCTTCGATATTCCTCCGAGCTCTCGTTGGTTGGTCACGCAAAACCGTGTCGACGAAGCACGCTCGGTGCTTCAGTTGATGGAGGCGGAGAATCCGGAGACCGAGCTTCGCGAGATCGTCGACACCATCCATCTCGAACGCTTGCAGACTTCCGAACCGCTCTTTGCCCGGAAGTACCGGTTCCCTATTTATCTCGCGATCTCGATCGGCATGTTTAACCAGCTCTCCGGCATCAATGCCATTCTCTATTATTTGAATGACATTTTTGCCGCGGCGGGCTTCAGCAAGATCTCCGGCGATTTGCAGGCAGTGGCCGTCGGCGGCATGAATCTCGCCGCCACGCTGCTGGCGATGACAGTCATCGACAAGCTCGGCCGCAAGACTCTCTTGCTGATCGGATCGGTCGGGACAGCCGCGTGTCTCGCCGGTGTCGCCGCTGTCTTTTTCACGCAGACTCATCAAAGGCATCTACTCTGGCTGCTCGTGGCTTACATCGCCTTTTTTGCCATTTCGCAAGGTGCGGTGATCTGGGTTTACATCGGTGAAGTCTTTCCCAATCGCGTGCGCGCCAAAGGACAAGCGCTTGGCAGCTCTTCGCACTGGATCATGAACGCGATAATTGCGTACACCTTTCCGCAGCTTGCCAAATCTTCAGGCGCTTATCCCTTCGTTTTCTTCGCCGCCATGATGCTTGTGCAGTTCTTCGTAGTGCTGTTCTTCTATCCTGAAACCAAAGGCGTAACGCTTGAGCAGTTGCAACATCGCTTTGGAATTGAGTGACCCGTCTTATGATTGAACTAAGGATCAGGAGACCGAGCATTTTCCCGGCGGTCGTGGACCCGCCTGTTGGCCGCAAACGAAGGGTCTGAGAACTTGAACTTGACTCCTCCCTTGATGCTCGGCGTGGACATCGGTGGTACGAAAATTGCCGTGGGGTTTGTGGGTGGGTCGGGCTCATCCTTTTTCTAGCCCGTGGGATGGGGAGCCGAGTGCCACAGTTTCAATGAACAATGCAGAGTCACTCGCGTTGGCCACAAGTGGAAGATGCACACCCAGTGCTCCTCGTAATCCATTCGTTACAAAGTAGTTAAAATCGTGGAGGCGGGGGGAGTCGAACCGTCTTAGCTCACTGAATCCACGCAACTTATTCATTCTGCGTTCAGCGTATTCCGCAAGATCGGCTAGAAAGGCCGAAGTCCGCTTGATATTCGCTAGACGGCGCTTATCTTGCGGAGAGCCCTCCGAGAGTGTTCAATTCAGCAGGACCAGAACGGTCAGGACAGATCACTCCAAATTGTTTGGCCGAACTTTATTCAGTTTGCTCGAACCCGAGCCGCCAAGTAGACCCGGAAAGTAACTAAAATAGGTGCGAAAGCGGGCTGGGCTGTGGACTCCTTCCACCGCGTCAGCGGCCTTTGCCGGTCAGCCCACCCGCGAGTAGCACCGAAACCGGCAAAGGAGAAAGTTTGATGCCCAACAATTGGGCTGTAGATTCAGAAGGCGGAAATACAACTGGCTTGATCGATGAGATCCGAATTGAACATTACAAGACGCGGGACCACTGTGTATTTTCGGTCTATCTCGGCAATCGAAATTGGAAACGGCTCAATCGGAGGAAGAAAGGCAACGGCGGATTATGGGTTGAATGTCCTTTGAGAGGACCCAACATCCCAGCTACCGAAGAGGACAAATGTTGGCTCAACAATGTCTGGGAAAATGCTGAAGATTACCCAAAAGTTGAGCGATTTCCGAGAGAGGGTGGTCAGTTTTCCGTCCCGTCCCTCGATCTGCTGTGCTGGGAGGACATACCACGCTATAACCCGCGTCAAGTCGGAAAAACTAGATGGTTAATCGAATCCTTTCTAGCAGAGAGAAGTATTCAGCTTGTCTTTGGTGAAAGAGGTTCCTTTAAGAGCACGCTTCTTCTTGCTGCCAAGGCTGTCGCAAATAGAGAGGAATTTCTGGGAATGAAAACACGCCGTCGCAGGGTGTTGTATCTGGATTATGAGAATCCTGCTGATGTCATCAAGGCTCGAAATGATGGTTTAGGCTTAAATCTACCGGAGAACCCATCTCTTGCAATTTGGGATCGATTTGGCAGATATCCATTACCTGGACCAGGCGAATTTGCCCTTGAGTACCTCGTCAAAACCTGCGTTGCGGAGACCGGACACGGACCCTGGATCATCTTCGATAGCTGGTCTAGTTTGCTTCGGCCGGGAGAAGGTGGTGAGTTCACGGGACAAATCGCTCCAATCTATGCCCAACTTCGAAAACTTGTAGATCTTGGCGCGACCATTAGCGTCTTGGATCACAGTCGAAAGTACGACGCCCAAACCATTTATGGTGGCCAAGACAAAGAGGCTAAGGTTGATACGATTCACAACCTGCAGACGTTTGAAAATCGACTTCGACCGGAGAATGCGATCGTGCGTGTCGAATCGTGGTTAAAGCGATTTGCTCCGAAGGGCGCCGCAACGTTTGCTTTCGAAGTGCGAAATAAAAAGGATGACAACGGAGAATGGCATGTGACTGGCCTCAAGCTCGTCAGGGACCCGGTCGAGGAGCAGAAAAGAGAGAAGAGGGAATTCTTGCGTGACTTGATTCGTAAGAATCCAGATCTAGGTCAGGAGAAGCTAGCGATACTAGCTGCTAAGAAAGGTCTTGCTCGGGACCAGGCTATCGAAATTCTGAAATCAGGTACTGGAAAATACTGGGAAGTCAATAAATCTGCTCATGGAAAGTATTGCTATCAACTTCTCCCTAAGAGCTAGCACCCCTAGTACCCGGCCCTAGGGGGCCGGGTACTAGGTTTCTAAGCGAGTTTACCAATAGGGAGTAGAAATAATTCTGACATTCTCTATTCTTGTCACCTTGCTTCGCAAGGTGAAGCGGGACGTGAGTCCCGCTTCCATCAAAAAAGAAAGCCCAACAAAAAGTGGTAGGAAGCCACCTCGACACGGCGGTTGGGGCATTTTCTGCAAGTCGCTATTCTTCGGCTATCTAGACTCTTTTTGAATCGTTTACGGTTGCTTTTCGTTTCTCTCACTTTTGCTTGTGTTCGCTGGTTTTTGGTGCTCACCGACTCCAACCCATGTCCGGTAATGCGACTAATCAGGACTTGGGAACCTCTTGTCAAGCAAATCGGGTCGAAGAAGTAAGGAAGTATCCTGCGTTGCAGCGGTGTCACTCCTCACCGTGGGTATAAGTGCTATATTCAGAACGGTGAGCTATAGATTGCGAAAAAAGCGATGGCAGAACTAATTCCGTGGCAGATTCTTAGGGCTGATTTGCGCGCCCACCGCGACCGCGTTGTTCATGATTGGGTGCAGTTGCTCGACGATAGAGTGGGGGAGCGTGCGTGCCTAAATTTCCTGAAGAATCATGCCGGATTCTTCTTTTGCGATAGTGGACGACGCCTTCTGGCAATCTCGGAGCTTGAGCTCGGCGCTGATCTCCGAGTGGACTTTGTGGTTGCTGATGACCTATCGAGCTTCGGCTTCTACTACGAATTCATCGAAATTGAAGATCCCGACGAAAATCCGTACACCTCAAAGAGACAACCCTCAGCTCGGCTGAGCGGGGCGGTTTCACAAATTATGCAATGGCGTATGTGGCTGGAAGGGAATCGCGAAACAGCCAAAAAAATTCTGCCGTCTCACGAGTTCTGGACTAACGACCATTTGCCAGCTAGATACACAATCATCATCGGTCGGAGGAAGGATGCCGAAGACCGGACGGACCTTCGAAATTACTACTCGAATGAGATTGATATTCGGATCCGTTCCTTCGACCATCTAACCGAGGTGCTTCAGGAGCGATATTTCAGCCCGCTTCCAAATCTGGCATCGGGAGAGATGGATGGCGTTGACCCAATCGTTCGAAACGAACTGGTCAATCCGTTTCGAACTGCGATCTCCAGCTCAGAGTGGCGCAAGGTAGCACCACGGATTTTCGATTACCACATGGCAGCAAAGAATGCCGAAACATTGGTGGGACTTGCCTCCACGAATGCGCGTTTGACGCCTTTCCTTGCCGACTGGGACGCTCTTCCTGCAGAGAAGCGTCACTTCTACCTTGAACAGGCTCAGTGGCTGGCAAGCCCTGTCGGACCGATTCCAGCGAGTTTTCGGCTACGCGAAAACAATTCGCAAAAATGAACCAGTACCACCGCTAGCGCCTAATTAACGCCGTTACCGGACAAGTAGGTCCCAGTACGAACTTGTCCGGTAATCCGACTTACCAGGAGCTTGCTTAGGTTGAGAGTAACAAATTCGAGTGAAATTGCCTTCGTCCTACTATTAGAAGGTCAGCTTCAGTCGGCCGGACACGCTCCTCGGCGGCGCAACTGCTGTCCCGGAAAACAGGCTCGCAAAGTTGATGACGTTCACGCGGTCTGTCAAATTGGCCGATTGAATTTGCAGGACAGCACTGCGCTGTTCCTTGCGGTAGACTTCAAACCCTGCGCCAGCATTCAAGGCAAAGTTGGGTTTGACTCGCCCTCGCACGAAATTTACTTCCTTCAATATCTCAGGGCCATACTGCGCTAGCAGGAATGGTGGATCGGCATTACCTATTTCAGCCGGCAATCCGCTGCCATACTCTCCGCCCACAGCAAGCCAGAAGCGCGGCGTGGCCTGGAATCGCGCACGTGCACGTGCCGTGTTGCGCTGATCCTGAGTGACGGCGAACCGGCTGGTGCCGGTCAGTGCGGCGGCTGCGTCGCTTCCAAGAAAGAGCCCGCCAGTAATAGGCCCCTGCCCGGTCCCAACCTGATTTGCGTAGCTCAAGTAAGCCGAGAATCGCCCCCAATGCGGAACTTCAATTCGAACTTCTTCGCCTGTGATTTGGCCCTTTGCAAAAGAGATCGGAAAACTGACACCGGTGTCCAGCAGAACATCGTCGTCGGAATAGTTGCGGAAATCGCGACGGAACACGTTCGCGTCGAGCCGGGCATTCCCGAAAAATGACTTCGCGATGCCCACCTCGTAGTAGTTGCCCCGCGCAGGGCGCACTGGCAGCCGCACAACAATCGGATTCAGCGAATCGAGCTGCGGCGAGCTCGCCAAAAGAAGATTCTCTACAGCGGGGGTCTGAAACACGCGGTCGTAAGAGGCGTGAAGCAGTAGATTCGCCGCTTGAAAATATCGAGAAACACCAACCCTGGGACTCCACGCCGACTCGTGCACGACAAAACCGTAATGGTCGAAGCGCAACCCCGCACTCAGGTTCCAAAGCCCGAGGCGAATTTGATCTTGCGCGTAGGTAGATGGCTCAACATCCCAGTTGTGGTCCGAAAATCGAAAATGTTGCTGGGTTCTAGGATCGAATTGCGTCAGATCTGTGATGGTGTACTGCAGCTTCTCATGGACCGGATTCACGATTGCGTCCGCGCCCACCTTCCAGTCATGCCGCCCGTGATGCCCAGCAAGGTCCCCTCGAACGTAGCCTTCGCGGTATCCGCGATCCTGCGAAACAATGACAGGCGTGGCCATCGAATTCGATGAGAGCGTCGCAGCGGTATCGCGGACGCTCCCAGAAAAACTAAGCAACAACTGAGGTGAAATGATGTGCTGGAAATATATTTGGCCGGTCGTCTCAGTATTTGTAATGTCTTGCCGCTGCCCCGTTTCCTGCTGAACGAGTTCATCAGGAACGAGGAAGCGAACGACATTGTGCGAGATGGTCAGGCGTAAACGATCACGGTCCGAGAAGTCACGCTCATAAGAAGCCAAGAAGCCGCTGGCGCTCGCGCGATTTGTGTAGTTTGCGAGGACTGGCGGGTCCAGGTACCGCTCGGTATGAAACGCGTCACCGCTGATCGAAAAACGGTTTTTCCCTTGCGAATAGGAGACGCTAGCAGAGGCGTTTGTAGTTCCGAAACTTCCGCCGATTACGTCGAGTTGCCCGTGCAAACCGGAGGGTACATTCTTCTCCGTGGTGACCTCGATCACCCCACCCATCTTCCGACCGTACTCTGCTGGATAACTTGCCGTCAGCACGCGCATGGAATCTACCGCATCTGCGTCGAGCGATGGAGCAAAAGCAGGCGACCGATTCTCCGTGAGCGGCAGGCCGTCGATTACATATTGCACGTCATATTCCGAGCCGCGCGGATGAAGCGCACCGTTAGCCTCATACAACCATCCTGGAAGATCGTCCACGAGATCGGAAAGACCTCGACCTGGTTGACTCGCGACAACTTCGCCGAGGGCCTGGCGTCCCACAGGATAGACGGTCCCAGTTCGAGAAGGGTCAAGCAGAGTGGCTGAGTCGTTCACTTGTACTTGGGTGGCCACTGGTGCAAGACCCAGGCTCACCGAGACGTGAACCGGAACCTCCGAGCGAACTTCGAGCAAGCCAGACCACGGCGCAAAACCCTGGGTATTTATGCTCAAACGGTAGACGCCAAAAGCAAGGTCCTGCACTACGTAACGGCCATCCGCGCCGACCCGAAATGTCCGGCGAAATTGATTGGCGTCGCTCACCAGTTCTGCTTCAGTCGGAACCGCAGCCCCCTGCGGGTCTCGCACTTCGATACGCAGTTCACCGCGAGCGCGTTGCGCGTTCGTAGTCCGTCCAGCCATAAGGACAAGAGCTGCCAGCGCACAACCAGTTCTGGCGAGCACTGTGACCGTCGTAAGCATGCGGAGAAAACTCATGAGCAGCAGCTTGGTGCTGTTTTCCAAATAACAGACTAACATTCACTGTAAATCAGATGGATGAAACTTCCGCCGCCCAAGGAGGATAAGCTAACTGCGTAAGTCCTGGTTAACGCCGTAACCGGAGAAGTGGAGTGCTAGTACGTCGAATGTCCGGTTATGCGACTTACCAGGACTTTGCGCTCTGGTGTATGCTGCACACGTTAACTTCACATTGAGTATGAGCGGTCAAAGCGGAGAATTGGGTAGCTTGCGAATAGGCGAGAAGCTGCTTCTATTCGTAGGAGCCAGCCTCATTGTGGTTAGTCTCTTATCTCTCGCAATTTTTGTTGCCTTGTCGGCTTTCTCTCTCGTGACTTGGAGCGTTCCACACTTTTGGAGTGCTTGCTTTTTGCTATGCTCAGTTTCCTTGTCTGGCTGGATGCTTCTTTACACAGGGCAATTGAGAATCGGTGGGGGCGTCTTCTTGCCCCGCAACAACGTTCTGCTACTGTTTTCGTTGATTTTTGCCGTTTTTATTTCGGCGATTGTAAAGTTTCCCGGCTATCAAAAATACTTCGCAGTGCTCATATTGGCTTTGGCGCTCACGGTATTTCACATCGCTGGCGGCGGCATCCTGAGTCCACGCATTCTGTTTAGGCTTCTCAGAAACAAGCTGCCTACCAAAGAAGGCGTCAAGTCCTGATTAACGCCGTAACCGGACATGTGGGTCCCAGTACGAACTTGTCCGGTAGTGCGACTTACCAGGAGTTGGCAGCTTTACTGTCGGGCAAATCGGATACGAGGATAACTTCCGAGTAGCCGACTACTCGCCCACTTGATTGGACGAAAAAAGAGAGCCCGGCTTTGCGCCGGGCTCTCTTCTTGTCGGCTAGAGGTTGTTATGGGTGAGACGAGTCAGCGTGCGCTTCGCCCACTATGACATTCGCGCCTTGGGGAACCCCCAAAGCATTCGGGTCGTCAACGATCACATGGATTGCGCGCACTCGTATACCGCTGCCGGTGGTGCCAGCGCATGGTGGAGCGCCTCCGCCATCGCAGGTCTGCTCGTTGAAGGTGACGGAGCCAATGCCGGGCAAAAGGATAGTCGTGTTCGGCGGAGGATTGTCGCTCACCGACATGCCTCCGACGGAGAGTCCAAGTAGACTAGTGCCCTTCGCGTCGGATGAAGATATTCCGCTACCCGAGCTGCTGTTGGCTTGCGAAATGATCGCGCTGGCGAACGCCGTACACGAGCCGTTTACCGGGAGAACGCAAACATTTTGCGCCTTGGCGAAACTCGACGAGCTGCTGTTGGAGGTGAGAACGGTACCAGCACTGTCGCTCACCGAGGTTCCGCTGCTCACCAACGAGGTAGATAGCTGGTCTAGGTCCTGATGATCATGCCCGCCCTGCGGCGGGATACTCACAAAGCCAACTACCACGGGTAGTTGCGACGGGTTGGTCTGCTCATTGACGATCGTGGCATTTCCGCTTACCGTTCCGGCCAGCGAGGGACATCCGGCGGGCTGCGGGAAGTCGGCGTGCGCTTGGGCATGAGACACCACCACATCAATGGCATCACCTGTAAGCGCGAGGCTAGTGATGTGAACCCTGATCATGTTAACGGTTAGGTCGGCGGCGTAGGTCCCGCCAGAAAGCTGGCCGGACGGAGGCTGCGAACTGGACCCTATCTCCTCAAGGAGCTTGACAAAACTGCCGGTCCCGAACTGGGCCGCGGGCAGGTCTATCGTTGTATTCGGGTTGACATTGTTCACCTGGGCGCCGTTAACGACCAGGTTCTTGAATGCCGATCCCGCTGAACTGAAGGAAGAGTTGAAGGCGGAGGCTTGGGCGGTAGCCACTGCCCGCACTACGTCTGCAGTGACCAGTCCACCCACGAGGTTGACCCCGGCAGACTCAGCAACGCCCGTATCCGTCGCGGAGTTCGTCGTCGGGTCAACCGTGCTCGTGCTCGACGCACTGAGCACATTGGCCTTCAGGACAGCGCCACTGGGAGGCAGAACCGCTACGTTCAGGACTTGGTTGCTGTTGCTCGTCGAGCCGATGCCGGACTGTGAGCTGCAAACGCCTTGTGTGCAGGTGGCAGGAGTGGCAGCCGGCAATGTCTGGCTGATTCCCAGGAGCTTGTCTTGGACTTGGGCCGCCGAGGCGTTCCCGCTTGCGTTCGCGCCTGCAGGATTGAAGACGGTGAAGTTGACCGGCTTGATCCTGGTGCGGTCCTTTAGTTCCGCGCTTAATGAGGTCGAAGCCCGTGTCTTCATGGCCACGAAAAGAATTTTGTTGCACGGGATTTCTCCGATTGTATCGGTGACATTGAGGGCCAGTTCGCCGAAAAGGTTGATTCCAGTCGCCGTTAATCCGGTGATGCTGGGTGTGGTGTTGACCGCGGCGTCCCAAAGGATTCCCTTACTCCCCACGGAGAGCGGCACGAAAGTAGTGCCGTTCCAGGTGAAGGCGCTAACGCCGATGATGGCACCCCCAAACTGTGTATCAAATGCGATGAGGAAGTCGCCGGCCGTACGCAGTGGCAGTTGTGGGCAACCGGGAACGTGATTCGTCGAGGGGTCAGCCTGGTTGAACTCGTAATCGATATGGGCGTCGCCATTGTTGGATAGGCGCGACCAGTTGGCGTAGAGGAACTGCTTCGGCACCCCGCCCATTGGGAAGAAGCGGAAGGCGATCTCTCCGGCTACGGGAGGAGCGCCATTGATTGAGATTTCGTTTACGATGTCGTCTTTAGGCGGAGCGCTTCCCGTGGTGCAGACCCAACTGCTCTGGTCGTTTTCTTTGGAGCCCTGGCCGAAGATATCATCGGTCGGCCCGGTCGCATCGGTGAACGTGGTGAGGGCGGCGGGAAAGGGGCTGCTGTCCCAATCTATGGGCTCTGATGGCGGCACCAAGTGATCGACGGCTAGGTTTCCGTCGATCTCGAAGCTGCCTACCGTGTTGCCGGCAAACGTGGTGCGATTCGCAACCCGTATGCCAATCAGGAGCAAGAATAGAAAAGCTGTGATGAACAGTAGTAAGCGCGGGGTAGTGCTTGCAACCACGCGCCAATGCTTGTGGAAACACACCTTGGTGGTCATAGGTCCCTTCTTACCCAGATGATCAGGTTGTATGCGGCTTCCGAACGGGCAGGGGCGGCCAGGTGTCCGAGAGAGCTGAAATGGAACCCGGTCCGCTTCCGGTTAGCTCTGCGCGACATGATGAATGCATTGCATAGAACCACAATCGGCAAAAGACCTGATCCTGGGGGCCGGGGAAGACCCTAGGCAGTATTAAAACTAACAGTACTTAATACTTGAGACTGACCCTTCTGGTAATTTCTAACGTTTCTGTCTACCGCGGCGGCTGTCAGGCAGTCCGGGCTGCTATTCTTGTTAGCGCAGCTCTACGCCATTGCACTTTGCGTCCTCCTTGTCATTGTCGCAGAGATATATTTTGCAACGAGCCGACGAGTACGGCTTGATTGATCGTATTTCCTCCCAACTCCCGAGTGACGGGGTATCCGGAAGTAATCCACGTGCCTGGTAAACGCCGTAACCGGAAAAGTACAAATTCTACAGAACGGAAACACGAAGAATATTTGCACATCTGTGGCACACTCCTAGCCCTTCTGTAAACGTAGACTCTGGAGATCGAAGGTGATCACCTACTGATTTCCACTGTATGTACCGCCGCATCTACGAGTTAGCTCGACTTTGGAACATTGCGCTTGTGTTCTCGCTTGGCATGAAACATGCGACTCTATTTACCGCGGGCTAGTTGGGTCGAACCCTCAACTACCCCTAGTCGAATACCCCGCAGGAATGATTGAACTGGACCCGATAGCCCGCGCCAGATCTTCCGAATCGAGCCAGCGTGCCGGAACTCTCTAGATTTAGATATCGAGAAACATTCAATGAACACCGATTTTAAAGTCGGAGATGTTGTTCGGCGCAAGTCGGGCGGCCAAGATACCATTATCATCAGATTCGAAGATGAGAGCGTCGATGGTGTTACTAAGAAACTTGCGGTTTGTGGTCGGTTCGAAGGCCAGAATTTTCACCAGGAGACAATTCCAGTGGAGATGCTGGAGTTCGTGAATCGGTGGTTCGCCGCTGGCAGTTAGGCTAAGTCCTGATTAATGCCGTTACCGGACATCTCTAACAATGTCGGCCCTGTCAAAAGCCCTCGCCGTCGCCAGCTGGACGCCGGTTCCGACGCATTGAGTATTTGGAGCGTCCGTGCAGAATTTCAAGCAGGGATGCTCTCGGCGAGTCGCACGCAGTTCCGCCCAGACTCTTTGGCGCGGTAGAGTGCCCCGTCTGCGGCTTCGAGCACCAGCTCAGGTGTGGATAGCTTCTTGGAGTTCTCAGCCACGCCGATGCTAATGGTGATGGTTACGGACATGTGCAGCCCCGGCTCCGGCGCGTGCTCAGGTTTTTTCTCAGGACGCCTGGGACTTCGCAGGCTGAAGCCGCTCGTAGCAATCGCCTCACGCAGCGACTCCACAAAGGGCTGCGCTTCCATCGCGGAGTGCCCGGGAAACACCACGGTGAACTCTTCCCCACCGTAGCGGAAGGCGCGTGCTCCGCCTCGCACCTGCGAAAGCTTCGAGGCGACGAACCTGAGCACTTGGTCGCCCGCATCGTGCCCATAGGTGTCGTTGAAGGTTTTGAAGTGGTCCACGTCGCACATTGCGACGGCATAGCGGCTGCCCAGTTGCAACATGAGCTCTTTGAGAGCTCGCCGCCCGGGCAGTTCTGTCAGTTCATCCCGGTGGGCAACCTCATAGCCATGCTCGAGCGCCGCGTAGAGCAGGATCAGGCCCGCGGCACCGAAGTAAAACAATGGCTCCTCATCTTTTCCTATCCGCCTCAGCCCCACAAGTGCGGCCACCAGCGCCCAGAGCAGCCCCGTCTCAACTCTCGTGCGCCGGAACACCGCTAGTCCCAGCAGCGTGAGCGACGCTGCTGCGAACGAAAGCTGTTGGGCAAGTGGAATCCAGCTCTGGCCGGCAGCGTCTTGGCCCCAGCGCAGGAAAGCCTCTAGTCGGCCCCCTCGTAGCTCCCCCAGCATAACCACGCCGGCACTCTCCATCGAGATCAAAGCCATCTTCAAGAGGCCGCTGGGCGTCACTGTGCCGCGCTCGCTCAGAGACGCAAAGAGAGCAATGTTTAGAGGGAGAAGAAAAGCTGCCGCCAATTTCGAAACCTCCGCGGAGGCTGGTAGCGTCCTTAAGCCCCAAACGGCCAAGCCGAGGACAAGGGCAGAAAACAACACCCGACCTTGGCTGTAGTACCAGCTGAGCAGCACGGCTGCCGCCAGGGCCCCGAAGCAGAAGAAGCGAGCGTAAGGAGCCACCGCTAGGCGGGCCGGCTCCACCTGCTGCAGCCCCCAGGTCGCAAGCAGCAGCCAAGCGCCCGGCGTAATCAGGCCGGTCATCCACCGAACTGTGGCGACGTTGCGCGGCATCTTTTTCTCACAATAGCAGTTTTCTCGTTAGGGCAGAGACACCAGGTCATGAGGTTTATGGTTCCTGATAATGCCGGCGTTATCCTATCGCGGTGCGGAGGAGCCGACTCAAGTGGATTGCCGGCGAAGGAGAAGTAAGACTGCTAGGCCCCAACCGATTAGGCCAAACCAGACGCTCGGGCTCGAGACAATTCTTGCCAGCCGGCTCGTCGGACTGGGCTCAGCCAAAGGGCCAGTTTCGGCCTGCGGTCCTGGGGCTTGCGTACTCGATGTCTTGGGATCCTCTGACAACCTCGCATTTCCCTTGGACAGTGCCGCTCGGGTCTCTGCAAGTTCAGCGCGAACGCTTGCCAGCTCGTCCTCCAGTTGGCGAATCAAGTTGCCCCCTACCGCGCCGAGGGCAAGGGCGCGCGCGTTTTCGGCAATCTGTGCCGCCGTGCGCGCAGACTGCACAACATTGTTGCTGTTGGGATGCTTCTTGTAGGCGCTCTCCGCTTGGACAAGGAAAGATTTCGCCCGCGTAAGGGTTTCGCGAGTATGTTTCTCTTCTTCGATCTCCCGGGCTCCCGAGGAACGCTCCAGGCCCAAGATGCCTGACCGGGACGCCAGTTCCACGGCCTTTCTCGCCTGCAGCAGTTCGTTTGGCGCAGCCTCCACGGCGGTTGGAGCCGAATCATAATCGGTGTAGTGGGTGGAGAAGATCAGGTTTCCCTTTTTGGGCGGGACTTTTTTCTCTGTCCGCTCCTTGCGCGCGTCCTCATCTATGCTATAGAGAACCACCTGCGGGCTCGGATCGACCACGGCGAAGTCTGGTTCCGCTGTCACCATAAGCCAGAAAGCTTGGTAGGGCGTCCTCGCGTTGATGCTGATGGGTCGTTGGCCCCCCGAAGTGACTTCGCCGAGGTTCGACGCTTTCCCATCCCCCGACACCGCCCAGAGTACGTAGGTCAGAAAATCCTTGCCGAATTGCTGCGCGGGTTGTAGGCCCGCGATATTTCCGCGGTTGATGTCGATCTCCACAAATCCCAGTCGACGCTTCCGGATAAAGGGCAACAGCGGCGACGAACCTGAGGCGCCTTGGATCTTCAGCTTGATGCCCGCCTCGCGCGCAAGACTCGTTCCCCCCATCCATACCTCGGTCGGGCGCGATAGATCACCGTAGCTTAAGATTTGGCCATCTGGCTCTCTCACTTGAATGACCTTGAGCTGGCCTGGCTCCTCGACCGCGTTGCGCCGTTGCGCAGTCAGTGGTATGGCGCTCACCCCAAGCAGCCAGCAGCTGATGAGCCGCATCCATCCCAAGCATCTCACGACGATTTCCTCTTCGGCTTGCCGCACTTTTATCTTTAGTTCCATCCTAGGCAGACGGAGTGGCAAGGGCAACGCGAACTACCTTCCAGGGACTCGTTACAGTAATCAGCTATCTTTCACCACCACGCCTTTCGCGGATCTTCAGCATCGTCCGTTTGCCTGATAAACGCGCTTACAGGACAAGTGCCTTCACTTTTCAGCAAGCCGACCAACGCGGGTAGAATGGGAGGCATGAGGTGTGTCGTGTCGATGGGAGAAAAGACAGACGAGAGCGCGGACCTGGAGCGGTTGTGTCAGGGCGTCTCACTTGACCAAGCGGCCTGCACCTACCCGGCGACCGTGCGCTGCACGACGTGCAAGAAGTGGTTCTGTGATGCCCACGTTGAGGATGAGCAGTGGCATCCGTGTATGCTGCCACCTAGGCGATGAGGCCGGCTAGGCGTAGGAGCTACGTTTAGTCGCTAGAAGAGGTGGCGGGATTTTTGGACATGGAGGAGGATAGAGTGAGGGCTTCACAAAGGAACCTCGATGGAACGATCTTTCGAGTGCGCAAACTGCATGAAGACCTTCAAAGTTTCTAGCGTAACCGAACCCTCGGCCAAATTACCAGAGACAAAAGTGGTCCTGATCTGTCCGGTTTGCAACACGCCGAACACAGTAACGCTGCCGCAGGGAGTCAAGTTTATTGTTTCCCGACCAAACTAGCCAACTCCTGATTAACGCCGTAACCGGACAAGTGGGTACTAGTAGCAATTTGTCCGGTAATCCGACTTATCAGGCGCTAGAGAGGCAGAGCGTCCTAAGCTGCTCTTCAGTTCGGGACCAAAGAGAGGATGTTGCGGCAAAATCTTGATCGCCACGTCATGCCCAAGCCACGTATCACGCGCGACAGACTTCGCCCATCCCACCCGCGCCCAGCGCCGCGGCAAATCTCATACGGCCCGAGCTTCGTGCTCGATTGAAAGTTCATTTCCGTTTCAGTTCTGTCGTCCAGTCGGTCACAAGCGTGAGCGGTTCACTGGAGTCTTGCCCTCCGATGAAGTTAATGAGGAATC
>Ga0307479_10000520_pt1 | contig 34670 bp, 26 predicted proteins | sample atmos_gasesECM4C_FD_203743 | JGI IMG/M metagenome (GOLD analysis project Ga0307479, IMG submission 203743) | Hardwood forest soil microbial communities from Morgan-Monroe State Forest, Indiana, United States - atmos_gasesECM4C_515 | ecosystem: Environmental > Terrestrial > Soil > Temperate...
GACCTGCACGCTGCCGGGAGTGGGCCGCCCGTCAACGATGTTGATCTGCGACAGCGGCACGTTGGGCAGCTCCTTGTCGTCCCATAGCATCGTGGGAGAGGGAACGAAGAGCCCCACGTAAAGGCGGTCGTTGCGTCGCTCACGATTGAGGAGCGCGATGAGCTGGTCGAGTCCAGTGGGCCCGCCCGGTCCTGGAGTTCCTGGGAAAATGAATCCGCGCGACGCGCGGTTGAGCCAGTCGGCGTCGCTGACGAGCACGCGCAGTACGGTGCCGCGAGTGACCTGGTCGGGCACGCGCACGGTCGTTTCTTCCACGCGTGCAGCGCCTCGATAAGGCCGCAGTAAAACGCGCACGCGCAGAGTCTCGCCTGGCGCGGCTTCGCCTTTTTCCAGCCAGGCGCTCTCGATGTTGAACGACCGATGACCGGGCGCGCTTTCGACGCGGAGAGTGATGCGATCCACTGCTGTGGCTTCGAAGTTGTTGTTGAACAGCCGCGTGAACACGTTCTGCATCGCGAACGCAATCGACAGCCCGTCGGGGCTCAGCGAGTCCCCGGGCGCAAACGTGTTTTCGATTTGCACCGCGGGGTGTCCCTGCAAACGGATTTCGCCCGAAAGATGGAGGGTCGTACCTTCGCCGTATAACGAGTTTTGCGTAAGCCCGTTGAAGGTAGTGAGGGCGACCAGCAGCGGCGTGAGCTTCGGATGATTCACCAGCTCGAAATGCAGTTTTTTCTCCGCGCCGCCGACCGCCAGAGTGACGTCGAGAGGAATCATCGCAGGCGGAGCGCCGAGTTTTCCGCTCACCGCCGTCAAATGATCGCTGGTAATCGTGCCGATGGAACCTCCGACGTTTACGATCTTGGTGGACGCGAGATCAGAGGACAGAGTTGTGAGCACGCGGCTGCGCGCCATCGGCAACTGCACCTCTCCCAGGTTCAAAAACGGGTGGCCGCAGAGATACACCCGGTCGGCCTGAACGGCGGTAACCGTGCACGCGGAGCTGATCGAAGCGTCGCCCTGTACCAGCACCATTCCCGCCATGTCACCGGCAACCAGATGCGCATCCTCAGGCCGCGGCGCGGCCGTGCCGCCTTGCGCTGCCACGAAGCCGTAGTTCTGAATTTGAGGCGCAAACTGCTGCAATGTTGCGGCCTGGAACCCCGAAAAAACCAGCGGCGTCTCGATGGGTTCAAGGGCCGAGCCCGATGGCAGACCCGTCCGCGAAGCCGCTTCAACCGGGATGCCCGTCGGCTGCATCACGCCGGGCTGTGATGGCGCCACCTGTGTCGGAGGGTGAAGCACATCCTCAATCGGAGTCACGCCCGCGATCGGCTCTTTCGTGAAAATGCCAAGCTTTAGCGACAGGGCCCCTGCAAGTTTTCCTTCCAGATAGACCGGGCTGCCGCTCATCCCCGCGACAACGCCGGTGTGCTCGACCTTGGGCCCCTTGAGCTGCACCAGGATAATGGCCTGCTTGGGGCCCAGGAAGTTGGGCATCACCCCGATGACTTCGAGATCGAATTTCTCAATCAGGTCGCCCGCAAAAATCGTGTAGGCGTAGCCCTGCATGCCGGGCCGAACCTGGTCTAGTGGGAGAATTTCATTGGACTCGGCGGCAAACGAGCAAACCGCACCTGGAAACAGTGTCGCTACAAACCCAAGGATCGCCAAGGGGAGGACCAGCGAGAGAGTTCGAGACACCGATAGATGAGGCCGGAACAGGACCATGAATCCGCAATCATACGCGGCGGGGTACGGGGAAGCAATCGAACCACTGAAGAGCCAAAGCTAGCCCAACTGAGCTAGGCGTCCTAGAACCGGTCCTTTCGATAACCAGGCAACAGAGGGGAAATCAACACGTCAAAGCACAGAGCTGTTCCGCCGGCCACGAGCTAGTCCATGTGGTGATGCATGGCGAAGATTTTGTCGAGTGAATCTTCGTACGGATAAACGTGGACCATCCATCCAAAAATGACCGGGCGGAACCGGCCACCCGCCGCATCGCAAGCATCTTCCGTCGCGATCGAGCCCCGCAGCCCGAATTTCTTCCAGTCCGCGTTGCGCAACTGCTGCTTCGGCGGCATGCAAAGGTTTGTGTGCAGGTGCCACATCGCCACGCTCAGGGGCACGCGCGCGTTGAGCTGCTCTTGGGTCGCGCGCTTGGGCATGGTGTACATCGCGCCGACCAATTCGTAGCCTGTCGCCGTTTTCTTGTAGAGCAGGGAAGTGGGCCGGGCGGGATCGAATGTGAATGCTTCCAGGAACCCATTTCGATAGCTGGTGAAGTGATATTCGGGCAAGGGCACATTCGGCAGAAAGATCTTGAAGCCGTCATCCAGCGCCGCATGGTAATCCCTGTACTTTTCGATCCCCGCGCGGAGCTGCGCGACAATTTCCTCCGCTCGCCGGACGTCCTCGGGCGTTTGCGCACGCATGGCAGTCATCGTCATGTGGAGGTTGTGAGCGTCATGATGCCCCGACGTCATCTCGTGCACGGCGTCATTCTCACTAGCCTTTTCGTCGCTCATGTCCATGCCGGGCATTTCCTGGGACGGCAGCGCGGGTGCTTCCTGCGCCGCGGGATTTTGCTGCACTGGCGCCCAGTGTCCCGGCATCGCGGCGAGCAAAACCGCCATGACGAATATAGCCGCAAGAACGAGGCCGGCCTTGGTTGCAAGATGAACTAGCGTGCTGCGAACGCGCATGCGAACTCTCCTTCAACTAATGATACGCACTAGAGTGGATGGAGATTTCAGCCGTGGAGTTGCCGTGTGCTGCCGGAAAACCTGACCCCCAGGACAGGTTTTGCCATGCGCCGGCAGAAGCGTCAACGAAGCGGCGTGCTAAAATTGCACGAGTGAAAAAGCAAACTATTCAGCCGGCGAAGTTTTTGACAGGGGGCGTGGACCTGCCCGGCGACAAGTCCATCTCGCACCGCTACGCCATGCTGGCCGCGCTCGCCGAAGGCACCAGCGAACTCCGCCATTTTTCCGCTGCCGCCGACTGTCATAGCACGCTCGTCTGCATGCGCGCCTTGGGCGCCGAATGCAAAGAAGAAAAAGACACCGTGCACATCACAGGAAAGGGATTGCGCGGATTGCACGAAAGCCGCAGGGCCCTGGACGCCGGAAATTCCGGGACGACGATGCGGCTCCTCGCCGGCATTCTCGCAGGCCAGCGGTTCACTTCAAAACTTACGGGCGATGCTTCGCTCCAGAAGCGGCCCATGAAGCGCGTGGTCGGTCCGCTGCGGGAGATGGGCGCGGAGATTCGCGCCCGTGACGACAATTTTGCTCCCCTGGAAATTCACGGCACGCGCCTCCGGGCCATCGACTACCAAATGCCCATGGCCAGCGCCCAGGTGAAATCGGCGGTGCTCCTGGCGGGATTGTTTGCGGAAGGCGTAACGTCGGTTACGGAGCCGGCGCGCACGCGCGATCACACCGAACTCGCGCTTGAGGAATTCGGCGTTGTGGTCCAGAAAAACGGGCGCACCGTCAGCGTCCAGGGTCTTGCTGGTTCGAACGGCGCCGGAAAACTCCGAGCACGGTCTCTCGACGTTCCCGGGGATTTATCCTCCGCAGCATTTTTTATCGCCGCCGCCTCGCTTCTGCCGGATTCAAGCATCATGATCCACAACGTGGGTTTGAATCCCACGCGAACCGCGATCCTGGACGTCTTCGCGGGGATGGGCGCCTCGATCGACATGGTTTCTTTGAAAAGTTTACATGGCGAACTTACCGGCGACCTCTCCGTGAAAGGCGCGAAGCTGAAAGGCGGCGTAATCGAGGGCGGGCAAATTCCCCTGTTGATTGACGAATTGCCCATGCTGGCCGCTTTGGGGCCGTTCACCGAGGAGGGAATCGAGATTCGCGACGCAGCGGAACTGCGGGTGAAAGAGACCGACCGGATCGCTGCACTCGCGGAAAATCTGCGCCGCATGGGCGCCACGGTGGAAGAGCGGCCGGACGGCTTGCGCGTCGAAGGGCGCAAGTCCGGGAAACTGCACGGAGCGGAAATTGACCCGCACGGCGATCACCGCATCGCCATGGCGTTCGCCGTCGCAGCCCTGGCCGCCGAAGGACCCACTGTAATCCGTGACGCGGATTGCGCCGCCGTGTCGTTTCCCGCCTTCTATGAGGAGCTCAATCGCCTGGTCGAGCATTGAACTTGCAGACGGGCGCGTCGCGAAGAGAATCTAATAGTACTGGATTCTGTCTGTCAGGCTAATGCTGTTCGGCTGGCGGAATTTCCTTCGGAGGTTTCGGCAGCGGAGGCGCAATCACGCCGCTGGTCTTGTGGATAGAGATGGAGCCGTAACTCGTTTTGAGGGTGATCTTGGGGCCGTGTCCGCTCCCGTACTTTCCTTCCAAATGCGTGTTGCCCGTATCTGCGCCCGTCAACTTCAGCGAGGCATTCGTGAATTCGGAATCGATTTCTCCGGAGCGGCTATCGGCCACAATATCGAAGCTGGATGATCCCGGCAGGGTGAGATCAATCCCCGCGGAGGCATTGGTAATCTCAATGTCCTCTTTCGGTGGGGAAGAAAATCGCAAAGAAACGTTTCCATTGCGGTTGTCGATTTTCACCTTGCCGCCCGCGTTTTCTACGCTGACGTCGTAAGAATTCGTCCGCAGGGTGAGGTTGCCGGGAGCATCGGCGATTTCCAGGTTCCCCGAGCCAGTATCCAGGTGCCCGGAGAGTTGCGTCAAAGTCAGATCGGTGCGTTGCGAGATGAAGCGGACGCCTTTGCTGATCTTATCCGCGCGAATGGGTCCGTAGAATTCGCCCTCAATGGTCAAGCCCCCGCCGGCGCTCGCAACGTTGATTTCACCGCCCTTGCCGGAAATCTTGACGTTGCCTTTCGTGTCGGAAACCTTCACGTCCCCTTTGCGTATGTCAATGTTGACGTCATCGGCGGTGTCGCGCACCTCCACGTCGCCGTTCGGGCTCGTGACCGAAACGCTCGTAGCCATGCCGGAAATCGTCACATCGCCTTTTTCGTCTCGAATCGTTAACGCAGCCTGCTTTGGCACTGCGATATCGAGATCCACCGCCGCCCGCGAAGATGAGGTCTCGAATCCCGGCGTGACGATCTCATAGCCGTCGCCGTTTTGCAGGATTTGCACTTTCGCTGCTTCCGCAATGTGTGACGCGTCGTTTTCGCTCCACGCGTGCACGGTTTTCTTCCCAGAGATTCGAATCTCGGCCTCGTCCGAGGCGCGCACGCTGATGTCGCCCCGCCCGTTGCGGATGCTTATCCGCGCGGTCGGCGGCACGGTTTTCGGTGCCACGTCGAGGTCGAAGTCGTGTGCGTCGCCCGAAATATCGCCGAAGTCAATGTTAAATTTCTGTTTGCCGATGTCGGCGCCGACGACGATGCCGAGAAGCGCCAGCATACCCACAACAAGAAAAATCTCCCCGGAACTGATGCGCGATGCGCCGGGATCACCCGAGCGAGCGCCCGCGGTTCGCTCGTACAGCTTGATGGCCCCCCAGAAAATGAGCAGTAGAGGCCACCAGTGAAAAAGAATGGTATCAATTTCCAAACCGCGGTAGTTGTGCAGTAACAGCAGGGTGCCAATGGAAATCAGCACCAGTCCGCTGAAGATTGAGCCGTGTGGCCTGGCGCCGTTGGCCATGAGCGTTTAGCTACCCTGCCCCGGAAGGTTTCCTGTTAGTCCGCCGGGCGCGTGGGGAGACGTGGACCCGGGCACGACTGGAGGCGGTGTAACCGTTGTCGAGGAGATATGGCCATCCATCGGCGCAAGCGCAGCGGCGAGGCTTACGACTCCAATCACGATAATGATTACAGGATAGGTGTTTGAGAAATCGAAATTGCCGCCGCGCATTTCGTGGAGCAGGAAGAGCAGGCCGACGGTGATGAGAATGGCGGGGCCCATCAAGCTGCGAATCGTGCAGCGGCGGCAGGAACAACGGACGCGATCGCTCATTAAATCTCATCTCCAGACGAATTCATCAACTCCGGACCTCGAACAAGGCGCATTCTACGATCGGCCACTGAGCCGGTTCCGGAACATCAAGCCACCGGCGATGATCAGAATGAGCGGCCAGAAGCGCGCCAGCCTGTAAAACGGAAACCATTCGAAATTGTGCAAAAGAAAAATTGCGCCGAGCACGATTAGGATGATGGGACCGATGGGTCGATCCTTGCTCCAGGATTCCAGTGGATCCGCGGGAGTTTCGCCCCGCCGTTTCAATTGAGCAACGCGCATGGAATCGAAGGCCATATAAAAGATGAATCCAGCCAGCAGAATTCCAAACACTGCTTTCATTCCGTCATCCATGTCGCTGGAAAGGCCAAGTATGAAGGCGACGAACACGACGATGTGAATCAGAGCTTTGTTGTATTCCCCGTTGTACACCGCTCCCAGTCCTGGGAAAACGAAGCCAAGGATAAAAGCGAGCGTAGGGCTGGTGTTGGAAGGAATTCCGGCGGCAGGAACGGGTGCGGCAGCTTGCGAGAAGGCCGCGGCCTGCGGTGCAACGGGAGCTGGCGCAGCATGGCCGAGAACATTGGCAAGGCAATCTTCGCAGTAATATGCATCGTGTACGGGCCGCACGCAGACGGCGCACAGGGGTTTGCCACAGTTGCGGCAATAACCGGTGGCGTCAACCTCCGGATGGACCGCACACTTCATTGCATTGTCCTCGGAGCGAGGATGGGCAGCTCGGCCGCCAGCACTTCCAATTCATGACCCATTCCGTTGGCCCGGTTCTGCTGCCTCGGGGAAGAAGGCCGCGTGCCGTCGGTGCGCCCCGGCTGCTTGTCCGGAGGGGATTGGGGAAGCGTGCCTTCCGGAGTCGTCGGAATTTCATTCTCCTGGTGAAGGCGGGACTGAATCTCATAGACGACGCGCAAGTCGCTCACAAATTTGGAGCCGCGAGCGAAGACAAGGTGCACCTGGCGGTCCGCATTGCGGTAAACATTTACGGGCGACAAATCGGCCATCTTCGGCTTGCGCCAGGAAAAGCCCGTAGCAGTCAGCAAAACCATGAGCGTGGCGGCGACGGACACCGCCCCATATACAAATCGCGGAGAGGCGATCGCGCGCACCCAGCGCAGAACAGTGCGCCAGCCGCTGACGGAATCGCGCGGCCCGAGAGTCTTGTCGAGAATTGAATAGACGAGGCGCGGAGGCGTTTCCAGCTCTTCCATCCCGTGAAGTTTGGTGAGGAGATGCGAAACGCGCGCAACCATCGGCGTGCACCGTTCGCAAAGGTTGGCGTGAGCGTCGAAAGCGTCCTGTTCGGCTTGGTTGAGCAAGCCGTCCAGGTAATCGCTCAGCCGCTGTTCGGTCTGTTCACAAGTCCAGGTCATCGAATACCCCGCGCTCGCTTCGAAGCTTCCGGACCGGGCGAGCTGAAGCGGTTCTTTTCGTAGGATTTCATGACGGGCGCACTCCCAATTGCTGCAGAATTCGCGCCAGTTCGATCCTTCCGCGGTTGATCCTCGATTTCACAGTTCCTTCCGGAACCGACAAAATTCGTTGAATTTCACCATATTCCAATTGCTGCAAATCGCGCAAGATCACCGCCTCGCGCAGATCGGGCGAGAGTTTCGTCAGCGCCGCTTGCACTTGGCCGCTGAGTTCACCGAGGAGCGCCTGCTCGTCCGGCCGCCGCCCTGCGGATTCCTTGTTTTCCACTACCGGCATGGCATCATCCAGCGAATCCGTGATGCGGTCCCTCTTCGTTCTGCGGTAATGGTCGATCAACAAATTCCGCGTCACACTCGTCATCCACGTGGTAAAGCCGCCATGCGCGGACCGATAGCTCCCAAGAGTACGGTACACCCGCAGGAAGACTTCCTGCGAGAGGTCTTCCGCATCGGTTCCATTGCCAGTAAACCTATAGCAAATGTTGAAGATGCGGCGTGTGTGACGGCGCACAAGCTCCTCCCAGGCCGAACCTTCGCCCTGGAGGCATTGCTGGACCAGTTGAGCGTCCTGCTCCAACGTATCATCAGCCTCGAATCCCGCTACGCTCTCGGCCTGCCAACTATGGAACGAAAACTGCGGGCGAAAAGTTCCCTGGCGACCTCGGCCTGAAGGCCGACCGTAGTGACGGCATCTTACTCATGCTCGAGAGCAAGCACAAGAGTCAGCAAGCAGAATTGCGGCATAGCAGCGCAGGTAAGATTCGCTTGGAATTTCCTGGCCCAAGCTTTGCTTCTTCGTGGAAGTTGTATATACTCCGTATATACACGGCAAGGAGGCTCCATGGCGAAAACGCAATTGGCCAAATGGGGTAACAGCGTGGCCTTGCGGATACCCAAACCCGTGGCCGACGCCGCGGAACTGCGGGCCGGCGATGAACTCGAATTGGCGGTGGATGGCTCTGGCTCTGTTCGTATCCGGAAATCAAAGAAAAAGCCAACACTCGATGAGCTCTTGCGCGGCATCCGTGCCGAAAATATCCATTCGGAAACAGATTGGGGTGAGCCGGTCGGAAGAGAATTGTGGTAGTTCGCGGCTACGTGCCGGACTCGGGCGATCTCATCTGGTTGGATTTTACACCTCAAGCGGGTCGTGAGCAGGCGGGACGCCGGCCCGCTCTTGTCCTCACTCCGCGTGCATACAATGAGAAAACAAACCTCGCCATCGTATGCCCTATAACGAACCGCGCAAAAGGATATCCTTTCGAGGTCGCTCTGCCCGCCGGGCAACGCATCAGCGGAGTTGTTCTGGCAGATCATTTGAAGAGTCTCGACTGGCGGCAGCGGCAAGCGGAAAAGGCGGCAAGGATTTCTCGAGCAATCCTCGAGCAAGTCCTGGACCGGATTTCGGTGCTCCTGCGAATGTCCTGACTGCCGCCGGCCAGCTTGACGATGATGCGCGTGGCCAGTAGGCTCGTGACCGCATGCATGTCTCGCCGAGGAAGCTCCTGGTTGTCCTGATCGGGGTAGTGGCGCTGGCCTATGTTGTTTACCACGCCGGCGGAATGTTCCATCTAGGAGATTTCAGCGGCGCAAAGCTGCTCCATGCCGTCCGTGGAGCACGCGTCTCCTACCTGCTTCTCGCCATATTCGCGGTCTATGGTTGTTACGCGCTGCGTGCCCTGCGTTGGCGGGAATTCCAAAAACACGTGGGCGAAGCTCATTTTTGGAATATCTATGAAATGACGCTCGCTGGATTCGCGGCGGTCTTTTTGCTGGGCCGCGCGGGAGAACCGGTGCGGCCGCTGCTTCTCGCCCGGAAAGGTAAACTTCCGGTCGCCGACACTTTTGGCATTTACGTGCTCGAACGTTTGTTTGATACCGCAAGTACGGCGGTGATCGCTGCGATTGGACTACTCGTATTCAGAGCGCATGTTCACGACGGAGAAGCGGCCGGCATACTGGAAACTGCCGCGAAGACCGGGGGATCGCTTCTCGCGGCTGGAGTACTCGGAGCCGCCGTACTTTTGGTGTACGTTCGGTTGCACGGCTCGGCCGTGTTGGAGCGGCGGCTTAAGGGTTGGCTGGCGGCGCACGGATGGCGCAGCAGCGCAGCTAAAATTATTCTGGGATTCATCCGTGGCGTGCAGACGATCCGGACGATGCGCGATCTTGCGGCGGCTGTGATCTATTCGGCATTGCATTGGGCTCTGGTGCTTTCGATGTATTTCCTGGTGACGCAAAGTTTTGGCGGGAAACTCGAGCAGCTGAGTCTTGGCGACGAAATGCTGGTGCTGGCATTCACGCTGGTTGGATCGGTTGTGCAGTTGCCCGCGGTCGGCGGTGGCTCGCAAGCCCTGGCAATCTTTGCATTCACAAAGGTTTTTGGGGTAGAAAGTGAGCCGGCAGTAGCGGCGGCGATGGTGATTTGGCTCATATCGTTTGCCTTCTGCAGCCTTGCAGGTGTGCCGATATTGATTCGCGAAGGATTCTCGCTCGGGCAGTTGAGGGAACTGGCCGAGCAAGAGAAGAAAGTTCTTGAGAAAGAAGCGGCCGCCGGCCCTGGAAGTGCCACGCGGCCAGGAGAGTAACCCGAGTGAAGTGTCCTTTCTGTGCGCATACAGACGATAAAGTGATTGATTCCCGCGAGGGCCGCGGCGGGGACACCATTCGCCGGCGGCGTGAGTGTCTGAAGTGCTCGCGGCGCTTCACCACGTACGAGCGCATCGACGAAATTCCGTACATGGTGATCAAGAAAGATGGAAGGCGCGAACGCTTCGAGCGGCAGAAAATTTTCCAGGGGCTGCTAAAGGCGTGCGAGAAGCGCCCCGTGGCGACGCCGAAGCTCGAAGCCATCGTTGACGAGATCGAAAGCGTGGTGCATGAAGCGACCGAGCGCGAGCTGACCACCACGGAAATCGGCGAGATGATCATGCACCGTCTGAAAAAATTGGACAAAGTCGCATACGTGCGGTTTGCGTCGGTGTACATGGATTTCAAGGACGTGCAGGAGTTCATGTCCGAGCTGAAAAATTTGCTGAAAGACCGCGCGAAGAAATAATTCCAAATTCCAACCGAGGGGAATCCATGAAAAAACCGGTAGCGATATTTGCGCTTGGGTTGCTCGGAGTCGCAGGTGTTATTGCCGCGGCGCTTCGGACGTCGGCGCAGGGAATTGCTGGTAGCGGGTTTTCGACGATCCCGGACGTGAATCCGGAAAATATCCGCGCGCACGTGAAATTTCTCGCAAGCGATCTGCTCGAAGGCCGCGGCACGGGCCAACGCGGCGGCGATATTGCCGCAGAATATATCGCGACGCAATTCGCGCTCGACGGATTGCAGCCCGCCGGCGACAACGAAACCTATTTTCAAGATGTGCCGATGGTCGGCGTCAGGACTCTCTCCGAAACCACGTTCAAGCTGACGCCCGCGAAAGGTGAAACCCGCACGCTCAAAAATCTCGATGAATTCGTAACGAGCAACGAGAGCCAGGCGGAAACGGCCGACATCGATGCGCCGATCGTGTTCGTGGGCTACGGAATCAAAGCGCCGGAATACAACTGGGACGATTACAAGGGCGCGGACCTGAAAGGCAAAGTCGCGCTGGTGTTCGTAAACGAGCCGATTTCCGACGACCCAAAATTTTTCAAGGGCAAGACGCTGACCTACTATGGACGCTGGACGTACAAATTCGAGGAAACCGCGCGGCGCGGAGCCGTGGCGACGCTGGTCATCCACCGCACCGACCTGGCGAGTTATGGCTGGGAAGTGGTGCGGAATTCCTGGGGCGGCGAGCGGTCCTATTTGCGGCGGGACGGTACACCAAAACTGCAAGCGGCGTCGTGGATTCAGTTTGAAGTGGCGAGAAAGCTGGTTGCGATGGCCGGGCTGGATCTGGACAAATTGTTCGAGCAAGCGCAGTCCAGGGATATGAAACCGATCGAATTGCCCATTCACTTGCAGGCGCACATCGCGAGCAAATTGAGGCCGTTTGTTTCGCGAAACGTGATCGCAAAGCTGCCCGGCGCCGATCCAGAGAGGAAGGATGAAGCGGTGCTGTATACGGCGCACTACGATCACCTGGGAATCGATCCGGGCAAGCAGGGCGACAACATTTACAACGGTGCGGTGGACAATGCTACGGGCTGCGGCATTTTGCTGGAGCTGGCGCGCGTGTGGTCCGCGGGAAGAACGTCGGCGCCGGTGCGGTCGATTCTGTTCGCTTCGGTAACCGGCGAGGAACAGGGGCTTCTCGGCTCGGAGTATCTGGGAAAGCATTCGCCTGTGCCGCCCGCGAAGATTTCGCTGGATTTGAATTACGACGCATTGGCGCCGATTGCTGACCCGGAAGAAGTGGAAGTCACCGGAGCGGAGCGAACGACGTTCTATCCGCTGGTCCAGCAGACGGCCAAGGAATTCGGTTTGCAGATTCGCCCGGATTCGCGTCCCGGGGCGGGGCACTACTACCGCTCGGATCATTTCAGCCTGGCGCGCGTGGGGATTCCTTCGTTTTCGATCAGCGAGGGAATCAAGTTCAAGGGGCACGACGCCGCGTGGGGAAAGGCGCAGGTGGATGATTACGTGGAGCATCACTACCACCAGCCCAGCGACGAATACCATGCCGACTGGGATTTCACGGGGATTGCCAAGATGGCGCAATTCGGGTTTGCGCTCGGCCAGCGCGCTGCGGCGGTCCCCGAAGTTGGCGGATGGCAGCCCGGGGACGAATTCGAGGCAGCGAGAAAAACGAGCCAGCGATAGATTAACTCGTGACCGGTGATTGCATCCTCTCTGGCACACCCTAAGAAGGCGTGACGCACCCTCTACGCCGAGCGGCACACTAGTCAGTGGAGCCGGGAATTCGATGAATCGCCGTTAAATTTTGTATGACATTAGGTGCTGCGAGGAAACCGCGTAACGGTTCGTTGCAGACAGCGCTGGGCGTTCGAATTTACACTGTTTCCTCAATGCCGAATAGCTGGCCCGACCAGCACTGGCGTCCGTCAACAGTGAAGGCAGAGGAAAGACCCGCTGATGTTGAATCCTAGGCACGAAAGAAATTCCGAATTAATGGTCTGAGCACGAAATGTTCCATGTTCTGTAACATTCGCTCCTTACTCTCCGAGGGACGCGAACATCACGTCAGTTCCTTATCTTCAGATCAAAACACGCAAGGAGATTCATATGATTAAAAGGTTTCTGGCAGTCGCCATGTCTCTCGGCCTGATTGGATCGGCACTTCCGGCCCCGGTTCAAGCCAACGACGATGGGGGTTCACGCGGAAAAATCAAGCATGTTCTACTCATCAGCGTGGACGGCCTGCACGCGCTGGATGTTGCCAACTACGTCAAGGCGAACCCGGATTCTGCAATGGCGAAGCTCAGCCGACATGGCATCACGTACTCCAACGCGCGGACCCCGGCCAATTCGGATTCGTTTCCAGGCCTCATGGCTCTGCTCACGGGGGGCTCACCGAATACGATCGGGCTCTTCTACGACGTCAGCTATAATCGCAGCATTTTCGACCCGACGAACACGACTTGCTCGGGCCAACCTGGCAACACGCAAGTGTTTGACGAAAGTATTGACCAGTACAGCGGTACTCCGCCGGTCTCTTTGAACAAGATAAATATCGCCGCACTGCCGAATCACCTCGATGAGAACGGCAACTGCGTCCGGCTTTTTCCACACCAGGCGGTGAAGACCAACACCATCTTCGAAGTAGTGAAATCCGAAGGCGGGCGAACCGCGTGGGCCGACAAGCATCCGGCATATGACATAGCCAATGGACCCTCAGGCAAGGGCGTTGATGACCTCTACACTCCGGAACTCACAAATGTGGGCGGTCTTGATAACACGGTGAGCGTGGTCTGCACTGCCCAAAACGACAATTTGAAAGTGCAGGGAATCTTGAACGAGATCAAGGGTTTTACGCATGACGGAACGAAGCACGTCGGCGTTCCCACCGTTTTCGGCATGAACTTCCGGGCCGTGAGCGTGGGCCAGAAGCTGGAACAGGATAACAAGGTGAGCCCCAAGTGCCCCACGGATACCGATCCGAGCATCGCGGGGCAGCCGGGAGGATACTTGGACGGGGCAGGTACTCCAACCGCGGTTCTCTCCTATGGGCTGCAGAAGACAGACGCTGCCCTGCAGTCAATGATTGATGGGCTCAAGGCCGCAGGCATATATGACTCCACGCTGTTCATCGTGACGGCCAAGCATGGTCAGTCGCCGATCAATCCTGTGAAGACCAACAAGCCAGGCCACTTCGCGGATCTCGTTGCCGCGCTGCCGGATGCCGGCACCAACGCTGCGGCCATCGCCATCGCCAGCGCAAACGCCTGCGCCACAGGGCCCTGCGGATTCGTGCAGGATGACGATATCGCGCTGATCTGGCTGCAGGACCAGACCCAGACCGATGCCGTTGCCGCTTACCTGAACACCAACGCCGCGGCACTGTTCATCGATGAAGTGTTGGCCGGGGCAGAACTGAAGCTCAAGTTCAACGACCCGCTGAAGGATCCCGCGCCGCCCGACATTATCGTGCAGCCCATTTACGGCACAATTTATACGGGCTCACAGGCCAAGAATGCGGAACACGGAGGCATGAGCTTCGCTGACACCAACGTCGGACTCATCGTTTCGAATCCCAGTATTCACAGCCGGACGGTCAAGAGCCCCGTGGCCACTTCCCAGGTTGCCGCTTCAATCCTCAAAGCGCTGGGAATCGAGCCGAGCGAACTGCACGCCGTGAAGAAGGAGGGCACGCAGGTGCTACCATTCCTCTTCAATGAATCCGACGACGAATAGTTTTCCGCGTCAGCTGCTTCAACAACGAGGGCGCCCTGAAAGCAGGGCGCCCTCGTTCCATCTCGGGTTTGGTTTGAGCTATTCTCGTGAAGGGCACGCTATTCAGCAAATCGCTAAAGCCCTTTTCGAAGCGCTCGAAGTCCGATTGCTGCGCGACGCGGACGAAGCAGGCGGGCCCTTCCGGACGCAAACTTTAGGGATTCGTGAAATTCGTATTCTTTCATGGCAGATCTCACGCGAGTTCGCTTCTGCTTCGCCCCAGGAACGTTGGACAGGACGCCCGCTCCGGCGTAGTATTCAATTCTCCACCGTAGATCCATCCCAGAGGTGCGCAATGAAATGTTTAGTTTCAATTCCCAGTAGGTTTGTCGATCAACTGAAGGGAACTAAAGAAACAGGCATCGGTTATCAGGTAGTCTCGGTGGAACTCAAAGACGGCAGATCTTTCGATCAGGTCGTTACGAGTGAGGGCTGCATTATAGAGGTCCGCGGGTACACGGAAATTCCTTTTGCTGCGGATGACGTGGCATCGGTAAGCCTCAATCACAAGCATTGGAATTTCAGAGATGGGTCGGACACACGCAGCAAGAGTAGATCTGCGACCGCTTGATGTGCGACGCCTCACTGGTGGCTCTTGTCGCAAAATCGCGTCCGGTATGGAACAGCCGGCAGTTGTTTTGCGATGTCCTAAGGCCCCTACCACCCCGCGAATTGCATCAGTAATCCGTAATCACCCATTGTTTAGATCGGCGGAAACGGGCCCGAAACGGGGCTCTGGCAAGTTTGGGCCGGATCATACGCCACTGCGGATTGGCAAAAGGGCACGTTTGGCTTAGAGTGACCTCGCTGCAGGGGCAACCAAAATCGTCTGAGTTCATTGCGCTCGGGGAACTCGCACGGAGCAAGGCATCAGGTGGGGTACTTGGCCGAGATGTAATTGTGCAGATGCTCGATAGTTTCTTCCTGCTCCGAGACAACCCACTTCACCATGTCACCGATGGAGACAACCCCAAGCACTTTCTCGTTTTCCATAATCGGAAGATGACGTATGCGGTTTCTCGTCATGATATCCATGCACTCGTCCACGGCATGGCCTGGGGTCACGAAAATCACCGGGCTTGTCATGATCTCCTTGACCAGGGTCGTCCTCGAAGATCTTCCCTTGAGGATGACCTTGCGGGCGTAATCGCGTTCCGAGATGATGCCCATGAGCTTGCCATTGGAAATCACGAGCAAGGCCCCCACAGCTTTGTCGGCCATTCTTTCAATAGCTTCGTAGACGGTTTGCTCTGGCGTGACAAACCAAACTTCGCTCCCCTTGCGTTTCAGAACCGAGCGAACTGTGCCACTCATTTTGACCATCGTCTTACCCCGCCCCAGCGAGGAGGTTTGCGCCGGCGGGCAAATCTAAACCCCGTGATCATAGCGCCGTGCGGAGACCGACGTCAAACTTGAATCTTCACTCCGCAGGGGACGCTCTGGGATTCGTGAACTACTCAGGTGGGTCAGCCGTATTTGACAAAAGACGACCGGTGGAAGTGTGTAAAGACTGAGGAATGGATTTGGTTGTCCTGCATGCCCTCGTTCTTCTCCGACTTCCTTCCCATCTCACTTCCCAAAGGCTGAGTCCCGTGCTCCAATGACGATGGCAACGGCAATCGAGCTTTGCAGACATGGAGAAGCGTTGCGATGTCAATTCCCGGCGAAAATCTTGACCGCGTTCGCATCGGCGTGGACCTCGGCGGCACAAAGATTGAGTTCCTCGCCATGGATAGCCAGGGGAGGGAGCTCCACCGGCGTCGCGCGTCCACGCCGCGGTTTGACTATGACGCGACCGTGCGCGCCGTGTCTGCGGGTGTCAAAGAGATCGAGAAGGAACTCGGCTGCGGGGCCACTGTGGGTGTCGGAATTCCTGGAACGATTTCCAGTTTGACCGGGGTGGTGAAAAACGCCAATTCCATCTGGCTGAACGGCAAGCCCTTCGATCGCGACCTCAGCGATGCTCTAAGGCGCGAAGTGCGTTGCGCCAACGACGCAAACTGCCTCGCCGTTTCCGAAGCCACCGACGGCGCGGGGACTGGCAAGCGCGTGGTCTTTGCGGCAATCCTCGGCACCGGCTGTGGGGGCGGAATCGCGCTTGATGGCCGCGTGCACACCGGGATGAACGGGGTCGCGGGCGAGTGGGGCCACAATCCACTCCCCTGGGCAAACGCCAGCGAATACCCGGGCCCCGAGTGTTACTGTGGTCAACGCGGGTGTCTCGAAACCTGGATCTCTGGAACCGGCCTGTCCGCCGATTACGCTCGCGCGACGAACCTCACTCTGGACGCCCCGGAGATTGTTGGCCGCGCGGCAAACGAACCCGCTGCCTCTGCCGCCCTGGAGCGCTATGAAGACCGGCTCGCCCGCGGCCTGGCGCAAATCATCAACATGCTCGACCCGGATGTTATCGTCCTGGGTGGAGGCGTCTCCCAGGTTCCGCGCCTGTACGCGAACCTTCCACGACGGGTCACCGAGTTCGTTTTCGGCCGAGAAGCAGCGACCCCTGTCCTGCCGGCAAAACACGGCGACTCCAGCGGCGTCCGCGGCGCTGCGTGGCTCTGGCCCCTCGGCAAAGATTAGTTGGGCGCTACTCGCTACGTCGCGTCACATGGCGCGGCACGGTTCACCAGATCAACTGGGAAGAAGGGCGAGCAAGCGCGAGAGATCCTGGGCGAAACTGTGAACGGGCTGAGGTCTCGCTCTTGGAGTTTTGCCGGGTGTCGCTGAGTTTATTCGACGGGCAGCTGCGGAGAGGCTTGCCCGTCTTTGCGCGGGTCGGAAGCGCCGTAATTCACGCCGGCGGAAAAGTCTCGGAGGACGGCCTGGCCGCCGCCCATTTGGCTGGAAAACGCTCCCCGCAGGTCGATCAGGTGGCCCTTGGCAGCTAATTCATTGCGGACATTTTGCGCGAAGCGGTTCTCCATCGAGACGTCGCAGCCTCCAAAGGAATGCTTGCTGAAGCGCGCGGCCTCCAGGGCGGCTTGAATGTTCATTTTGAAGTCCACGAGATTGGCTACGAACTGGGCATGCGCCTGCGACTGGTTCCAGCCGCCCATGATGCCGAAGGCGACGCGGGTGTCGCCCTTCTGGGCAAATGCGGGAATGATGGTGTGAAGCGGGCGCTTGCGGCCGGCGAGCGCATTGGGCGAAACGGGATCGAGGCTGAAGAGCCCGCCGCGGTTGTGGAGCACGAATCCCGTGCCGGCCGCGACGATTCCGGAACCGAAAGAGTCGTAGTTGCTCTGGATGAGCGAGACCATGTTGCCTTCGCGATCCACCACGCTAAGGTATGTCGTATCGCTGCCTACCGACAATTCTCCCGCGTGCGCGTCGCAGTTGGCGCGGTCGGGATCGATCTGTTTTGCTCTTTGACCGGCCCACTCTTTCGAGAGCAATTGCGCCACGGGCAATTTCTGTTTTCGGGGATCTCCGATGTAGCGCAGCAAGTCGGAGTAAGCCAGTTTCTTCGCTTCGATCATGGCGTGCAGCGCTTTGGTCGAGCCGAAGCCCCAATCTTTTTGCCCCAAGGGAAACGTCTCCATGATGTTCAGCATCTCGAGCGCGGCGAGGCCCTGGACGTTTGGCGGAAGTTCGTAGACCGTCCAATCGCGGTACGTCGTGGAGATCGGCTCGACCCACTCGCCGGAATACTCGGCGAGGTCGTCCGCGGTCATGGTGCCGCCATGGCGCTTCATGGTGTCGAGAATTTTTCCTGCGATTTCGCCTTTGTAGTAGGCGTCACGGCCATGCTCGGCAATCCGCCGCAAGGAGGCGGCAAGATCCGGATTTCGAAAAATTTCTCCCGTGCGCGGGGCGCGATCCGAAATGAGATAAGTAGCCGCGGCGGCTTCGTCGCCGCGGAGGCGATCCACTTCCGAGGCCCAATACCCAGCGACAAGCTCCGTGACCGGATATCCGTCCTGGGCGGTGCGAATGGCCGCCGTCAAATCCTCCGACAATTTCCTGCGGCCGAACTTGTCAGCGAGCTTCTGCCATCCGTCCACCGCGCCCGGGACAGTGATGGCGTGCACTCCTTGCTGGGGCATTTCTCGCAATCCCTGTTTGCGTAAATAGTCGATGGTCAGCGATTTCGGCGCCCATCCGCTGGAGTTCAAACCGTAGAGTTTGTTGGCTTTCGAGTCGTAGACAATCGCGAAGAGATCGCCGCCGATGCCGTTCATCATCGGCGAAACCACGCCCATCATGGCGTTGGTGGCGATCGCGGCGTCCACGGCGTTGCCTCCGCGCTCGAGGATGCGCACGCCAGCTTGCGCCGCCAGCGGCGATTCCGCGGCGACGATGCCGCCGCGAGAAATGACCATCGAACGGGCTTGACCGCGGTCCTGCGCATCGGCCGCCGGCGTTGCGGAGATCCAACTCATGATGGCAAGAGGCAAAAAAATGCGTAGCGCCTTCGAGATTGGCATGATCGCGTGTCGCTCCCTGGTTGCAACTTTATAGTTCCGTTTCTTGAATGACTCATCTCCAGGAAAATTGCACTTTTCCCACTGCACTTTACCCTGACCTCCGACACGTCGCAAGCGAGCTTGCCGGACGGCTGGGAAAGGTACAGCCGTCATGGGGAATGTTTGGCAATTGGCGCTGGAAACCCTAGAATTCAGAAGAAGCCTGCAAGGCGCAGGAAGTAACGTTGTCCAAAGAACGCACATCGGCGGGGCAAGCAGCCGCGACAGGAGCGAAGTCGGGCGCGCAGCTCAAGGTGCAAATCGACGCGCTACTGGCGGGACGCCATGCGGACCCCTTCGCGCTGCTCGGGCCGCATCCTGTTTCGGGAGGATGGGTGGTGCGTTTTTTTCTTCCGTGGGCCGCCGAAGCCTCTATTTCCTTGAAAGGAGTGGCGAAGGTCACGGACGCGGTGAGGCTGCGCCTGGAAGGCTTCTTCGAAGCTACCTGGCCTTCGACGCAAACCACTGCCCCTGCGCCGGGCAGTTACAAAATTCAGGGCCGCACACAACAGGGCGAACCGTTCGAAACATTCGACGCGTACGCGTTTCCTTATTTGTTGACGGAATTTGATCTTCACCTGATGGGCGAAGGGCGCCACTACGATACTTACGAGAAACTCGGCGCTCATATGAAAACGATCGAAGGCGTGGCAGGCGTGCACTTTGCGGTTTGGGCTCCCAGCGCAAAGCGCGTGAGCGTTGTCGGCGATTTCAATCGCTGGGACGGCCGCGTCCATCCCATGCGCTCCCGGGGCTCTTCCGGTATTTGGGAAATGTTTTTACCTGACCTGGGCGAAGGCGCCATCTACAAATACGAAATCATCGGCCCTGACGGCAAGATGCTGCCGCTCAAAGCCGACCCGTACGCCTTCTGCTCGGAGCTGCGCCCCAATACAGGTTCCGTCGTCGCGAACCTCGAGAAGTATCAGTGGAAAGACGCCGAGTGGATAAAGAGGCGTGCAGGGAAAAATTGGTTCGAATCGCCTGTTTCCATTTACGAAGTGCATCTTGGATCATGGCGGCGCATGTCCGAAGAGTCGAACCGCTGGCTCACGTACCGCGAACTCGGCGACCAGCTGATCCCTTACGTAAAAGATCTCGGCTATACGCACATCGAACTTCTTCCCATCATGGAGCACCCCTACGACGGCTCGTGGGGTTACCAAACTCTTGGTTATTTCTCGGCGACGAGCCGCTACGGCTCTCCGATGGAATTCATGGAATTCGTCGATCGCTGTCATCGCGAAGGAATCGGTGTGTTACTCGATTGGACTCCCGCGCATTTTCCCCGTGACGCTCACGGACTCGCGCAATTTGACGGCACGCATCTCTACGAGCATTCCGATCCGCGCCAGGGAGCGCATCCTGACTGGGGCACGCTGGTTTACAACTACGGCCGCAATGAAGTCCAAAACTATCTCATCTCGAACGCCCTCTTCTGGCTCGACAAGTACCACATTGACGGCCTCCGCGTGGATGCCGTCGCTTCCATGCTGTACCTCGACTACTCCCGGAAGCCAGGGGAATGGATTCCCAACGAATTTGGCGGCCGCGAAAATCTCGCGGCCATCGCTTTTCTGAAGCGCATGAACGAAGTTGCTCACGGTGAATTCCCGGGAATTCTTACCATTGCCGAAGAATCCACTTCCTGGCCCAGCGTTTCCCGGCCCACGTATCTTGGGGGGCTGGGCTTCAGCTTCAAATGGAACATGGGGTGGATGAACGACACGTTGAAATACTTCTCCTCCGATCCCGTCTACCGGAAGTACGAGCACAACAAACTCACGTTCTCGTTCCTGTACGCATTCAGCGAAAATTTCCTGCTACCTTTTTCGCATGACGAAGTCGTCCACGGCAAAAATTCACTGCTCCACAAAATGCCGGGCGACCTCTGGCAGCAATTCGCCAATCTCCGGCTCCTTTTCGGATATCACTACGCGCACCCGGGCAAGAAACTTCTCTTCATGGGGCAGGAGTTCGCGCAGCGCCAGGAATGGAGCGAGGAGCGCAGTCTCGATTGGCATCTGCTGCAACACGTTTCGCACCGCGGCATCCAGCGCCTGATTGGCGATCTCAACAAACTATACGCGGCGCAATCTGCCCTGCACGAGGTGGATTTTAATTGGCAGGGATTCGAATGGCTCGACGCCAACGACGCCGACAACAGCGTCCTGTCCTTCCTGCGCCGGGGAAAAGATCCTTCAAATTTGCTGGCCGTGGTTGTAAATGCCACGCCGGTGGTCCGCGAAGCCTATCGCATCGGAGTTCCGCAGCCGGGTTATTACGATGAAATCCTGAACACCGACGCGGCCATTTATGGCGGCTCCAACGTCGGTAATCTCGGTGGCGTCCTTGCCGAGCCCATCTTGCATATGGGCCGTCCCTATTCAATTACTCTGACGTTGCCGCCGCTCGCTGTCCTCTTCCTGAAGCGCCAAAGCATGTAGTCTCGCGGTCGCCGCGGGGGATAGCGAGACGCTGCCCAGCGATTGCGACTGATTCAGGCCAGTTGCCTAGTGACAAGGTCCCTAGTAGGGAGTTTCGCTTTTAACTTCCTGTCCCTCCTGTCCCACGCGACGTTCTGTGTGCCCAATCTTGGGAGTGACCTGTCCTGCGTACTAGAATGGCTGGAACCTTAAGGCGTGGTACTGTTTGCTCGAATTGGCGGGGTCCGGCCAATCGGTCGAAGGGCAAATGCTATATTGTCTAGAATCAATGGGATAAGTGAAAATGAGAGAGGGTTAGGGGAGGGACAGTGATCCTAGTACTAGGAAGGCCGTTCGTCTGCGGACCTGTACGAACACATACTGGCGTCCTATCCGAATCTGGGAAGCCTGGCCCACCCCAAATTGGCACCCCTGCTCCATAGCTTCCAACACTTGCCAATCGTAAACTTCTCCTGCGCTTGAGCTCAGTGGTCTTCGGCCCCGGGGACACGTCCCGGGGTTCTAAGGAGAATTCAAAACAATGCGTAGCCGGCAAAAAGGATTCTCGTCTGCGAGGGCAATTCGGAGGGACGGTTCGCTCTTGTTTGAGATATAACAGGTAGTAAGATAAAAAAGGGGCCGGCCCCTTGAGAATTATCGAGGGCCTCATACCGGGAATGCGGCCAGGGTGAAAATCAATGGTCGAGGCGACGCCAAAGAAAACGCGACGTCATCCGCGAGTCAAATCGCCAAGGGGTCTTTTCGTCGCATGGGAAACCGGCAGTAAGCGGTCCGTCTCGCGATTGGAAACCCTTAGCCTGGGAGGGGTTTTTATCCATACTCCGGAGCCGCCTCCGATCGGAAGCACGCTCAACATACTACTCGATATGCAAAATGGGGATGTGCGCGCCCGCGCCATCGTCCGCCGGGTGGCGCCCAGCAAGGGCATGGGGATTGAATTTATCTCGATGACGCCGGAAGATCGTGCCCGCCTCAATAAGCAACTTCAGCAGTTGATGAGGACCTGACCGCCAATCCTTTTTTCCCACCCTCTTAGTCGAACCGCGCTTAGGGCCTGATCGCTCTGCCTTCGAATAAATCCATTCCTGCTTTACTTTGCCGGGATAGGTTCGATCGTGCGGACCTGAATTGTATTGGTTTTGGAATCCAGCGTGCCGGTGACTTTCACTTTGACGCCTGCGTTTTTCTCCGCCAATTCCTGGTTATCCAGTTTGTAGACGTTGTGCTTGTTCTGCAGCACAAATCTCCCACCCCTTTCTTTTACACAATAGCGAGCGCAATCAGCTGAGGTCTTTCCGGCGGATCCCATATCAATCATTTCCTTGTGCGATTGGTTGAGAGAATGGACGCCCAGCGCGCACTGCGTGTCGGCAATTTCACCTTCGAAGGTCTTTTCGCCCGCGCCGCGGCTCAGCGGAATACTCACTATCCAGAACACCAAGATGGCAGCTCCCAGAAATAACCGTCGCGTCTTTCTCATTTTCGCTCACCTCTCGTTCTCGAAACTCAGCAAGATCTTCTCGGGTTCGAATCAAGGTTCGACGACAAATTTCATGTTCATTTGTTCATGGTCCGGGCTGCAAATCACCGTGCAAATGACGAGGTAATCACCGGCGTCAGAGGGAGCGGTCAGAATGAACTCTTGTGTCCCCGGTTTAAGCAGCAGGTCCCATCCCGGCACCGGCTGTCGATCCTTGGCCCGCAGCAACGAGAAGCCATGAATCGAGCCGTCCCTGTTGTGGTTCTGCGCTTTTTTCGCGGTAATACGCAGCAGTATCTCTTCCCCTGCCTTCACGGTGATCATGGGTTGCTTCAGGCCAATCATCTTGTAGCGGCTGTCGTGGTCGGCAAGAAGCTCAATCACTCGGGGCTGCGACTGGGCAAGAAGCAATCCAGAGTCGCAACATAGAGCTAGAGCCAGGACTGCAAACAGTGGTCGCCAGCTGATCTCATTTGGGTTTCGACTTCTTCGCATGGTTATTGGGTCATGTAATGGAGAATCAGCTGCATATCCTCATCGGTGATCATGGCGCGGACTCTCATGTGGCGCACAATCGTAGCCATCGTGCGAGGAGGGAATTTGTGCGGAGCCATGTGACACCGCCCGCAATTCGCCCGAAATCTCTTTTCTCCTTCGATCCGCATGGCGCTTTCATGGAGAACCCGTGTGGTTGCTCTGCCATGCGTGGCGGCCGTTGGCGAGCCAGCGCTCGCACCGTCCGCCAACGCTGCCGCTTTTTGAGGAGTTGCGGGAACAGCGGCGCTCGCGGTCTCCTTTCGCTCCTGCGCGATCGCCAATAAACATGACCCGATCATCAGCACCAGTGCCCCCGCGATAATAGTCCGTCTGGTCATCACTCGGCGCCCTCGCGGCCCAACGGAAGAACGAACCGATAGGTCATACCAATTGTCCAAACGTTTTTGTTTCCACCGAAGCTAAATTGCCGGCCATAGCTACTGGTGGCTCTCCACCCGTCCATGAGGTAGTAATTCAATCCAAACTCGAACATATTTGTGTTCACCGACGCCACAGCATCGCTCGGCAATGCGCCCGGGAAAGACTGCTGCATGCGCGCCACGACTTGGGTGCGGCGCAGCGCGTCTCGCCAAAACGGCACCTGACTCAATCGGTAGGCTGATTCCAGCCAGTAGCCGCTTCCCCTTCTCGATCGGGCTGTTTCCGCGCGAATGTCGAGGGGCAGGGACTGCGGTTGCCAGATCAAATGAAAACCGAACAGGTTGGACCGCTCATCTTGGAGCAAATGTTGAAATGAACCACCGATCTCCAGTCGCGCTTTCGGCACGAAGATGCCCGCTCGTCCACCGGCAAAGCGGTCTGAATTAACCGGGGTAACCGTGGAAAGCGCGGAAAAATAGACTGCATAATTGAAATTGAAGTTCGACGTCGCCTTGAAACCCCCACGGAGCATCGCTCCGGTGCTCGCGTTACTAGGCCCAATTCCGATGGGCAGAATCAACGGGTCTGTTTGAAGATTGCGGATCCATACGGGATAGAGTCGCTCGTTGAAAATGCCGAACGGCGTCAGAAACCTTCCCAGCGTCACCGTCAAATACGGATTGGCGATGAAATCCAACTGCGCGTAATCCACTTCCTTCCGCACCACTCCGTGAAACCCGCTCACGCCCGGGGGCTCCGCAAGATCGGATTCAAACGTGGCACGTGATTCCATCATCCAGCGCTCGCCCATGGGGACAAGCAAAACGGATGTGACGATAGGACCAAGATGCGGCTCGCCTCCATCGAAAGTGGTGATAAAGCCAGTGCTACCGGTTAGGAGCGGTACCGGTTTGATTTCTTGGGGCTCCGGCGTTTGCGCTTGCAACCGGGAGGCGCAGAAGAATGGAGAAAGGATAAGAATAATGAGCAACAGAAAGACAGGACGCAACAGGCCGGAATGCCAACCTTTAAGACGGAGGCACAACGGGTGAAGGTCGCGCGTGGCGAGACGGCGAGTGACTGTAAGACACGAATTTAGATATGCGTACAGCACGAACAAGGCTCACTATTTCGTGCACCTTTATTCTTTAGATTCGGCTACCCGGTATCCTTGGTCAATCGCTTGTATCCGCGCCTGTGCTGGACTGAGTAATTGCTTATCGGCTACAAGCCCTCGGGGACGGGGAAAAAATGAAGGTCTGAGGAATGTTGCCAGAGCGAGCCAGATGTCGGTTCCCCCTGCCATATAGGTAAGCACCTTAACTAACTCCGCGACCCGCCACACGGAACAGCAGCAACCGGGCAATTCCTGAGGTAGAATAGAGCCTACTCAGCCCACTCGACAGGCGGAGGTGTGACATGTCAGAAGCCTGGAAACAGTGGGAAGGCCAAATTGCTGATGGGCGTTTCCCGCTTCGCCAGTATCTGGGTGGCTCAGATCACAGTGCAGTTTTCCTAACAGGACACGCAGAAGGCGAGCCGCAAAAAGCCGCTATCAAGTTGATTGCGGCTGACCCGGCGAGCGCAGACCTCCAGCTTTCCCGTTGGAAACACGCGGCGCAACTTTTTCACCCTCATTTGTTGCGGCTGTTTGAAATGGGCCGATGCGAGATTGATGGCGCTGCACTGCTGTACCTGGTAATGGAATATGCCGAGGAAAATCTTTCGCAAATTCTTCCCCAGCGGGCGCTGAGCGCTGAGGAAACACGCGACGTTTTCGTCCCCGTTCTCGATGCGCTTGCTTGTGTACACCGCCAGGGTTTTGTGCTGAGTCATCTGAAGCCCGCCAATATCATGGCCGTGGCCGATAAGATCAAGCTCTCGACCGACGGGCTCCAGCGCGCGGACGAAACAGTCCGCGGTCGCAAACCTGGCGTCTATGACGCGCCGGAGGCCTCGAGCGGCCGGCTCTCTCCTGCCAGCGACGTATGGTCGCTTGGAATGACCCTGGTCGAGACACTAACGCAACGCGTGCCTGCCTGGGAGAGGATAGGACACGCCGATCCGATTTTGCCAAAATCGTTGCCGGCACCCTTCCTGGAGATTGCCCGAAACTGTCTGCGTCGTGACTCGCAGCTCCGCGGCACCATTGGCGATGTCTCTGCGCGGCTCAGCCGAACTCCAGCTGCCTCTTCCATTCCCGTCGCGCCTGCGCCCGCGCCCCAAAAACCCCCAGTGCGCCCGAGACCCGTGAAAAAAGCGCAGCCGACTTCTCCAGTGCCGCCTCGCGCCATCTCCTTTCCCAATTTCGCTGTTCCCTTGCTCGCAGGTGTTCTGGTGTTCGCTGCGATCGTTGCTATTCCAAAAATATTGAACCGCCGTCCGGGACCGCAAAAAGATCCGGCGGTTGCCGCGGGAAATTCCACGGCGCAACCACGAAAGCAGCAGAAAACGGAGAAATCGCCGGCGTCCGCGCAATCGGATGCGCCGGCACCCGTTTCCGCACAGCGTTCGGCACAGAAAACTTTGAAAGCGGCCAGCGAAAAGAAGCCCATCAAGAAAGAAGAAGCCGCGGCTTTGCATGAACCATCTCCGGTAATCGCTCCGGCAAAAGAGCAGCCGAAAACATTGGCGAGCGCGCTAGTTCCCGGTGAAGTCCTCAATGAAGTCTTGCCGGACGTGTCCCAGAAAGCCCGGGGCACGGTTCGAGGCAGGGTCCGCGTCAGCGTGAAGGTTCACGTGGATCCATCGGGGAACATGGCAGGCGCAGAGCTGGATTCGCCGGGTCCCAGCAAGTATTTCGCAGACCTTGCGCTGCAAGCCGCGCGGCGTTGGGAATTCGCCCCGGCGAAGATGGATGGCAGCGCGGTTCCAACGGATTGGATGGTGCGATTCGAGTTCTCGCAGCTCGATACCAAGGTCTTCCCCGTGCAGACCACTCCTCGTTAGGCTGAGGTCGGCGGCTCCTCGCGCGACCCGCTAGTATTTCGGAGCGACTCCGAGGTTGTAGAACAAGAACGAATAGATGTCCCTGGTCTGTTCGAGTGTCTTCGTGGTGCTGCTCGCCCCGTGCCCGGAATTGGTATCAATGCGGATGAGGACGGGATTGTCGTGGCTGGCCTTTGATTGCAGAGTCGCGGCGTACTTGAAGGAGTGAGCGGGAACGACCCGGTCGTCGTGATCGGCGGTAGTAATGAGCGTGGCTGGATACTTCACGCCGGCCCGGATGTTGTGTAGCGGCGAGTAAGCGTATAGCGCCTTGAATTCGTCCGGCTTGTCGCTTGACCCGTAGTCGGCGATCCAATTCGAGCCAATGGTAAACTTTTGAAAGCGCAGCATGTCCATGACGCCGACCTGCGGAACCGCCGCGCGGAAGAGCTCCGGGCGCTGATTTATTACCGCGCCAACCAGCAGGCCGCCGTTGGATCCCCCATTGATGGCCAGATGCTCCGGTGAAGTGTACTTGTTGGCGATCAGCCATTCGGCCGCGGCGATGAAATCATCGAAAACATTCTGTTTTTTGAGCTTGGTTCCGTCCTCGTGCCATTTCTCGCCGTACTCTTCTCCGCCTCGCATATTGGCGGACGCATAGACGAATCCCTGCTCCAGCAACGTAAGCCGCAGCGCGTTGAATGTCGGGAAGTTTGTGAGATTGAAGCCGCCGTAGCCATATAGCAGAGTCGGATTCGTCCCATCCAGCTTCAGCCCCTTCTTGTAGACGAGAAACATCGGGACTCGGGTGCTGTCTTTGCTGTGATAGAAAACCTCTTTTGTTTCGTATTCGTCCGGCCTGAACCCGGGAATCTCGGGTGAGCGAAATACCTTGCTTTCTTTCGACGCGATGTCGTAGCGAAAGATGGTGGGCGGGAAATTCAGTGAAGTGAAGGAGTAGAAAGCGATCTTGTCGTCGTGATTGCCGCTAAAAACAACGGACGTGCCCGCTCCAGGAAGACTGATTTCATTTTCGAGTTTTCCATCGAGGCCATAGACACCCACGTGGCTTGTGACATCCTTCAGGTAGGTGGCGAAGATCTTCCCGCTAGATTCCGCAACGCCTTGCATCTCCTCCGGCTTTTCGGGGAGGACGTCGCGCCAGGCGGAGTTCGGACTCGCAGGATCGAAAAGGGCGACGCGGTAATTGGGCGCGCCGTGATTCGTCCTGATGAGGAACTTGCCATCGACATTGTTGATGACCTCAAAGGTATCGTCGGAAATTTCTGCCACGATCGGACGGAAGCTTTTTTCGTTCTTGGAAAGGTCACGGTAAAAGGCGGAATTGCCCTTTTTCCCCGTGCTCTCGTCGGAAATGTAAAGAATCGCGAATCGTTCGTCCTCGGTGGTTCCCGCGCCAAGAAAACGCTGGGGATGGGCCTTGTCTTCGTAGATCATCGCGTCCTCGGATTGAGGAGCTCCAAGGCGGTGAAAAAAGATCTTCGGGTTTTCGTTCTTGCTCGTAAGCTCGTGTCCTGCCTCGGGTGCATCATAGCGGTTGTAGAAAAACGCATTTCCAGCCCACGAAAACCCTGTGAACTTGAGCCACTTCAAATCGTCCGGAAGAACTTTTCGTGTCGCCACTTCCAGCACATGGCCTTCCTGCCAGTCCGAGCCTCCAGTGGATACACCGTACGCGCAGTATTTGCCGTCCTTCGAAACTTCCATCGCTCCCAAACGTGATGTGCCGTCAGCAGAAAATTTGTTGGGATCCAGAAGCAACTCAGGCGTTCCGTCCAATCCCTTTTGAATATAGAGAACGCTTTGATTCTGCAGACCGTCGTTTTTGAAGAAAAAGAAATACTCGCCCCTGCGGAACGGCGCGCTGTACCTGGGATAATTGAACAATTGTTCCAGCCTCTTCATCACATGCGCGCGATAAGGAATTTTGTCCAGGTAGGCGAACGTGACCAGATTTTCGGCTTTGACCCACTGCGCGGTCTCTTCCGAACGATCATCTTCGAGCCAGCGGTAGGGATCCGGGACATTCGTGCCGTGGTAGGTATCCGCGTGGTCCACTTTATGAGTGTCGGGGTAATTCAGGCTCTGCGCGAAAGTGATTGGCGTCGAAAAGCCGAGACTCACAAATAGTGCGTCCAAGCATGCGGCACGCAAATACGTTCTGCTCATCGGGTGACTCCTTCTACAGGCAGGAATTTTCGGTACTGGCCACTCGCGGCATTTCTCAGCAGCACAAACGCCAGAAAAAGTTATCATTTTGGGTGTCTGAACGCAAAGCGAACGGGCGTGGACGCTGGCAGCAGGATTTACACCCGGGCGCACGCTGTTCCAGTGGAAGTACCGGCAACCGGAGAGTGCGCGGAATTCCCAACGTTTCTTTCTTACGAGCGATGGACGTCCCTTACGCGGCACCCTATCGGGTCAAAATGGCGCCGCCCTCTTGATGTGGAACTCATCAAAAAAATCAATAGTTCAAATAATCCAAAGAATGTTGACAGACGCAAGGTTGTGGTATATCAGGGCGGTCATTCGAAGGGAGATGTCTCAGCCTTTGCGAGGGATTTCGGGGAAAGTGAATTCGGGCAAATCGGGGAAAGAGGGTGAAGGGGCGTCTGCATTCTGTTGTGGGCTTATCCGCTTGAGAGAAGGCAATGCAGTTTGCGAAGTAGCGGGATGAGTCTTCGCGCGACATGATGCAAATACTGTGGTCTATTCACTGGATCGTCTCCTAATTGCGAAGCATTTTATGGAGGAATCTATGCCGCGCCTGGCAACTGCAAGAACGACGATCATTTCGGTTCTTTTTCTCGCAATTTTCAGCGCAATTTTACCCAACGCCGCGCGGGCGCAGGGCGGCGCGACGGGAGCGATCACAGGGACGGTGCTGGACCGCAGCGGAGGACTCGTTCCCAACGCGAGCATTCAGGTCATTGATATCGGCACAGGGCAGGTCGTGCGCCTATTAACCGGCGGGGGAAACGGCACGTTCACCGCCACGCTACTGCCGCCCGCGAATTACAGGGTGGTTGTGAACGCCCCGGGTTTCGCGGAGGCGCGGGCGACGGAAGTCGCCGTGCGGGTGACCGAAACGACCACGATCAATTTCACGTTGCAGCCCAGCAGCGTGACTGAAAAAGTGGAAGTGTCCGCGCAGGTGGTCAGCGTAAACACGGAGAATGCCACCACCGGCCAAACGATCGAGCAACAGGTCATCGGCGGTTTGCCGCTGGCAACACGGAACTTTCAGCAGCTTTTGACATTGTCGAGCGGCGCCTCCAGCACGCTCAATAATTCCGAGCAACTGGGCCGCGGCACGGTGCGCATCAACGTAAACGGCCAGCGCGGCGACAACAACAACTATCTCATCGAGGGAATCAGCGCTACCGATAATAACGTCGGAGAGCTGACGAATACGCCGTTGCCGAGCCCGGATGTCATCCAGGAGTTCAAGGTTCAGACCAGTTTGTACGATGCCAGCCAGGGACGCAATGGCGGAGGCATGGTCAATGCCGTCCTCAGAACAGGAACGAATGAATGGCACGGTGACGCATTTGAGTTTTTCCGCAACGACGTGCTCAACGCCAACCCTTTCTTCCTGAACCGCGCCGGATTACCGCGTCCCTCGTTGAAGCAAAATATTTTTGGCGGCAGCGTCGGGGGTCCGCTGGCATCTCAGGGCAAATTCGGCTATATCTTCGGCAATTACCAGGGGGCCCGGCAGCGCAGCGGGGCAGACTTAGGTACTTTGATCGGGACGGTATTACCGGCCATTCCTGCAGATCGCTCTGACGCCTCGCTTCTAGCGACTTTCTTCCCGGGTAATCCCAACGCGAAAATCGATCCTGTAGTCGGCAAGCTCCTGAACGCCAAAGGAAACCTGTTTTGCCCGGGGGCCAACGGTTTTCTGATCCCCTCGGTTCCCAGCGGCAACTTCAATTGCAGCAATCCGGGGCGCTTCAGTGATAATCAGTTCACCACCAACTGGGACCGCAAATTCCGCGACGGCAAAGAGAAGTTCGCCGTGCGTTTTTTCTTCAGCAACTCCGATGCTTTCAAGCCATTTGGAGGAGGCGGCCTGACGTCGACCTACGGGGCGCCGCCCAGTGCCACTGACCTGAATTTCCCTTTGGACATTCCGGTGAACACGCGCTTCCTCAGTGGAACGTGGACTCACATCTTCTCCGCCGAGAAGGTCAACCAATTCACGTTTGGCTATAACCGCATCAACAATTCGTACACGAACGTACCGCCTATTAAGAGAAGCGATCTGGGCATCACCAGTCCAACGGATTCGGTCACGAATTCTATTTACAAGTTCACGTTCAACAGTTCCGGATTTCAAATTGGCCCCAGTCCTGGCGACAACTCCCAGGTTCAGAATAACTTTACCTACGGTGACGTTTTTAGCTGGGTGCGGGGCAGACACGAGCTCCGCTTTGGGGGAGAATGGGATCGCATCAACCTGCACAAGTTATTTCCGCAGATTTTCAACGACCAGATTTTTTTCTCCAATACTGCGGCGGTCCTTTCAACGGGGACACCCGCTTTCACCGACTTTCAAAATTTCTTGCAGGGCGCTCCGCAGTTTGTCTTTGGCCAAAGCGGCGCCTTCAATCACGATTATCACCACAACAACATATCCGCCTTCGCGCAGGATGATTGGAAGGCGACGCAAAATCTCACCGTCAATGTTGGCCTTAGGCTCGAAGAATTCGGCGCTTGGTATGACAACGCCTGTCACATCGGCAACTTCGATCCCTCGCTTATCGCTCAGAGCAAATATCCATACATTTATCCCAAATGCGTCAATAAATTTAACGTCCAAGGATTGCAGGGCACCGCCAGTTCCACGACGCTCAATAATTCCTATGCCAGAGGCTGGGGGCCTCGAATTGGGCTTGCCTATGACGTCTTCGGCCGCCATACAACCACCGTTCGCGCAGGATTCGGCATCTATTACGTCCAGCAGGACGTGGGCGCTGTCGATAACCTCTCTTTCCAGTCGCCACTGCTTGACGTGGTGAGTTTCGGAGGGCCCGGGGGATGTTTGGCCACATTCTTCCAGCCAGGCAATCTACAACCGGCGAATTGTCAAGCTCTGAATCCGAATCCCAATGGTTTGCCGCCTGCCGGCGTAATTTCACCGGCTTTTGTTCCGGCGCTCTCGCAAGTGGCGAAGTTCACCATCAATGGAACCACGACTCAAACCACCGACACATCACAAACCCCCCAATTCAACAACAACGGCGTCAACCTTTTTACCCTCCAGGTGCCACGCCACTTCAGAGTGCCTAGCGTCCAGCAATGGAATCTCAGTATCCAGCGCGCTCTGGGGCACGATTGGGTTCTGGAAGTCGGGTACGTGGGAAGCCATTCGGTTCACCTTCGCGAAGTGCATAACGGGCTACAGTCTTTTCTCGTCAGCCCGCAGAAGCCGCTGACGATTCCCAGTGCGACCGGCGGGCAATTCGTGATCACCACGAACACCATCGCGAACGCCATCGTTCGCACGCGCGCTCTTGGCGTGAACGGCTATGGCGCTTTCGAGCAATTTTCCGACGACGCCTACGGCCATTACAATTCCATCCAAACCACGCTCTCGCGGCGTTGGGGCGCTGGGTACATTCAGGCGGCATATACGTTTTCCCGCTCGACGGACGCGACCTCCAGCTACAACACCGCGTTCAACACGTTATTCAATAACCAGCTGAATCTGAACGGCTCCCGCGGGCTTTCTGACTTCGACCGGACTCACCGGCTGGCGGTCAGCTACGTGTACAATTTGCCCTTCTACGCGAAGGCCCGCGGTTGGCAGGGTAAAGCACTCGGAGGATGGGCTTTCTCCGGTGTGAGTGTTTTTCAGTCCGGCTTGCCGTTTTCCATCATCGACTCCAGCGCGGGGTCCGCCTTCGACTCTCTGACCACAATCCCCAACACGACCGCGAGTCTCAAGGCGGGTGCGACGCAGGCGAGTGGCTTAACTTCCGGAAGCATCGGTTCGCGCCTCGGCGGCAATGGCCAGCAAAGTTACCTTAATGCCAGCGCCTTCGTGGCCGCACCGGTCGTCAGCAATGACGCCGGTAGTGGCGCCACTGGTTTTGGCACGTTGGGCCGCAATACCTACCGGGGCCCATTCCAGCAGAACTGGGACGTGTCGCTGATCAAAAACCTATCCATAACGGAGCGCCAGAAAATTAAATTCACCACAGATTTCTTTGATGTATGGAACCACCCGGTCTTCAGCAACCCGGCGTTCACAGATATTCAGAACCCAGCAGGTTTCGGGCAGATCATTTCGACGGAGAATAACCCGCGAATCTTGCAGTTCTCGTTGACCTGGTCATTTTGAGAAACGGGGACGTTGTTTTTGTTTTTGGGCGATTCACTTGGAGGAGATCGTCAATGAAGCTGCAATGGAAGCTCTTGTGTGCATCAACAAGTCTGCTGGCGTTGCTCGCCTACTGCCCGTCCAGCAGGGCTCAAGCCCGACCCCTGCCGGGCAAAGATATCAATGCCATATACGACCGGCTGCTGCCGCAGATCGAAAAGATTCCCATCGTGGACATGCACGCGCATCCGGGATATTGGGACGACACCGATGTGGACGCGATGGCCGTCACCACAACGGAACTTGACCCGGCCCGTTCACGCCCCACAAACGCGGAATGGGTCGCCGCCGCGAAAGCCTTGTACGAATATCCCTATTCCGATTTGACGCCCGAACATGCACGGTGGCTCGACGATAAAGATGATGCCTTGCGCAAACAGTGGGGCAAGGAATACTGGTCGAAGATTCTGGATAAAGTGGGAATCCAGGTCTCCGTCGCAAACCGCGTAGCAATGGATTACCTCGAGGACAACCCGCGGTTTCGCTTTGTATTTTTTGTCGACCCGTTTATGTTTCCTTTCGACAACCAAAAGCTTGCGATCAGCCCCGACCGCGCTGTCTACTTTCCCATCCAGGAAAAGGCCCTTCACCGTTACCTCCAGCAAGCCGGCGTGTCTCAACTGCCGGCCGATTTTGCCGGCTATGAAGCAGCCATACATCGCAAGCTAGAGCTAGATAGGCAACACGGAGCCGTGGCGTTGAAATTCGAGGCCGCCTATTTCCGGTCCCTAGTGAACATTACCGACCCTCCGCGCGAACAAGCGGAAACGATCTACAACAAATATCATGCCGGTGGTGTGCCTACGGCAGATGAGTACCGGATTTTTCAGGACTACATCTTCCGTTCGCTGATTGCGCAGGCTGGTCCCTTGCACCTTGAGGTGCACATCCACAGCGCGGTGGGCAGCGGGAATTACTATCATCTGAGCGAAGGCAATGCCATGGACCTCGAAGATATTCTTCGCGATCCACGATACAAGGACACCACCTTTGTCATGATTCATGGGGGTTTTCCGTACACCGCACAGTCGATCTGGCTGGCGGCGCTGCCAAATGTCTACCTGGATAGCTCGGAATTCAGTACGCTGATCTATCCCGCGCAGTTCAGCCGGATCCTGAAGGAGTGGTTTGAGATCTTCCCGGAAAAGATTGTTTTTGGTTCTGACTGTTTTCCATATTCGAGGGAGATCGCCGTCCCGGAAACCTACTGGTTAGCCGTGCAGACAGCGCGGACGGCGGCGACTGCGGCATTAGCGGAAATGGTTTCCGAAGGCGAAATCACGGAAGCCAGGGCCCTTGAAATCGCGCGCGGCTATCTGCATGACAACACTGCCCGCCTCTTCGGGATCGAGCTGCTTTCGGCGAAGCACTAGACGGACTTTCGAGGGAATCTGCAAAAGAGTTCCACCCAGGCGCGACAAATGGAAGCAAATGTCCCTTTGAGCAATGCGGATTCCTGGATTGTCCCAGCTAATGCCCATTAAATGAATAGGTTAGACATGCAAGCACTGGCTGGCGGGTTGCAGATATTATCCGCGGCCGGAGCCTTGACCCCGCGGGCCCTACCGGTGCTGGAGGTTCAAATGGGGTCCGGTTGGGTCATTCTGAAGGCAGTACGCTTCTTGAGCATTTTGCCAATTCTTCTCGCGTTGATACCAGTCAGCCCGGCACAAACGACGGAAGTTAGCGGGCGTTACGAGTGTACTCAGGCGAAAGTGCGAGGTAAGGCGGTGCCCTGCAACGGAGCGCCGCTGCTGCTGAA
>Ga0307479_10000521_pt1 | contig 34654 bp, 40 predicted proteins | sample atmos_gasesECM4C_FD_203743 | JGI IMG/M metagenome (GOLD analysis project Ga0307479, IMG submission 203743) | Hardwood forest soil microbial communities from Morgan-Monroe State Forest, Indiana, United States - atmos_gasesECM4C_515 | ecosystem: Environmental > Terrestrial > Soil > Temperate...
CAGCGACCAGGCAGCCATAGCTTCCCCATGGGTAGCGTGTTGTCCCCGAATCTGCTACCCCCCGTCGAGCAGTTGGCGGGGGGAGGGAGCTCGACGCCCGCGAGCTCCCGCGCGAGCATGTGCTAGCCCCCCTCGAGCTCGAGTGCAGTGCAGTGCAGTGCAGTGCAGTTCGAAGGTAGCGCCTGATCAGCGATCGATCAACGTGGGGGTAGCGCCTGAGCAACGATCGATCAACGCGGGGGTAGCGAACAGGTCACGATACTGCTACCAACAGGGTAGCGAATATCCCATGTGGTTGCTACCCCAGAGGCAGCAGTCGCGGTCATCTGTACGACAGCTGGCGCCATCCTGCAGCCATCCGTCCATCTGCTGGTCACCTGGATGCCATCTGACCGCCATCTGGATACCATCTGCCTATACAGCAGGCATCCGCGTCGACCCCGCAGACATCGCGTGGCCTGTTGTGTGCATCACCCTGCCCAACGGCATTGGCGAGGTGTCGTGGCACTGCCCGGCCTACAAGACGCCATACGAGGGCTATGACACACAAGAAAAGTACACGCGGACACGGGCCTATATCGCCAAGAATACGCCTGACCGCACCCGGCAGCAACCTGTCCTTCATGTAGATTAAAAAGCCATGTCTTCGTTCTTCTCACACACGCGGACGGCGTGGGGGCCGCTACGCGTCCGCTAAGCGTCCTTTTTTCATGGGGACACGGGGTTGTTTCGCGACTGCCACCGCCCATACAAAGGCGTTTTGCGCGTCGCCGGTAGCAAGGATGAGGGCAACGAGGCTGGGATCGTTCGCCACGGCTTCCAATGCTTGCCCGTGTGCTTGATACATGTGCGGGGGAATGGCCTCCTGGAAACTTCCAGCCACTGTGCTCGTTATAGAAACGCGCGCGCTGTCCGTAAGCCACTCTTCGAGCTGTGCAGGCGTAGCGAAGATGACGGTTATGAAGCGGCGACCGGTCGCCGTCATCTGTTTAATCTGTGTCGAACAACGGCGGGCAACGGCGTCAGCCCAGTCGGGCTCCGCGGTCAAATTGGCCTCAATTCGTACGCGCCGTCGGAATTCAATGCAAATGGGTTTGTGGCGTGCCCAGTCGGCCTCTTGGCAGCCCGTGTTGCAATAACGCATGACTCCACATGCTGAGCAGCGCGGTGTCACATCGCGTTGCCCGCATGTCGCACAGGAAACCAGTTCAACACCCGATGGGATTCGCGCATCGTCGGTGACAAATTGTAGCTCCATGGCAGAGTGAGCGCGAGAAAAAAAACGCACGCGCTAAGGATTAAGAAACTAACAGGCATGTCTTTCACGTGCGCGGGCGTTTGCTCGGCCGCTCATCGCCCTCCTCGGACGACGCCTCCTCGCGCTCCCGCTTGCGCCTCTTGCGCTCCCTCTTCTCGTTGCGCTCGAGCATGCGGTACCAGTCCGCGTCCTTGCCGCGCCCGGCCGACTTGCCCGCAATGGCCGCCGTGTCGCGCGCATAGCCATGGTGCCACGCGCTCAGGACCTGGCGCTCCAGGACGCGCTTCTTGACGACGGCCAACCAGCCCGCGCGGTTGCCCGCGAGCGGTGGCGCGACCTTCTCGTGGCCACGGAAGTAGTGCACGCGCACGAGAGAGTAGGTCTCATTGTGCGCCTCAGGATCAGGATCGAAGGGCAGCGAGAGACCATGAGCAACCGCGCTCTCCTCGTCCTCCAGTACAGCCGACTCGTAGGGCGTCTCGCGCGGGGGGCCACCAGGACGCGTGAGGACGAGCGGCTCCTCTTGCAGCTTCACAAGCGCCGAGTCCCACGCGTCCTCAACCTTGCTATCGAACTCGAACTGCACGATCCCGCTGAGGTGCGACGCGGGCTGGTAGAGACCGAGCACGAGGTAGCGGCGACACAGCTCCGGCGGCAGCGTGCACCACTTCTCGTACAGGCCCTGGTGCGATTGCTGCAAGACCCCCGCGTAGTGGTAGTAGAGGAAGGAGAACCAGGGCGCGGCTGCGTGAGCCCAGCGCCGCGAGACATGGGACAGGAGGAGCAGACGGGCCAGCGCGCGCCGCAGGAACGGCTTGATGTACGTGTCCGTCAACTCGCGCACGCGCTTGCTGCGCGCCACTTCCCCCCATGCGTTGTGGTACGGGTAGGGCTGGACGGCGTTGCACGCCGACAGGGCTTGACCAATTAGGGGCGCGGGCGATGCCTCGCCGAACATGCGGTTGAAGAACCGGTATCCATCCGGCCAGTTGGGCACCCGCGCCGTGAGCAGAAAGTGCGGCTACCCATGGACAATCGTGAGCAACAAGGGATAACAGACAGCACGGGCAACAAGACCTGCATCCCGGGCAGCCAGGCCAACCCCTCCAACACGTGCGCGCAGAGGATGTTCTGCTGCTCGACGTCGCGTGGCAGCTCGGGCCACAGCTGCTTGCTCGAACGCAGCGCTACGTAGGGGGGAGCAGCCGCCGGGCCCTCCATGGAGAGTGACAGCCCTCCCAGGCACCTGGTCAGGGGGCGCCCAGCGCATGGCAAACTGAAAACGGCCGATTTTTTGGGACGGATTTTTGAGCGCGACCAGTGGTAAGCCCGATTTTCGGGACCGACGGGTCGAAGGTATTTTTCGTAAAAAGCTGGAGTCTTGCATCGAGAAAAAAATAAAAAAGTCGTCCGCAGCTCTTGCATGTCTTGCATGTCTTGTCCTCACTTCCTAATGTAGTAGGTCCGATCCTATATTTGTCACTTTTCAGTGAACCACACACGTCAGTCTTGCACGCGTTCAGTGAACGGACATGACTTGCATCATTTCTTCCTACTCTTCATGCAAGTCTTGGTGGAATTCCCTCCTACCCTTCGTGGAATTCTAGGAATTCCCTCCTACCCCTACATTGGAATGTAGAGGACCCCCCTTTGAATTTGGATCGGAGCTCCTACCCCTTCCTACTCCTAGGAGTAGGAGCTCCTATCCCTACATGGAATGTAGAGGGCTTCCTACTCCAGTGGAGCTCTGCTCCTACTCTTAAGGCTCGGAGCTCCTACTCCTTTCCTCACCGTGGCCAAGATCGCGCGCAAGTTCCAGGGAAAGTTCCAACGCCAGGAGAGGTTAGACGATCGACCGCGTGAATTCGGACCTCTGTCCTGCCCCAGTGGAGTTGGCCAAGGCAGGCGCCGATCCGGCAAGGAAAGGGAGGAGAGGAAAAGAGCAAGACTCGCGAAAGGAGTAGGAGCTCCGAGCCTTAAGGAGTAGGAAGAGTAGGAGCAAACCTCCAATGGAGCAAGGGGGGTCTCTACATTCCATGTAGGGGTAGGAGCTCCTATCCCCAGGGGTAGGAAGGGATAGGAGCTCCGATCCAAATTCTGAGGGGGGCCTCTACATTTCAATGTAGGGGTAGGAGGGAATTCCTAGAATTCCACGAAGGGTAGGAGGGAATTCCACCAAGACTTGCGTGAAGAGTAGGAAGAAATGATGCAAGTCATGCGCGTTCACTGAACGGTGCAAGACCGACGTTGTGTGGTTCACTGAAAAGTGCCAAATATAGGGTCGGACCTACTGCATTAGGAAGTGAGGACAAGACATGCAAGACATGCAAGAGCTGCGGACGCACTTTTTTATTTTTTTCTCGATGCAAGACTCCAGCTTTTTACGAAAAATACCTTCGATCCATCGGCCCCGAAAAACGGGCTTACCGGGACCCGAGTTCAGAAAGTCGGCCCTCGTGTCCGACCTGCCTCGCACCCGACTGGCAGCTCTTTTGTCTCTTGTCCGGGCTGCTCCAGTGGAGGAACGGGCAAAGGGCTTACGAGGTCGGTGGGACAAAAACCCGGAGGTCTCGGCCCAGTCACCCACCCTCAAAAGGACAAGCGCGCGTGGGACTGGCAGTCCAAGAAAACGAACAACTACACACGGAGGGAGGCCCGCGCTGTTACATTGTCTTGGGTGGAATCGCGTCCCCGGCGTGCATGCGCCCTGCGGCAATCCGCTTCTTGCGTGCTTCCGGGGACTGCGCCTGGTGGAGTTCAACGTCCGCGTCGTTGACGTCCAGCTCGACGAGGCCCTCGTGTCCGGGATTGCGGCGCCTGGCCCCCTCCGCGTCCGGGTCGTCCTCCTCTTCGTCCTCTTCTTCCCCACCCTCGTCCTCCTCGATCCAGGCGGCGAACTCGGGTGTCGGCGTCTTGCCCGCGTTCGCGCTCGCCTTGGTCGGGTCAATCACGGGCGCGAGTTGCTCCATTTCGATCGAGCGCGTGCCATCCTGGTCGAACTTGAGGCCCACCTTCTCCACGTCCGCCTGCTCGCGCGCGAGACGCCGTCGCCGGACGACGATGAAGATGATGATGGACACGGCCGCGATGAGGCCCGCGACGACGGACGCGATGAACAGGCCCAGGAACACGCGCCCAGAGGAGCCGAGATCCGTCCAGTCAGTCGTGGGCGCGCTAGGCACGATCGCGCTGTCATTCACGGGCGTAGGCACGACGGGGGACACAGACGGGGGCGTAATGGGCGTGATCACGACCCACGGGGTAGTTGGACTCGCTGTCGTTGCTGAGGGAAGCGTCGCGCTCCCAGGTCCAGTGTTGGTAGAGGGTGGCGGGGACGCAGATGGCGATGAAGTTCCGGTGGGAGTTGATGTCGATGGTGGTGCGGGCGATGACGCGGGTGGGCTGGGCGGGGCCGGAGGAGGCACGAGAATGCCCGCCGCGTTCCATGTGGGCGCGGGCAGCGCGGCAAACGACGTGGGCGGCGTCGCGCCCCCGATCACCGGTGTGCATTGCACGAAGATGGTGAGCGAGATCGCGTCCATGAACGTCCCCATGGCTGTGTACAGATTCGTCGCCAACGGCGCGGGTTTAAAGGAGAGCTGCGACGCCCCGCCGCCGCCAATGGGCCAGTTTCCGTTGACGTCAATGTATTGAAACGGGAACGACGAATTCTGTCCGCCGAGGAAGTAGACATTGTTCCCGCCGTTCGCGGGGAGCGAATTCGGTTGATCGATCTGGAAGCCGAACCACGTGCTCGACCCGCCGCCCAGGATCGTCTGGAACGTGTGCATGTGCCGGTACACCCCGCGCGTGCGATCCGGCTGCCATGTCATGTTCGGCGACGGCGCCACGGAGCTCGTCCACTGCTCGTTGACCTGGCGGCTCGCAAACTGCCAGATGCTCGTCGGCGTCGTCGTGCGCCACTCGTACACGGTCAGCACTCCGGGCGTCGCGAAACGACCCGTCGGACTCCGGTACAGCGGCATGTCGAACACAATGTCCGTGCACGTCTGCAGGGACACGGGGATCTTCACGGCCACCGCGACGACGACCGTGGGCTTTGCGGTCGACGTGTTCCAGTCCATGCGCTGGGTGAACGGCATGCCGTCGTTGAGCGACGTCTTCGGATCGTCCGCGATGAGGTACCACGCGGGGGATGCCCCACGCACTCCGTGGGACAAGAGCGCAAGAAGCAAGAGGGCAGCGAGTCCCGCGAGCGCTTTCATTTCGGAGAGATCCGAATGAACACCGGTGTACAGGGACGCCTCTCTTTTACTTGCGCGGGCGCGAGATGCCCCAGTGGTTTAGGACGCTTATCCTCCAAGACGCGTGGGTAGTCTTGACAATGCGAAAAACAAGAAGGAAAACGCGACAAAAGCGTCTATCCTTATTGTGCGTGGAGCGCGGTGCTCACTCGTCGCCCGCCCCCCCCCTCCCTTTGGACTCATGAAGCGCGCGCGTGCTGAGCCTAAGACACTTGATGCTCTGGAGGCCGAGCTAAAAGAGAAAGAGGACGCGGTGGCCGCGCTCAAGAAAGACATTGGGGCTCTGCGCCGTCGCGTCACTGCCGCGCGCAAACTCGTCGCACTTGATGACGACCTCAAAGGTGTCTTGTCCGAGCAGCACGCGAAGCTGTATCTTAACCGGGGTGCGGCTGATCGTATGCGCATCCGAGCTTCCGCGCTGGCCCTGGAAAACGCCGCCCCTGGCCTCGTCCGCTATGCGATTGGAATGCGCATGGAACAGGGTGTCGTGACGTGGGAGTTCCGCAAGTGGGCCGACTACTACACGTACGTAACACCGGGCGCGCCTGCGTCCATGTACGGGGTCAAGGACAAGGAGTACGAGAATTGGCATTACGCGGGCGATTGGATGCGTGATGCACCGAGCACGCACGCACTCATGGAGCAAAACACGGAGGAGGTGAAGGAACTCATCAAGACGGGCAAACGCGCTGGGTGGTAGTGTGTACGCCGTGCTCCCGCCCAGCGTGCTGGAGGAGACGGACACGCGAACACTCAGTCTTCATGACGCGCGGTGGTCTGTGGTTATCTGTCCTATTCCTCGTCTCGCTTGTGTTTGTCGTACAATGGCTCTCGCGGGTGCACTTGCTCATGTCGAGCCCATCCCCGTCATCGCAACCGCCCACTAGCGCGCCGCCTCCGCCCTCTCAAGAGTCAGTGCTCACACGGGCCAGCATACCAAAAGCGTGTCGTCTCCTCGCGCTAGGGACTCCGTTTTCCCCTTGTCTCTACCACTTCGACGCGGCGCAGGACTCTCTCCCCGAGCCGGCGTTGTTCCCGGAGTGCGCGCTTGTCTCCTGGTTGCCCCCGCCCGCCGACCTCTTCAATCCTGTTGAGACGTGGCCTCCGCGCACCCACCACCCGCTCGTGCGGCACTTCCTGCAGTACCATGGCCCTGTGGATCGCAATTACATGACGGACTGGCTCGGCATCCGCACCGCGTTTGCTCACGAGTGCGCAGGCGGGCCCGGGCAAGCGTTTCCCTACATGCAATACGTCCCCTCCCGGCGTTTCCAATGCGAGCGCCATTGCCAGCTCATTGCCAGCGATGTGCGCACGGCGCCTGGTGAGATGCCGCTCTTCGACGACGAGTACCCAGAGTGGGTGGACATGCTCGCGTCCGTGGAGCGCACCCCCCATAACTACGTCGTGGTGGAGCTGGGCGCGCGCCTGGGAACGTGGGGCATACGCGCGCTCGCGGCCCATCAGCAGCGCTGGGGACCGCGCAATGCCACATTCGTGGGCGTCGAGTCCGAGGGTTCCTACTACCGCGCGATGCACCACCATACCCGAGTTAACGGGTTTGCACTGCAGAGCATCCTGATCCAAGCGTTCATGGCGAAGCGCGAGGCGCATGAGACGCGCGCCAGTCTCGATAACGTCTTGAAACACGTGGATCACGTGGACTACTTGGACATTGACATTCAGAGCAGCGAGGGCACCCTTTTCCTCAATGCCTCGCACGAGCGCCTGCACACACGCGTGGCCCATGTCCACATTGGCACCCATACGACATTACTGCACAGGCAAATGCGCGACTTCTTCGAGCGTGTGCTGGGGTGGCGGAAGATGCTGGACCTGCCGTGGAACCAGCGCGCGGCGTGTGACGCTTCGCTGGCCAACTCTGTTCAAACGGACCGGCGGTGCTTGACACAGACTGGGCTGGGCGCGCTCTACGTCCGCGACGGGATGCTGTCATACGTGAATCCGAGACTTGTTCACAGGGACACGGTGGACTATAGTCTCCTAGCGATGCTGTGAACCAGACGCCCAGCGCGCGTCACGCCCGCGATAGACGACCAGATTGCGGTCGTCTTGGAGCACGAGACGATCGCGCGAGCCGCTGTTCAGGGCGCCGTGGGTCAGGCTGGCCCAGGTCGGCCTGTCGTCCGCGTCGTAGATCACAAGATTGCCATCGCGCTGCATCTTGAGCTGGAACGGGGCAACACCGTGTCCTTGCGTCGCGCTAGACCAGAAGGCATTCTCCGGGCGGAAGTCGCTGCTAGTGTAGCCGACGAGATTCCCGTCTCCCTGCACGACGAGGTAGTACGCGCCGTTCTTGGAGCGCAGCGGCACGCCCTGCGGGAGCGAAAGACCTGCGAGTAGGGTGTCCATGCACCCCGGAATGAAAGTGACGCATGAGAGAGAGGGGGGGGGGAAAGACTTGCATCCGCGTCTCATTCTCACTCTCCGCGCTCCGTCTCCCGTGTCCGCATGACTCGAACTAAGCGCAAGCTTGCTGCTGACGCTGATGACACTCTTCCAAAGAAGCGTGCACGCATGGCTGCATTGGAAAGTCGGCGCGAGCAACTTGCTGACGAAATTCAGGAGTGCTTTGGTGCCAAGGACGCGAAAAATGCAGACTGGCTCAATCGCCGCGCAGCAGAGCGCATGGCTACGGGCGGTGGTTCGTCTTTGTTCGCTGGCACGCCCGAAGATCCCTTGCGCCAAGAGCACATTGTCGCCGCGATCTACGCGGACATGAAGATGGATGGCGTGAGCTGGAAGCAAGAGGCGTCAAGCTTGCAGTCCTTCCTGGGCCGCTACGCGCCAGAGTATGGAGACGAAGACGTCCTGGTCCCCACCGCTGCCCCTGCAAAGCCGTTCTACTTCTCTGCGCACTGCGACGCGTGCAAGTCTCGCGCGCCCATCAGGGGCGCGGTGGTCGGGACGTGGCTGCTAGATGAGACAACCAAGATCTATTCCTGCGTGGGGTGCGACGCACTTGGACGTGGTACCACGCGCAAGACGGCACGCGAGTTCATCGATGGGCTTACCGTGGCTGAATGGAATCGCTTCCGTGTGGCGCGCGCCCGTCTCTTTGTGTAGGGGGTGGGAGCAGACTATGCGTCTGGTAATATGAATCTGTTCTTTATTCTCCTGGACACGCGTCGCGTGTAAGAGGATGTGCCGCGGGCCCTACTGCGCGTCGTCGACAGCGGCGTCGTCCTCGGGCCCAGAGCCGGGCGCGTCGCTTGCAGTCTTGTCGCGCCGCTTGCCCTTGCCCTTCGCCTTGCCATGGCCCGCGTCCAGGTAGCTGAGGTCCACGTGCGCACGGCCGCTCAGCACCAGCGGTGCCAGACGCGCCGCACGCACGTGACGCGCCTGCAGGACGATGGTCTTGCCTGGGCGAGGCTTGGCCACATCGCGCACGAGGCGCCCAGCTAGAGGGAGCGAGAGTCAGGCAAGATCAGCAAGACCGGCAAGACTGGCGTTTGGCATACTCTCCACCACGCGCGTCGCGTTCTGTGTGAGCACCGCGCGCAGACGACGCACGACGCCGTCCTCGATGCGTCCGATCTCACCGAAGAGGTCCGGGTCCTCGCGCTGCAGTTTCCCCATAACCGCCTTGATCGCGCCCTTGGTGCCCGCGTAGCTCACGATCGCGTCCTCCTTCTTGCTGCCGTAGCGCAGCTGCTTCATCTGGAACTTGGCGCGAACGCCGGACTTGAAGCGATGCGGTTTCTTGATCGGCGCGGCCATTGGGTCACAAGATGTGTGTGTCGGTCGGTGGAAGGAGTGAGTGACTGGCAGTGCGAATGCATGACACGTGGTGGCGGGAGGGAAGCGAGCCGGGAGTCTTGGTCGCCCGTGGACATCCTCGATGGTGTGCGCATGGAATTCACACACGTGTGATCAAGTCATGATAATAACGTCCGTTGCGCGCGGCGTGCCGTCGAGGGACGAGCTGTCCGAGTCGATGTCGTCTTCCATCTTGACCACGGGAACGCGACGGCGAGAGGCAGTCTTGGGCATGAGGAAGCGGTTGGACGCAGCTTTGCTCTTCTTAGGATGGGGCAGCTGTGTCAGCTGGCGGTGTCGCGTCTCCGCGCCATTGTACACGAGGACGTAGTGCGTGAAGCGCTTCTGCGGCGGACCGAACGCGGCGTCCGTCCGATCATCCACTGGGTCTCCAGTGGGCGGAAGCGCACACAGTTCGCGGCGTTTCTCCAAGTAGTACACGAAGCCATTCAAGACAAACAGGTCCAGCAAGTCGTACAGCATGCGCAGGTACACGGGCGCGGCGTCCGCGAAGATGAACGCGAGGTCCCGCTGCTCAATGCGCTCGCGCTCGCCCTCGCGCACATGCGCGGTGAACATACTGTAGAACTTCTTCTCGTCCGTCACCAGGCGCCACGTGCCCCCCGCCGTCTCATCGCGCAGCGCGTGGAACACGGGGAACTGGTCCTCATCGCGGCGCGCCACGATGGTCGTGAGCACGTGTTGTGCCTGCATGCGCAGCTCGCTCGGCGTGAGCCCGGAGCTGGGATGCATCGTGCCGTAGTCCGTCGGACGCGCATGTGCGAGGGACTCTGTGTCGGTCGGTGCGTCACTCTTTTGCGCCATCCCGAGTACATTCCGGTGAGGAGAGGGAGGCCGCGTGACGTAGAGCGTCGTCTCAGATCCCCCCCACGGGTGTTTATTGCGCGATGACGACGTCAAATCGGGTGCTCCCAGGCCTGTTGACCGCGGCATTGCTTGTCATCGCCGCTGCCGCCCTCTTTTTCGGTTGGCTCGCGACGCGCACGGCGATTCCGCCCAGGGCAGCACCGCCAATCATCAACACAAGCTCCGCGGGCGAGGAGACGACGGCGCTTCCACCCGTGCTACCGCCTAGCCCACTCGTCCGCACGATCTGGCAAGCGCCAGAGTTCCACGGCAACGCGACGCCCGAGTGTGGTTTCGATTCACTCTTCGCGTTGGCGGGCGGACAGGATACGCTGTACGTGCGCTCGCAAGTAATGCCCGTGTGGCTGGGCGAGCGCGTCGTGTATCAAGTGGGCCGCTGGTGGTCATCCGGCGCGATGCTGCTCGCCGTGGATAATGACACGCTCCCCATCACGCGCTGTGGTGGGGGAGCGGACTGGGACCGCGTCGATGCCGTCGTTGCAGCAAATGGCCTTCTCGTGGCGTACGTCGAATCCGGTGTGCCCATTGGCGCTGCCGCGCTGTATGTGTGGCCGTTTCGAACGGCGTTGCCCTTGGTGGACGCGAGCGAGCGCCCGTCGGACTTGCGCTTCTCGGGCGGCGAGTTTGGTATCTACTCGTGGTCAGCTGCACAATCGACCGTGTACCTCAGGCGTTCGCCCGACGGCGGACGCACCTGGACCGTGCCCCGTGCATTGATGACCGACGCCGTGCAGCCGCGCTTCGTGGACACTGGGAGGGCTCAGCTGCTGGGCGCGTACCAACCGTCGACGGGGAACATCCGCTTTCTCTTGCATACTAATGACTGGGCGCCCTTGCCTCAACGCACGCTTCCACTCGCGGGCCGTGGGCCGGATCGCCTGGAGGTGGGAGGATATCGGAATGTTTCACACGGAATGCGGATCGTCTCCTATGGGGCACTACTGCACGTCGTAGGCTCGGACGCGCGGAGCACGCGCACCATACTCGTGAGTGCCAGGACTTGCAACGCGAGCGACGTCTTCCCCGGTTGCCTGTCCTCCAACGTGGTGCCTCGCTGCACCCCTAATCAGAATGTGCTCGAGACCGCGTGCCTTCGCCTCGCGATCCCGCAGCTGCACGACTATCACGCAGTGTCGAGGAACGACGCGCTCGCGTTTGATTTTCTTGGGAAGAGTGACGGGCATCAGACTGCCGTGGTGGACGCGGTTGCCCTGCCGAATGGAACGCTCGTCATGCTCTACTACCGCGTGCGCTCCGCCGCGCTCCAGCAAATCGAGCTCTGGGTGCGCGTGGGTGACGCGGAGTTCCTGATGGACACACTCGACGGCGTTTCACAAGCGGCGTCCCGTGGTGGCCTCGCATACGACGCGCCTGCTCTCCGCGTAACAGCGCGCAGCGTGTGGATTGCGTATTCGCGCCCCGTTTCGGGCGTCCCACAGCCAGAGGTGTATGACATTGACACGAGGGAACGATCGCGCATGACGGTGGCAGTGGTGAAACTCTAGAAGATATTATAATCCCCCGGGAATTCCTTGTCTATGGCACTCCCGAGCACGCTCCACTGACAATCGAATTTCGCGTAGTCTCGTGGCAATGCATGGAGAACGGCAGACAGGGGCTCGATGCTGTTCGAGGAGCGCGATAGATGCCCAACTTCATACTGTTCCGAGTCGTCGCTATCCTCCACCGAGCGCGTGGCTTCGTCATAAGTCAGTCGAATGCCATAGCAACGCCAGCCGACGACGAGACGTGCCGAGAGATAAGTACGCGTTAGGATATTGACGGACTCACCGTGGATGATGAGCCACGGTTCGGAGGTTGGCCTGGCATGAATGCCCTCGTCAATATCCACGGAGAGTTGCCACCTGATTGGGAGCCAATCCCACCCAATCAGCGCGAGCTGTCGGTAGATATGTGCTACATGATCGCCAGCGTCCGAGCCGTGCAGCGCGTTATATCGAATTTGCAGTGCATGCGGTGGGCAGAACATCGAATCGACTCTATAATGAGATTGCGAGACACGGCGCAGTGCTACCCGGTCTTCGGGCGATATACGTGGTAATACATGCGCCGCCAGTACATCGATCAGTGGAACCACGAGTGCAATGGGATTGCGGCCCATAAGAGCCTCGCTCACCGTGCGAATGCGCTTGAGAGGACGCATGCGAACACACGAGTGACAGGGATTCCACAGTGTCTTTTGTGTCAGAGTTCAACGGGTCGCTGCTCCACGTTGCACCATCCCTGCTTCCCAGTCCAAGTGATGTCGAGGACGGTCGCGCTGAAGTAGTTGGGATCGAGCCTGAGGTAGAGGCCGAGCGGCACCATGCGCAATTTCTCGTAAACCTTGCCGCGAACTTCGTGGGAGATTTCCTTTCCATCCGTGATACTGGTCCACGTCATGTCCACCGTGAGCTTTGCATTCCCAGCGATGGCGACGCGTATCTTGTCCACAATCTTACCAGCCCAGTGATCCGCCTGCGCGTTGATAGCCTGCTGTGCGAATTCATAGAGAGCCGACATGCGCACGTGACGAGTGACCGCGGCGAAAAAAGACACGTGCGACAGTGAAAAACCCCACGGGCTGCGCAACTTCACTCTTTTCCGTTTCCTCATTGTTTCCGGAATGGCCGCGCGTCCGAGTGCGCCGCTGTACTACGTGGCGGCCGAGATACCGCACGCGTCGGATCCTACGCTGCACATGACGATTGCGCTCGTGCGGGAGCCCCAGGCGCGCTCCATGGAGTTCGGCGTCGCGCTCGAGAATCTGGCGCGCATGATCACACCATTGCAACTGTCCCTGGGCGCGCTGACCATGTTTGGCGCGGACAAGGACGTGCCGGTGCGCCTCGTGAGCTTCGAGAACGCAATGGCCAAGGCATCGCTCGATTCCTTCGTCGCGACGTGGCACAATCCGCCAGAAGACAACCCAGGCGGGAGGACGCAGGTGTACCATATTACGGTGAAGAACTTGTCACAAGAGGAGGCCGCGTCGCTGCAGCAGCTCACCGCGCCCACTCTGTTTTTGGGTATCGCAGGAAGAAAAGGCTTTAAAGCGTGGACTAGCGCGCCCGCATCTCTTGTGAGTGTATAAGAACTCGCCTGCGCACGTCTTCGTACGCACAGCTTCCCCTTGTGTCCGCGCCGCTCCTACATTCACTTGTGGGATGGATGCCGACTCCTTCGCTGAGCGTGTGCATGTTTCTATACGTGGGTGCATGCCGCCTGGCCATGGCAGCGCGCTCAAGGGCGTGCTCGAGTACGGCCAGCCGCGCTTGAATGCCGGCCAAGAAGCGTGGAGTGACGTGATTGTCCGCATTGCTGCTGGCGTGGCCATGTGGCTCTTGGAGAAAGAGATCAACCCGGAGACGATGGTCGTCCGCGCGGTGATTGACCCGGTCGCGGTGACTGTTAAGATGAGCGAGCGCCCTGCTGGCATGTGTTGAATAAATTGTTGAGATTTCGCCCTGTGATAAGGGAGGATGCGAGGGGCGATGAACCTTCCGATCCCTGGAGTCACAACGAATCTTACTTCTCCCCGCACCGCCCCCTTGCATCTGCGAACATGCGCGGCGACGGCCGTCCTACCAAGGAGGACGGGATGTGGATCCTCATCGGCGCGTTCTCTTTCCTCGCGCTCACTGCCAGCGTCGTCACGTTTGTCTGGATCGCTACGAATGTCAAGATCACCGCGGCCGCGCCTGTCATCCACACGCCAAGCGCGGCAAGCACGCCCGCACATGGCGCCCTCATGCTCCTATTGGTGCCCCTGTACAGGATGATCTTCGCGGGGTAAAACGCGAACCACAGACACACACACACATACGCGCTGATACGCGTTGACACACATTTGACATACGTTTGTTCCAGAAAGGACTATAGTTCATCCGTGCGCGGTGGCGTTGCTATGAGATGGGGCTGCACGCTCTCCAGGAATGTTTTGCGTCGCGCGTCGATCTCCTCCTTGCTCGCGTTCGGTGTGTTCTCGAGCCACTCCACGGCACGCGCTACCTCGTCACCCACGACGGTCGCGGACTCGCCCTTGAGCTTCTCCTTGGCCGTGCGCTTCACCTCGTTGATGTAGCCCTCGAAGGAGTTACGCGCCTCGATGCGCTCACGCTTGATGGTGTCCTCTTGCTTGAAGGCCTCGGCCTCTTCGAGGAGGCGGTTGATCTCTTCCTGGGTCAAGCGACCGCCCTTGTTGCTCTCGATGCGCATCTCCTGCGCCTGGCCCGAGTTTTGCTCCACGGCGCGCACGACGAGGATGGAGTTCACGTCGATGCTAAACGTCACCTTGATCTGTGGCGTGCCACGCGGCGCCGGTGCGATCCCAGTGAGCATGAAGGTGCCCAGCAGCTCGCAGTCCTTGACCAGCGGTCGTTCGCCCTGATACACGCGCACTTCGACGCGCTCCTGGTTGTCATTGGCGGTAGAGAACGTGTTGGTCGCGGTCGTCGGGATGTGAGAGTTGCGCGCAACGAGCACCGTCATGATCCCGCCCACGGTCTCAATGCCCATGGAGAGCGGCGTGACATCGAGAACGGTCATGCCCTCTTGGAGCTCGGGGTCCCCTGCGAGGAGCGCGCCTTCAATCGCAGCGCCCATGGCCACGGCTTCATCTGGATTGACGCCCTTGGAGGGTGCGCGGCCAAAGTACTCTTGCAACAGCGCCTGGACCTTGGGGATGCGCGTTGAGCCACCGACCAACAGGACCTCGTGGACTTGATCCTTTTTGAGCTTTGCGTCCTCGAGGGCGCGCCGCACGGGGTCGAGAGTGCGTCGCAGAATGTCGCCCACAAGATCCTCGAACTTGGCGCGCGTGACCTTCTCCGAGAGATCCTGGCCCTCGTAGAACAACTCGAGCTCCACTTGCACCTGCATCTGCGTGCTCAGGAGCTGCTTCACGCGCTCCGCCTCGCGCTTCACCCTTTGTACTGCGCGCTTGTCGCCGCGGGCGTCGAGGCCCGTCTTGCGTTCGAACTGCTTGAGCAGGTGCTCGGTCAGGCGCGCGTCCAGATCCTCGCCGCCGAGACGCGTGTCGCCCGACGTTGACGTGACCTCGAACACGCCGTCCTCGATGCTCAGCACCGTCACGTCCAGCGTCCCGCCGCCAAAGTCGAACACCACGATGCGCCGTTCCTCCCCCTTGGGCGTCGGGTGATCGTGTCCGTACGCGATTGCCGCGGCCGTGGGCTCGGAGATGAGGCGCTCCACCGTGAGGCCCGCGAGCGCGCCCGCGTCCTTGGTGGCCTGCCGCTGCGCATCGTTGAAATACGCGGGCACGGTGATAACAGCGCGCGTGATGTTCTCCCCGAGGTACGCTTCCGCGGCCTCCTTGAGGCGTCGTAATATGAACGCGCTGAGTTCCTCGGGCGTGTAGAGGCGGCCCTTGATCTCCACCGCGGGGCCCTCGTTCACGCCCTTGACAATGCGGTACGGCATGCTCTTCACGTCCTTTTGCACGGCCTCGTCCTCGAAGCGGCGGCCGATCACACGCTTAATGTCGAACACGGTGTTGACGGGGTTGAGGATGGCCTGGTTTTTGGCTGCCTCGCCCACAAGCTGTTCCCCGATCTTCTCATCAAACGCGATCCACGAGGGCGTCGTGCGCGCGCCCTGGCCATTTGCGATAATCTCGGCGCGCCCGTGCTTAAAGACGGCCACCGCGCTGTACGTCGTGCCCAAGTCGATGCCAATCACCGTCGCACGCACCAGGACCAGCGCACAACAGAGTAAGATAAGATAGTCTTTCATCCTGGACGGGCCGCGGGGCGGGTGGAGTGGAGTGAAGACCTGCGCGAGGCGGGCGGGCGCTCACTCTTCCACGAGCCGATGTCAGCACCGGACGCCGCCGCTCCTGCGAACAAGAAAGACCGCGAGCGCCCTGCCGCGGAGGACGAACGCCCCGCAAAGCGCGTGAAGCGCGAGTATGATTACACGAGCGCGTGGTTCTTTATCGTGCACGAGATCAAGGACGATGGCGCAGGGTACATTAAGTTCACCCCGCGCGCGACACCAGAAGCGGAGCGTCTTGCGCGCTTCTTCTACGAGACTACGCGCGTCGGCGTCGCTGTGGACGACCCCATGGACGAGGACTTGAAGGAAAAGGAGAAGAAGGGCAGCTCGTCTTCCTCATCTTCCTCGTCCGACTCCGAGAACGCCGGGGAGACGTACGAGGCCCTGGGCGCGCTCCAGATCGCTCGGCTCGCGGCTGAGCCCACCAGCAAGCTCGGGCGCTACCGCTGGTCGAAGAACCTGCGCGCGGTGGACAAGGATCTCCGCCACATGCTGAAGAAGAAAGGTCTCGCCGCGTTTGGCACGTTCGAGGTCGAGTACGAGTGTGAGACCCCGCACGCGTCGTGGGCAGACGGTTTCTCGGGCAATGTGCGCCTGCTCGACGCGACCGAGGGCGACCGTCCGGAGTACAAGGGCGACAAGGACGACAAGAAGCACGACCGCCGCCGCTCCCACAAGCGCCGCGCATCGTCGGACGACGACTCGGACTAGACGTCCACCCCCCCCCCCTTTCCGGTAAACGCGTGTTCTACTATATACACGGCCTGTCTGTCTCAGCATGGGCGCTGCTCCATCATGCGCATAATAGTGTCTAGCGTGCTTTCGCCTGGAAGCGCCGGAAACGCGGGGTCGAGCTTCGCCGGCAGGCCCAAATAGCCGCGCCAGGTGGTGACAATCGCGTCATACAGACATGGCGTGTGTCCCATTGCTGTGACAGCGAGGAATCGCCGAAGTGCGGTCGAGCGCCGTAGTGGGATCACCATGGACACCGTGGGGCCGAGGATGATCAACGCCATGGCGGATAAACACACGTAGGATGGCCCTGAACGGGCGTAAAACGCAGAGACCACAGCGAGCAACAGCGTCGCGAGTCCCATGCAGCTGGTGATGCGTATCTCCCACCGCGTGCGCGCAGCATCGACTTCGCGGATAGAATATCGGAGCTGCGTCACGCGGTCTTTGGGCACACCCATGCGCGATGGAGGGAGTGACCACGAGCGAGTGTCACGCGACGTCAGCAGGGAAGACACGTGGAATATAACTCGCGGAGTCGGGCTGCTCACTCAACATGTTCAAGAATCTCAAACTACTCGCCCAGTTCGCGACGTCTCTGACTATCATCTACCTGTGTTACTCGAATATCTGGTGCCGGCAGGAGATCAACGCGCTCAAAGACGAGCTGCGGTTCGTTCGACGCCTAGCGACCGACGCCTGGGCATGGGAAATCGCGCATCACGGCCCTGTGACGTACCCTGACGCGGGCATAATGGACCAGACTGACTCACCCGCATGAAATACATAGCAAAACCGTGTTACTCAGCGTTTGCGTTGTCTCTTTGGCGGGGAATCAGGCACAAGCGGGGGCATCGTGGCCACGACCAGCGGATACACTCCAGCTGGTGGCGTGCGCACAAGATGCTGTAGGAACACAGGGCGGTTGGCCCACTGGGCAAGGTCGGTCGAGCGATCCTCTGCAAACGCGATGAGATCGCGGAGTGCATGGCCTGATGGATGCTCATGCTGGCCGGCAAATATGCGCAGCGGGTTGAAGCGTTCGAAGCTCCGCCAGTCGGAGGGCACGTTCTTCTCGCAGTCGCCAGCCACTTCCTTCGCGTCAAAGTAGCGTACAGAGCGGCGGAGCGTGGTGCGCAGCTTCTCTGGACTGCGCTCGCCGAGCTCGCCCTGGCCATAGTCGAACATCATGATCATCTGGTTGCGGTGCTGCTCCGGTGTAATGTAGACGGTCGTGTCCGCGTCGAGGCGCAGCGCCCAGACGCGGTCGTAGAACATGGACGTGGAGCGCAGCGCTTTCACCGCGTAGTTGCCGAGATGGCGATCATCGTCTGTCCACGCGCACAGGCGGTGGAGTGCCATGAACGTGAACCACATGGTAAAGTAGGCCACCGCGAGTTGCGCGGGTTCCGGCGGGTGCTCCCTCCACCACGCGTCGAGCCGACACGCGCCCACGTCCTCCATGAGCGTGTGACACATGACGAAGCCTCCCTCGGCCACGGGCTCGAGCCAGGCGTCCCACATGAGCGCGAAGAACGGCGTCGCGAGCGTATCGTTCTCCATGATCACCGCGCGGGTCAGGGCGAGTCCCATCGCCGCGGAGATCCAGAACTCGTCCAGCGTGGGCACAAACGTGCCCGTGACGTTGACCGAGATGCGCTTGTCCACCACGCTCATGCCGTTGCGCAGCGTGAGCCGATAGAAGCGCGACTTTGCGTAGTTCTCTGGATTGTCCCCCTCGTCCACGCGCCGTATACGTTCTTTCATCGTCGTCGCGTGTACTGTCCAATGCGGCGGCAGGTCCGTGCGTGCTGACCACTCGACGGGCGTGAGCGTGCTCTCTCCGCGTAGCCACCAGCTCCAGCCCGCTGAGATGTAGTTCTTCCACCGTTTCTCCTCGCGTTTGGTGGGGTTCTCGGTCTGATCTGGCGGGCGCCGCGGGAACGGGGCAGCGGGAAAGACATCCGCCAGGAACGCGCGCGGCGGCAGCGTCGTCAGCGCTTCGCCCAGCGCCGGTGCGTCATCCAGCGTGGACGAGGGAGACGGAGGGCCGCTGGCTGGGCGTTTGCGCATCGTGCACAGGACGCGGTGAGAGCGCGAATGAGTATGGTGAGTATGGTGGGACGGGGTCTACTAGTTGACACGGGTTTTAATTCTCCCTACATGTGGAACCCTATCGCCGTCAAGCAAGTCACGGCCGCCGTGAAAGCACACCACGCCGTGATGGCATGGAACGCGACGTAATCCTCCGGCGCGACGAGCGCAAGCGCCACGTCGACGACCGCGACCGTGATGCAAATCGCCTTCGACCAAGCTGGTACGAGTGGCACGTGGGCGGTCAGAGCGATGCTCACGTCGATGCACGCGAAGAACCAAGTCAGCCAGACCGCAATCATTGCGGGTGGAAAGTTCTCATACACCGGGCGCCACAGCTTAAAGAGAACAAGCAGAGACCAGCAGACGAGGACGGCCGGTAGCCAGTACGTGAGAAAAGACTCGGCGTGTTTTGCATTTAACTCGTTGGACGCGGCCGTTTCCACTCCCTTGACGCGTTTTTTCTCTTGTTCATAGAGTGCGTAGACTCGCTGTTGTTCGTCCGCCATGCTGTGTAGAGTGAGCAACCTTCACTCCTCCGTGTGCATGCGCGATGTTGCGCAGCTGACGGGTACGTTCATTGCCCTGGTATGGCTCTTGTGGAGGGACGGACTGCCAGATACGTCGGGGGGGAACATTGGCCCGTTGCTAGTGGTACTCGGCGTGTACGCCATCATGGGCTTCATGGGCTTCCTGGTTTTCGTCTTGTGGATTTCGCTGTGCTGCGGAGAAAGAAAAAAGAACCCACGCGAATCATGACTACTTATCCGGATTCCATGTCATCGTGCGATAGGATACAGCTGTTCTCATAAACGCGTCTCCCCCTCGACTTGTCTGCACCGGTCCCAGAGATACGAAAGGAATAGGAGCAGGGGCGTGAGGCCCGCGGTGCCGGCGACCCATGCCCACAGCGTCGGATCGCACGCGCCGCCCTCTGGGCAGTACGCGTCGAGCAACGGGAAAGAAGAGAGGAGCGTCGCGCCCGTAATAAGTGCAATAGGGAGCGCGAGGATCCCCATGTAGTACCCCTGCTTCCCGTTGGGCAGGAGCTGCAGTGACACATAGGCGCGTGATCGTGGGATCCACGAGGCTTCGCCGATGGTAAGGGAGACGACAGCGATGACGACGCCCCACTCAGAGTCCGGAAACGCGAGGACATTGAGAAAGGAGAGCGCCTGGCCCGCGGTCGCGCTCGCGAAGATAAGTTTCGGCGGCAGCGAGCTCGGGAGAAACGAAAGCAGTCCCGGTAGTAGGAATGTGAGCGGCGCGACGAGCAGCGGATTGATCGCCTGTACCAGTGGGTAGTACACGCCCATGCTAAACCGCCGTTTCATGTACTTGGGCAGCATCGCCGCCATTTGCGCGTAGGCCATCAGGTTTGGCAACGTCGCGAGCGTGAACGTGCTAAACGGGAAAAAGTCCGACGCGGTGAACTCGCGATGCTCAATGGGCGGCGCTTTCATCTCCTTGGTGGGCGCGTAGTGTCTGTACACCGTGCGTGCAAGCACCGCGACGACGAACATGAGCACCGCGCCCAGTGTGAAGAGGATGTTCCCCGCGCGGCCATAGTCTGGATAGCATGCAGCGCGGATGCCCGTTGTAATACCAGCCGCGGCGGCCATGCCGAGATTCGCGAGGATATAGTCGGCCATGAAGAAGGCAAGGTTGAGCATGTCACTCCCTGCGGACAGCCGCGTCCACGCGAGGAAGAAGGCCATGGAATCAAATGCCTCCGCCCCCGCGTACGCAATCGTGAGGAGTATCGTCGCGATCGCGTAGCCCCCGCTTAGCATCGACGCGGGTGTCGCCCATCCTATAATAGCAATCGCCAGTGTCACGGCCATGGTGATGAGACGGCACATTGCAACAGCCAAGAGCGGGCCCTTGTCCGGCCAAAAGTCCTGGTAGCTCATCGCGCCTGCTGTGCCGAATATGGCCACCGCGACGGCGAAGAGCGCCTGCGCGAAGAGCGGGAAGAAGTCGTCCGCCTTGAGCGCCTCGCTCGCAAACATGATCCAGTTGCCCACGACCAGCGAGTCGCACACCACGTCCAGGAAGCGCACGCACAAGAGCAGCGCGTGCCACCAGGTGACGCGCTCCTTCACAAGGGCGAGAGAAAGGCACATTGGGGGAGGAGGAAGTGTTCAAGGAGGGAGAGGAGGTCGCGCGGATCAGGGCTGCAGACCCACGCAATGGATGCACTCCCTCCGCCGCTGTAGAACCATAGACAGAAGATGACCAGGGCACTCTCAAACGCGAGGGCGACGAGGATGAACAACGCGCTTACATTACCAAGGAAAAAACACATGGCATATGCCGCGTCACAAGCAATCACCCCTGCGCGATATGCGAGATCCGTCACATATGATAGTGTCATGTGGAGTGAATGGCAAGTTCACTACGGGAAACAACGATAGACGCTTGGGGTAGTCTTGACAACGCGAAAACAAAAGGAAAAATGTCACAAAAGTGTCTATCCCTATTGCGCGTGAAGTTCACTGCTCGTCGCTTTCTTCCTCATGCACTGTCGGTGCCATCAATAGCTGTGTTAGATGCTGCTTGCGTCCGACCCCTGCCTCCGCCCCTCCTCTTGCCGCGTAGTACGCTTCTATCTTGTCGTGTCGTGTTTTCCATCGCTCGGGTGAAATGCTAGCAATATAGTGCAGCACGCTAATACTCGGCCATGGTTTGCCCCACGGCAACATTATCTCGGGTGAGCAGTGATCGCCACCAAGAAATTCCCATATGCATTCAAGGGCGTCGAGATCGATCTCGTCAACGTCGATTGGGCGACGTTCGTCGTCGAAAACAAATGCGTGCATAACGGTATTGATGATGCTCCATGTCTCGTACGCACGCAGCGCGTGGATAAGAGGGCCATAGTGACGCGGCCGCGGTGCCGTAGCGTCGGAGAAAGAAGCAACGAGGTCATAGGGAAAATCGTCAAGCATTGATAGATCCAAGAGAGCGCGCAGGGAATTCGGTGGATAGTTGAAGCGCGTAATTCTACCAAAATTGTCACGCGACGAGGCAGCATCGACAATCGCCGCCCATTCGTACTCGTTTGGATTCATGAAAGCTGCGGCCATGAACGCAATGTCAGGATGGCCATGCTGAAACGCAGCCGTCAGAACAGCCTCACATGGGTCATGTAGCAACTCGGCCACAAGCTCGCGGTCGGATGCCCAGTGCGATGCAATGTGACGCTCCCAGACCTCTGTGAACCACCAGTAGATCCAGTTACGGTAGCCGTGACGCGCCGCGACCACGGGAAGGAAGATGGGCCGTGCAAACTGCACTGGCTTGTCGTTGCTGTACGCGTGTACCTCGGTCTTGCACGTGAGCGCGAGCGTCACACGGTCTGACCCGGCCAACAGTGCGTCAATGTCGTAGATAACGTCCGAGAAGAGATGCACCTGAAGAAATGGATACATTGACGAGACGAGACGACCGAAAGTGAGGGTGATGTCTTTTTCTATCTTCACTTCACTTTGTTTTCAGTTCCAATGACACAGCCGAAAGTCGTGTGTGTGGATAATGGAAGCGGATGCACTCTCTTTAGTGTGCGGCTGCCGGGAGAAGACAAGCCCTGTGTTGTACGTGATGTCTCCATCTATGCCTACTGGTGTGAGGCATGTCGTGGTCCTGCTGACATGTCCGATCGAAACCAATATATGCCGCCTACAAAAACCGGCGAAGGCTGTCCACACGAGATCGCCGTTGTCGAGTTCCGCAATCACTGCTGGGATGTGATCGCGTTAGCAGCCGAGGAGATGAGACGCGAGGCGATCGGACATTCCGATAGTGATGATAATGCCAGTGATGAATCTTAATGCGGGGGGGGGCAAAGACTGTCGATATTGGGATGAACTGCCCTGTCCCACTCCATGGCCACCTTGCGCCCTTTCTTCCCCGTCGTCAAAGACATTGCGTGTCTCTATCGCGGTGATTATGTCACGCCTGAGGCCCTTGCGCGTATGCATGTGCTTCACGGCCATGTGAGCGCGGCGGCGGGCGTCCGGTACGTCGTCGGCCCCGTCACCCGCACCGGGCCATATGCCTATTCTATTCCGCTGTCGCTGGTGGGAACGCACGTGCGATTGCGCGTTGGGGCCGGTCGCTTAGAAAGCAATGTCTTTTGTGAGCTCTTCCCTGTCTCCGGCTTCCGGCGGCCCGCGTATGGCCTGGAACACGCGCTGGCCAACAGCGCGATCAAGCCCATGATGAACTCGTGCGAGTGCGTGTCCGCGGAGCACCTCGCGGCCGAACTCGCCCGCTGGGGCACACACTACCAATGAGTCACAAAGGACAGACGCAGAGACGGTGGTGATATGTTAGATACATGATATTTTAGTGGAGGCCCACACACCCGCGTGTGTCCCTTAGTGCCCCGTGGCGCGGAAGATGAGATTCGCCAGCCCCTGCAGCGCGGCGCGGGTGCCCTCGAGACACAGCCATATGAACGCGCCCACACCCAGCAACGCGAGCACGAACAGAATCAGCGCGACGCACGCGGGCGGACAGAAATGTGCGCACGCCTCACAACAGCGCCGCTCCTTGCGGGTGATATCTTTAAGAGTAGCAGACACGGCGCGCGTAAATTCCATGGCAGAAGAGAAGGGCAGAGCACGCTCAAAGAAGTAAATGTGATGCTCATGGCTTGGACTTTGTCACAGAATCAAACACGTCGCTTGCCCATGTTCCCAGTTTCCTGGCGACGTGCACCGCCTTGTCCACCATGCCGCATGCCTCCGCGAGCGCGTAGTATTCCTTGTCATACGCGAGCTGTGTCGCGCGGCACTCGTCCAGGTCTGCGGCACACGCATTCGCTGCGAGTAGTTGCTTTTTCGCGGCATCTAGGTTGTCTTCCTCAGCGTCACAGCCGAAGCAGTGATACTCCGTGTCGCGTCCGTATCTATCCGGTTTGATGCCCGTGACAACACAATTGCCCAGCGTTGGTGGCGTCGGCCCGCGACAGCGCTTGAGTTCTTGTTCTCGTTGTTCGACCTTCGCCACGGCCGCGTCCAGGGGCGCGCGCCGGCGCCACGCGTCGCGCTCCGCGGTCATGTTCGCGAGCGCGAGGGGACACGAGTCGAGAGCGGCGCGGCGTTCTTTGGCACTTTTGAGCTCTTGTTCCTCGCGTATGCAGTGTGGGCACTCGGCCCACATGAAACCGAGGCGCGCGTCGATGACTACGCCAGGGGAGCACGGGAGCGGGGTGCCGGTCGCGCGGCATCGCTTGAGTGCCTCCTCGCGCTCCCGCACCTCCGCGTCCGCGGCCTCGCGTGGCGTAAGTTTCCACACGTCGCGTTCCTTGGTCATATTCGCGAGTTGCGCGGTGACGTTGGCGAGTTGTGCCATGCACGAACCGGCCCGCGCCACAACGTGTTTTTTGGCCTCATCGAGCGCTGCACGCTTGCCTCCGCAGTCCACGCAAAGGAGAAGAAAACCGCGCCGTTGCATCTCTTGGCACCGCTCACATTCGTCCAGGGCTCGTTGTTCGTGCTCCACTTGTCCAGCCAGCGACGCCGCGCTGAGTGCATCGCGCTCCTTGCTCATGTCGGCCAGCGCGGCCTTGCAGTCATCCAGCGGGGTTCTAATTGCTTGCGGCGTGCTCAGAGTGATCGAGTTGTGCCCGTTGGTGACAACGATCGTCGCGCCCTCAGGTCGCCATTTCACGAGCTCCTCGCGCAGTTGCTTAATCTCCGCTTTGAGCTGCGTGATATACTCCGCTTGTGCCGCGATTGCGTCTCTGAGAGCATTCGCATCGTCGTCGCTATGCACGCGAAAATATCGAGCCGTGGATAAGTGCTCCGAGCGGTGATAAGTAATCCATATACCCACGGGCGCGGAGTAATCAAGGTAGCCCGCGAGGAGGATGCCCAATAATGGCAGAATGGACGCGATTACTACAAGACGCAACAGGTCATATCTTGGACGACTCATGGCCCGCGATAAGGGAGTGACCATCCTTCGCCGCGGATGCTGACATCAGCTTGCGGAGGGTGACGCAAGCGACGACGGACAACACCGCGGAAACCATCACCGTCACGAGGGGCCACAACACCCAGAATGCGACGCGCGGGTCACCGTGCAGCGGTTTGTTGTATGTAGGCTCCGCGCTTACCGCAGCGGCCACCGCGGCGGCCTTGTCCTCTGTGAGCAGCAGGAGGCGCTCGGTGACGAAGCTGTTGTGCGTCTCGAACACGCGCACGGTCGCGGCCCACTTACCGTCAACGAGCGCCTCGACACGCGCGAGCGAGGGCAGGCCGGGATCGTCGGCCGACGGCGCACGGAGCAGCGCAGACAATGCAAACGCAGAGAGTGACGCGACACCGGCGACGATGAACACGACGACGGGGATGAAGATAAACACGGGCGAGCGCGTCATTGAGGAGAGTGAGCACCAGCGGGCGCGATGTCAATCTCGAATCGCTGGTCCTCCCAGACTCCAGGCGCTTCTTCCGTGGCACGCGCTCGTAGGATAAGGCCCAAACGCGCGAGATACGCATAGAGCCGCGGTCGATGTGGGCCGTTATCGTGATGAAAGAGCCAATCCAAGAGCCATGCTTCATACGGCCCATCCACGTCTCGGAGAATCCACGGTGGTGGGATGCCGCATTCGCGCTGTCGCAGACAAAATGCAGCTATATGCAGCCGAAGTTGTAGTTCCACCAGAGGCGAACGCCATTCGTCCGCGACCGACGGGCGATCAATGAGTGGAATCAAGCGGAAGATGCCGTCGAGCGAAAGCGAGTGCGGCAGCTTAGTCGTGTGCTCCGCCCACGCCCGGCGACATGTGAGCGCGAGACAGCGCTGGCTCACACGGTCGAGCATATGCCGCACAGTATACCGCACGTCTTCGACAAGACCGTCGATCCAGGGGCACGGCGGCTGCTCGGGGCTGCGCGCGGCCAGCGGCCACTTCGGACGCGGCGGCTCAATCACCCAGTAATCATCGTAATTACTGGACTCACTAGAATCATCGGCACGCGCGCGTTTCATAGAGACACGAGGTGGGGGGGGGAAGAATGACGACCGCGCCCGCCACGGCCCATAAGGATAGACGCTTTGTGGTATTTTACTTCGTAATTCAACGTTGTTTCGCGCACTCACGTAAGTCTTACCGTCTATCCTTGTTTCCCGTAGCGCCCGCCCTTCACTCGCCATGTCATCCGTTGCGCCAATCTTCGTTCCGTTTGCGTTCGTGCAGCCCATGGAAGCCGGCGACGCGAATTGCATCCTAATCGCAGGGGAAGACTATCAAGACGCGCCCCCGCGGTCTTGGTTTGTTAAGAAACTCACGGGCAATGGCGGTCAGCCCCCGACGCGCTGGCTTGACAGCTATCCTGTCTTCTACATCGCCGCCCCCAAGGCTGTGGTGCTCGAACTCATTGGCTGCGCGACGAATCGCCAGCGCGCGTTACGCAGCATGGAGCAGGTGCCGCCGTCGCTCGAGTCAATGGCATTGCCGACGTGGAGCGAGTATATGGAACGCTTTGGTGTCGCGGTGCTGGACAAGACACCGTTGCCCGCCGGGCCGCCGCCCAAGCGCCGGCGTCTGCTACCACCGTGGTTCCCGACCGCGAAGGAAGCGAAGAACACGCCAGAAGACGTCTACCTGATCAACGCCGAAGGCGGATGTGTGGAACGAGAGGCGGCTTACATGCTGTGTCAGATGGAGACGGAGCGCGAAGAGCGGTGGACGACACTCGAGTTCCCCTCGCGCGCCATGGCGGACATCCTCGTGCCTGACCTGTGCGGGCTCGGTTATACCATGAAAGAGTCGGACAGGTCGCTCCCAAGCAAGGTGCTCTACGAGCTTTCGTGGCCAGGCATCTCGCAATCGTCGGCTGACGAGGAAGAGGCAGAAGAGGAGGAAGAGGCGGAAGAGGAGAGCGAGTCGTCGTCCTCTTCCTCCTCGTCCTCGTCGTCGGAATCCGAGCCCAAGATATGCTGACAGCGGTTTATGTATACATATACACACGCGCGCGCTTTACGTGCTAGTCAGGGCATCCATGTCGTCAATGTCGGCCTGTGTGGCCGCGTAGCAGAGCAGGCGATCCGTGAGTGACGAGTAGCTGAGGGACAGCGCGTCCTTGTTCCAGAGCTCGAGCACGGGCGTCGGCAGGCGAAGGCGCGCGGTCGCTTCCGCGAGGGTTGCCGCGAGCGTGTCACGGACCTCCACCTCAACCTGGCGCCGGCCCTCGCGCGCTGCCCATATCTTCACATTCAGGATGCGCGGCGTGGCGGGGGGTGCCATGGGTAGTGCGTTGATCGCTGCGACGCCTGCGCCAGGATCGTAGCCCGTGAGAAGCTTGAACGCGCGCACGGCATCCACGATTCCCGCGGCGTGGAACTCGTCCGCAAGCTGCCAGATGGGCATGTAGAATGGCTTGGACGACCACAAGGAGAAGAGCGCATCCACGTCGAGCACACCGAACTGCATGAATGGGGTAGCCACAAACGAGCCAAACCCGTGCTTCGTGTGCTGCGTCTCCGCAAGCTCACGCCAGAAGAGCTTTGATGTGTCGCGGCGGGGCTGCTGTAGCGCGGCGCGGATCGCGAGGACGAGACTGAAGCGGAAGGTCTCGCTTCGCGGTGGGAGGCTGAGCTGGTTCACCAGCCCCCCTTCCGACATGATAGGCTTGTGCCCGCGAATGGCATCACCAACGCCTTGAATGCCAGCCTTGTCAAGCGCGGTGGCGAGCTGGCCCATGGTGAAGCCGGCGTCTGCCATGTCTTTCAGGAACTTGTTCGGGGTGAACACGCCGCCCATCATGTACCGTGTCTCCACGAACGCGCCCTTGAGTGTCTCTTGGCCAAGCACCTTCCAGAGCGGCTGGCCGAGCTGCACGTGAATCGCGTCAAGTTGACGGTGCACGCTCGCCAGGTCGGCAGAGAGCGTGTCATTCAACAGGATATCCACTTTGTGGTCGACGACTGGAAGTGCGCGGCCCATGCTGATGAGAACGAGTGAGGCGAACCGGCGCTACGGGAAACAAGGATAGACGGTAAGACTTACGTGACTGCGCGAAACAACGTTGAATTACGAAGTAAAATACCACAAAGCGTCTATCCTTATTACGGGAAGCCGGCGCGTGTCTTGCCACGTGTCACTCTGTTACTCCAAAATGGTCTGCTGTCGTCGTGCGTGTGTCGCTTACTATGTCCTCTACCTCTTCCTCGGGACCGTCGCGAGCGTGATCGTCATGGCGCTCTTTGGCTCGTGCTTGTCGCCGCTCCTGACTGCGCCGCCCGCGCCCATCCCAGATGGTATCGTTACCGTGGCCGTTGAAACTGGCCTCTTGGCGGACGGAACGCAAGGATACGTCGTTGTGCGCACCATCTATCAAACAGGTTATCTACCGAATGTGCGCGTCGTCCTCACCACAGTCGATCGCAATCAAGCTATGGTGGAGGCCGACCGACAGCTGCAGACCCCTGCCTACAGCCCATCACCGGCGGATGCGTTCCTTCCACTGTGGCTCTCGATCTCTCTTGGGGTCCTCGTGCCGACTGTCTACGCCGGCCTCTGGTTCCTGCTCCGTTGGATCGTTCGCAATCGCTGTGCATCACACGAAGACGATGCGTACTGTTGTGTAACGCGGCATAAATAAAGCGGGACGAGTCACTCTTCCTTTCCACTTGCGCCATGGCTCTCTCGGTGAGCGTGAAGCGCAAGGCATGCGACGAGCTCACGGATGAACCCGTGGCGCACAAGCGCATACGTAACAACGAGGGGCAACCGGTCCAGCAAGTGCTCACGCGACGCGCGACGCTGGCGGAGATTCGCGCGCGGTTCTCGGAGAACACGCTCCCGCGCAACGCGCACCCCCGCGATGATAATATCAAGCTTGACACGAGCTGGGACAAGGAGAAGAACAGGCGGAAACATGATTACTACCTGCGCAATGCTGACGGGGAGTGGGAGCTGAAGAAGGGCACAGTCTCCGCGTCGGGGTTCGGTGGTTACTGGACCTGGCCCTTTGTCGAGGATCGTGTCGCGGCCGTGTGTGCGAACGCGAGGAACAATGCGCGCAAGAAGGAGCTGGACCGCGAGCTCACGGAGGCGGAGACCACAACCGTGGCCATGATTCTCGACGAGTGGAAGCAAACCGCGGAGTATGGCACGCAAATGCACGCGCTGTATGACAAACTGCTCAACGGGGAGATGCTCACGGACGACGAGGAAGCCGCGCTCCACCCAGCCTTCCTGGACGCCATGGCCGCGCACCCGACGTGGGTCCCCTACCGCACAGAGTGGAGCGTCTATGACATCGAATTGGACGTCATCGGCCAGCTCGACTGCATCATGTACGACACTGCGACAGGGGAGTATATCCTCGTGGACTGGAAGCACTGGAAGATCGATACCTCCGAGGAAAAGCACGGCGGCGTGTGGCATCCGCTCTTCGCGGGCCTGGATGACACCAAGGTCAACAAGGCGCGCTTCCAGACGAATGTTTATCGCATGGCTGTCGAGCGTAATTACGGCATTTCACCGACCAAGATCTATGTGTTCTCGTTCCCGCCCGAGGACGTGAACAAGTTCGAGGAGCACGTCATCCCATTGGTCGACCTCCTCGCGGGCTTTGCGCTCCTGCCCTGGAAGTGGAACGACGTGCGTCACCTGGGCCCCGGCACTCTTGCCTGCGAGCGCGTGTTCGACGAGGTCGACGGCCCGACGCGCGTGGTCGGTTGGCAGACGTTCACGCCGCTGCCCGACGAAGATTACGTCTGGATCTCGAACAAGTGGAGTCGCTGTGACTGCGGCCAGGGACACAAGGGCGTCGCGTTGAACAGGTGCACGAAGAAGGACGTCGACTTTGCCGTGTCCGAGTGGCGCTTCAACCATTACCCGCGCGGTGTCTACGGTAAGGCGCGCTACACCGAGGATGAGCTCCACATTGCGCAAGTCATGTACGAGCGCCAGCTCCTGATGCAGCCCGCGACGCTCCTACGCGGGTGGGAGCAACTCTATGGGAAGGTGCTCCTCTGCTGGCCTAGCGAGGTTGACGGGCACGCGGCCGTACTGGCGCGCTACGTGAACGCGCTGGGCAGTGGGAAGATCGCGCTCAAGGAAGCGCCGCCCGTGATCACCATTGACGAGTTCTACAAACCGGCCGCACCGCCGCTCCTTTCCTGTCCAGACTGCCGCAGCTGGGCTCCTGCGCAAGTGGACTGCGACGCACGCGCCTCATGCGTGAGCTGGAACTGCGAGGCGTGCACCGGGAAACGCGTGACTAAGAAGATCCTGAAACTCTACTAGCCCATGCGCACGGTCAGTAATACGTGTTAATGACATGCGCCGCGTGGACAAACGCGGCCACATGCCACAGTCCATGGACGACGACGTAGCTCTCGCGCCGCAAGGTGACGAATTCGCTCGTCAACTCGAGCAGGAGGAGCGCGAACATGTAGACACGCTCGCGGGGCACATGGGCACAGCGACTCGCGACGGCGACGATGAGCGGCACCGCGAACGCGCGATCTACCCAGAGTGCCGCAATGTCCATGCCTCGGGCATGCGCAAAGTAGCCTGGCATGTTATGCGGCCCCGCGTGTTCCAGGAGATGGTAAATCAACGAGCTTGCGCCTGCGCCCACGACGAGGAAAAGGAGGACCCACGGCACAGGCCGCTTCTGCAGCGCGGCGCGCACAGCCACCAGCGCCGCGACGTTCGTCGACGCGAGGAACACGTTCTCAAGGCTCATGGAGGACAACACAGTGAACGCGTGCGGGCTGCAGGGCAGAGACACCATAATAAGACATGTATATTCTCTAACATCGCGTCTCCTCCTCCGCGCCGCGGTTCTTTGCATCATGCGTCCTCCGTTGGCTTCAACTTCTGCAGGTAGCGCAGGATCCTCGTAATCTGCGGGCCATTGAATCCGTAGCCCTTGAGCGTCGCGGGGTTAACATGCAGAAACGCGTCGTACTCGTCGTCCGTGAAGCCGTCGACCACCGCCTCCGCATGCTGGGAGTCGACATCGACACCCGGGAGCGCGGCGCGCAAGAGGGCGAGGATGCTGCGCGTCGGCGGCTTCGCGGGCTGCACCACATCCATGCGCGCGCCACTTCCACCTGCCGCGGCCACGGACGACGTTGCCACAGCGCGAGCCGCGCGCGGCGTCAGGTCCATGGCAGTCGCACCCTCGCTGCCACCCGCCGGGGCAAGGGGACGCGGCGGCACGACCTCCATCTTGTCCATCTTCGCTGAAGCAGCAACAGGGGCGGGGTCGTCGTCGTAATCCCAGATGAACATGTTGTCGTGACGCGTTAGCAACGTTTGATACTCGCGCATCTGCGAGAGCCGGATCTGCGCATCGCGGAGGCGAACGCCGAGGTTCCGGCTCGCAAGCGTCACCATGAAGTGCTCAGCCAACTCGCCGAGTGTGACGCGAGCGGTCGAAAGCACACGGAAGTAGCGATCCATATGCCACGTGAAGTCGCTTTCTACAAAGGGGAGGATGCGACGCGTGCTTTCCAGCATTTTGGCGAGGACGATCCAGCGTGCGATTGGGCCATCCTTTGTGTGCACAGGACTCCGCATCGCAGCGGCAACGTCGTATTCCAGCGCGGCGTCGCCAGCGTCGTTCCCCCATTGGTTGTCGTGAGTCACCAGCACTTCGATTGAAATGCCGTCGCTCGCCTCAACAATCGGCGGCAGAAGGAACCTGTCATACGCTTTGTTCGTCACGAGGTAGAGGGCTGCCGATTGGAGGGCGTCCGCGTCTCGTGAGAACCCATTACGCTTGAGCATGTCGGCAAACGCGAAGAAGCGGATGCCGAGCGTGCCGAGCTTGCGCAAGAAATTGGGCAGAACCTCCGCGCCTTGTCCAAAGTCGGACTCGACGTAATGGCGCTGCAGCACATCACGCGCGATCTTCTTCCAGAGCGTGTCGGGGCCCATGGGAGTCATAATCTGCGTGCGTAGGTCCGTCATGATGCCCGTCACGTCCACGCTTGTCCCGGCATCCCGCGACCAATCCCCTTCAGTCAGCAATTCAAGGGAATAGCGTTTTGCTTTCTTCAGCGCGCGAGAGAACATACTGGCGAGACGAATGAGCGTCTTTTAGAACCATGCCCCCTGCGTTAGCCGTGCAAACACACAGACACACACAGCGCGTGTTTTTGTTACGTTGCATTAGATCAGTGCTCACTTCGCTTTGATTTCTGAGGAACGGGGGGGGATGGGCAAGACTCACAAGACCGGCGCGCATGATTCTGGGCGCAAGCGGACCGGTGGCGGTAAGATGGACAAGGTCATGCATGAATTCGCAGAAGGCGCGTTGCATTCTGGCTCAAAGAAGGGTCCTGTTGTAACGGATAGGGCACAAGCGATCGCGATTGGCATCAGCGAGGAAGCGGCGAGCAAGAAGAAGCACCCGCGGAAAAAGGCCACTGGCAAGAAGCGCTAACTTCCGCGCTGTGCCCCCCATGTGTTAATGCAATCACACTAAATAGCGCTCAATGTCCATGACGTCGTCCGCGCCCATGGGTGGCAGTGGTATATCGCCAATCTCCATCCAAGGTTCACAGAGCGCGTACTCTGGCGCGGGCGGTGTGCTCTGCGTCTCTTCTACGGGGGCGGGAGGCGTGTCGCATGCGGCACGTTCGTCCACGTTCTCCTCCTCTGGCAGCGGGGGCGGGGGCACGACGTACCCAAAGTAGGGTGTGTCCTGCTGGAGAATGCGGTCGATTGTTGCGAGCGGACGCACGAGCTCGAAGCGCGACCATAGACGACCGTGCGGGAAGAGCGTGACGTTGACTGTAATCCGGATGTCGCGTTGGGGGAAGCGGAGCAACAGCGGTATATCGAGCGCGTGGCTGCCTTTGCGGCCATGTGTAGCCACCCAGCTTGCCGATGCGACGAAGACGAAGAGCGTGTGTCCAAACGCGCCGAGTGGGAGCAAGAGTTGCGACGCCGCCTGGATTGCCTCATCACCGCAGAGCACATCCGTTAACTTGATGTCGCGTGTGAAACTCCCCTTCTGGCGTCCCTGGTTGAGCCTGTTCAGATAGAGCTTCGTCTTGTAACCCACGCAGAGCGAGTGGCTCGTGTCGCGCTCCTTGCTCTGCTCGCACTCGAAACGCAGTTCATGAGGCATGTCAGTGCCCGTCGGATCCTGGCTGCACCAAGCTACCGCGAGAAGGCGCGGACGTGTGGTCTTTTTCACCGAGCGCCCAAGCGTATTTGACACGCTGCCGTTCTTGTGGAACGCGAGCCATTCGTGATTAGACTTGTTCACAACAGCACGGAAGTGTACGGTCCAGGACATGCAGCCAGGCAAGACGGAGTGACCCTCTCCCCCGTGCTTTCCACGCGCAATAAGGATGGAGACTTTGTGACATTTTCCTTTTTGTTTTCGCGTTGTCAAGACTACCCCAAGCGTCTATCGAGTGTCTATCCTGATCGCGTGTATTCCCCGTGGATATCGTACAGTGTGAATCGCATTCTCGAGGGCGCATCGAGAGTCAATCGCGAACGGACCGCAAAAAACGCCGGCGTTAAAAGATGGTTTAGGTATCAAGCAAACAAGTCACAGCTACCGTCTTTACAATATCCCACACCTGCCAGCGTCAATGCATGAACACCGCCGTCCGTCCCAGGGCGAGCAACACAGCAACCATTCGGGTCACCTGGCATTACACATGTGATGTAAAGCGCATCACCGGCCTTGTCAGCGCGCAGAGTTTTGTACAATCGCGTGAGGTCGGCTGGTCCAGTCCCCGGCGGCACGTGACAATCACCTCCGCGGCCAGACTCGACCCAGGAATATGTACCTGGGTTTGCGGTAGCCGCGCGAACGCATGCGAGGAGGGAAGCGAAAGACATCCCAAAGAATGAGCTCACTAGCAACTAGTACGGGAAACGAGGATAGACGCGTGGGTAGTCTTGACAATGCGAAAAACAAGAAGGAAAACGCGACAAAAGCGTCTATCCTTATTGTGCGTGGTGCTTTCGCAAACTAGTATCGGATTTTTTCTATAATCTCTTCTCTAGCTCCATCTGGCACTGTGTGTCGTCAGAGTCCGTGTCCTCGAGCAAGTCCTGTGCCCACCCGACCCACGGCCGTGACTTAACCTCGGTCACGCGTGGTCGTATCAGCGGCGCCGTGGAACAGGGTCGCTCGTAGAGGAAAATGCGGTGGGGCGTGCCATCCGAGCTCTCGTGCGCGAAGACCATGCTGTTGGGCTCGATCGCGGTGCATGGTCGCAGCGAACGCCACGTCTCCGGCCTGTAGTAACTCGCCACGACCCGAAAGCAGGACGTTGCGAGGGACGCGTCAAGGCGCGTGTGCTCATCCCGCGTGGCATGTAAGTCAGAGAGAAAGAGAACGTCGCCGAGGAGCATGACGCGCTGCTTCGCCCCCGTGATGAATTGATGCGCGCTCGTCGCCTTGCTCACGCCCTCCAGGAGTTCGGGACAGCGCCAGAATGTGGAGCGTGCAACTTCGCCCAGGGTGGCCACGACCTTGGCACGGCGCTCCGTTGTCTCCACGCTCGTCGCGCGCGCTCGCGTGAGCAAGTGCGCATGCCATGCGAGTCGTCCCGTTCCCGCGCCCATGTGAATAAATGTCTCATGTGATGCAAGGCGGACCCAGGACAGGAAGAGTCCCGCGGCATCAAAAGACAGCTCGTCGCCGAAACACGTAAACCCGTGCGATAAGACGGCCCGTGTCATCATAGTTATTTGCGAGTACCAGCGCCGGGTGACCATGTAAATCGCACGCGCGTAGTCCGTGGGCGTGCCGCCGAGGTCGCTCTCCACTTCGCTCTCGCCCGCACAGTCTGTCGGCGTGCCCCCGAGTTCGCTCTCCATTCCGCTTCTCTT
>Ga0307479_10000522_pt1 | contig 34647 bp, 30 predicted proteins | sample atmos_gasesECM4C_FD_203743 | JGI IMG/M metagenome (GOLD analysis project Ga0307479, IMG submission 203743) | Hardwood forest soil microbial communities from Morgan-Monroe State Forest, Indiana, United States - atmos_gasesECM4C_515 | ecosystem: Environmental > Terrestrial > Soil > Temperate...
GGGAAAGTGTCGTTCGATGATTGACTATGATTCACATCGTCGTTGGGATGAATTGGTTTCTTTGACCCGATTACGCCACCGGCAAGCTGAATCGCGCGATTCGCGATCACTTCGTTGGCGTTCATGTTGGTCTGCGTGCCGGAACCGGTCTGGAACACGACCAACGGAAACTCGTCATCCCATCGGCCATCGATCACTTCCTGCGCGGCACGGACGATCAGATCGACCGTTTCCTTCGGAAGCTGGCCGAGTTGCCCATTGGCCAAGGCCGCACACTTCTTCAAAATTCCGAGAGCTCGAATGACTGGCCGGCCCCAGCGATAACGCTCGACGCCGATCGGAAAGTTCAGGTGAGAGCGCTGGGTCTGTGCACCCCAGAGGTGCTCGGCCGGAACATGCACGTCTCCTAAGGCATCCTCCTCGATGCGGAACTCGGTAGCGGTTGTAACACTCATATTTTCACCTCTCCCTTAGAAAAATCTATTTTCCCCAAAGCACCGATGCCCAAGGCACGCCAATTGCCAGGAACAAGGCGAGAAAGATCGCTCCGAAAATCGTCCCGAGGCGCCAGTAGTCCTTAGCCGGCAAGTAGCCGCTGTTCGCATAAATAGGGCTGGCTGCGTCTGCGAACGGTGTGATGACGCCCATGATTCCCAGTTCCATGCACAGGAGCAGAGCGAATTCCTTCACGGGAATGCCCGGGATGGCAGCGCCCGTCAACAGAATCACTGGCAGCAACGCGGTGGTGTAGGCGTCCACGCTGGCGAACACATAGTGGGCCACGAAGAACACCACGAGCAGAACGAGCATCGCGAGGTGGGGCGAAAATCCGTGCATGTGCCCGGCGATGCCGTCGGCAAACCATTTGACGAAGCCAACTCGGTTCAGTCCATCACAGAGCGCAATGAGTGCACCCAGCCAGGCGAACGTAGTCCAGGCGCGCTTGTGTCCTGCGATATCGTTCCAGGTGAGCACTCCGGTGATCAACATCAGGGAAACTGCGATGCCTGCAACCGTTGCCGCGCCGACGTAGGCACCTCCTGCGACCCACAACACAAGCGAGAGCACAACAACCGCCGCCAGGATTATTTCGTTGCGAGTGAGTGGCCCAATTTTGTCAAGCTGCGTCGCTGCCCACTTTGAAACTTCACTGTTCCGCTTCACTTCTGGCGGATATAGCCAATAACTCAGAAGCGGAACGAGAAGCAGAAGCGGGATTATTACGGGGGCGGCAGTGATAAACCAATCGGTCCATCCCAGCTCAACGTGTGCAAGCTTTTCAACAAATCCGGCAGCCAGTAAATTAAATGAGGCGCCAGTAAGGAACAGCGAACTTGTCACGCATGTGGTCATAATTGCGACCCACATGAGATATGATCCGACCCGTCGTGAAGACGCGTCGTTTGGTTTTGACCCATAATCAAGGGCCAGATCGCTCGCGATGGGGTAGATGATTCCTCCGCTGCGCGCGGTGGGCGAGGGTATGAATGGCGCCAAAATCGTATCGGCCAAAGCAATGCCGTAACCTAGCAAAAGAGTGCTTTTGCCCATGCGCTTGATGATGAGGAGAGCAATGCGGTGGCCGAGCCCGGTGTTGGAGTAGGCTAGCGCGAGGATGAACGCTCCGAAGATGAGCCACACTGTCGAATTGCTATACCCTGACAGTGCCCAGGTTAGAGCAGCGCTGGCCGGACGGAAGCCGGGCTCCGACAACTGTTGCGGACTGAACAGCGCAAAGCGTCCGAGCACTGCGACCACCGTCACGCCAATCAGGGCAATGGCGGCGCCGGGTAACGGCTCGAGAATCAGGCCGACGATTACACCAACAAAAACTGAAAAGAAGTACCACGCATGGGGAGCCAGACCCGAAGGCACAGGCAACACTGCGAGGACGACAGCTATTGCGACGGGCGCCAACGCTTTCCACAGCGGAGTCTTAGATCGAGCTTCAGGGCGTCGGCTTGCCGTTACGACAGTCCCGCTGGAAGGTGGAACCTGTACAACACTATTTATCGTTGTGTTTGAAACTCCCATTTCATTCCTCGTCGAACTTGATTCAGCCTCAAAACCTGATGTCGAGCCACCCGGTCCAATAGTTAATGCTCTTGCCAGGGGTGGACTGTTTCAGGAAGTCCCCGGCAAAGAAGTGTCCGTACTCGGTGAACCACGTAAGGTTGCGAGTCATGCGCCACTGCAGTTGGGCGGAGGCCTGCGTCGCAATGAATCGAGCGTTGCTCTTCGAGCCTGGAACAATGACGGCGTTACCCACGCTATACAGGCCGTCGCTCGTACTTTCACGCCAGAAGAAAGCCGGGTTGAAGGTCAACGATACGGTCTTCATCAGTTTTAGATCCGCCGAAGGTTGCAACACGACCAAATTGCGTCGGGCGAACAGCTCGGCATAGCTAAAATACGGACCTTTTTCGTATATGGAGTTGAATGTGCCGACATTGCGGCTTGATGGGTTCTGATCACCGCTGAAAGCGACTGCTCGAAGGCCAAATCTTGGTCTGAGAGGAGCTTGCTCCAAACGATAGCCGTGTTCAGTCGAAACGGCCCAGGCTCGAATGTCGCCTGAACGGAACCAGCCCCATTGCAACGTAAACTCGTCGTTGTAGTCCCAGTGCTCGGTGGTTCCCCACAGTCGTGTTCCGATTGTCTCCCTCTGTTCTCGGCCCGTTCCCTTGCCGTCGAACGGCACACTTTTGTTGTCGAGTCCCATGTAGTAGAGGTCGATATTTCCGCGGGGCAAGAATCTGAATGGGTGGACCGCATAGGCGGTCCAAAAACTTTGACTATGGTTGGGTGGATTGTCGAAATAGTCCGTATTCTCCAGTGTTGGTCTGACGGCAAGCAGGTCAACAGTCCAATCGCCCTTTACCCAAGTAAGCCGGGCCCCATCGACGCTGCGCCGGATATTGCGACCGTCACGAGTCGAGACGAGATTCTGTGATCCCAACGCAATCTCCTGTCGCCCAGTTCGCAACGTGAGGCTGTCGCGGCCCGACTTCCATAGGCCGATATCGAAGAAACCCTGGTGGACATACATCTTTTCTTCATCCAGGCTCGGTCGCGGCCCTCCGTTCCTGCCGTCCACAAGACTGCTTGCCAGTTCGCCAAAGAACCGGAAACGTTCACCCAAATGAACGTCCGTGTGCAGGAAATAGCGCTGCATCTGATAAATATTTCCGGGAGGACTGTCAGAGAAGTTTGGGTTGCTGACATACTCCCCCCGTTCGCGAATCCAGAACCCAAACGAAACGTAGTAGTTCTCGTTCTTCCGACTGAGTGGAATAAACTGGATCGAATCCAGAAAACTGGTTCGACAGTCAGGCGTCGCGAGATACTGCACCTGCTCGTCGTAGGTGGTTAGTGGGAGATTCTTCGGCGCATCGGGACAATCCGTTCCGTTGGCCTGGGCGACCTGTCCCCACGCCGAGGAACTCGCGAGCAGCGCCAATAGTGGAAGAAACCGAGCGCTTCTCCTTAGAGAACCTGGCGATAAGTTCAGAAGTGTGGACATGGTAGTTGCTTCCTCCCAGATTTCTGACAAAAAACGAGCGCTATGTCGGTGAGCCTTCCTATGATTCGTGAGCTGATTCAGCGGCCGGTGACGCGAATCAACATTTCCTGGCCACTACTGAGCGTGATCTTCTGGTGTCCGTGGAATGCAGTAGTACCCAGACCGCCCACGCCGCCGATGACGGACCCGATCCCGGCCCCTTTGCCTCCGCCGAATATTCCACCTAGTAAAGCGCCAGCGCCGGCTCCGATGGCTGTATGCTCGATGCTCTTGCGGCCCCGGCCACCTGATTCGATTGCTCCTTCCACATCGACCTTCTCGCCTGAAGGCGCGTGATAGAGTTCAACAATTTCGGCGTGAATTGGAGCACGGCGGCCGTCGGGCATCACCAGACGATCGAAGCGAAGCCCCATGGTGGTGTGCCCTTTGACCTTGCCCGACATTTGAATCTCCGCGATATGACCGTACACTCGTGCATTTTGGTATTCCCCCTGGTCAACGACCGTTGCACTGAAGGGATCGCCTACTCTCGAATCGACGCTGGTGAGAGTGTCGTCTAAGCGAATCCGGAGTGCGACGTCGTTCGGAACGACGAAGTTCGAACTGGACGCAAGCAGCGGGGCCGTCGCCATCATGAGCACTGCGAAGAGAAAAAAGGCCATCACAAACGATGGATCAGCCGGTGTTTTCTTAAGAGGGTGCTTCATCGAAGTTCTCCGTTCAGATGGATAGGTTGTGGGTAGGCGGGCGTCCACTGCGTTTCGAACACGCGACGACGCAGTTCGTCTTCACCGACCTTTGGAGCGACGCCGTCTTTTTGTGCCTGGAGGCCAACCGCGACCGCAATATCCCTGGCGACCCGCCTGCTGTCTTTCAGGGGAGAAAGCAGGGACGCGGAAGGATCTTTGAGGGCGGGCGAATTGGCGGCAAGCGCGCGAGCTGCAGCCTGCATCATTGCATCGGTGACCCGGCGGGCGCCGGAAGCGACAACAGCAAGTCCCATGGCTGGAAAGATATGAACGTTGTTGCATTGCGCGATGGTAATCTTGCGGCCGTTGTAGCTGACAGGTGCAAATGGAGAACCCGACGCGACCAGAGCGCGTCCGTCGGTCCAACGAATAAGATCCTCGGCGGTCGCTTCGGATTTTGAGGTGGGATTTGAGAGCGGAAAAATAATAGGACGCTCGACCTTTCGCGCCATTTCGCGAACAATTGGCTCAGAGAAAGCACCGCCAACCGTGGAGAACCCGATCAGGGTTGTTGCATTGATTTTTCCGATCACATCGGCCAGGCCGATGTGTCCGTTGGAACTCCGGGGCCATCCGGCTACATCGGTCTCAGAGCGGGCATAGACGCGCTGTTCCGAACTCAGCTCATTTCGGCCGGAGTGTAAGAGGCCATCTTTGTCAACGACCCAGAAGCGGCTGCGGGCCTCTTCTTCGCTTAGTCCTTCGCTGATCATTGCCGCGCGCAGGCCATCCGCGACACCGATTCCGGTCGAACCTGCTCCGAGCATGACGATCTGTTGCTCCTTCAAACTCTTTCCAGTGACCTTGACCGCACCTAGAATCGCCCCGAGAACGACCGCCGCCGTTACCTGGATGTCATCGTTGAAAGTCAGTAACTGGTCGCGATAACGCTGAAGAATTGGCCGGGCATGTGGAGTCGCAAAGTCCTCCCACTGCAGTAATGTCTCAGGAAACTCCTGCTTCACAGCCTGAACGAACTGATCCACGAAATCGTAATAGGCCTGGCCGGTAATCCGTTCATGACGCCAGCCGAGGTACTCAGGATCATTCAGTCGCTCTTTATTATTAGTGCCCACATCCAGGACCATCGGTAACGTTCGTTCCGGACGAATACCACCAATGCCCGTGTAGAGCGAGAGCTTGCCAATCGAGATGCCGAGCCCGCCCGCGCCCTGATCGCCGATGCCCAGAATGCGTTCGCCGTCGGTTACCACGATTACGTCGACATCTTTATGAGGGCGATTCCGCAGCAGCTGCGGGATTGAGTCGCGCAAAGGGTATGGAATGAATAGTCCGCGAGGCCGGCGATAGATGTGGCTAAATTGTTCAATCGCCGCAGCAACCGTGGGCGTGTAAACCAGAGGCGTCATTTCTTCGATGTGGTCGACGAGGAGTCTGTAAAAGAGGACCTCGTTGGTGTCCTGGAGAGCGCGTAAGTAGATATGCCGCTCCAGGTCGTTGTCTTTTGTCCGGAAGGCCTCGTAAGCACGGCCGGCTTGCTCATCAAGGGTTTCTACGTGTGGTGGCAGAAGCCCTTGCAGGCCAAATTCTGTGCGCTCCTGCTGGGTGAATGCGGTGCCTTTGTTTAAGGTAGGAGTGTCGAGGAGATCCATGCCACGAGGAATATTCAAGACATCTGACTGCGTGATGGGTAGTGTGGTAACCATTTCGTATTTTTCCTTTCTACCTTCCATTTGAGCGATTTGGGATTGATCAGCGAAGCAGATTGACCTTCGCCAGATCGATAAGTTCGTCACCGCGCCCGTTGAGAACGGCTCTCAGCATGAACAGACTGAAGCCCTTTGCCTGCTCATAAAAGATCGCTGGAGGCATTGACAATTCTTGTCGCGCGACCAGGACCTCAACCAACGCGGGACCGTCATGTTTGAGAGCTTGTGCAATCGTGGGTTCTACCTGGTCTGGGGTTTCGGCTCGCAGTCCAAGAAGTCCTGCTCCCTCGGCGATCTTGGTGAAATCCGGACCATGCAAGTCGGTTGCAAAATTGAGGAAGCCGTTCGCTTTCATCTCCAGCTCCACGAACGCCAGCGCATCGTTCTTGAAGACGATCACCTTCACTGGCAATTCGTGTTGTTTCAGCGTGAGCACATCGCCCATAAGCATCGAAAAGCCACCGTCGCCCGACATGGAGATCACTTGGCGGCCGGGATGACTAGCCTGCACACCGATGGCCTGAGGCAATGCGTTGGCCATCGATCCATGGTTGAAGGAACCGAGCAGTCGACGCTTGCCGTTCATCGTGAGGTAACGCGCTGCCCAGATGGTGGGCGTGCCTACGTCGCAAGAGAAAACTGCGTCCTCGGCTGCGAGCTGGTTGAGCACACGGGCAACGTACTGAGGATGGATTGGCCCTTTGTTGGAATTACCAGTTGCCAGGTCATCCAAGCCTTTGCGTGCCTTCCGGTAGTGTTCCAGCGAATCTTTGAGGTGCTGTTGTTGTTGGTTGTGCTCCAGCTTCGGCAGCAGGGCGCGCAGAGTGGTTCTCGTGTCCCCCACGAAGCCAAAGTCCAGCTTGGTCCGGCGTCCTAGCTGTTCCCCGCGGAGGTCGATTTGCACAATGGTCGCGTCTTTGGGAAAGAACTCCTGGTATGGAAAGTCCGTGCCGATCATCAGCAAGACTTCGCTATTCATGATGGCGATGTAGCCGGACGAGAATCCGAGAAGCCCGGTCATGCCGACGTCGAAGGGATTGTCGTACTCAATGAACTCCTTGCCCCGCAGGGCATGCACGATGGGAGCCTGCAGCTTGCTGGCTAACTCGATCAGTTCGTCATGCGCTCCGGCGCAGCCCGCACCGCCCAAAATGGTGATCTTGTTCGACCTGTTCAGGAGGTCCGCAAGCAGGTTGAGTTCTTCCTCAGAAGGAGAAACGTTCGGCGTCGGTTCTTGAAAGCGTAGTCGCGGCCCATCCGTAAGGGCATGCTTCAGCGCGATGTCGCCGGGAAGGGCAATGACAGCAACGCCGCGCTTGGAAATTGCAGTCTGCATGGCAATCTCGAGCACGCGCGGCATTTGCTCCGGCTCCGATACCAGCTCGCAGTAATGGCTGCATTGCGCGAAGAGATGCTTGGGATCAGTCTCCTGGAAATATCCACTGCCAATTTCCTTGCTCGGAATCTGGGCGGCGATGGCGAGGACTGGAACGCGGCTGCGCTGACAGTCGTAGAGGCCATTAATCAAATGCATATTCCCAGGGCCACAACTTCCGGCACATACCGCCAACTTGCCAGTGAGATGGGCTTCGGCGCCGGCGGCGAACGCGGCTGCCTCCTCGTGTCTTACCCCAACCCAGCTAAGGTTCTGGCGAACGCGAATTGAATCCGTAATGCCGTTGAGCGAGTCGCCCGGGACTCCATAGACCCTCTCGACGCCGGCATCAACGAGAACGTCCACCAGCAATTCGGCTACTGTTTTTCTCACCATATTCATCCTTATTCATCCTTCGGTAAACAAGCACTATGTATCGAGCGAATGTGGCTCAGACAATTCCCGACTGCGACCAGGGACGAGGGTCGGTGCAGGCCCGCCTTTCAGCACCGCCTCCACATTGTCCAGGGCCAGCATACCCATAGCGGTACGGGTTTCGATCGTGGCGCTGCCTATATGCGGCAATAGAAATGTATTTTTCAGCGAAACATATTCCGGGTGAAGTTTTGGCTCGCCTTCAAATACGTCGAGCCCGGCAGCGGCGACCCGCCCGCTCTTGAGAGCAGCGATGAGGTCGTCGTCGACCACCAATCCGCCGCGAGCCGTGTTCGCCACGATAGCCCCGGGGGGCAGAAGGCTTATGGCTTTGGAGTTCAAGAAATGGCGGGTCCGAGAAGTCTCCGGGGCGTGCAGGCTCAAGAATTGGCTTGCGCGAAGCAGATCCGACGGATCCTCGTGGTAGACGGCATCGCCTGCGATTTCCGCGGGTAACTTTGAAGTGTCGTAATAGTGAATCTTCATTCCGAATCCTCGCGCTCGACGCGCCACGGCCTGTCCCACGTGCCCCATTCCCAAAATGCCGAGGACTTTGCCACCGACTTGCCATCCCAAGAGCATGTCGGGGCTCAGGGGCTTCCACGCTCCCGTTCGAACCAGTTCCTGAGCTTCGTAAGCGCGACGCGAAGCACCCAGCAAAAGCAACATTGCGATGTCGGCCGTGGCTTCACTGTTGACACCAGGGGTATAAGCGACCGGAAGTTTCCTGCGAGCGGCGGCTTCCAGATCGATATGCTCAAAACCCACCGAGTACGTGGCGATGATTTTTATGGTGGGCGAAACCTTCTGGAAAAACCCAGAGTCCAACCGGTCTGCCGGCGTGATAAACAGGGCGTCGGCTCCTTCGGCTGCGGAGAGCAGCTTCTGCTGGCTGAAAGGAAACTGGTTCGGGTTTCGTCGGGCGTTGTAATCGCGGTCGATACGGTCTTCAACTTCCTTCGTATAACGGCTGGTTACCACCAGAATGGGTTTAATCATACCCAACATTTCCTTCCGCGCGCCGAGGGCGATGCAAAGCTGCTCGGGTGCGTTCCGATAGTTGCGAGGGCAAACGCACGGCAGGGCGCCACAACACCTCCACTCGTCCCTAGATGTGTCTGATTCCGGTCTTGCCTCAAGGCAGGAATCCCAGTCGTTGCATATTCAGCTTCACGTCGTATCTCTGAGGAAGCCTCCATCCCTCGGTTTACAGCTCAGACGATTCCCACGTTTCGCTCGATCTCCTTGATCACCGTATCCAGCCTTCCGCTCATCACTTGCTTGGCGAAACTGAGAGTGAACCCCTTGACCGTGTGGAATGGTGAGTGGGACGGCATGGCAAGCGCCAAGGGGTCCACAACTGCGTCGACAACAACGGGACCATCCTTATGCGCGAGAGCTTCAGCCAGACCTTCTCGAACGTTCTCGGGTTCCTCGATACGAATCCCTTTCGCGCCCATCGCCTCAGCAATCTTGGCGAAATTTGGATTCTTGAACTCCACGCCAAACGGGATAATGCCAGCCTCCTGTTGTTCGATATGGACGAAGTCGAACTTCTCGTTGTTGAGAATGACTTGAACCACCGAAGTTCGTCGTTCTATCTGCGTCAGCAGATCGCCCATTCCCAGCATCGTGAAGCCTCCATCGCCGCATAACGCGATGCACTGTCTGCCGGGGTATGCCAGAGCACATCCGAACGCGTTCGGTGCAGCATTGGCCATAGACGCCCACGAGAACGAGCCAAAGAGCCTGCGGTTCTTTCCACCGTAGATATGTCTCGCAAGCCAGATACAGGCCGTACCCGTGTCCGCAAAAAACATTGCGTCATCCGAAGCGAGCTCGCTGAGAGTCGCGGCGAGGAATTCAGGACGTATCGGTTTTATCGCCGGCCCCTTCTCGACATAGTGCTGCAGCAGTTTGTGGAAGGATTCCGTGTGCGCAATCTGCCTCGCTAGAAATTCTCCATCCGTCTTTTCACACACGGCTGGAAGCAATGCACTGACCGTCGACTTGATATCGCCGACAAGACCGAGATCGAGCGGTGTACGGCGGCCGATGTGCTTCGGGTTCTTGTCAATCTGAACCTTTTTCACATTGGCGCCAGGAAGAAATTCGGAGAACGGAAAATCCGTGCCCAGCATGAGCAAGAGGTCGGCTTCATGGATTGCGTTGTACGCTCCTCCATAACCCATCAGCCCGGTCATGCCAACGGCGTTAGGATTCTCATGCTCCAGCCATTGCTTCCCGCGAAAGGAATAGCCGACGGGGGCCTTTAGCTTGCACGCCAGTTCAATCACTTCGTCGCGACCCTCTCTGCAACCGTCCCCACCAAAGATCGCCACTGTTTTCGCTTCATCGATCATCCTCACTAATTTTTCGAAGTCTGTGTCGGAAGGTCTCAGGATAGCGGGGGCTGCAATGGTGAAGTCGGTAGGCTGGTCCGGAGCATCGGCTGACGCGACATCGCCAGGTATGGAAAGAACGGTGGGACCCTTTTCCAGAACCGCCGTGAGGATGGCGGTGTTGATGACCGCGCGGGCCTGCTCCGGATTCACCAGCCGTGCGGTATAGAGAGAAGCCGCCTCGAAAAACTTGTACGGATTCAGTTCCTCGAGTGCAGATGTGTCAATAATGCTCGACTCTACATCCCCGGCGATCGCGATAATGGGAGCTGCTTCTTTCCGCGCGTCCATCAATCCGTTGAACAAATGGACAACTCCAGGCCCCGCAGTTCCGCACACCGCCACTGGGTTACCCGTGAAATACGCCTCCGCGACCGCGGCAAACACTCCATATTCCTCATGACGTACGGGAACAAACTCGATTGCGCCATTTCGGCGCAGTGCGTCCACCACAGGATTCAGTGCGTCTCCGACGATTCCATAACACCGCTGGACTCCAGCCTTCGCCAGCATCTCCCACAATACGTCTGCGACTTTTTTCGACATTAAAAGCTCCTGAATTCCTTGTGGATCCGGTATCGGTGCCGCGCAATTCGCTCCCAGCGTTTAGGTCGTCTACCCAGCCACTCTCGAACAATCCTGTATTTCGGTGTTCACGGCACTGCGTCCATGCAATTCCGCTGCCATGGAAAGTCGCGGTCACAAACTACGTTTCATCTACCTCAGGCCTGGCCTAGTTCCCACGATTGCGTGACAACGCAGATGACACTTGACGCAAGAGGCACAGAGATGACACTGACCGGCCCGGCATGGGTTGTTCGCCTCGGGAAGTTACGGCTCGGGATTTCGTGAGGGTTGGCTTGCATCGCGGTTTGGATGCAGGAAATACGAGGGCCTGTCTCTTTGGTAGCACGCTTGCTCTTCATCCCATCGAATTCCGGGTGGCAAGAATTGGGGCGCGCGCTTTGCCATAGAAACAAGGGAGATGGCGAAGTCTGGCGCGCATTTCGGAAGTGGAGAACGGAAGAAGAGAAATGTGCCTGTTGAAAATGAGATCTTCGACGTTGCGGTCCCTTGCGCAGACGATACTTCTTCTGTTTTGGTCTGCCATGGCGGTGTGGGCAAACCAGCCGAAAGGCTCGTCTTCTCACGGCACGAATATCTTCGCTCCCGCCTCAACCCCAGCCAAGTCAATCGCTGACTTGTCCGTCTTTGTACTCGTCATTACCGGAATCATTTTTGTCGTTGTTTTTGCGTTACTGGTCTATTCCGTCGTTAAGTTCCGTGCACGAGCGACGGATGCCGGCCGGGAGCCGGCTCAGGTATACGGAAGCACGCAGATTGAGCTGGCCTGGACGATCATTCCAATTCTGATTGTCGTTGTCCTGTTCTTGGCCACGGCGCGAGTAATCCACGCGATTCAGGATGCCCCGGAACCGGCGGGCGCTGTACAGGTCACCGCGATTGGACATCAATACTGGTGGGAGTTTCGCTATCCGAAGCTGGGGATCGTCACAGCCAACGAACTGCACATCCCGGTGAGTGATCCCAATCATCCGACACCAACGTTTCTGCAGTTGCTTTCGGTCGATACCGACCACAGCTTTTGGGTGCCGGAGCTTGGAGGCAAGACCGACCTCATTCCGAACCACCCCAACAGAATGTGGATGGATCCGCAGCGCACAGGCGTCTTTCTTGGTCAGTGTGCCCAGTACTGTGGAACACAGCACGCGAAAATGCTGCTCCGCGTTTCGGTGGATGGACCGGAGGAATTTGCCAGCTGGGTTCGAGCCCAGCAGAAACCCGCGGTCGAAGACGCAGGCGCAATTGCGGGTAGGCGAGTGTTTGAAAGCAATGCCTGCATGAACTGTCATGCCGTGGCCGGAACCGCCGCGGATGGACGCTTTGGCCCCGACCTGACGCATTTGATGAGCCGCGCCACGATTGCCGCAGGCGCCGCCAAAAATACTCACAACAATCTCCGTCTTTGGATCCAGGACCCCAGTGCAATCAAACCCGGCTCGCTGATGCCCGCCATGAAGCTGAGCGATGCGGACCTGGATGCGGTCGTGAGTTACATGGAGACGCTGCGCTAAAACGCGCTGAAAAATAACTATGTCCTCGAACGCAATCACCATTCCCGGCACCCAGATACAAGCCCGGCCTTGGGTCGACGAGCTTCATCAGTGGCTAACCACGGTCGATCACAAACGGCTGGGAATTCTCTACATTCTCTCGGCGCTGTTGTTTCTCGTGATCGGCGGAGTCGAGGCCCTCATCATTCGCATTCAGCTGATGCATTCGCACAACGACTTCGTTTCACCGCAAGTCTTCAACCGTATGTTCACCATGCATGGGACGACCATGATTTTCTTCGTGGCCATGCCAGTCCTGTTTGGATTTGCCAATTACCTGGTCCCGTTGATGATCGGTGCGCGCGACATGGCATTTCCGCGCCTGAATGCTTTCAGCTTTTGGCTATCGTTTCTGGGCGGACTTCTCCTGTACTTCAGCTTCCTGGGTGGAAGCGGACTATATGGAGCAGGAAACGCACCCGACGTCGGCTGGTGGGCCTATGCGCCATTGGGAGCGCGGGCGTTCTCGCCGGGCCATAGTTCCGATTATTGGACTCTCGCGCTTCTGGTCTCCGGGTTTGGAAGCATCGGAACAGCGATTAACATCATCGCCACGATCGTTTGCCTGCGCTGCCCGGGCATGAAGATCAGCCGAATGCCCTTGCTGGTGTGGCTCAACCTGGTAATGGCAGGAATGGTGTTGATTGCGATTACGCCATTGTCGGCCGCTCAAATGATGTTGCTGATCGATCGATATCTGGGAGGCCATTTCTTCGATACCCAGGCTGGAGGTTCAGCAGTTCTTTGGATGCACTTCTTTTGGATTTTTGGACATCCGGAAGTCTACATTCTCATCATTCCTAGCTTTGCCTTCATGTCAGAAATTATTCCAGTCTTTTCACGCAAACCGATTTTCGGCTATCCGGTGATGGTGGGCGCCACCGTGTGCATCGCTTTCGTGAGCATGAGCGTTTGGGCGCACCACATGTTCACGATCGGAATGAACTCTTACGCCAACAGCTTTTTCGTGATCACCACGATGGCGGTCGGCGTTCCCACGGGAATAAAGATCTTCAACTGGATCGGGACGATGTGGGGCGGAAGAATCCAATTCAAAACGCCGATGTTGTTCTCAATCGCGTTCCTGTTCCAGTTCTTAGTCGCTGGTCTCACCGGCATTATCCAGTCCAGCGCGCCTGTCGATTGGCAACTTAGTCTCTCGTACTTCGTTGTCGCTCACTTTCACTACGTGATCGTGGGCGGAATCCTGTTTGCGCTGTTTGCCGCTTTTTATTACTGGTACCCGAAAATGATTGGCCGAATGCTGAGTGAACGCCTTGGCAAATGGCATTTTTGGCTGTTCTTGATCGGCTTTCACCTGACGTTCGACGTGATGCACATCCCGGGAGTGCTCGGGATGCCGCGCCGGATCTACACCTATGAGCCCGGCCGCGGTTGGGACACGTTGAACCTCATCATTTCGATCGGCGCGTTCATTCAGGCAATCGCGATTCTCGTGTTCGTCGCGAATCTCATCATTTCTTATTTCAAGGGAGCCAAAGCGGGAAACGACCCGTGGGACGCGTGGACACTGGAATGGTCCGTCAGTTCACCGCCCCCCGCCTATAACTTTGCGACGGTTCCAACGGTGGCGAGCCGCCGCCCCTTGTGGGACCTGAAGCATCCTGAAGACCCCGATAGCCGCTATGAGTGAAGGCGAAATCATATGAGCGCAGTGACAACTTCATTTCCGAACACGGCAGCCGCGTGGCAGCTGCCATCTCGCGGTAAGGTGGCGATGGCCGGTCTCATCATCGCCGAGTCGGCAATCTTTACGATCTTCGTTGTTGCCTATCTCTTTTACTTGGGGAAAAGTCTGACGGGGCCGACTCCGCGCGAAGTCCTCGAAACGCCGATCTTCTACACGATTTGCTTGTTGTCCAGTAGCTTGACCATTCACTTGGCGGCGAAGTTTCTAGCACGCGGCATTGGATTTGCGTTCCTTGGACTTTGGCTGCTCACCATTGCTCTGGGTGGATTGTTCCTCTATGGCACAGCGCAGGAATGGCACCGACTGATCTACGAACACGGGCTGACAATCTCGACCAACCTGTTCGGAACAACCTATTACTCGCTCGTCGGATTGCATGCTTTTCACGTCACCGCAGGTCTCGTCATGCTCTTGACCGTTGCGGTGCTCGGACTTGGTGGCCGTGTGGGAGTGAAGCAGTCCGGTCACATCGAAGTGCTCTCGATGTACTGGCATTTCGTTGACGCCGTATGGGTTGTGGTTTTCACCGTAGTTTACGTTCTCGGACGCTGAGGTAGACATGGCGACACTATGGGCAACGGAGCAATCGAACGGAACTTCTCGGACTCCCCGCACGATCGAGGTGCCGGCGCCAACCGCCTGGCCATTCATCTTGGCTTTTGGGGCGACCCTCCTGTTCGCGGGGCTGGTGACGAGCATGTCGGTGAGCGTTCTTGGCGCCGCGCTCGCGCTGGCGGGCTGCATCGGATGGTTTCGCGCCGTCTTTCCGCATGCGCAGGAAGAAACGGTCGCAGTGGTTCCCGAAGACATTCGCCTGACCACCGAGCGCCGTGTCGTGGAACGGATTCCGGTGCTACCGGATCAACTGCGAGCATGGCTTCCGGTCCACACATATCCAGTTTCGGCGGGGGTTAAAGGTGGCATTGCCGGCAGCATCGCGATGGCTTTACTGGCTTGTGCCTACGGCGTGCTCAAAATTGGAAGCATATGGTACCCGATCAATCTTCTCGCCGCAGTAGTGTATCGAGAATCCCTAAGGCTCGGGCCAACGCAGCTCTATTCATTTCATCCCGTCAGTTTCGCGATCGCTTTTGTTCTGCACGGCCTCGTGTCCATCTTTGTTGGCTTGCTCTACGGCGCGATGCTGCCCATGTTCCCACGCCGTCCGATTGTGGTTGGGGGATTAGTTGCCCCCGTGTTGTGGTCCGGACTGCTTTACACGATCCTTGGGCTGTTGAATCCACTGCTCGCAACCCACATTGATTGGTTCTGGTTCGTCGCCTCGCAAGTGGCCTTTGGAATTGTGGCAGGCCTCGTAGTTGTGCGTCAGGAGAGCATTCCTACTCGCGAGAATGTGTCGTTTGTTCTGCGGGCAGGAATCGAAGCTCCCGGAACCATTCCACCACGAGAGAGCGGAGAGGAGCGCTGATGAGCCGGATCCCGTATCTGTCTGCATTCGCCGTTCTCCCCCTTATATTGCTCTCGGCTTGCAGCACTCCACATGGCCAACCTCAGAAAGGCTCGGAGGCAGTGGCGCCGAATCAGGTTGTGGACTTCGGCACTCTCTACGCCCAGAACTGCGCCGCCTGCCATGGCGCGGAAGGGCGTGGAGGAGCGTCGATCGGGCTTGCCAATCCAGTGTATCTCGCCATTGTCGATGAAAACGCGGTGCACAACGTTGTTGCCAACGGGGTCCGTGGAACCTCGATGCCTGCGTTCGCGCAGAGTGCCGGAGGATTGCTGACGGACGAGCAGATTAACGTGATTACGAGCGGAATTTTTTCACGTTGGGGACGCAAGGGAATTCTCGACGGAACAAATCCACCTTTATACGCCGCAAAAACGACGGGGGATGCCGCACATGGCGAGATCGTTTTCGGAACGTATTGCGCATCGTGCCACGGATCTGAAGGTCATGGTGGATCCAAAGCCAGTGCCATCAGCAACGATTCGTTTCTCGCGCTGGTCAGCGATCAAGGACTACGCACGATCGTGATCACAGGCAGACCCGACTTGCGGGCACCCGACTGGCGTGGAAACGTTCCCGGAAAGCCCATGTCCGACCAGGAAATCACAGATGTGGTCGCCTGGTTAGCATCGCGCCGCGTGCCGAGCCCTGGTCAGCCTTATTCCGCTTCGAATTATGCGCAGCACTTGGAGAAATGAAAATGACGACTAAGCCTGTGATTGCCCCGTCCAATGAGGATACGCTTTCCCGACGCGGCTTCTTCATGAAGCTCGGAATCCTGTTCAACGGATTCGCGGCCATGGTGTTGGCAGTGCCGGTAGTTGGCTTTCTGCTTTCCTCAGTTACGCGCGGGCGCGCGAGCGGCTATCTCTCTTGGGTTCCGCTCGGTCGCATTGACGAGTTTCCTGAAGGCGAGACACGGCTGGCTACTTTTCGCAATCCTAACGTAATGCCCACCGATGGTAAGACCGTGGACACTGCCTGCTGGGTGCGGCGTGTTGCAGGCGAGAAGTTCCAGGTCTTTGCCATCAACTGTGCACATCTTGGTTGCCCTGTCCGCTGGTTTCCCCAATCCGGCCTCTTCATGTGTCCCTGTCACGGTGGAGCTTACTACCGTGACGGCGCGCGCGCGTCAGGACCGCCGGAGCGCGGGCTGTTCGAATATCCCTACAAAGTTGAGAACGGCTTGGTAACCATTCAGGCTGGTGAGTTGCCCACGCCGGGAGCAGCGATCGCATCACTGACCGGAGAGAAACCGCCATGCGCCTGATCACGCAAATTGGCGAATGGTTCGACCACCGTTTGCAACTCGCCGCGCCCATTCGCGAAGCCGCCGAACATCCCGTGCCGCGAAATACGGCGAGCTGGTTTTACGTCTTTGGCAGCGCTGCGCTCACCGTCTTTCTCCTGCAACTGGTGACCGGAATCCTGCTGGCGCTGATTTATGTACCCTCGGGCGGCGAAGCCTGGAGTAGCCTGCAGGCGCTGAATCATCAGGTGGCGCTTGGCTGGTTCATCCGCGCGATGCACGGATGGGGCTCCAACTTCATGGTCGCCATTGTCCTCATTCATATGGTGCAGGTGTTTCTCTTCGGAGCCCACAAATATCCCCGCGAACTGACCTGGGTCATCGGAGTTTTTCTGCTATTGATGACTCTTGGCATGGCATTCACCGGTCAAGTCATGCGCTTCGATCAGGACGCTTACTGGGGACTGGGGATCGGAGCCTCGATCGCCAGCCGCGTTCCCATTATCGGTCCTGCAGTCGTGAAATTGATGCTGGGTGGACCTATTATCGCTGGCGCAACTCTCTCGCGATTTTTTGCGCTGCACGTCTTCGTAATTCCTGGAATGCTGATCGCTTTCGTCGGTCTTCACGTCTTGATGGTCCTGAAGCTGGGTATCAACGAATGGCCGATGCCGGGGCGCATCGTAAAACGAGCAACCTATGAGGCCGAATACCACGCGATGACCAGGAACGAGGGTGCGCCATTCGTGCCCTATGCGGTTTGGAAAGACATGTTTTTCGCGGCATTTATCATCCTGGCAATTGCCGCGTGCGCTTACTACTTTGGTCCATTTGGGCCGACGGGGCAACCTGATCCGACAATCATCCAGACTGCGCCCAAGCCAGATTACTTTTTCCTATGGCTCTATGCTTTGCTCTCACTCCTTCCTCCATCGCTTGAGACGCCATTCCTTCTCATCGGCCCGCCCTTAGTAATTCTTGGCTTGATTCTGCTGCCCTTTCTTTCCGGAGAAGGAGAAAAGAGCTGGAAGCGGAGACCCATTGCAGTCATCACCGTGCTCATGATCGCCATCACGCTCGGAACATTTACTCGTCTCGCCCAGTTCACGCCGTGGAGTCCACACATGAACGCCTGGAGCGGCGACCCCATCCCCGATCGATACATACATGGCACAACCGCGCTTGAACGCCAGGGCGCCTTGGTATTTCAGGTGAAGCAGTGTCGCAACTGCCACTCAATTGGCAATACCGGCGGACAAAGGGGGCCGGCTCTGGATAGTGTCGCCGTGCGCCTTACGCGTGACCAACTCATCCGGCAAGTGATCCAGGGCGGAGGCAATATGCCTGCCTATGGAAACAACTTGAGTCCGGCAGAGACCACTGCGCTCGTGGCGTTCCTTGAGACCTTGCATCCGGCGACACAAAGCCCGGCTCGCGATGGTGCACGTGATCTTGTGCTTAGCGAAAACACAGCGAAGTCGGCAACTCAACCGTAAGGCCCAAAGCTATGCCACACACTCATCACGCCTCGGTCGAGTCCGCTTGGGCTTATGCGGGCTTGATTCTCGCCGCCCTTATATATCTGCGTGGATGGGTGCGCGTGCGCAGGCTCGACCGCGACAGCGTTGGGGGCTGGCGAGCTGCCAGTTTTACACTCGGCTTGTTGTTCATCTGGGTTGCAACGGCCTCACCTCTGGCTGCACTCGATCATGACATGCTGACGGCGCACATGGTTCAACATCTTCTGCTCATGACGTTTGCACCTCCCTTGATCTTGCTGGGCGCGTCTGTCAAGACCTTGGTTTACGGGCTGCCGCATCGGTTCGTGCAAGCAATGGGTCAGTCGCTTCAATCAACAGGACTGCATCAGGTGTGGAGCGCGCTGACCCATCCTGCAATTTGCTGGCTGGGAGCGGCAAGCACACTGGTCGCATGGCACATCCCCGCGATGTTTGTGCTCGGGTTGCGATCGCAAATGTGGCACGGCATTGAGCAAGCATCCTTCCTAGCAACCGGGCTTTTATTCTGGTGCCCGGTTGTCCAGCCCTTGCCGAACAGCTTGAAATGGCCAGAAGCGTCGATGCTTTTGTATCTATTCCTGGCTACCTTGCCGTGCGATATTCTTTCCGGATTTCTAGTCTTCTGCGACCGCGTGGTTTACCCCGTGTTCTTGTCTTCAGCACAATCGTTTGGCTGGTCTGCACTGGAAGATCAGCAATGCGCCGGTGCGTTGATGTGGACTTGCGTTACCGTCGTTTACCTGATTGCCGCGACAATTTTCGCAGTACGTTTACTCTTCCCACATCGGTCGGAAGAGCGGTCGATTTTGCAGTTCGAGTCCGAACGCAGCGCGGTACGGACGGATCCGCAGCGGATGGAGGCTGTCTGAATGTCCGGCCAGTCTATAGTTACCGAGCAACTCGCGTCTTCCAGGTCGCAAGACGGACGTTTCGCGCGATCCACGTTCTCTGATTACTGGGCACTCACGAAGCCTGAAGTCAATTTCCTCATTCTGATTACGACTGGTGTCGGTTTTTATCTGGGCTGCGGAAACGAAGCACGACCGTTGTCATTCCTGGGGTTGTTCAACACTTTGTTTGGAACGTTGTTGGTCGCAAGTGGGACAGGGACATTAAACCAATACATCGAACGAACCTTCGATGCGCAAATGCACCGTACGGCGCGGCGCCCCGCCGCAGCCGGCCGTCTCAAACCGGCTGCCGTCCTGGCCTTCGGCATTGCACTGGCAGCAGCCGGAACTGTCTATCTTGTCGCCGTGGTCAACCTGCTTGCGGGCGTCTTGGCGGCTCTGACATTGTTGACCTATCTGTTCCTGTACACCCCGCTGAAACGAAAAACACCGCTGTGCGTTCTCGTCGGCGCCTTTCCCGGTGCCATGCCACCGCTGATCGGCTGGGCCGGCGCTTCCGGTCGATTGAATATCGAAGCTGGGATGCTGTACGCCATCGTTTTCCTTTGGCAGTTCCCACATTTCATGGCGATCGCATGGATGTACCGCGAAGACTACGACCGAGCAGGCTATCTGGTCTTGCCCAAAGGCAATGCGAGAATTCCTTTCGTGACGCTGGAAACCCTGTTGCCCCTGCTGGCTCTGGTCGCAATCAGCATCGTGCAGTTTCCGACACGGCACGCCACCATTTTTTGCTGCGCCGGAGCCCTGCTGAGTGTCGGGTTCCTGTGCTTTGGGTTGGAATTTGCCCTCCAGCGTTCGCGGGCGGCCGCACGCCGACTGCTCGCGGCGTCGATAGTTTACCTTCCGTTATGGTTCGTGCTAAGCACGACACTGTGCAATCGCGCTGGAAACTGATCTGATTTTCAACATGCCAGATGCATCTGCGCGCCTACAGCGAGACGTCGAATTTTTACAGTCAGAATGTTGACAGTCTGAGTCCTTCAGATCACCTCGCAGGACTTTCGCTGCGACGTTGTACTCAAAAGAATAATAAGGATGTTCACAGTGTCTCGGAATCGTGCGGACGTTTGGCTGCAGAGATGCTGTTCAAAACAACGCCAACACGGTCGAATCTCGGGTGGTGTCGCGAATCGGTTGAGTTACCAGAAAGGTATAGGTTGAGAATGCGAATCCTGGGGCTTAGAAGATTTGTCACCTTAACGTCGTGGGTTGTGATTCTCGCAAATCCGCTCCCGATTCCCGCATTTGCGGGTAGTGAGCAAGATCTTCAGATTAAGACACCCATACCCCGACAAATCGAAGTGCAACCGACGATTGCGTCGAGCCTTGTTTTGCAGCCCGCATCTGTAGCTTTCCCTATTACGTCCACCCTTGGTTCAAGCACAATTGAGCAGACCGGTGTGGTGCAGGTGGCTAACGGCTCTCCAAATGATGACGCGTCAACAAATAATGAGCAGCCAGGACGGCGTGCGCTGCCTGCACCACTGGATGGTGTCTTTCCCAGCTCAGAATATCTGGGCCCGACACCTTTGATAGGTGTGCCCGATACGGACCCGATCTACCCGCTTACAAAAGCTTTGTGGTCCGCTTTTCCTGCGCTCAAAAGAGCCAGAATCAAGGTGTATGGTTGGGCGAATGCAGGAATCAACGCCAGTACTTCCGATAAGTCGAACATCCCTGAGTCTTACGCAACCGTTCCTAACAGGCTTGAGCTCGATCAGGGCGTACTACGAATTGAACGCGTTCCGGACACCGTGCAAACCAGCCACGTCGATTGGGGGTTCCGATTCACCCCGATGTATGGCATCGACTACCGGTGGACGACAGCCCAGGGGTGGTTTAGCGGACAACTGTTGCACCATAACTATCTGTATGGGTTCGATCCTGTAGAGGCGTACGGACTCGTCTACGTCCCATCAGTTGCTAAGGGAATGGTCATAAAAATCGGGCGATATATTTCCCCTCCGGACATCGAAGCACAACTCGCCCCGGACAACTACCTGTACACTCATTCGCTGATGTTCACCTACGACTGTTACACCCAGACCGGTATCAATGCTGCCATAAAGCTGAACGATCAATGGTCAATCCTGTTCGGCATACACGCTGGCGACGACATTGCACCTTGGAACGGTGCCGCACATCCGACAGCAATGGCAATGGCGCGCTGGGTCTCAGCGAGTAACAACGATTCGCTCTGGGGCGGCATTGATTCTCTCAATGGCGGCCGATTCAAGGGCGGTCACGACAACCTGCAACAGTTCAACCTGACTTGGACCCACAGGTTCAACGAACGGGGGACCTTTCTAACAACAACCGAAACCTACTACATCTTTCAAACTCACGCGCTCGTGGGCGGGACGGTCAACAACGGTCCGCCCCGATCCTTCTTTCAGGGCGTCGGTCCCGGCGCGCCGATTTCGGGGAATGCTCCTGCGTACGGAGTGGTCAACTACACAGAATTGAAGCTGTCAAAGAAGGATTTTCTCTCGCTTCGTCCTGTCGACTACATCGTCGATTTCAAAGGTGAGCGGTCAGGGTTTGCAACCACTATGGCAAGCTGGACGGCTGGAGTGACCCACCGTTTTAACGAGCTGGTCTCGGTACGGCCCGAGGTGAGGTACGAGCACGCCTTCAGTGCAAGGCCCTGGGATAATGGCCAGCGAAAAGATCAGTTCATGTTTGCAATAGACGCGCTTCTACGCTTTTAACCGTTTTCACTGCTGTAATGCAAGGGTCTTGGAGTGGCAGATTGACCAGACATAGCGCCGGATTCGGTTTCCTATTGAGACCGTCGCACAGGCATAAGGCTTGCGTGGCGCCCGGTTCAGACTGGGCTTCTTGCTGATCGAGGGGGCGCACTACCTCGATTCTGAAGAGAGCGCTCGCGGAGCGTCTTCGCACCGCTAGCCTGTAGCCCAACACACAATCGCATCCTAATAATAAGGATGACAAAACATGGGTACCGTATTTGGGGCAAGGTCAGGAACAAGGGTGTTTGGGCCGACTTCAACCACCGAAGATGTTTTAGCTGGGATCAATCTACAAGGCAAAAGGATTCTCGTCACCGGGGTTTCGGCCGGACTGGGAGTTGAGACTGCGCGCTCGCTTGCAGCACATGGTGCACAGGTCGTTGGTGCGGCAAGGGACTTGAAAAAGGCCGAAGCAAGGACTGCGTTGGTGCGCAAGGAAAGTGCGGCCAAGGGCGGCAGCTTCGAAATAGTTGAGCTTGACCTGGCTAATCTTAAGAGCGTGCGAGACTGCGCTGATCACCTCTTGGAAAGGGGTGAACCGTTCGACGTGGTTATCGCCAACGCGGGTGTGATGGCCACCCCCTTTGGCCGTACGGCTGACGGCTTCGAGACGCAATTCGGCACCAATCACTTGGGCCACTTTGTACTGATCAACCGGATTGCTTCCCTTATCCGAGCAGGTGGGCGGCTGATCAACCTGTCTTCCGCGGGTCACCGCTTCTCCAATGTGGACCTCGAGGATCCCAACTTGAGTGGACGCCCGATGAGCCCTTCGTTGCGTATGGGCGGTCCAAGACGGCAAACGTCCTCTTCGCAGTTGCCTTCGACAAACGGGCACCGGGCCCGTGGTGTGCGCGCTGCGGCTGTACATCCGGGAGGCATTCAGACCGAGCTGGATCGACACCTGGACCCGAGCGATGTTAGAAAGACGATCGAACAGATGAACCAGCAGCTCGCGGCAGAGGGTAAGGTTGCCCTTCCAGCTGAAGACCATTCCTCAAGGAGCCGCAACTTCGGTGTGGACCGCAGTGGTTGCTCCCGCTGACGAGATCGGTGGACGCTACTGCGAGAACTGCCACGTCGGTAACATCGTTCCAGATAACGTTCCTATCACCGCGATCAGCGAAGGAGTACGCGGATATGAGCTCGATCCGAACCATGCTGAGGCGCTCTGGAAGAAAAGCGAAGAACTAGTGGGAGAATCCTTTTAGCTTTCCTCACGAGGAACGGAATGATTGAACAAACCCGTCTCGCCGGCAGTGGAGAAGCGCGGCTCTTGCGGGATCCCATTTCGCAGGTTGGGACTAGCAATCATTCAAGTTGTCCATCTCAGTACGATTCGGACGAGCATCGCGAAAAGAGCGAAAGTCCCCAGGGACAATCCATAGATTGCCCAGAACCACACAATTTGGCGCCGCTGAGTCTTCATGCTTCCCATCCGTTCTCCGGTGTCTTGCCTCGGAAAATCCAATAAGCAAATGCGGAATACGCGAGCACTACCGGAGTGACGCAAGCGGCGCCGATCATCACCAATCGTTGGCTGGTGGAGGATGATGCAGCGTCCCAAAGTGACACGCTGAACGGCACGATCTCTGGAAATACAATGAGAGCGGTTCCTGAGATACCCACAACAAAGAGCAATAGGCCGAGCAAGAACGGCAGTGCGGGCTTACTCTTTTCGGGGAGTGCGGTTAGCGTTCCTGCCGCAATAGCAAATAAACCAACTAGGCAAGCAAGAGCGATCCCATGTGATGCCCACTGTGAACGGATGCCTGGCTGGATTCTGACCGCATAGATGCAAGCTATGCCGAAGAAAACAGCAAAGGCCGGTGCAGAAACACGAAGGGAGTGACTCGCAAAGTGTTGCAGCGATGCATTCGATTTCAGTTTGAGCCATCCCCCTCCAAGTACCGCATAGCCGATCAGAAGGGTGAGGCCACTGATTATGGGTAGAGGACGAAAGATATCTAGAACACTTCCTGCGAAATGCCCGTTCTGAACGGTCACCCCCTGCATGAGGCCACCCAAAATGAATCCCTGCATCAATGCAGCCACGAGCGAGCCAACTCCGAATGCAACGTCCCACGCGCGACGATGCTGTTTTGACTGCACGCGGAACTCGAATGAGACACCTCGAAATCCCAACGCAAGCAGCATGAGTATCACTGGAAGATAGAAGGCTGGTAACAAAATCGAATATGCAATCGGAAATGCTGCGAGCAGTGTTACGCCGGCCATGATGATCCAAGTCTCGTTGCCATCCCAGGTTGGTGTAATCGAGTCCACCATATGGTCACGAAATGCCTTCGCTGGCTGAAATAGGAGCAAGATCCCTACTCCCAAATCAAAGCCGTCCAGGATCACGTAGAGCGTAAGGGTTAACGCCAGGAAGGAAGCCGACAGCAGTGGGAGATCCATTTCTTTTCAACTCCTTTACGAGAACTGGCTATCCGCCAATCGTTTCGGACTGTCTAGCACGTGCGGCCGGAAGGCGTTCTTTATCGAACCAGACGCTTCTGGGTAAACAGGAGCTTCCACCGGCCCGCGGCGAATAATCCGGAATGTAAAGATGAGGAAGGCAGTGATGAAGACGGCATAAACGCAGACGAACGCGATCAGAGTCGACAGGAGAGCTTGCGATGGAACAGGAGATACTGCGTCGACAGTTCTCAGGATGCCATAGATGACCCATGGTTGTCGTCCAGTCTCTGCAACATACCACCCCGCCAATGTCGCAATAATCCCGGATGGGGTCATGCAAACCAGCATCCAAAGAAACCATCGAGAATGAAAGAGCGTCCCGCGGAATCGCAACCAAAGCGAGGCAACTCCTATGGCGAACATGAGCATCGCCAAACAGTACATGATTCGAAATGCATAGAATACGAGTGCCATTCTGGGCTGGAGCTCGCGTGGTGTATTTTTCAGACCTTCGACACGTCCGTTGAGGCTGTGGGTCAGCCAGATACTTCCGAGACGGGGTGTTCCCAGTGCGAACCGATTTCGCTGATCCTTTTGGTCCGGGATTATGAACCAGTAATACGGTGCGGGCGACGGCGATTGCTTTTCCCAGAAGCCCTCGGCCGCCTGCATTTTTGACGGTTGGTATTTGAGCATGGTGCCGTAGACAAGGTCTCCGATGAAAACCTGTCCGGCTATCAACACCGTCGCGAAGGCGGTTCCCAGAGCGACCGTCCTCCGCGCAAAATCCTGGTGCTTGCCGCGCAACAGATACCAGGCACCTACTCCCGCGACCATAAATGATGCCGTCAGGTATGCGGCTGTCAACATGTGAGGTAGTCGGTAAGGCCAGGACGGGTTCATCAACACGTGCAGCCAGTTCACGACGGTCAATTGGCCATCATGAATTGCGACTCCAGCCGGTGTCTGCATCCAACTGTTGGCGGAAAGAATCCACGAAGCCGATATGAGCGTACCGACCGCCACCATGCAAGTTGCGAAAAAGTGCAGCTTCGGGCCGACGCGATGAAGACCAAAGAGCATGATGCCCAAAAAGCCTGCCTCCAGGAAAAAGGCGGTCAAGACCTCTAGTGCGATCAAGGGGCCAATGGCCGGTCCAGCCATTTGTGCGAAGCGGGCGAATCCGAGACCAAACTCGAACGAAAGCACAATGCCGGTGACAACACCAATCCCGAAGCCCATGGCGAAAATGTTGAGCCAAAACCGATAGATCTGGAGGTATGTGGGGTTCTTGGTTTTCAGCCAGAGCGCTTCGATCACTGCCAAGAAGGAAGCAAGCCCGATTGACATGGTCGGGAAAATGATGTGAAAGCTCACCGTAAAGGCAAATTGAATTCTGGCGAGAATGGAAGGATCGAGTTTCATAGCTCCGCTCTCTCGGTGGGGAACGCGTGGCATACAACAACAGCACCGACCACGAATACGCCCAGCCCGGCAATCGCGAATGGCAAGCCGAACACTCCAACAATGATGAAGAAGAAGAGCACTCCTATGAGTGCTGCTGTCACACCGTAGACTCGACGCAACACGTTACTTGTCTTCATCAGTTCCCTCGACTTCCAGACTTCCGGTTCGATTGCGAATCGTTATTGGCTTGCTTCGAAGAGGAGGTCATGCTCGCTCCGCCATCCACGGCATTTTTCGCGCAAACTTCAGACGTGCGGTTCACTGTTGTTCCTTGCCTCGTCGCCGTGTAACGAAGCAATTCATCTGCCATCACGTTCGATGGAAAGGGAAATCAGATTTACTCGCCATCAGCTGCGGTGCACCTGAACGCATGGTTGCTTCCTTCTCGTGAAACCGACCCGAGGTGCCTGGTGTCAGGTGTCATTTCATGACGCGACTTATGACATGACGCTTCTTCAGGCTTGACTCACGGCGATTTGCGGCTTCACGCCCTCGTATCTCGCGAGGTTTGTGGGTTGAGAGCGACCGTTCCATTTTGGCCATCCTCGTGCAAACGCGATGTTCGTGAACGAGGGTGCAGAGTTAACTTCCGGGACATTGGGCGCACAAACCATCGCGCAACCTAGCCGTGAAGAAACGTTGACGGACCAACCACTCCGCAAACTCTCGCTCCGGTCGCGATCCTCGCGACCAAACCTAGGACCACTGGTATCGCCAGTACAAGAAGGAGAAATGAATGAGCTATTCATCAAACGGAAATCGTCCCAAGCTTAGTGAGAAGGGACTTCTCACGCCCGATAACTGTGTTGTGGCGCTGATCGACCATCAGGGCCAAATGCTGTTTGGAACAAGCAATTTCGATCGCCAAGGAATCATCAACAACACCGTGGCATTCGGAAAAGCCGCAAGGGTGTTCGATGTACCTGTGATTTTGACCACGGTCGAGACCAAGTCCTTCAGCGGGAATATGTGGCCGCAGCTGCGAGCCGTATTCCCGGGGCAGGAACCCATCGAGCGTTCATCGATGAACTCCTGGGACGACAAAAACTTTGTCGCCGCGATCGAAAAAAGCGGACGCAAGAAGATTCTCATTGCCGGCCTTTGGACGGAGACCTGTGTTGCGCTTCCCACGGTACAAGCGATCCACGACGGCTACGAAATCTACGTCGTGGAGGATTGCTGCGGTGACGTGAGTCAACTCGCTCACGACAACGCTATGAAGCGAGTCATCCAGGCCGGCGCGAAACCTGTCACGTCGCTTTCCACCATGCTGGAGTGGCAGCGCGACTGGGCTCACAAGGAAACTTACGACGCCGTGATGGACATCGTGAAGAACCATTACGGAGCTTATGGGATTGGAGTCGAGTACGCATACACGATGGTGCACGGCGCTCCAGCCACGAAGTTCCCCGGATACGCCGTTCCCACTGCCGCCGTAGCTCACAAGTAAAGAACAAGGGCGGAAGCTAGCTTCCGCCCTTTCTCACTGACGATAGAAAACCGAGAAGGAGATTCGTGTGTCTGCTGAAATCATCTTGCACAACGCCAAGATCGCCACGAATAAGGTGCCCTCGTTTGTCGAGGCGATTGCTATTTCTGATGGAAAGGTGACTGCCACCGGTGGAAATGAAGAGATTCTGCGTCTACGGGGGCCGGCGACCCGCGTCATCGACGGCCGGGGGCGCACCGTCATTCCTGGACTCAATGATTCGCATATGCATCCGATCCGCGGCGGACTCAACTACAACCTTGAGTTGCGCTGGGATGGTGTACCGTCGCTCGCCGACGCTCTGCGCATGCTGAAAGAGCAGGCGGCGCGAACGCCCGCTCCGCAGTGGGTCCGAGTGATTGGAGGGTGGACAGAGTTTCAGTTCGCCGAGGGCCGGATGCCAACCCTCGATGAGATCAATGCAGCAGCGCCAGACACACCGGTTTTCGTGATGCATTTGTACGACCGAGCGCTGTTGAACGGAGCGGCGCTTCGTGCCGTGGGCTATGACAAAAATGCCCCGGACTTCCCGGCCGGTGAAGTTCAACGCGACCGTCACGGGAACCCCACAGGTCTTCTCATCGCGAAGCCGAACGCAAACATTCTCTACTCCACGCTCGCGAAGGGACCGAAACTTTCGCGCGAGGATCAGCTTAATTCTTCAAGGCTTTTTTTCCGTGAGCTAAACCGTTTTGGAATTACCAGTGTGATCGATGCGGGCGGCGGTTTTCAGAATTATCCCGACGACTACGCCGTTGTGAACCAACTGCACCGAAATGGAGAACTCTCCCTCCGGCTTGCTTACAACCTGTTTACGCAGAAACCGAAGCAGGAACTGGCTGACTTCCAGAGCTGGACCAAAATGACAAAGCACGGCGACGGCGATGATTTCTATCGCATGAACGGCGCGGGGGAAATGCTGGTTTTTTCCGCCGCGGATTTCGAAGACTTTCTTGTCCCGCGGCCGGACATGCTCCCCATCATGGAAAGCGAGCTGAAAGCCGTCATCAGACACCTCGTAGAAAATCGCTGGCCATTTCGCATACATACGACATACAACGAGACGATCGAGCGAGCATTGAACGTTTATGAAGAAGTGAATCGAGATATTCCGTTTGACGGCCTGCACTGGTTCTTCGATCACTGCGAAACCATCAGCGATCGCAATATCGAGCGTGTGAAGGCGCTGGGGGGAGGTATCGCGGTGCAGAACCGCATGGCCTTCCAAGGCGAGTATTTTGTCGAGCGCTACGGGGCGCAGCAAGCCAAACGCACACCGCCCATTCGGAGAATGCTCGAGATCGGCGTTCCGGTTGGGGCTGGCACAGACGCAACGCGCGTCTCAAGCTACAACCCGTACCTTTCCCTGTATTGGCTTATTACTGGCAAGACCATAGGGGGGCTTGGGCTGTATCCGGAAGAAAATCGGCTCGATCGGGCGGAAGCACTCCAGCTCTACACGATGGGCAGCAGTTGGTTTTCAACAGAGAATGGCAAGAAGGGAGCGCTCTCTCCAGGGCAGCTGGCGGACTTGGCCGTTCTTTCCGCGGATTATTTCTCGATTCCCGATGAGGAGATCAAGCAGCTCGAATCCGTGCTCACCATTGTAGGTGGGAAGATCGTTTATGCCACCGAAGAATTCTCAAAACTCGCGCCGCCAGCATTACCGGTGAGTCCAAGCTGGTCTCCTGTCAAAGAGTATGGTGGCTATGCAAAGGGAGAGCACGAGGCGGTTGGCGCGTCCCACTCGGCTTCCTGTTCGCAGGTTGAGAACTCCGCACCTGGCCGGGCAAAATCGCACTTGCAAGTGCTGGGCGACCTCGGCCTTTGGGGGCTGGGTTGCGACTGCTTTGCATTCTAATTCTGGCGATGGAGGAGGGATGGAGATGAAGATGTTTTTCTTATCTTTTATCGTTGGTCTCGGTGTGGGTGTTCTTTACGGGCTCATTCGAGTCAAGAGTCCAGCGCCACCCATCGTAGCGTTACTCGGCCTGTTAGGAATGGTGCTTGGCGAACAGTTGGGGATATGGATGCAAACCAAGAAGCTCGACGTTCCGCGTGCTGCGGCCGTCTGCCTTGTCGGCGAGTCCTACGATTCGGCGGCATCCGCCCGAAACCGTTTAGCAGTGTCAGCGCCCGAGGTTGTCGAGCAAATTAAGTGATTGTCAATTTAGGAGAAGACGAATGCGCTTCAACAAAACCATCGTTGGAACGTGCGTTGCGCTAGTTCTGACGCTCGGTCTCGCGGTTGGATCTCCGCACGTCGCTTTTGCCCAAACTGCGGAGACAACCGGAACCGTAAGCGTGGCTGTAGGGCCGCAGTACGACACAACGCACGTTTACGTGGCTCCGGAAGATTTCGATCGCTTCGTCGCGAGTTTGATTGCGACATTTGGTGGCACGACGACCAAGCAGGGAGTCTTCACAGTAACCCCGACCCAGAGCAGCACGATGTCGCAGCTGGTCCTCACGCCGGAGGGAACGGTATCCGTTTTCGGGTTCAAGACGCCGATCCCATATCCGTTTGGGTTGGAGCGCACAGGCTATCTGGTCACGGATATGGACGAGGCGGTCCGCGCCGCCAAGGCCACTGGCGCAGACGTGTTCGTCGCTCCCTTTAACGATCCGATCGGGAGAGACGCGGTTATTCAATGGCCCGGTGGTGTAAACACACAATTGTATTGGCACACCACTGCGCCGTCCTATAATCCGCTCCAGACAATCCCAGAGAATCGGGTGTATGTGTCACCGGACAGGGTGGACGCTCTCGTGCGCAGCTTTCTTGCTTTCTCCCACGGAAGCGTTGTCTCGGATGACGCGCGAGCGCCAGGCGTTGAAATCGGAAGACCTGCGGAGACCTACCGGCGAGTGAGGATCGAATCAAAGTTCGGGAAGTTGACTGCGCTCGTTAGTGACGGTCACCTTCCCTATCCCTACGGCCGGGAGATGATGGGATACGAAGTGGCGAATCTCGCGGAGACGGTTGCCAAGGCTAAGGCGGCTGGTGCAGATGTCCTTGTCCCTCCGTACAAGACTGGCGAGCGAAATGCCGTTGTTGTCAGGTTCCCGGGAGGATACATCGCTGAGATCCACTCCGTCACAAAGAAATAGGACACACAACGGATGAGGCGATGGAACAAGCAAGGCCGCACACGGCATGACAAGGAAGACACAGATGCGAACCCTCGTGATATTGATCGTCGTGTCTTCCGTGGGTTCGCTGCTCTCGCAAGGCCAATCGATTCCGATTAACGAATCCCCGGCCCCGGCACGAACTTATCACTTGCTTCGCGAGGACGACGACTGGACTTTCCTTGCCGACCCGGCGAAACGACAGGATTTTTGGGATCGCATCAAATACATTCCTCTGCGATCAGACAGGAATGGCTGGTTCCTCTCCATGGGCGGCGAAGCTCGTGAGATTTGGGAACAGATTGGAAACGACAACTGGGGTCAACAGCCGTTCATGAACGGCTATTTCAACCAACGGTACACGTTTTATTTTGACGTTCACTACGGCACGCATGTGCGTTCATTCGTGGAGCTAAAAAGCGGTTTGAATTCTTACCGCATCGGCGGCCCGCGGCCTATCGACGAAAAGAAACTGGATTTCCAGACTGCATTCCTCGAAGTCGGAACGGGAGAGGATCGGAACTGGATCAAGTTCAGAGCCGGCAGACACGAGATGGAATACGGCTCTGGTCGCATAATCGATGTGCGGGAGGGTCCAAATGTCCGCTTGAGTTTTGACGGATTCAAGGTAAAGGCCGGCATCGGATCTTGGCAGATTGACGGTTTCGCCGTGCGGCCGGACCTGGACAAGCCGGGCTTCTTCAATAACGTTCCGAATCATTCTGTCGGATTCTGGGGAGTGTACGGCGTCCGGCCTCTGATTAAGGACACCACGTTGGATGTCTACTATCTTGGTCTCGATCGAAAAGCAGCCGCATTCAACCGAGGCGTTGCGCAAGAAGTGCGTCACAGCATCGGTGCGCGTCTGTCTCGTCCCATTGCTCAAACGAAGCCGGGCTGGGATTTCGATTACGAAGCGCTTGGGCAATTTGGAAGCTTCGGTTCCGCAAATATCCGGGCATGGACGGTGGCATCGGAAACCGGTTACCGGTTCCCGACCCTTCCGCTGAAACCACGATTCAGCGCCAAAGCGGACATCTCCAGCGGCGACGATCCCAGGACGAATACTCTCGGTACGTTCAATCCCTTGTTTCCGAAGGGCAACTATTTTGGCGTCATCGCCACCGCAGGTCCGGGCCCCATCAACTTTATTGACCTACACCCTCATATTGAAACGGTGTTGCCGCACAGTGTGACTGCCTCCGTGGATTGGATCTTTCAGTGGCGGGAAAGTTTGCGCGACGGTGTGTATGCCGTCCCGGGATTTCTGATTATTGCCGCAGGGAAGAGCGACGCGCGTTTCGTCGGGCATCGTCCAGGCACGGAGGTGCGCTGGCAAGCGAATCGTCACCTCTGGTTTCAGGCCGACTACGGAATTTTTTACGCGGGGAAATTCGTTAAGGAGAGTCAGCCAGGCCGCAACCTCAATTACTGGGCATTGTGGGCCGGCTACAAGTTCTAGGAGGTGGTAGAAAAAGGACCATCATGTGCTAGCGTTATCAATCAGGGAGCAACGTACCAACGCAATCACAAGCGCAGGCAGCGGAAGGTTTACAGCCGGAACATCCCCTTGGCGCCGACCATCAGGATCTGCTTACATCAGACAAACGAGATTCTGATGCAGTTATTCCAAGCGAGGTAAAGCGAGGTGAACAGATGCCCAACGATGAAGCTTCCTGTGTGATCCAAGGTGATTCCGAATGCCGAGACGGTCACTATCGCCCCAAAAAGGATTTACGAAATCAGAGCGAGGAGGCAAGACTTCACGCCGCCGCCTTGGACAGTGTTGAGGACGCACTCTCTCGAGAGTCACAGAATCCGGTAGAGCTCAGTGGGACCAGGATTGGCAGAGCTTATCAAGAGGCCGCGGGCATTCCTGCGATGTTGAATACCGCACGTTATGGACTTCGCGAAATGGGTCCTATTCGGACTGCGCGCACACTGACCAGCATTAATCAGGGAAAGGGATTCGATTGCCAGAGCTGTGCCTGGCCCAGTCCGGACAGGAAGAGGAAAGTCTTCGAGTTTTGTGAAAACGGAGCAAAGGCCGTCGCGGACGAACTCACGCACAAGCGAATTGGACGCGATTTCTTTCGGGAACACTCGATTTCGGACCTGGCGGCTCGTTCCGATTACTGGTTGAATCAACAGGGTCGTCTTACCAAACCGATGGTGAAGGATCATGGGGCGACGCACTACGAGCCAATCACATGGAATGCCGCTATAGATCTTCTCGCCTCGGAACTACGTGATCTTGCTTCGCCCGACGAAGCCGCCTTCTACACCTCAGGCAAAACGGCTAATGAACCCGCCTTCCTGCTTCAGCTCTTTGCGCGCCAATTCGGCACCAACAATTTGCCCGACTGCTCGAATATGTGCCATGAATCATCGGGAGTCGCGATGGTAGAAGCTCTTGGCGTTGGCAAGGGCACTGTTACTCTAGAGGACTTCGAGCGCACCGACCTCATTTTGATCTTCGGCAACAATCCCGGTACCAACCATCCCCGAATGTTGACATCTCTGGAAGAAGCGAAGCGGCATGGCGCACGGATCATCGCAGTCAACCCCTTGCCTGAAACCGGCATGATGCGCGTTGTGAATCCCAATCCGCAGGATTATCCGAATCTCTTGACGTTCCCATTCAAAGTGCTGGGAGACGGAGCGCCCCTAGCGGACCTCTATCTCCCCGTGCGGATAAATGGCGATGTCGCTCTGATCAAGGCTCTCCTCAAATACATGCTCGAAGAGGAGGGGAAAGGGCGTCCGTCAGGAATCGACCGTACGTTTATCTCTAAATACACAGAAGGGTTTGAGACTCTCAGCAACGATGTACTAGCGGCAGACTGGAACACGCTGTTGAACGCGACTGGCCTGTCGATGGAGCACATCCGTGCCGCTGCGACAATGTGCATCCAGTCGAAGGCCACCATTTGCTGCTGGGCGACTGGAATCACACAACAGCCAAACGGTGTGGACAACGTCTGGATGCTTCTGAACCTCCTTCTTGTTGGTGGGCATATCGGCCGTCCCGGCGCAGGCGCATGTTGTGTCAGGGGCCACTCAAATGTGCAGGGTGACAGGACCATGGGCGTCTGGGAGCGTCCCCCTAAACCGTTCCTGGAGGCGCTCGGGAAAGCCTTCTCATTTGTCCCGCCCGACAAGTGGGGTCTCGATACAGTTGAGACACTTCACGCCATGTACGATGGCGACCTCAAGGTTTTTCTTGCTATCAGCGGTAATTTTGTATCGAATACTCCGGATTCTGCCTACACCGCCCATGCCATTACACGCTGTCGCTTTACTGCGCACATCTCTACGAAGCTTAATCGCTCTCATCTGATCACCGGAGAGCGAGCCCTGATTCTTCCGACCCTCGGCCGATCGGAGCTCGATGCGCAACTCTCCGGAGCGCAGTTTGTGACCACCGAAGATTCAATGGGAATCATTAACATTTCACGTGGAAACGAGAAGCCGGCATCGCCACATCTGTTGAGCGACGTAGCCATCATCTGCCGTCTGGCCGAAGCCACGCTCCGCGGTCGCACGACCGTTGACTGGTCTGGGGTGGCCGAAAACTATGACCACATCAGGGACGCAATCGCACAAGTGATCCCAGGTTTCCGTGACTTCAATAGAAGAATCAAACTAGAGAAGCATTTCTACCTTCCCAATGCGGCCCGTGATCTGATCTTCAAGACCAGTTCCGGAAAAGCCAAACTGCATGTTTGCCCTATTCCCCAAGAGAAGCTCGCGCCCGGTCAGTTTCTTTTGATGACGATTCGAACTCACGATCAATTCAACTCAACCATTTACGGACTCAATGATCGGTACCGCGGCGTTTATGGAGGACGGCGTGTCGTTTTCCTACACCCTGCTGAGATCGAAAATGCTCGATTGAGAGCTGGAGACTTGGTCGACATCCACAGTCATTTCGAAGGCGAAGTTCGCAAAGCGCAGGACTTCATCATCGTTCCATACACCATTCCCTTGAGGTGTGCGGCAGCCTACTATCCGGAGACGAATGTCTTGGTGCCGATACGGAGCGTCGCCGCAATGAGCAATCAACCCGCTTACAAATGTATCGTCGTGACTCTGCATAAGAACGACCACGTTGCTCACAGCGTCGACATCTCCTCGACTGGTGTTTCCGCAAATCTAGCTAGGCCAGTTCCCGGTCCACATTGATCCGCGCATTATCGTACGTCCGGGCGAGATTTCGATTGCTGAGGCAAGC
>Ga0307479_10000523_pt1 | contig 34514 bp, 30 predicted proteins | sample atmos_gasesECM4C_FD_203743 | JGI IMG/M metagenome (GOLD analysis project Ga0307479, IMG submission 203743) | Hardwood forest soil microbial communities from Morgan-Monroe State Forest, Indiana, United States - atmos_gasesECM4C_515 | ecosystem: Environmental > Terrestrial > Soil > Temperate...
CTGCGCAACCCCGACCAGCTCCGCCGATCGCCCGTTGCTCCACCCGCGCCAATCGGCGTACAAAACCCCGAGACTCTAACTGCTATTGGATGAAAGTTCGGGGGCAGGTCAACTACAGCCCAATGCCCTACGAACAACTCTCCGCCGCGTTGGTCGCCGCCGGTAATCGCACTGCGGCTGATCAGCTTCGTTATTTAGCTCGCGCGCGACAGCACGACGAGGAGAAGACCTGGCTTTCATGGATTTTTTCCGGGTTTATCCAATATGCCGCCGGGTATGGAATTGGCGACTATACATGGCGGGTCATATATTGGGTTATTGCCATTTCAGGCTTTGGTGCACTCTATCTTTGGCGCCGCGTTCCGCACGCGAGGAGAAATGGCCTGTTATGGTGCACCTTCGCGAGTGTTTCCCGGCTGCTGCCAATAATTGAAATCAACAAGGAATTCTCTGATTTCTTCAACGACCCCGATCGTACTAATCTAACGCGCAGGGAGATGTTCGCTTTCTCGTTAGTCGGTATAGCTGGTTGGGTACTGGGGGCAATTTTGATTGCAGCGGTATCCGGCCTGACGCAAAAGCCATTGTAGCGCTGTCGCCGGGAACGCTGTTCGTCGACTGCAACTTTTGAAAGCGCGAGGGTTTTGCAAGACGACGGATGGCTGCCGGATTGCTTTGGCGGCGCGGATCGATGGCTCGCACGGAATACCTAATCCACGGCGGTGATCTGGCGTAAGGATCGCGTGATCGATCGGTCCGGTCCCGCAGCTCAGATAGAGCTGCGGTTTCCTGGACCGCAGGTCGCGTGTTCGAGTCGGGATCGCCGACTGCAAGAGCGTCCGCGGCGCGCCTGGGGCGCGATGACTTCAGGATGGTTCGTCATCGCGCTTCTCACTTGTTGTTCGAGCATGATCGCCAGCGTCGTGAACCCTGTGTGATCGTTCGATCGGGTCGCAGTCGACGGATGGCCGAAAGCCGCAAGCTATTTATAGTGCAGCGGAGACTTCGGCGGCGATACCGGTGCGTCGGGAGCCCAGAGGCGGTACGAGAGTTGCGCGAAGGCGCTGACGCCCTTGGTGATGAGTGGTCCCGGGAAGAGCTGCGGCGTGCCGCCGGACGCGTTGGCGGAAACTTCATCCAGCGCCCAGAAAGTCAGCTGCGCGGGTCCGAAATTGTAACTCAGCGAGCCGCCCAAGGCCCAGATATTGTATCGGTTGACATTGATGGCTCCGCCATAGAATGCGCTGGAACGATCGTCGCTGACCTGGCCCACATAGTAGGCCACCGGTCCAACCGTCCACTTGCCGATGGACTTGGTCGCGGTAAATTCAGCGTGAAGGATGTCACCACTGCGATAGTCGGTGACCGTGCTCTTGGTGTTGATCTCTCCATAAATGTTCGCCGTGAGATTCCAGCCGTCCTTCAAGTAGGACACGACGAACTCGGGCATGAAGGTCCACCACGCATTGCCGACATTGCCGAGCCCGTTTATGCCGGTCACCGTGCCGTCCGGCACGTACATCCCAAGGCCCGACTTCACAAAAAATCCACTGTCGCCGAGCTTCCAGCTCAATTCGACCGGCGCGATGAAGGTGTTGATCATGCCGGACGCCTCGGTATTCGCGGGACTGCCGACAGCGAACATGCCCGCCGGTATCGCCCAGGACGCATTGTAGGTGGCGCCGAGAAAGGTCCAGCCGGGGACCCAGACGAAGGCGGCGGTTGCGACTGCAGCCGGCACGCCGGTCGTGGTGCCGTGTGGATTGAGGACATTGTTGCCCGGCCCTGTGAGGTTCGTCTGATAGGTGAACACCTGATCGACCATGTAAAGTCCGGGCGGCGGAGCTTCGGCAGATGAGCCGCCGAGGGTGATGCCGGGCTTCTGCGCCCAACCCGCGGCTCCGGCCTCATAGGCATGTGCTGGTGACCAAGCGGCGGCTGCGGCGCCTACGATGGCAATGGCAATTTTGTTGATCTTCATGTGTTTCCCCGTTGGTCATTTTTTGACGCTGTTCTGGTCGCTTGCGAAATTTCGTTGGAAATGACGCGCGTGCGCATTCGGCACCTAGCAAGCGAGCAGGCGAAATCCTGTTACTCACAAGCAACAACCAAAACGGGAAGATCGTCCGACCGTGCGTTTGCTCCATCTCGTCATGCCTCGACCCAGCGAAGACATTCGAGCGCGGGGTCGATCCGACAGTGTGCGATGCGACAATGAGAAGGCATCTCGTGTTGCCTTCACGCCCCCGATCTAAAAAAACCTCGGAATTGGGAATTTTTGACTTCGAGCCGGACTCCAGCCTGCAATGACATCGCGTTGCGGCGGCCGGATGAGCGAAGAAATACATCTCTCTCCCGACAGGCTTGATTGGGATAATCTCGCAGCCGATGCCCTGGAGCTTGCGCGCCAGGTGCCGCCGGGTCATGAACGCAACGAGGCGCTCAAATTGGCTGGCCTGCTTCGTCGTGCTGCCGATGCGCGGGGGTTGGTTTTTCCGAAACGGGGCCGGCCACCAAAGTAACGCCGCGCCACCAAAGTAAAGCAGCGTGCCTTGCCTTGGTCAGAGAATGGGTCTTCCGACAGAGGCGGGGTTTCGCGTCGCGTTCAAACCATCTGCTTCAACGGTCTTTCGACCGAGGCCATACGCCGGAATCGGGCGGCTTGTTCGGGAACAGCAGGCGCGGATTCAGCGCACAGCCGCCCATGCCGGATGCCGTCCACTGGCATTGCTCCTGTGTCTTGTAGAAGCAATAGAGATAGCTCTCCCGGGACAGGCACCAGGGATATTCCTGAGCGTAGGCAGACTCGGGCGAGACGGAGACAAAGCGTGGCCAATGCGATTGCCGCAAGTGTTCCATGATCGATCAAGGATTGGCGAGCCAGGTTGACGCTCTCAGCTCGAAAGGGTTCGTGGCACATGCTTCCTCACTTCGATCGGCACAGCATTGATGCGGCGGTGCCAGACCGGGTTTCACCAAATCGCATCTTGGCGTCTCGCGAGCGCGTCGCGGCCGCCGTAGAACCACAAGTGCTCGCGGCATTCGCTTGGACCGTGATCGGCGATGCAGGCGGAGCTGCAGAACGGACCCATGATCGTGCTGCGCGACGGCTGCGGCTGACTACCAGCCGCTGATCGCGCGCTGTTGAATGCTCTCGCGCCGCTGGTTTTGGCCCGTGCCGGCGCCGTCGCCGATATCCCGAGTGTCGGCACGAGCATGAGCGCCGCGATCAGGTGCATCATCCTCATCGCGTGGCCCCGCGATTTTTGATCGCGTCAGCTTGTTGCGGCAGGCACCCTCGACAAATGTTGCTTATCTTGCGGTCGACGTTCGCGTCTTCCGGATCGAGAGTCGGCGAGGATGGAGCTGCAGGGACCTCGGCGGCACGCGGTTGGCGGTGACCGACCGGCGCCAGCCAGGGTTTCGTCCCGGTTTCGCCTGCCGCAGTAGCGGGAGTTGCGATCGCTGCCGATAGAATCGCTATCAGGCCAACGAACTTGGATATGTTCATCGGATGACTCCCTGTCGGCGTCGCCGCGCACGAGCGCTTTCCGATGAGCAGACTGTCGTTGAAGTCCTGATATTCCCGATCTGCCGAGTGATCCGATGCGTGATCGCGGAGTGTTGAGCGCGCAGCTCCGGTCCTACCGTCGCTGCAAGGGCCGCGCGAAACTCAGCTCGTGACCATCGGGGTCATTGATGTGAAAGAAGCGCTCACCCCATTCGGCGTCGCGCGGCGACGTGGCTGGCCGGTATCCCGCCGCGAGCGCGCGCGCGTGAAGCGCGTCGACGTCGGTGACGTAGAAAATGGCGCGCCCCCACCAGGACCAGCGCCGCTCGGAAGGTTGGGCGATCAGGTTGAGATAGCCCGCTCCTGCCCGAAAGCTGGTGAAGGATGACTCCTCGCCGCCATGGCCGACCTCAAAGCCCAGAGTCCGGTAGAACCGGACTGCCCGCGGCATGTCGTGGGTGCCGAGTGTGACAGCGCTGATGCTCTCGATCATGGATTGATCTCCGCCGTTTGATGCCCGCGCCGTCGACGCAGCGGCCTCCAGAGCGTACCGCCATGGAACTCAAGTTTCGAGCGCGATTGCGCGCTTTTCCGCCACCTTGGTCTTACTGTGTCATAAACCCTCATGGTGAGGAGGCGCCCTTGCGCCGTCTCCGGACGATGCTTCGCATCGCTCGGAGAACCATGAGGCCCCTCTGGTGGCCTCGTCCTTCGAGTCGCTTGCTTGCGCAAGCTCCTCAGGATGAGGGGAGAAAGCCGCTTGTGACGCAGTAGGATTAGCCGTCGTGCGGCTTTTCATCCGGCAAGAACCAGCCTACAATCAAAGGAGTCAAAAATAATTTTTACAATCTCTGATTAGATCGTTCTCCACCCGATCTGCTTTCAAAAATGGTTTTTGCGAGGAATCGATTTGCCGGCCACGCGCCGATCGTCAATCCGGCAATACCGGAAGTCTGAGGCTTTTCGAATCCAAGCCATCGCGCTTTGGCGCCGGTGAAACCGCGAGAAGGTGACTGCCATGGAACATCCGCTTCAGGTCGAGGAGTTTTCTCCGGCAGACGCGCCCCGCGTCGCCGCTGCCGTGCAGGCCGCCGCGCCGCTCGCGCTGACGGATGCGGCGCCGTTGCCGCCGCTTCCCGACATCCCGGCAAGCGACGTGCTGTTCCTGAAACCTTCGGACCCGCAATACCCTGACTTTCTCCCCGCAGCCAATTCGCGCACCCAGCTCAGCCCGGCTCTGCGCGCGGTGTGCAAGAGCGACCAGGCGGTCGCCGCCGTGATCGACTGGGTCGACAGCAACAATCTCGCCTTCGCGGTCCGCTGCGGCGGCCACTCCTACGAAGGCTTTTCGCAATCGAGCGATGTCGTGATCGACCTCCGGGGGATGGCCGACATTGCCGTCGACAAGGCAGCCAACCTGGTCACGGTCGGCGGCGGGGCCTCGCTGTTCCACATCTATCAGGCGCTGGCGGCCCAGGGCCTTGCGCTGCAGGCCGGGAGCTGTCCGACCGTCGGCATCGCCGGCCATATCATGGGCGGCGGACACGGGCTGCTGGCGAGGTCGCACGGCCTGACCTGCGACGCCATCCAGCAAGTCACTGTGGTCGACAGCCAATCGCGAATCCTGACCGCCAATGCGACATCGGAGCCCGATCTGTACTGGGCCTGCAAAGGCGGCGGCGGGGGCAGTTTTGGCGTGGCGACGGAGTTTCAACTGCGCGTGTTTCCGCTCGCGGCCGCGCTTGTGTTCGGCGTGTCCTGGAAACTGTCGCAATCGCATGCCGCGAAAATCTTCGCGGCGTGGCAGCACTGGGCGCCGAACGCGCCGGCAACGATCACGTCGATCATGAAAGTGGGTCCGGCCGGCGGCGGCTTGATCACGATGCGCTGCATCGGCCAGTCGGTCGGTACCGAGGCCGAATTGCGCGCGCAGTTGCGCCCGCTGGTGGCGCTCGAGGCGCCTTCCTCGCCACTGACGGTCAAGTCGCTCGGCTTCCTCGACGCGGTGAAGCATTTTGCGGGGCCGCTCGACTACGAATCCGTCTTCATGAAAGCGAAGTCCGACTACGTGCTCGATCCGCTCGCGACCAGCGCGATCCAGGCGATGCTGGCCGCGGTCGCCGGCGTTCCAGCCGGCGGCGTGGTGCTGCTCTGCGATTCCTATGGCGGCAAGATTGCCGATGTCGCCGCCGACGCGACCGCGTTTCCGCGCCGCAAAGGCACGCAATACTGCATCCAGTATTATTCGAGCTGGACGCGTGCGGCCGATACCCCGGCTCATGTTGCGCAAGTCGCAAAAGTCTATGCGGCGATGCAGCCGTTCATGCCGGGCGCTTCCTACGTAAACTATTGTGATCTCGACCTGCCGCACTATCCCGACGCCTATTGGGGCGACAACCTGGCGCGGCTGATGGCGGTCAAGCAGCAATACGACCCGCAAAACCTGTTCCGCCACGCCCAGAGCGTGCCGCTGCCGCCGCAGGCGTAAGAGTTGCGGCCGACGGACTCACCCGTCGAGCCTCACCCCGCATGCGCGGTTTTGCCGCCGTCGATCACGAACTGGCCGCCGGTCGTGTAGGGATGATCGTCCGAGGCCAGCGTCACGGCGAAAGCGGCTATTTCTTCAGGCGTGGCAACGCGCTGCAGACCCGGCACATGAACCTTGGCCCATTGCGTGAGTGCGACATGCCAGGCTGCGTCCGGGAGGTCCGCCATGCCGGAAAGCCGGCGGATGAACGGCGTATCGGTGGTTCCCGGGATCAGCGCATTCACCCGTATCCCGTGCGGCGCATAGTCCAGCGCCGCCGCTTGCACCAATCCGACCAGCCCGCGTTTGGCCGCGGAATAGGCGGAGCGCTTTTCGGTGGTGGCAATCGCGTTCGACGACGACGTCACCAGGATCGAGCCACCCTTCTCGAGCATATGCGGGATCTCGTATTTCATCGACAGGAAGACGCCGCGCAAATCCGTATTGATGACGTCGTCGAATTCAGCCGCGCTATATTCGTGCAACGGTTTTTCGATCGAAATGCCGGCATTGTTGAAGGCGACGTCGAGGTGCCCGTAACTCTCCATCGTCCGGTCGACGAGCGCCTTCACCTCGATTTCGTTGCGCACGTCGGCGCGGATGAAGGTGGCGTCGCCGCCGGATTCCTTGATCTGGTCTTCGACCTGCTTGCCGCGCTCGACGTTGCGCCCGCAGAACGCCACCTGACCGCCTTCGGCCGCGAACATCAGCGCAGCAGCCCGGCCAATCCCGGATGTGCCTCCGGTGACGAGCACGACCTTGTTCTCGAACCGGCGCTTGCCGCTCGGCTTCTGTTGCGGCAGCGCCGCCTCCTGACCGAGCGCCACGCCGCCGGCAAGCCCGCCGACTGCGCCCACGACCACGCCGAGGGCCGCACCTCCCATCAAATGACGCCGCTTTACGCCAGAACGTGCGATGGTATCTTCCGACATTTCGAACTCCCGGAATCGTTGAGCCAGTATCTATCTTAACAGTGTTAAGTTGAGGGATAGGGTTCAATCTAAACAGTGTCAAGTTAAATATGTCGAGGAAACCAGCCGTGATCGCGCGAGACAAGCGGAACCGCGCCAAGCCCGCGGAGCCCGAATCCGGCTATCATCACGGCGACCTGCAGGAGGCGCTGATCGCGGCGACCGAGGCGATCCTTGCCGATCAGGGCGCAGAGGGATTTACGCTGCGCGAGGCCGCAAGGCGCGCGGGCGTTTCGCCGGCGGCACCCTCGCATCATTTCGGAAATGCGCCCGGGCTTTTGACCGAGGTCGCGATCCGCGGCTATGACGAACTCGGCGCTGCGCTGAAGCAGGCGGCTGCGAAAAAGGGCTCGGAACGCCAGCGGCTGCAGGGGCAAGGACTGGCCTATGTCGAATTCGCGCTGAAATATCCGGGGCGATTCCAGATGATGTTCAGCAACAAGCGGCTGATCGCGGACGACGAGCGTTTGAGCAGGGCGGTCAAGGCCGCGCACCGGGAATTCGAAATCGTCGTCGACGAACTGATGGCCCGGGAGCCGGATGCAACACCAAAGTTGGCTAAGATCGCGTCCACCGTCGCCTGGTCGACGGTCCACGGCTTTGCGAAACTCGCGCTAGAAGGAAAGTTTGGTGCGGCCCATACCGAGGCGGGCCGTCGTGAGATCATGGCAACGCTGCGACAGGTGCTGGAATATCTATGGCCGACCAATGCCACGCGGCGATGAAAGTCCCTAGTAGAACGATGAAAGAAACCAGCCCGCAAAAGCTCACCATCGAGGTCGGAAAATCGACCTCGGTCTCGGCCCTTTTGACACGGCCGCAGCGGCCGCGCGCGGGCTTCGTGTTTGCGCACGGCGCGGGCGCCGGCATGACACATCCGTTCATGGAGGCGGTCGCCACCGGTCTCGCCGAACGCGGCATTGCGACCCTGCGCTATCAGTTTCCCTATATGGAAAAGGGTTCGAAGCGGCCCGACCCGCCGGCGGTGGCGCACGCTGCCGTCCGCGCCGCCGTGGCGGAGGCCGCGCGCGCCTGCCCCGGCGTGCCGCTGATCGCGGGCGGCAAATCCTTTGGCGGGCGCATGACCTCGCAGGTGCAGGCCAAGGCGCCGCTCGTGGGCGTTATCGGGCTCGCCTTCTTCGGATTTCCCCTGCACGCGGCCGGAAAACCCTCCAGCGATCGTGCCGATCATCTCGCCGACGTGCGGGTCCCGATGCTGTTCCTGCAAGGCAGCAACGACAAGCTGGCGGAACTGAGCCTGCTCAAGCCGGTCGTGCAGCGGCTCGGGCCGCGCGCGACGCTGCATCTGGTCGAGGCGGCCGATCACTCCTTCCACGTGCCGGCGCGCTCCGGCCGCAACGATCGCGAGGTAATGGGCGAAGTGCTGGATGCGCTGGCGGGATGGATCGACGAGATCGGGGCCAGGCGCGCTTGATCCGATCAACTCTGATCGAAACGGCCGGCATGTTGTTGACGCGAGCATTGCCGCATGTGATCAACGCGCGCCGATCGGGAACCTGGAGAAATGGGAATGCTTGAAGTGCAGAGCGAGGCGGCTTCGATGGCGCAACCGGCAAGCTCGCCGGCCTGGACCAGCGAGGCGGCGTGGTCGGTGTACCGGCTGCCCTTCAACGATCTGTTGTTCCGGGCGCAATCCATTCACCGCCGGCATTTCGATCCCAACCGCGTGCAGTTGAGCCGGCTGCTCAACATCAAGACCGGCGGCTGCCCCGAGGATTGCGGCTATTGCAGCCAATCCTCGCATCATTCGACGGGACTTGCCGCATCGAAACTGATGGATGTGGACAAGATTGTCGCCGAGGCGCGCAAGGCGAAAGCGGGCGGCGCGACGCGCTACTGCATGGGCGCTGCCTGGCGCAATCCGAAGCCGCGCGACATGGATGCCATCGTCGAGATCGTCTGCGCGGTGAAGGCGCTCGGGCTCGAGACCTGCATGACGCTCGGCATGCTCGACCGCGACCAGTCGGATCGGCTCAGCGCGGCCGGGCTCGACTACTACAACCACAACATCGATACGTCGGAGCGCTACTATCCGAAGGTGACCTCGACGCGCAGCTTCGCCGACCGCATCGAGACGCTGGACCATGTCAGGCAGTCCGGCATGAAGGTGTGCTGCGGCGGCATCCTCGGCATGGGCGAGGACGAGACCGACCGCGTCGACATGCTGGTGACGCTCGCCAGCTTGCCCGAGCCGCCGGAAAGCGTTCCGATCAACATGCTGATTCCGATCCCCGGCACGCCGCTTGCGCAATCGGCGCCGATCGAGCCGATCGAATTCGTCCGCATCGTCGCGTTGGCCCGCATCATGATGCCGACGTCGTTTGTGCGTCTGTCGGCCGGCCGCTCGGCCATGACCGACGAGATGCAGGCGCTGTGCTTCTTCGCCGGCGCCAACTCGATCTTTGTCGGCGATACCTTGCTGACGGCCGGCAATCCCGAGGACGAGGCGGATCGAAAACTGTTCGGCCGGCTCGGCTTGCAGGCGCTTTAGTTTGTGAGCATGATCTTTTCGGAAAACCGGTGTCCACCCATCGGGTCGCGGCCCGAGGGCATGCTTTTCCGGATCATGCTCTGAAGAAAGCAGGATTGCGGTGAGCTACGATTCGATCAAGAGCAACGTCAAAGTCTGCATGTTCGACCAGTATGGCACGGTGGTCGACATGCAGGGCGGGCTCACGGCGATCGCCACGCCGTTCCTGAAAGCGAAAGGCTGGGGCGGCGATCCCAATTCCTTCGTGACCTGGTGGCGGCGCACCCATTTCGAGAACTCGATGATCGACGCGTTGCTGCATCGCGCGCACACGCCCTATCGCGAGATCGGGCACCGCGCCGTCGCCCATGTCATGGACCGCGCCGGCATCGAACATACCAAGGAAGACGTCCGCTACCTGGTCGGCGAGATCGAGAAGCTAAAACCGTTTCCGGAGGTGCCGGCGGCGCTTGAAAAACTGCACACGAAGTACAGGCTGGTCGTGCTCTCCAACGGCGATCCCGACATGCTGGAGACGGCCAAGAAATATCACGGCATTGCGTTCGACCGCGTGATCTCGGTCGCGGAAGCCAATTCGTTCAAGCCGCATGTTGCGACCTACACCAAGGCCGCCGAGCTGCTCGGGCTGAACATGGATCAGATCCTGTTCGTCGCGAACCACGCTTTCGACTGCATCGGCGCCAAATCCGCCGGCATGCGCACCGCCTTCATCGACCGCCGCTCGCGCCCCTTTGGCGAAACGGAGCATCAGCCGGATATCCTGGTGCCGAGCATGACCGCGCTTGCGGAAGCGATTGTGTAGGGCGCGTGTTCGATCGGTTCACCTCGCCCCGCTTGCGGGGAGAGGTCGCCCGGCGAAGCGCAGCGAGGTCGGGCGGGTGAGGGGCTCTCTCCACGAGCAGAGCCCGCGGATACAGCCCCTCACCCCAACCCTCTCCTCGCGAAAGAGCGGGGCGAGGGAACTCATATCACCCCTGATACAATCCCTTGTCCCGCGCTTTCTGAATCGCGAGGCCCGCCATCAGATCGAGCATCGGCGTGGAGCAGCTCGCGGCGCGCGCGAGTGCGGCCGGCGCCCGCACCAGCACGTCGATCTCCATCGCGCGGCCCGATTCGTAGTCCTGCAGGATCGACGGCTTGTGCTCCGGCGCGGGGCCGGAGCGGGTGACGCGCTTGACCTCCGGACAATAGCTCTGCGCCACGGCGTTGGCCTCGTCGAGCAGGCGCGGGATGACGTCGCGCAAGGCCGGGTCATCCCGCACCGCTCGCGCGGTCTGCCCGGTCAATAGGCACAGCACCGACAGCGACATGTTGGTCAGAAGTTTCGACCAGATCGCCTCCCGGATCCGCTTGACCGGCAGCGACTCGATCGAGGCGGCGTCGAGCGCGGCACGCAGTTGGCCGATGCGCTCGCTTTCGCGGTCGTCGCATTCGCCGACCAGAAGCCGGTTTCGCTCCGGCGTTAGATTGTCGACAATGCCGGGCTCGATCACCTCGTTCGCCGAAAAGATCACGCCGCCGATGATCCGCCCCTTCGGGATGGCTGCGCGCAGGCGGCCGCCCGGATCGAGAAAGCAAAGGTCGGGCGGGGGCGGGTGATCGGCCGACAGCCCGATATCGTACCACCAGGGAATGCCGTTCTGCGCGAACACGACCGGGGTGTTTTCGCGCAACAGCGGTTTCAGACCGTCGGCAAGGCTTGCCACCCCGGTCGCCTTCAGCGTGCTGATTACGACATCCTGGGCGCCGAGCGCTGTGGGATCGTCGGATGCCTTCACCTTCGCCGTGAATTCGGTATCGCCGACACGAAGCGTGAGGCCCTTTGCCTTCACCGCCGCAAGGTGCGCTCCGCGCATCACGCAGGAGACGTCGTGCCCGGCGAGCGCGAGCCTGACCGCAAAATGGCTGCCGACGGCGCCCGCGCCGAAAATGCAGATACGCATGGGGGTGAAGTTCCTTCTGTGAGGTGACGGCCAGTACTTTAGTTTCCAGCGGCTCGCAGTTCAACGCAACGGGGCATGCGATCGGCGCCACTGACCGCGCGGAAAGGGTTGGATCAACACCTCGTGTCGCGGCATATTGGACGGAAGAACCATCGCAAAACAGAAAAAAGGATCGCCAATGTCCGCCAATCCCGTGTTGTCGAATCTCGATGAACGCGGCGTCGCGACCGTCACGCTCAATCGCCCGGAGGTCAACAACGCCTATGATGCCGGCCTGATCCACGGTGTGCTCGCCGCGATGGAGGAACTCGGCAAGAAGGCGGGGCTCCGCGTCGTGGTCCTGAAGGGCAATGGCAAGCATTTTCAGGCCGGCGCCGACCTGAAATGGATCAATGCCGTCAGGCAAAAATCGCCCGAAGAGAACGACGCGGTCTCGCGGGCCACGTTCGAGGCCGTGCAGCGGCTGAACACATTGCCGATCCCGACAGTGGCGCTGGTTCAGGGCGGCTGCTTTGGTGGCGGCACCGGGGTGATTTCCGCCTGCGACGTGGTGATCGCCGCCGACAATGCGTTGTTCTCGATCACGGAGGTCCGATGGGGGCTGACGGCCGCGATCATCATTCCGCAACTCTGCGACGCCATCGGCGTCCGGCAGGTCCGACGCTACGCGCTGACCGGCGAGCGTTTTTTTGCGGACGAAGCCCGTCGCATCGGCCTCGTGCACGAGGTGGTGCCATTGGCCGAACTGGAAACATCAGGCGCAAAGCTCGTGGAGCAGTTGCTGGCGAACGGCCCCGAGGCGCTGGCCGAAACCAAGCAGCTGGCGCTGGAAAGCTCGTTTGGCGGAATGAGCGTCGATGACGACGCCTATGCCCGGCTCGTGCAGATGCATGCGGCCAGGCGCCGGACCGCGGAGGCCACGGAAGGCCTTGCCTCGTTCGCGGAGAAGCGCGCGGCGAATTGGGGGAGCGGCAAGGCTTGATTTTCACTTTTTGTCGCTAGCAACCCCGGCAAATGCTGCGCAGGCTCTTGTAAACCTCGTCGTCGTCCCGTCGCATCTGCTGTAGCGAGTCGAACGTCCTGGTGTCGACGGTGGGTTCGGGTTTACGCCGCGCGGCCAGCTCGGCTTCCTGTCGCTGGTAACAGGCTTCCCGCTCGGGCTTCGCCTGGATGAATCGGCACTGCTCGACCGCTGCCAGGGCGGGAACGGTGCCGATCAGGAAGCCGGCGAGTACGACTTTAGCCGCAAATGGGCTGCCGACGGCGCTCGCGCCAAAAATGTAGCTGCGCATGGGGATTCCTGTGCTGAGGCAAGGACATCAGTTTCCCTCAAGGGCCCGCGCAGCGCAACCGGCAGTAAGTGGCATGATGATGGTACCCTGCACACGACGCACATCAGGGCTGCCCAATTCAACTTTAGCGGGCCGCCCGGTATTGCTGCCTGCGATATTAAGAGATTAACCATCATTCCCCGGTAAGTCTGCGGTCATGACCAAGCAGTGGTGTGGCATGCGTAGACAAATACGACGATTTTGGATAGCGGGGTCAATCATTGCAGCATCGACGCCTTCGCCGCTGCATCCGGCTTTCGCCTCACCCCGACTGATCTCGTTGTGTTTCAATTCGCAGCTGCAGGCTCCGCAGCAATTCGGGTCAGACGTGTTTCGCGAGAAACTGCTGGCGCTGGACAGCAAGCGTTTCGTCATCGATCAGCGCGGCAGCGGCGCGCTCGGCAGCGAGAACGCCGTTCTTGCCGCGACCCAGACCGGCGCCGTCGATCTGACGGTAATTTCCGGCGGGGTCGTCAGCTCGGTGGTCCCCGAATTGGGTGTGTTCGACATTCCCTTCCTGTTCCGCGACGCCGCTCACGCCAAGGCGGTGGCTCAAGGTCCGGTCGGAGCTGCGATCGCCGCCAAATTCGCCGACAAGGGGCTGACGCTGTTGGCGCTCGGCAAGCAGGGCTTTCGCAACATCACCAATTCCAGGCACCCGATTCGCACACCGGACGACCTCAAAGGGCTCAAGATCCGTGTGATCCCGAACCCGGTCTATCTGATGACGTTCAAGGCGCTGGGTGCGGACGCGGTGCCGATGGAGTTTCCGCTGGTCTATGCCGCGCTGAAGGACGGACGGCTGGACGGCGAGGAAAACCCGGTGCCGACCATCGCCAACAGCCGCTTTTACGAAGTTCAGAAATACATCACGCTCACCGGCCATTTCTTTGCGCCGGTCGCCTTCATCGCAAACCGTGCGATGTTCGAACAGCTCGATCCGAGCGACCAGGAGGCGCTGATCGCGGCGGCCAAGGCGGGAGCCGAGGCGACCTGGCAGGCGCAGCTTGACGCCCCGCGGCTCGAACAGTTGCGCAGCGGCGGCATGGACATCATCGAGAAGGTCGATCGGCAGCCCTTCCTCGATGTGCTCAAGCCGCTCGAAGGCGAATTCGAGAAGCGCTTCGGCAAGGATCTGCTCCTAGCCATCAGGTCTACTCCTTAAGAGTTTTTGGGAATCCAATGAAACTGTCCCTCATGATGTCCTGGATCGGTGTCCGCCCGCGGGTCTTTGGCGGCTTCGCGCTGGTCCTGAGCTTCCTTGTCCTGCTCGCCGGCTTTGCCATGGTTCAGGTCGGGCTGATCGGCGGAACGGTCAATGATCTCGTCAACAGCGCCGCAGGCGACGCCGGCATGTCGCAAGTGCGCGCCGCGCTGCTCGGCGCGGACGGGGCGGTGGAGAAATTCATCCGAACCTGGAATGTCGGCGACAAGGATGCCGCGACCAAGGCGATCGAAGGCGTCGGCCAACTGGCCGATCAGGTCGACCTGCAGTTCGGCAAGCTGCAGGCCATCGCGGACGGCCTCGGCCCGGTCAAGACCTCGCTGGGAACCTACCGGTCTTCGTTTGCCGCGGCGGCCGAGGCCGTCGACCGGCTGCGCGTCGCCACGACCAAGGCCGATGCGCATGGCGCCGCCGCGGGACTGGATGTCGGCGGCATCCAGGTCGCCCTCGCCAACCGATCCGATGCGGAGCGACTCCTCAACCCGATGCGGCTGGCCGCCGTCGTCGACGCGGTGAGGATCACCATGATGCGCTATGGGACCACGCTGTCGACGGCCAATGCGGACGACGCCAAGCTCGCCTTGATGTATGCCCAGAACGCAATCGCCGACACCGACGCCGAACTTGCCGGCCCCATTGCGGGTCCGGGTGACGCCAAATTGAAGTCGCTGGTCGCGGCGCTCAAAACCGCGATCGCGGCTGACGCCGCGGCGCTGGACGAGGTGACCAAGGTTGCCGGCGACCTGCGCGCCAAGCAGGCCGATCTGGCGAAAGCCAGCGCCGCGATCGACGACGAGGTCAACAAGATCAACCAGAAGCTCGGCCGGGTACGCGCCGAACAGGGTGAAAAAACCGCCTCCGCGGTTCAGCAGACGCAGCAGACGGTGATCGCGACCGCGGCCGGCGCGCTCGTTCTGGGCGCCATACTGGCATGGCTGATCGGAGCCAGCGTGTCGGGTCCAATTCGCGCCATGACCGACCGGATGCAATCGCTTGCGGCGGGCGAACTCGACAACGCGATCCCCGGCGGTGAACAGCGCGACGAGATCGGCCGTATGGCGCGCGCCGTGGAAGTGTTCCGCGAAAATGCGTTGGCGGTTCGTCGCATGGAGCGCGAAGCGTCCTCGCAGCGCGAAGCCACCGAGGCGGATCGCGTGCGCATGATGGCGGAGCTCGCCGGCCGCTTCGAGCAGGGCATGCAGGGCGTCATCACCGGTGTCGGAGGCCGTGCCGAGGAGATGGGTCGCAGCGCCACGGAACTCGCACGGGTTGCGGAACGTGGCCGAGGCCTTGCGGAAGCAGTCGCGACCCGCGCCGAGCAGGCGTCGGTGAATGTGCAGACGGTCGCCTCCGCAACCCAGGAGCTTGCCGCCTCGATCCGCGAAATATCGAGCCAGGTGCAGCGCTCCGTCACGATGTCGAACCGGGCAACGGACGAGACGCAGCAGACCTCCAAATTGATCCACGGCCTGTCCGACGCTGCCGAAAAGATCGGCACCATCGTTCAGCTGATCCAGGCGATCGCCAGCCAGACCAATCTGTTGGCGCTGAACGCGACCATTGAAGCGGCGCGGGCCGGCGACGCCGGCAGGGGGTTCGCGATCGTCGCCAGCGAAGTGAAGAATCTCGCGACCCAGACCGCGCAGGCGACGGAGCAGATTGCAAGCCAGATCGCGACGATCCAGAGCGCGACCGGCGAGTCGGTGGCGGCGATCGCCAAGTTCGGCTCGACCGTCAAGGAAATGGCCGACATCGCCACCGCGATTGCCGCGGCCGTCGAGGAGCAAGGTGCGGCGACCGGCGAAATCGCGCGCAATGTCGAGCAGGCGGCCAGCGGCACGGCCGCGGTGACCCGGGAGATCGGCGACGTGCGTGCGGTGGCGGGCGAGACCGACGCCGGCGCCGAAGCCGCCCTGACGGCGGCGGCGGCCCTGCAGCAGCAGGCCGTCTCGCTGAAAAGCAACGTCGACGACTTCCTGCACACGATTCGCGCGGCGGCGTGAGGGCGACGAGGGCGTTAAGCTGGTGAGGTCGGAGCCCGGCCTGCGTGAGAGAACCTCTTCGCCCTTCTTCGTCGATCAATCTTAAGTTTCTTTTTGGCTGGTTCGCACGATCGATCGTCCGGCGCCAATAAATCCAGGCCCTTGACGTCGACCCAAGTTCGTGCTTTTTGCACTATAATGCATAAAAACGACTAGGGGAGGCATTTGCGGTCACGAAAACCGCTTGCTTCAAGGGGATCGGCTGTCCGGGTTGCCGTTAGTTTCCCGGTGGCGTGCATTTTATTTCCTTCAGCCTGAACCGACGCCAAGGCGATCATCCGTCTTGGTCACGACGTTTTTGACAACGGCGTCAAATCAGGCCGTGGGGACGCGCCCCTTGTTGTCGACCCGCTCCGTGCTGTCGATCGGCGCTTGCAGGCCGGTGCTTTCCGTTTGCGGCACGTATCGCGTCACACGCGCAGCCCGTCGGTAGATATCGCCTTTCAATTGGGCGGAACGCAACGCGCATCGGTCAGGGTGCCGCCAACGCGGCGCGGTAACTCTCGCCACCCGTCTGCAATGCCAGCGCGCCAGGAGTAGCTCGACGACGTAACGACAAGGAAGTCACAAAAAGGGAGGAGAAACCATGGTGAGCAGATTGAGGATGCTGTCGTGCTCGACGGTTCTGCTGGGTGCTGTTGTTGCCGCACCAAGCCTGGCGGCCGCGAGCTGCGAGAGTTTGGCAAGCTCGGAGCTTGCAGATGTTACCTCGATAACGGCCAAGTCTTTCCCAGGGGGAACTTTCCAACCGCCAGACCCGGCCGGCTTTGTCCCGACGCCGGCGCGGCCTCATGCATTTCCGCCGATACCTAACTTGCCGGCGTTTTGCGAAGTCTCGATCGTGGTCGAGCCCGAGATCAATGTGGAGATTTGGCTTCCGGTCCCCGGTGCATGGAACAACCGGTTCCGCGGGGTTGGCGGCGGCGGGTACGCCGGCACGGTGTCCTGGGGCGCGCTCGCCACTGCCGTCATGGGCGGAAGCGCGACGGCCTCCACCGACACTGGCCACTCCGCTTTCGCACCAAATAACGGGCTCGGTGGTGGCGGATTTGCGCTGAAGCAGCCTGCCGACACACCGAATGCCGGCCTGATCGAGGACTTCGCCGAACGCTCCGAATTGGAGCTTGCTCGGAAAGGCAAGGCGATCACTCGAGCCTTCTATGGAACGGGTCCACGCTTCAGCTATTGGACTGGATGCTCGACCGGAGGGCGACAGGGTTGGATCATGGCCCAACGCCATCCCGAGGAATATGACGGATACCTTACCGGCGCGCCGGCCTTCAACTGGGACCGTTTCATCCCGGCGGAATTGTGGGGGCAGGTGGTCATGAAGGATGAAGTGGGTGCGCCGATCTCGCCCGCCAAATTGAATGCAGTCACCACGGGAGCGGTCGCCGCCTGCGCCGGAAAATCCGGTGACGGCACCCTCCCGACCGACACCTTTCTCGCTGATCCCAGGCTTTGCACCTACAACCCCGCCCAGATGAGCTGTTCGGCTCAGCCCTCAAATCCGAACTGCTTGACCTCGAAAGAAGCAGGGGCGGTCAGCAAGATTTGGGATGGCCCGCGCGATCCTCACGGCCGCCGGCTGTGGTTCGGGCTTGACCGGGACGCCACTCTGCTTGCACTCGACGGACCTTCTCCATTTCCCATCGCGACGGATCACTTTGCCTACTGGCTGCACCAGAACCCCAGCTTTGATTGGCACACCGTCACGGAATCATCCTTCGTTACCGACTTCTCTAGTTCCGAGTCCAAGTTCGAAGGCGTGATCGGAACGGATGATACTGAGCTAGGTGAATTCATCGAGCATAAAGCCAAGAACATCACCTATCACGGCACCGCGGATCCGCTGATCTTCTCGCGCGGTACGATCAACTACTTCGAGCGCTTGCGAAAAAGGTACGGCGCTGAAAACGTCGACAAGTTCAGCCGATTGTTCATGGCGCCGGGAATGGGCCATTGCGGTGGCGGCCTTGGTGCCAATGCCTTTGGCAACGATGCTTTCGGAGGGCTTCCGGTGCCGTCGGACCAGCAGCACGACATCTTCCAGGCTCTGATATCCTGGGTCGAGTTCGGAACTCCGCCGGATCGGATCATCGCAACGAAGTTCGTCAATGACAATCCCACCAGTGGCATTGCATTTACCCGCCCGCTCTGCGTGTTCCCGAAACTCGCCGCGTACAAGGGCACCGGCAATCCCACTGACGCTGAAAACTGGGCTTGTGTGAAGGGGGTCGTGAACGACACGACTGAAGATGCCGACGCGGTACTTCCTGATCGCGGCGATCGAGCTTCCGACGATCACGACTAGATCTGAAGATGCATCGGGGGCGGGGCGGCTGCTTGCAAGCGGCCCCGCGCCTCTAGAGCATGATCCGGAAAACCGGTATCCACTTGTCCGGATCATGCTCCAGCCGTAATATCCAAACATCCTGGCCGGGGGCATGATGCTTAACCGATAATCCGGGAAGCCTCATTTTGGCCACCAAAACCATCACCGAACCGGCTCGCCAAGTCCCGCTCTATGGCGAATATGAAGTCGTCGTCCTCGGCGGCGGTCCCGCGGGCATCGCGGCGTCGGTCGCCGCGGCGCGGGCGGGGCGGCGGACGCTGTTGATCGAGCGCTACGGCTTTCTCGGCGGCATGGGCACGGCGGCAGGTGTCACCAATTTCTGCGGGCTGCATGCCAACGTCTTCGGCGAAATGCACCGGGTGGTGCAGGGCATAGCTTCCGACTTGCTCGCGCGCATCGATCGTCTCGGCGGGCTGAACGCGCCGCATCTGGTGCTCGGCAAGATTTTTGCCCAGGCCTATGACACCGCGGCCTACAAGATCGCGGCCGACGATCTGATGGCTGCGCACAAGGTCGATATCCTCTTCCACGCGCTCGGCGCCGGCGTGGTGATGCATGACGCAAAGCGCATCAACGTGCTGATGGTCGAGACCAAGGCCGGCCGGCAGGCGGTCGCCGCGGACATCTTCATCGATTGTTCCGGCGACGGCGATCTCGCGGCCTGGGCCGGCGCGCCGTTCGAGGTCGGCGACAATCATGGCCACATGCTCTATCCGTCGATGATGTTCCGCCTCAACGGCATCGATCCGCAAAAGGCCGGCGATGCCTGGCGAACGATTCCGGCGCTGATGGAAGAGGCTGAAGCCCGGGGCCACACATTTCCGCGCAAGGGCGCGATCGTGCGGCCGCAAAAATCGCAGATCGAATGGCGGGTCAATTTCACGCAATTGAAGCGCGAAGACGGCAGCGCCATCAACGGCCTCGAACCGGACGATCTCACGCGCGGCGAAATCGACGGCCGGCGCCAGGCGATCCAGGCGTTCGAGTTTTTGCGTACGGTGCCGGGGTTCGAAAATTCCTACATCGTCGATCTGCCACCACAGCTCGGCATCCGCGAAACCCGGCGCATCGTCGGCGGCCATATGCTCTCCGGCGAGGAGGTGCTGACCTGCGCGTCGTTCGAGGATTCCATCGGTGTCAACGGCTGGCCGATCGAAGCCCATGTCGCCGGCGACGTGATCTTCAAGTTCCCGCCAATCCCACAGTCGCGCGGCTTCAACGAATTGCCCTATCGCATGCTGGTGCCCGAGCGCATCGACAATCTCCTGATCGCCGGCCGCTGCGCCTCGATGACCCATGACGGCCAGTCCGCAGCGCGCGTCTCCGGTGCCTGCTTTGTGATGGGAGAAGCGGCGGGCTCGGCCGCGGCGTTAGCGCTTTCTGGTAATACAGCCCCGCGCGGCATTGCGGTAGAAAAGCTGCAGCAGGCGTTGCGGCAACAGGGCGCCTTCATCGGGCGAGACCAGGCGGTCCCGGAAGGGCTGTAGGAACAAAACGGAGGAAACGGGATGACGGTATTGGCGCGGCTCGCGCTGGTGGGCTTGCTTGCATGGACCGTAACCGGCGTCGCGCGGGCCGATGAACCTCTCAAAGCAACGATCGGCGTGCTCAGACTGTCGTCGTCGGCTCCGGTGTTCATCGCACAGGACAAGGGCTATTTCCGCGACGCCGGGCTCGACATCGAGCTGAAATTCTTCGATGCGGCGCAGCCGATCGCGGTCGCGACCACGTCGGGTGACATCGATTTCGGCATCACCGCGTTCACCGCGGGCCTCTATAATCTCGCCGGCAAGGGCACGCTGAAGGTGATCGGCGGCATGAGCCGCGAGAAGGCCGGCTATCCCCTGATCGGTTATTTCGCCAGTAATAACGCCTATGCCGCCGGATTAAAGATGCCGAAGGACCTCGCAGGCAAGCGCGTCGCGGTGACGCAGGTCGGCTCCAGCTTTCACTATTCGCTCGGGCTGCTCGCCGACAAATACGGCTTCAAGCTTTCCGACGTGAAGATCGTGCCGCTGCAATCGCTGTCGAACGCCGCGGCCGCCCTGAAGGGCGAAACCGTCGATGCCGCGCTATTGCCGGTCTCGACCGCGCGCAAGCTGATGGATGACGGCGGCGCCAAGCTATTGGGCTGGGTCGGCGACGAGACGCCGTGGCAATTGGGCGCAGTGTTCGCCTCGCCGAAGACACTGGCCAACAAGATGCTGGTGACGAAGCTGCTGGCCGCGCTCGATCGCGCCGACCGTGAATATCACGACGTGATCCTGGCGTCGGTTGCCGGCGGCAAGGCCGCGATCAACGAGCAGACCAGGCCGCTATTGGAAATCATCGCCAAATACACCAACCTGCCGGTCGAGCAGGTGGTCGGCAATTGCGCCTATATCGACGCGGACGGCAAGCTCGACGTCAACAACGTCGACAACCAGATCAAATGGCTGCAGGCGCAGGGTTTTGTCGACAAGGGGTTCGATGCGGACGCCATCATCGCGAAGGATTATGTGAAGGCGGATTGATGCGGGCGCAAATTGAAGCCGTCATTCCGGGGCGGTCCGCAGGACCGAACCCGGAATCTCGAGATTCCGGGTATGGTGCCGACGCACCATCCCGGAATGACGGAGTCAGTCAATGGACCTGATCGCCGACCATATCAGCCACTGCTTCGGCACCCTCGAGGTGCTCGACGACGTCTCGTTCACGGTTGGCGCCGGCGAGGTGGTGGCGATCGTCGGTCCCTCCGGTTGCGGCAAGAGCACGCTGCTGTCGATCCTCGGCGGGCTCCTGCAACCCGGCGCGGGCGCCGCAGAACTGCGCGGCGCGCCGCCGCAAGATAGCCTCAACCCGCTGACCTTCGTGTTCCAGGATTTTGCACTGCTGCCCTGGTCCACGGTGGAAGCCAACGTCGAGTTTCCGCTCTTGCACACCGGCCTTGCGGTTGCCGAGCGCCGCGCGCTGGTCGACGATGCGCTGCGCCGCACGGGCCTCGTCGATTTTCGCGGCACCTATCCGAAACAATTGTCCGGCGGCATGCGCCAGCGCGTCGGCATCGCGCGGGCGCTCGCGGTGCGGCCCGCGATCCTCCTGATGGACGAGCCGCTGTCGGCCTTGGATTCGCAGACCCGCGAGCTTCTGATGGAGGATTTCATTCGCCTGCTTGCGGACGGTGCCATGGGCGCGGCCTATGTCACGCATAATCTGGAGGAAGCGGTGCGGCTCGCCGACCGCATCGTGGTGCTGTCGCGCCGGCCGGGGCGGGTGCGCGAGGTGGTGCCGATTGCGATGACGCGGGCCGAGCGCGGCGACATCGCTGCGCGCGGCAAATTGCTGGCGCTGCAGAACGAGTTGTGGTCGCTGATACGCACAGAGGCGATCGATGCCGAGCGGGAGGTTCAGCATGCTTGACCGCGCCCCGCGGCAAAACCAGCCGCCAGCCGACGCCACGGCCGAGACGCGGCCGGTGAAATTTCGCGGCGGCGGGTTTATCCCGGGCACGGGCCGCTATGGCGGCTGGATCGCGCTTGCGGCTGCAATCGTGCTCTGGCAATTGGCCGACAGCATCGCGCTCGTCAATCCGCTGTTCCTGCCGGCGCCGCTTTCGATCGCGCGCGCGATCTATCAGCTCGCGCTATCGGGCGCGCTCTGGCATCACCTGTCCTATTCCTTGATGCGGATCGGTGTCGGCTGGGTGCTCGGCACCGCGGCCGGCGTCGCCACAGGATTCGCGGTCGGCCTCTCCAGCCTGGCGCGCAGCGTCGGCATCACCTTCATCTCGGCGCTGTTTCCGATCCCGAAGATCGCGCTGTTGCCGCTTCTGATCCTGTGGCTCGGGATCGGCGAAGAGCCGAAGATCGCGACCATTGCGCTCGGGGTTTTCTTCTCGACCGCGATCTCGGTCTATAGCGGCGTCGATGCGGTGCCGCGCAACCTGATCCGGATGGCGCAGAGTTTCAACGTGCCGTTCTCGACCATCGTATGGAAGGTGATTTGGCCGGGCGCGCTGCCCTCGATCCTCGCCGGCTTCCGCATCACCGCGTCGGTGGCGTTATTATTGGTGGTGAGCGCCGAGATGATCGGCGCCGAGTACGGCATCGGCGCCTTCGTGCTGCAGGCCGGCAATCTGATGCAGACCGATCAGCTCCTGGCCGGCGTCGTGATCCTCTCGGTGTTCGGGCTGGTGGTCGGCAGGCTGATCAACCTGCTGGAAACGCGGTTGCTGCATTGGCGGTAGTTTCTCCCTCGCCCCGCTCTTCGCGGGGAGAGGGTTGGGGTGAGGGGCTCTCTCCACGAACACCGAATGCGCGGAGAGTCCCCCTCACCCGAAATTCGCTGCTGCGAATTTCGACCTCTCCCCGCAAGCGGGGCGAGGTGAAGGCGCCTCGTCGCCTATCGGCCTCACGCATTCCCCCGATCCTCGCGGAACAGGTCGAGCTTCTGCTGCACCGGGCGGTCGGAGAAGCTGAACAGCACCGAATCGGCGTCGGCCTCGTGGGTGACCCAGTGCCAGCTCGGCACCACGAACAAATCGCGCGGGCCCCATTCGAAGGTTTTGTCCCCGATCCGGGTGCGTCCCTTGCCTTCGATCGCGGCGAACACGGTGGCGTCGGTGGAGCGATAGCGCGCGGTTGTAAATCCCTTGGGAAGCAGCTGGATGAAGGTGCCGATGGTCGGCATCGCGAAATCGCCGGTCTCGGGGTTGGAGAATTTCAGTTTCAGCCCGTGGCAGGCGTCCCACTCGTCGCGGGTCTTGGCCTGTTCCAGCGCCTCGCGCGTATGGCTGTAGGGATAATTGAAGATCGGCGAGGTCTTTGAGCCGCGCTTCGCGTCGACCGGCAACAGGTTGTGGCCGTAGCGCGCAAAGCTGTCGCCTGCGGGCCGCGTGATCGGCTGCCGTTCCTCGTGCGAGCCTTCAGCGAAGGAGGCATCGAGGAACTGCACCAGGGGAATGTCGAGTCCGTCGAGCCAGAACATCGGCTCGGAGGTCTCGTTGCCGTGGTCGTGCCAGGTCATCGACGGCGTGATCACGAAATCGCCGGGCTCCATCGTGGTTCGTTCGCCGTCGACGGCGGTGAACGCGCCCTTGCCTTCGAGGATGAAACGCAGCGCCGACTGGCTGTGCCGGTGCGCCGGCGCGACGTCGCCGGGGATCACCATCTGGATGCCGGCGAACAGCGAGGTCGTGACTTTCGATTGGCCGCGCAAGCCCGGATTTTCCAGGACCAGCACCCGCCGCTCGGCTTCCTTGGCCGTGATCAGCCGGCCGGCTTCGGTCATGTAGTCGCGGATCGCATCGAATTTCCACAAGTGAGGCCGGCAGGCGCTTTTCGGCTCGGGCGTGATTAGGTCGCCCATCACGTTCCACAGCGCGGAGAGATTTTCGCCGTCGATCTTCTTGTAGAACGCCTCGCGTTCTGGCGTCTTTGTCACGGCTTCCATCGATAGCCTCCCATCGTTCTTGCGTCGTTCTTATCATTCCATTAATTGACAGCATACTTACAATATGGCTAGCGTCAATCGCGCCAGTCTGGCCAACGACCAGAATTCAGGCCAACAATAAGATTTGAGGGAGGTTCCGATGAAGCTGCATGGCTACTTCCGCAGCAGCGCGTCCTACCGGGTTAGAATTGCCTTGAACCTGAAGGGCTTGCGCGCCGAGCATCTGCCCTGCCACCTGCGCAAGGGCGAGCAGCGCGCCCCGGCTTATCTCGCCATCAACCCGCAGGGGCTGGTACCCGCGCTGGAGAACGACGCCGGCGCCGTCCTGACCCAGTCGCTGGCCATCGTCGAATGGCTGGACGAGACCTATCCCGAGCCGTCCCTGCTGCCGAAGGATCCGCTGCGCCGCGCAAAAGTCCGCGCCTTTGCGCAAGTGCTGGCCTGCGACACCCACCCGGTGCAAAATCTGAAAGTGCTGGTTCGGCTGCGCGAGCTCGGCGTTGCCGAAGACAAGGTGACGGGATGGGCCGGATGGGTCAACCGCGAAGGCCTTGCCGCTTGCGAGAAGCTGGTCGCCGGCGAGCCCGGCCCGTTCTGCTTTGGCGACACGCCGACCCTTGCCGATCTTTGCCTGGTGCCGCAGCTTGCCAATGCGCGGCGATTTGGCGTCGACGTCAATGCCTTTCCCCGGCTGTTGAAGGCCGAAGCCGCCGCCAAAGCGATGCCGGCGTTCTCCGATGCCGCCCCCGACAAACAACCCGATGCCGAATAGCAAGCCAACGCCGATCACGATGGACGCGGTCTATACCGCGCCCGGCTATCTGTTCCGCCGCATGCAGCAGATCGCGGTTTCGATCTTTGTCGAGGAGTGCAAGGCGTTCGATTTGACGCCGGTGCAGTATGCCGCGCTGATCGCGATCCACACCCATCCCGGCATCGACGCCACCCGGCTCTCCGCCGTGATCGCCTTCGACCGCTCGACGCTCGGCAACGTGATCGAGCGGCTCGAGGCCAAGGAGCTGATCGAGCGCAACCCGTCGCCCGGGGACAAGCGCGTCAAGCTGCTTACCCTCACCAGATCGGGCGCCGCGCTGCTGCGCGCGATCGTTCCGTCGGTCGACCGGGCGCAGCAGCGGATGCTGCAGCCGCTCAAGGCGGCCGACCGCAAGACGCTGATGGCGCTGCTCACGCAACTCGTCGATCTCAACAACGAGGCCTCCCGCGTGCCGCTGCGCGCCGAGGACGCGCTCGAACATCTGGGGAGGTCCACCTGATGGCGCAGGCGACCAGCGAGCGGCCGATCCTGATCGCGGGCGGCGGCATTGGCGGCCTTGCCGCCGCGCTCGGCCTCGCGCAAAAGGGTTTTCGTTCGATCCTCCTGGAAAAGGCCTCGTCACTCGGCGAAATCGGTGCCGGCGTCCAGCTCGGGCCGAATGCGTTCCACGCCTTCGATTATCTCGGCGTCGGCGAGGCCGCGCGCGGCATGGCGGTCTATATCGACCAGCTCCGCTTGATGGATGCGCTTTCGGCGGAGGAGATCACCCATGTCGATCTCGGCGACGCCTTTCGCAAGCGCTTCGGCAACCCTTACGCGGTGGTGCATCGCGGCGATCTGCACGGCGTGTTCCTGAAAGCCTGCCGCGATCACGCGCTGATTGACCTTCGCGTCAAGAGCGAGGTGACCGGCTATCACCAGGACGGTTCTTCCGTGACGGCGCACCTCGCAGGTGGCGAGCGCGTCACCGGCTCGCTTCTGATCGGCGCCGACGGGCTGTGGTCGAATGTCCGCAAGCAGGTCACCGGAGACGGGCCGCCGCGCGTCTCCGGCCACACCACCTACCGCTCGGTGATCCCGACCGAGCAGATGCCGGAAGATCTGCGCTGGAATGCGGCGACCTTGTGGGCCGGGCCGAAGTGCCACATCGTGCATTATCCGCTGTCGGGCTGGAAGGTGTTCAATCTCGTCGTGACCTACCACAACGATGCGCCGGAGCCGGTCGCCGGCCAACCGGTCACCGAAGACGAGGTGATGAAAGGTTTTGGCCACGTGCACGAGCGCGCGCAAGCCATCATCCGCCACGGCAAGAACTGGAAGCTCTGGGTGTTGTGCGACCGCGATCCCAGCGAGCACTGGGTCGACGGCCGCGTCGCGCTGTTGGGCGACGCCGCGCATCCGATGCTGCAATATTTCGCGCAAGGCGCCTGCCAGGCGATGGAAGACGCGGTGTGCCTGTCGCACATGCTGGCGCAATATCCTGATAATCATGGTGCCGCGCTAGAGAATTATCGCGTGCAGCGTTTTCCGCGCACGGCGCGCGTGCAATTGCTCTCGCGCGCCATCGGCGAGCACATCTATCACCCTGCCGGCGACCACGCCCGCTTCCGCAACGCCATCATGAGCGCAAAGACGTCGGAGGATTGGTACGGCGATCTGGCGTGGCTGTATGGCGGGACGGGGTTGGCGGGGTAGGGGGCTGAGGCAACCACGCATATCTCCGCTCGTCATGCCCCGCACAGGCGGGGCATCCAGTACGCCGCGGCTTCTCGGGCCAATCACTGACGTCTCTGGAATACTGGTTCACCCGCCTTCGCGGGTGATGACGGCTGAAGTAAATTGAACCGTGAATGCTTTATTAACTTCATCGCCTGATCTTGGCGCCGCCGCTCTTCAGCCTCAGTCTGCCAGCTCAACTTCACATTGTGCCGCGCCCGCGAACGGCCGATAATGGCCGACCACTGACATCATTTCCGAGCGCGGCGACGCGGTCGGCCGGGCGAGACATGAAGCAGCCACTTCGGCGATACACCAACATCCCGGCTTTGATTTATCTGCTCAGGCAGCGCAAGATCACGCTGCTTGACCCGGCTTCCTGGGACGACACGAACGATTCCTATTTTTTTCTGCTCTATCGGCAGAAGAAGAACCTGCAGTCGGTGCTGGCTTTATGCTTCACACCGGCGTTCGAGACCTACCATCACTGGCGGCTGTTCGCGGAGGGCTCCAGTGGCGTTTGCATCAGCTTCAATCAGGAAAATCTGCTCAAGGCGGTGAAGAAGCAGGTTGGCGTGACGGCCAGGTCGGTTCGCTATCTGACGTTGCCCGATATCCGCGGCATGAAGATGAAGACCGCGTCACTGCCGTTCCTGAAGCGCTCGGCCTTCGAGGATGAGCGCGAGTTTCGCATCATCTATGAGTCGGCATCCGAAAAATACGACACGATCGACATCGCCATTCCGCTTGCCTGCATCGAGCGCATCACCTTGAGCCCCTGGATTCCATCGGCGCTGTCCGATCACGTCAAAAGCACCATCAAGGAGATCGACGGCTGCAGCGCGATGAAGGTCTATCGATCGACGCTTATCAGTAATGAGAACTGGAAGGCGCTGGGCGAAAGCGCGAAATGAGGGCCGGGTTCAGCGTCGCGCAGCCTTACATCCTTATCACCGCTTGCCGGTCGATCTTGCCGGTGCCGGTCTTCGGCAACTCGTCGATGAAGATGACTTCGCGCGGATATTTGTAGGGCACCAGCTTTGCCTTGACAAAATTCTGCAGCCTCTTGGTCGCGTCGGCTTCATCAAAATCACGGCTGTTCATCACCACGACTGCTTTCAGCGTCATGCGCCGGTCCGGCAGCTCGGCGGCAAACACCGCGCATTCGCGCACCTCGGGATGTTCGGCGAGGCAAAGCTCGACCTCGAGCGGGTAGACCCACTGGCCGGAAATCTTGATGAGGTCGTCGGCGCGGCCGCGGAAGAAATGAAAGCCGTCGCCATCGCGCGCGAAACGGTCGCCGGTGTAGATCCAGCCACCTTCGCGGATGGTCTCCGCTGATTTGTCCGGCCGGTTCCAGTACAGCGGCGTCGAAGAGTCGCCGCGCACCCACAAGACGCCTTCTTCGTTGTCGGCGACCTCGCGGCCGTCTTTATCCTTCAGCGCGATCTCATAGCCGGGCACGCGCAGGCCGGCGGCGCCGAGCTTCTTCTGCTCGGGACGGTTGGAGAGATAGATGTGCAGTACTTCGGTCGACCCCAATCCTTCGACGATCTCGAGCCCGGTCAGCGTCTTCCATCCGTTGAAGACCTCGGCCGACAGCACTTCCGCAGCCGACAGCGCCATGCGCAACGAGGAGAAGTTGGCCGCTGCTGCACCCTCGGCTTTGGTCAGCGAGGTATAGAGCGTCGGCAGGCCGAAGAACACGGTCGGGCGGAAGCGTCCGATCGCCTCGAAAATCGCCGCCGGTTTTGGTTGGCCCGGCAGCAGCAACGTGGCCGCGCCCGCAGAGAAGGGAAAGGTGATGGAGTTGCCGAAGCCGTAGGCGAAGAAGATTTTCGGCACGGAGAAGCAGATGTCGTCCGGCTTGAGCTTCAGCACATTCCGCGCGAACGCCAGGTCGCTATAGGCCATGTCGTGCTGCAGATGGACGATGCCCTTCGGCCGTCCGGTCGAGCCCGACGAATACATCCAGAACGCCATCTCGTTGCGATGCGTGTCGGCTTCAGTGAGTTCGGACGGGAATTTCCGCAGCCACGCTTCCGCAGCGATCGCGCTTGGCGCGGCGTGGCCGCCCGCTTCGCCGTTGACAACGATCAGCGTGCGCAGCGCCGTATCGTTGCAGGCCAGCGCATCGAAGCGCGAGCAGAATTCGGCTTCCGCGACCGCGACCGTCGCGCCGGAATCGGAGAGATAGAATTGCAACAGATCCGGCGGCGTCAACGTGTTGATCAACAGCGGCACGAAGCCGGCGCGCACCGCGCCGAAGAACGCCGCGGGGTAAACCGGCGTGTCGTCGAGGAACATGAGAATGCGATCACCGCGCGTCAGTCCCAACGAAACAAAACCGTTTCCCCAGCGGCAGGCCTCCGCGCAGAGTTGAGCATAGCTGCGCGAGCCGGCCGGGCCGGTCAGCGCCGGCCTGTCGCCGCGGCCTTTGGCCAGATTGTCGAACAGGATGCGGCTCGCGTTATAGCGGTCCGGAACCGCAAAGCCGATCTCGCGCGCGCCGGCGCCATCTACGGGCACGTGATCCCTGACCTCAAGCACCATGGCGTGCTCCCGCCTGCTTCGATGCCTCATAGCGCGCCATGAATTGCGGCGACATCGCGCGCAGCCGCGCATCGTCGATGCGTCCCGAACGGGTGATGTAGCTGTGGGCGAAATCCATCGGATCGAGCTTCATGTGCTCGCCGAAAGTCTCGTACCACGCAGCACTGGTGCGCGCCGCGGTCACGAGCTTTTTCACGATCGGCTTGCGCTCGCGCTCGTAGCGCGCAAGGCCTTTCGGGATGTCCGCTTCCGCCTCCAGCGCCTTGGCGAGCGCGATCGCGTCCTCGATCGCCAGCCGCGTCCCCGAGCCGATCGAGAAATGCGCCGAATGCAGCGCGTCGCCGATCAGCACCATGTTGCGATGCGACCAGTGCTCGTTCCAGACCCACGGGAAATTGCGCCACACCGATTTGTTCGACACCAGTTTGTGGCCGTCCAGCGTTGCCGCGAACACCCGCTCGCAAACCGCTTGCGACTCCTCGACGCTCTTGTCGGCAAAGCCATAGGCCTGCCAGGTTGCGCGGTCGCATTCGACCAGGAAGGTGCTCATGGCAGGCGAATAGCGATAATGATGCGCATTGAAGGTGCCGAGCTCGGTCGCAACGAAGGTCTGCGACAGCGTCGCAAAGGTCTTGCTGGTGCCATACCAGGCAAACTTGTTGGTCGAGTAGGAAACGGAGAAACCGAAATCGCCCTCGAAGCCGCGGCGCACCAGCGAATTAAGCCCGTCGGCGGCGACGATCAGGTCATAGCCGCGCAACTGATCGGGCGATTGCACCGGCGTCTCGTAGCGCGGCACGACGCCGGCGGCGTGCGCGCGCGCCTGCAGGATGGTCAATAGCTCGAGCCGGCCGATCGAGGAGAAGCCGACGCCGTCGATCTCGACGCTTTGGCCGCGCAGATTGAGCGTGATGTTGTTCCAGCGCTCCATCCGCGGCGCGATCGCATCGACGGTATCGGGATCGTCGGCGCGCAGAAACTCCAGCGCCTGGTCGGAGAACACCACGCCGAAGCCGAACGTGGCGCCGGCGGCGTTCTGCTCGAACAGGTCGATCTGCGCCTCCGGGTGGCGCCTTTTCCAGAGATAGGCGAAATAGAGTCCGCCAGGACCTCCGCCGATCACGGCGATGCGCACGATGTTTCCCCCGATTGACAGTATACTGATGATTTAGCAGCCACCCTAGCGCCGGCCGGATTCCGGCGCCAGAGAAAAATTCAGGAACCTAGAGCATGATCCGGAAAAGTGTGTAGCGGCTTTCCGAAAAGATCATGCTCAATCAAGGAGCTAAAGCGCGATGACGATTCAACCTAATCTCATCGCGCTTTAGAACGGCCTCAGTAGCAGCGCCGTACGTAGACACCGTTCACCAGCACCGAGCGGCAGGCCGGAGCGACCACCACCGGGCGGCGCACCGCCACCGCGCCGCGGTAGCCGGCGCAACCGGCGCGATAGACGCCGCGGGCGCAAACCACCGCATTGGCGTCGGTCGAGGTGAAGGCCATCGTCGCACCGAAGGCCAGCAAAGAGGCTGCGACGAGCAAAAATGCACGCATTATTTCCTCCAGATTTTTTTTAATTTCAAACAAGCAATGTGCTGCGGGTTAAATCGGCAACGGAACTCATCGGGCCGCAAATTGGCCCAACACGCCCTGGCAGGCCGACGAAAGCGATGCCGACTGCGATACCAGGCATTCGATGATCCGGCCGCCGCCGGGTTCGACACCCGGACAAAGCGCACGCACGTCGGCGCCGCAGGCCGAGCGCATGACAAAAAGCACCTCGCGCGGCCGCATCGGCCGCAGCACCAGCGCAGGCGCGGCAGGAGCTGCCGCAGTCGCGGGGCTCGCTGTCGCCTCGGTGGCCGGAGCAGCGCCGCCGGCGGGCGCCGCGCCGCCGCTCACGGCAGCGACGGCCTGCTGGCAGCCTGCCGAGACTTTCGACTTGTTCTTCTCCAGACACTGTAATGCCGGGGCGCCGCCGGTCGGCACGCCCGCGCAGACCTTTGGATAATCGGAGCGGCAGGCGCTTCGAATCGCGGCGACCTGCGCGCTGCTCGGCTTCTTGGCGGCCGGGCTTGCCGCCGCCTTCGGCGGCGCAGCCGCGGGCTCGGCGGTTGGCGCAGCCGCCGGAGCGGGCTCTGATTTGGTCTCTTCCTTGGGCGCCTCCTTGACGGTTTCCTTGGCCGTTTCCTTGGGTTCGGCAGCCGGCTCCGCCTTGGTCTCGGCCGGCGCCGCCACCGCGCGAACCGCGGTCTGGCAGCCGGGGGCGAGGCTCGACATGTTCTTCTGCAGACATTGCAGCGATGCCATGCCGCCCGGCGGGACGCTGGAGCAATGGGCGATATAGTCGGACCGGCATTTCGATTTGATGGCGGCGCGTTGTGCGTCGGTCGGAGCTTGCGAAAATGCCGGCGCAGCGATCATGAATGTCGCCACTGCCATCGACGCCCAAATCAGCGCCGCACGTTTCGACGTGTCGTTCATCTGCATAATCCTTTTTGTTGTCGCTGGAAGCCGCCGCTTCAGCCAAAACTAGAATTCGTCAAATGGTCTGATCGTGAAAAAGCTGGCGAGCGGTATCATTTTCGCTTTCCGCCTCACCTGCAAGTCAAAATATGCAACCTTGGGATGACGGCGGCGTGGCGCCTTCGTCACACCTTGATCATCCGCTTGCCGCGGTTCTCGCCCGCCAACAGTCCGATCAGGGCGTTCGGGGTGTTTTCGAGGCCGTCGATGACGTCCTCCTGGACCTTCAACTTGCCGCTCGCGACCCACCCTTGCAGGTCGGTCAACGCCTTGTCCCGCTCCTTCATGAAATCCATCACGATAAAGCCTTGCATGACGAGGCGCTTTACCACGATCAGGCCGGGGACGCCGCGCGGGCCGTGCGCAGCGGGCGCGCCGTCATATTGCGAGATTGCACCGCAGCAGGCGATGCGGCCATAATTGTTCATCTGCGGCAGGCAGGCTTCGAGGATCTCGCCGCCGACATTGTCGAAATAGACGTCGATGCCTTTGGGTGCCACAGCCTTGAGCTGCTTGAACACCGCGCCGTCCTTGTAATCGACCGCGGCATCGAAGCCGAGTTCGGAGGTGAGCCAGTGGCACTTGTCCTTGCCGCCGGCGATGCCGACCACGTGGCAATCCCTGATCTTGGCGATCTGGCCGACGATGGAGCCGACTGAGCCCGCCGCGGCCGACACCACGACGGTCTCGCCGGCTTTCGGCTTGCCGATGTCCAACAGACCGAAATAGGCGGTAAGGCCGGCGATGCCGTAGACGCTGAGCAGGTGCGTCAGCGGTTCGATTCGGGGCATCCTGGTGAGAAGCTTCGCCGATACCGCGGCGTATTCCTGCCAGCCGGTGTCGCCGAACACGATGTCGCCGGGTGCAAGATTTGGCGCCTTCGACGCCATCACTTCGGCAATGCCGCCGCCGGCCATCACGGTGTTGGCCTCGACGGCGGCGCGATAGGTCGCGCCATGCATCCATGCCCGGTTGGCGGCGTCGAGCGAGATATAGCGCACCCGCAGCAATGCCTCGCCGTCCTTCGGCTCCGGAATCGCTGATGCGTTCAGCTTGAAATGCTCCGGCCCGAGTTTCCCGGAGGGCTTCTCGACCAGCAGGATCTGGCGATTGACGGTGTCGGTCATGGCGTTCTCTCCCGTGGAGATTTTTGACGATTATTGATGCATGCGTCGCGCAAGAAACGTGCAGGCGTGTCATTGTGCGTTGCGCTAAGGCTAATCGAGTGCCCGGCACGCCACAACAGGAACATTGTGGCAAAGCCGCCGCGGGCGCCAAGCGTGTTGCACCACTTTTAAAATCTGCCACACTCGCAGTCGCCGGAGCTTACGGGGGTAAGAGAATATGTCGAACAGGTTTACGCAATACATCCTGATCGCGATGGTGCTGGGCATCGTGATGGGCACGCTGATCTTCAATTTCTTGCCCGACACCCGGACTGAACTCGCGTCCGATATCAACCTGATCGCGATGCTGTTCCTGCGCCTGATCAAGATGATCATTGCGCCCCTGGTGTTTGCGACCCTGGTCGGCGGCATCGCCCATATGGGATCCGGCGCCAAGCTCGGGCGGATTTTCGCAAAGACCATGGGCTGGTTCGTCAGCGCCTCCTTCGTCTCGCTGCTGCTTGGCCTGGTGATGGTCAACCTGCTGCAGCCGGGCTCGAACTTCCCGGGCACCCTGCCGGATAAGGCGCAATCGACCGGCCTGCCGGTGTCGGCGTTTTCGATCGAAAAGTTCCTGACCCACCTGATTCCGACATCGATCGCGGATGCGATGGCGCAGAACGAAATCCTGCAGATCGTGGTGTTCGCGGTGTTCTTCTCGGTCGCGCTGGGCGCGATGCCGGAACGCTCCAAGCAGATGCTGTCGCTGATCGATGACCTCGGCCACATCATGCTGAAGGTGACGGGTTATGTGATGCTGTTCGCGCCGGTCGCGGTGTGGGCGGCGATCACGGCGACGGTCGCCAAGAACGGTCTCCTGGTGCTGTGGAAGCTGGTCGTCTTCATGGGCGGCTTCTATCTCTCGCTGCTGCTGCTGTGGGGCATCCTGGTCATCGTCGGCTTCATCGTCATCGGACCAAGATATAGCCATCTGCTGCGGCTGATCCGCGAACCGCTGATGATCGCGTTCTCGACTGCGAGCTCGGAAGCGGCCTATCCGAAGACGCTGGAGGGCCTCAACCGCTTCGGCGCGTCGTCGCGGATCTCGAGCTTCGTGCTGCCGCTCGGCTATTCCTTCAATCTCGACGGCACGATGATGTATTGCACCTTTGCCAGCATCTTCATCGCGCAGACCTATCATATCGAAATGTCGCTCGGCACCCAGTTCGCGATGCTGGCGACGTTGATGATCACCTCGAAGGGCGTCGCGGGCGTGCCGCGCGCGTCGCTGGTGGTGATCGCCTCGACGCTGAGCCAGTTCGGCATTCCCGAGGCGGGCCTGTTGATGATCATGGGCATCGACACCTTCCTCGACATGGGACGCAGCGCCACCAACGTGATCGGCAACTCGCTGGCGACCGCCGTGGTGGCGAAGTGGGAGGGCGAGCTGAAGGCCGAGCACGAGCTTGGACCTGACGATATCGTTCCGTCCGATGTGGTTGCCGGCGAAGCTCTGCCGGCGCATTGACGGGAGCGATCCATGCATCATCCCGTCCTTTCGGCGGGCGTCACGTTGCTGGCAGCGATGCTGCTGGCAACGCCGGCGTCCGCGCAGGCCGGCGACGAGGGGCTTAGCCCCACGCTCGCCGCCATCAAGAAGAGCCACGTCGTGCATCTCGGCTATCGCGAGAGCTCGCCGCCGTTTTCGTTCCTCGATCAGTCCAACCGCCCGATCGGCTACAGCCTCGAACTGTGCGAGGCCGTGGTCGAGGAGATCGGCACCGAGGTCGACGATGCCAATCTGAAGATCGAATACGTCAAGGTCACCTCCGACGACCGCATCCAGGCGGTGTTGCAGAACAAGATCGATCTGGAATGCGGATCGACCACGGCCAATGCCGAGCGCGCCAAACAGGTGGCGTTCTCGCCGCTGATGTTCGTGGCTGGCACCAAATTGATGGTGGCGAAGGCCTCAGGCATCGCGGCGGCG
>Ga0307479_10000525_pt1 | contig 34430 bp, 30 predicted proteins | sample atmos_gasesECM4C_FD_203743 | JGI IMG/M metagenome (GOLD analysis project Ga0307479, IMG submission 203743) | Hardwood forest soil microbial communities from Morgan-Monroe State Forest, Indiana, United States - atmos_gasesECM4C_515 | ecosystem: Environmental > Terrestrial > Soil > Temperate...
TGGAAGCGTTGCAGCACCGCCAGGCCGAGCGAGAGCTTGCGGACGTGCAGCGCAGCATTGAGGCGAGCCCACCCGGGCCGGAAATGCGCGGGCTCCTCGAGAAGAAGCAGGAATTGATGCGCCGGCTGGCGGCGGCAAGGTAAACGTCGACACTTTGCCCGAACTGGATTGGGGCGGATGCCTGGCCCCCCCTCCTCCTGTTTTATGTAAGTGTTGCATCTAAAGGGCTTAGGGTCTATGTAAGTGGTTTAGAATCAACACTTACGGGCATTTCTACAAGTGTTGATTCTAAAGGAGTTGTTCCGAGCGAGAGGGACAACTCGCGGGCCGCGCATTCCGACGGAGTTCAACGGCGCTGGGATCATCCAGTCCTAAAACAAATGAATTGCACAAGGGAATCGCGCAGGTTTACCTAATAACTAGTATACGCTGATTCTAACAGAAGTCAAGGGAAAAGATGGTGGTGGGTCAGTTCCCGGTTAGCCGACCACCCGCCCAGAATCGTCGGCATCCTCTGCAATGGGCTGCGTCGGCTATAATTTGCGCGCGCGCATGGCCCTTGCAGTGCTGGTTGGTCATGCAATCATCAAGCATTTATCAGGAGCAATCATGGGTCAAGATAGTTTTATTCCGGTTGCAACCAATGCCAGGTCGCGAAGCGACCTCGTCGAGCGCGGGTTCAGTCGTCAGCCACTCAGGGTTGATGTAGACATAGCGCGCTCGCTGGAAGCGTTATCCCATGCCGCCTGGTCCGTTCCAAAGGACAAATACTACGATGGGGGCGACAGGTATCGTTCCTTAAATCGTGTCAGGGCCGAGATTGTTGAGGGCGGTGTAAAGGTTTGGTTGAGCGAAGAGAGCACGCCCTATGTGCAGCTGAAAAAATACAACACGACAATCGGCGGCCAGCCGCGAGAGTACGCTCCGCTGCCCCCGGCGATCGCCGGTTCCATAGGCGTTCGCAAGATGATTGCTCACCACCTTTATTACCTACCGCTGTCGACGGTGGGTACGAAGTACTTGGTCAACGTTCATCTAATAAGGTTCGCGGCTGCGCCTGGCCGGCCGTGCGACACGAGTCCACCGGGCTTACATAAAGACGGGGAAAAGTACATCGCCACGCATCTAGTGGGCCGCTGCGGCGCTCAGGGCGGCGAAGTCGTCATAACCGACAATGACAAGCAGGAAATGGATCGCTTCACGATGCGCGAATCGGGTGAGTGTTACGTCTTCGACGATGATCGCATCTGGCATATGTTGACGCCAGTGGCCGTACTGGAAGGCAATCAGTACGCCTACCGTGACACGCTGGCATTCGATATGCTGCCAGAGGGCTGGGAACCCGTGAAGTGATCGGAGACGGAGGGACTCGAACCCCGGCATAGGTGTTAGCCCGTGCAACGGTCTAGCAAATTCAGCTTGTCCTCTGCCGGCGTCAGATCACTTCCGGTTAGCCGACCAACCGTCCAGAATCGATCCCTTGCGGTGAGTAAAAACGCGATCCAGCTGATCAGATGCACGTTTTGTGCGTTGTGCGCTTGGGAATTGGTTTCTCTTTCCAGCCGATGACGCTTAGGTTCATTTGACGCGCCTTTTGAGGTGGCCTAACATGACGGGCCAAGGGTAGCCGCATCGTGTAAGGGTGCGACCCGCCTTGCCGCCTGACGCGCGAGGTGAAGAAAGGAGCGCATCATGCCTATCCCTCTGATTTGGTACATCACTGTTGCCTTCGGTCTTCTCTTCTGGAGCGTTGTTGCCGCGCAGTATATTTGGCCGGCGGTAAGCAAACGCGAGCGCGCGGAAGCGCTCAGGTCCTTTCTTGTGCTGCACGGATTCAGGTACATCGGCATGGTCTTCCTGGTTCCGGGCGTAGTCTCTCCGGAAATAGCCAACACCGTGTTCGCCCGCGGGGTCGCGTATGGCGATCTGCTGACTGCGACGCTGGCGTTCATCGCGCTCGCTGCTCTCAGGTCGCGCTTTGCGGAGCCGCTGGTCTGGCTATTCAACATCGTCGGGACTCTGGACCTCTTGAATGCCTTCTACCAGGGCAACGCCATCTCGCTCGCCAACGCGCCGGGCGTGTTGGGCGCGGCCTATTTCATCCCCATCTTTGGAGTGCCGCTGTTGCTGGTGACGCATGTGCTCGTCTTCCGGCTGCTGATGCGCAAGCAGGCCGCTGCGCCCGCGAGTGTTGTGGCCCGGCTACCTAAGTAGCAGAGCATTCGCTTGGAAGAGGATGGCTGCTGGACCCGCGCTCGGTCCTCGAAGCTTATGTGTCGGCGTGGAACCACCATGACTCTCGGGATGCGCGTTCAGTCGAAAGCGGTTCATTGGGCGAGTAACGGGCTAACCGGAAACTGGACCACTACCGCATACCGTTGGGGGTAACTTCTTCCACAGATTTCCACGAATTAAATCGTTGACGGAATGGGACTTGAGCGTGTAGCGTAATAGGGTTTGGCGAGTAACGGTTCGGCAGCTAAGCGCATCAAAGGTATTGTACTTAGAGGCGAGGACCGGGACCAGCCCAAGGGCGGGATGCGGGCAACGCAGGGCGAGCGGTGCAGCGCAAAGGATTTCACGTAACCAGCGATCTTCCGAGGGAGATTCTCCATCGTTGTTCCGAGTGGCCCCGAGTGTGTCGGCGCCCACTCCGTCGGTGCCCGTCCGCCTGTTTGCCTGCGAGGATGGACGATCGCGCCCGAATGCGCCCGAGCGCTGGACAGTCTGGACAGTATTGAAGTTTGATTACCGGAGGAATTTGTGGCAGCAGTTGGTCTTGAAGAAAAATACGATGCAGTGCGGCAGCTCATTGCCATCGGCAAAGAGCGCGGGTACTTGCTCTACGACGAAGTAAACGATTCGCTGCCGGCCGAAGTGCATTCCTCGGAAGAGATCGACGACCTCCTCACCACATTCGAACGCAACGGCATCGAGATTTACGAAGACGCGGCGTCGGCCAAGGCAGCGCGGGCGGTCGAAGTTTCCGTGGAGCCCGGCGAGCGCGACATCGTAGTGAAGGAAGAAGCGCACGAAGGCGACAGCGATCTCGACCTGACGCCCGGCTCGCTCGAAAAGACCAACGATCCCGTGCGGATGTATTTGCGCGAGATGGGCACGGTGCCGCTGCTGACGCGCGAAGGCGAAGTGGCGATCGCAAAGCGCATCGAGCGCGGGCAATTGGTGGTGATGAAGTCCATCACGAGGTCGCCGATCGTGATCAAGGAGCTGATGGCGGTCGGAGACGACCTGCGCAAGGGCGCGCGGTCGATCAAAGAAATCGTGCAGTTCGACGACGAAGAGCTGACCGAAGAAAAGATTGCGAATAAGACCAAGCAGACGCTCAGGTACATCGACAAGATCGCGAAGCTGTACGAAACCGCGCTGAAGCAGGCGGTAAAGCTCGAAAAGACGCCGAAGTCCAAGAAGAGGCAGTACATCCGCGCGAAATGGGGCGTGGCGCGGACGCGCGTCGAGATTTCCCTGGAAATTCGCGGCATTGACTTCAATCCATTCGAGAAAAAGCGGCTGATCGACAAGATGCGCGGCACGGTCGAGCGGCTGCAGTCGCTGGAGCGGGAAGCGTCGCGGCTGGAGCGACGCGTGGACGCGGCCAAAGGCGAAGTGGCCGCGGAAGCGCGGAAAGAACTGCGCACACGCCGGTCCGAAGTGAAGGATATCGAGGAACAAAGCGAAGTCGGGCTTACCGAGCTGAAGCGCACGCTGACGCTGATTCATCGCGGCGAAGCGGAAGCCGAACAGGCCAAAAAAGAGCTGATCGAGGCGAACCTGCGGCTGGTCGTTTCGATTGCCAAGAAATACACGAACCGCGGATTGCAGTTTCTCGACCTGATTCAAGAAGGTAACATCGGATTGATGAAAGCCGTGGACAAGTTCGAATGGCGGCGCGGATACAAGTTTTCGACTTACGCGACGTGGTGGATCCGCCAGGCCATTACGCGCGCGATCGCGGATCAGGCGCGCACCATCCGCATCCCCGTGCACATGATCGAGACGATCAACAAACTGGTGCGCACCAGCCGGCAACTGGTGCAGGAGCTCGGGCGCGAGCCTACCAGCGAGGAGATCGCCAAGCGCATGGACATTCCGGTGTCCAAGGTGCGCAAGATTTTGAAGATTGCGCAGGAGCCGATTTCGCTGGAAACGCCGATCGGCGAAGAAGAAGACTCGCACCTGGGCGACTTCATCGAAGACAAGGCGGTGGTCTCGCCCTCGGATGCGGTCATCAACCTGAACCTGAAGGAGCAAACCTCCTCGGTGTTGAAGACGCTGACACCGCGCGAAGAGAAGGTCATCAAGATGCGGTTTGGCTTGGACGATGGGAGCGAGCACACGCTCGAGGAAGTCGGCCAGTCGTTTGCGGTGACGCGCGAGCGCATCCGGCAGATTGAAGCGAAGGCGCTGAGGAAGCTGCGGCATCCGTCCCGTTCGCGTAAATTGCGGGCATTCCTCGAAGGGCCGTCGCGGGACTACCTATAGAAGAATCGAAATTCGAAGATCGAAACTCGATAACCGAAAACTCGAAGCGCCTCCGGTCAACGGGGGCGTCCTTATTTTGGGTTGAATACTTTTCCTACGCCTATCGCTCGCAGGTCTTCTTCCGCATAACTAAGTTCGCGAGCATCCAGTGTGCCGGAGCCTCCCCATGCCAGCACTTGCTGCACCTGCGTCTCCCACATCAAGCCGGGAGTTCCACATAAGCGGAATATGTGTGCGGCTCGGGGACCGTCTGTCCCTCCTCGCGCAGGCCATCGAGGTGAAACGCGATCGCCTCCCTCATGTTCTGTTCGACCTCTTCGCGAGTACGGCCGGTCGAAACGCAGCCAGGAAGATCCGGGGAGTAGGCAGAAAAACCAGTCTTTGTGGGCTCGATGACGATTAGATATTTTTTCATGACTTCAGCCCTGCTTGCTTCAAGATGCTATTCATCTTTTGTGGCCTAATTTGTTTCTGAAGGTTTGCCAAACCGCGCAAGCAGGCGCGCCGTCCAAATAATCAGGAAAACACCCATAGCGGCAAGAACATAGGTCAATGAAGCAGTATCAAAGCGCCTGTCAGGCCGAAAGTTGGCGCGGACGGAAAACTCAAACGCGAAGATTTCCACGAGCAGTACGACGCAACCGAGCCAGGCAAGATGAGAGCTCAGGAAAGCAAGCGTCTTCTGACGTCGTTCAGGCGAGAACCAATATTGTTTGTTGGGCAGATTGATGAGCGCGATGGGCATGCTCTCGATGATCCGAGGAACGCCAAAGCCGACGAAGGTGGCAGTGACAATAGCGCCGACGAAGAAAGCAAAGAAAATCGGTTTTGTCTGCCAGCCGTTCGGCCTCCCATGCACATCAAAATGCGACGCCACGACCTCCGGCAATTGAGCGTAAAGATAGAAAAAATGGATCGCAGCGGCCGTGGCCAGCACGACGAAGACAGACTTTGGCAACCGTGATTCCTGCATGGAGCTAATTTGCATCAGACTAGGACATATCTGCCGCGGAGACAACTCATTTCGCCGGCAGCTGCATTCTGAGGTACCGCGCTTTTGGACGCTGTGTGTCCGGAGATCTCTACATCGCGTGGGTGGGAATACGTATTAGAATGACCATGCCCTCCTATCGAAGGGGACCATGAAAACGACGCAAAAACTTGCTGCGATTGCGCTGGCGCTGTTGCTCGGCGGAACAATCTATGGGTTGTTGCGCACGGGGCAGCCAGCGACAACTACGACCACGAGCGGAAAGGGAAACAACGCAACGGTGGGGCAGGCGCCACTGGTGGACCAGACTCCCCTTGAGACAGCGCAACGCTTGGCGAAGATGGCGACCAGTGAGGAGGAACTGCCGTTCGCGAAGGAAGCGCTGCGGCTTGGAGACCAAGAGATGGACCTGGCGTTTGCGGCAGCGGTGCGAGAAGCGACGGAGCATCCGCCGGTATTGAGCGCCGAGGCAAAGGAGATTCAAGCGCGACTGCAGAAGGCTGAGAAGGCTCTGGACGCGGACAAGGTCCAGGTTGAACAGTTGACGAAAGCGGATGAGAAGGCCAGCGGAGCCAAAAAAGACGCGCTGGACGACCAGCTCGATCAGGCGAAGGCGCAGCTCGAGTTGGACCAGGACGAAGTGGATGACGCGAAACAGGATTTGATCCGCGCGGGAGGCGATCCGCAGGGGCGCATTCAGGCAATGGTGGAGGAGCACGAAGCGGCTTCCCACACCGCAGACACCTTGAAGGTAACGGTCAGCACACCAGCCGAAGAGCGCGGGCTGATTCACCGGCTTCAGCAGTGGACAGCCTTGCATGACAAGCAGCTCGAATTGTGGCGTGCGAAGCAGCAAGCGGAGTCGGCAGCGGCGTCGTTTGCGGTGAAGCATAACGCGCTCGCTGCGCAGATCGAAGCAGAGAAAAGAAGATCAACGGAGCCTGGCGCTCCGGCCAGCGCCGGAACCATGCCTTCCAGCCCCGTAAAGCAGGGAAGCTCCAGCCCCCAGGATTCGAGCGCCTTGCTGAAGGCCACGAAGCGCCGCTCCGCAGATCAGAAGAGGCTCGCGAGCTTCGACAAACGGATCGATGACCAGAAACAACTAGCGGACGTGTACGGCAAATGGATCCATGTGATTGCATCCAAGCAGCGTTCCGTCGTGCACGCCGCGCTGACGGGGCTGGCGATTGTTTTTGGGATTTTGCTCGTCGGCGTGTTTTTTGACAACTGGCTCGAGCGATTGCTTGGAAAGACGTCTCTGGATCGCAGGCAAGTCGAAACGTTGCGCACGGTCACGCGCGTGGCGCTGCAAGTCGCGGCGGTTGTATTCATTTTGCTGGTGATCTTTGGACCGCCCGGGCAGCTCGGAACATTTTTGGGGCTCGCGGGCGCCGGCTTAACAGTCGCGCTCAAGGACTTCATCGTCGCCTTCATTGGCTGGCTTGTGCTGATGGGCAAGGACGGAATCCGGCTCGGCGATTGGGTGGAAATCAACGGCGTAACCGGCGAAGTCGTCCAACTGGGGATGTTTCATACGATGCTGCTTGAAACGGGCAATTGGACGGACTCCGGCCATCCGACGGGCCGGCGGGTGACGTTCACAAACAGTTTTGCGATTGAAGGACACTATTTCAATTTTTCGACCTCCGGGCAATGGCTGTGGGATGAATTGCAGATTGTGCTGCCTGCAGGGCGCGATCCCTATCCGATCGTCGATGCCATTCAGAAAAAAGTGGTGGAAGTAACGGCGGAAAGCGCGCGTCAGGCCGAGCAGGAGTGGCAAGGCGCAGCTCGTTCCCGCGACATGAAAGCGCTTTCGGCGGCGCCGGCGATCAATGTGAAACCGATCGTCGGCGGCATAGAAGTTGCGGTTCGCTACATCACTCGCGCGAACGAGCGATATCAACTGCGCGCGAAACTGAATCAGGCTGCTGTGGACTTGCTGGGCGGAAAAGATGCGCCAGTAGTGCAAAGTACCGCTGCCCGGCTCCGTCAGAACTGAAGTAGCTTTTACACTTCGTCATCCGCGCGCCTGCGCGCCCGAACTTCTTCGGAGGCAAGCCGCCGCCCCGGGCTACTCAGGCGATGCTTTCATTCAGTCCGCGGGCGCGCATGGCCGCCACAACCGCGACCGCATAAAGCAAGGCCAGGGTTCCAAACGCCAACGCAATGCTGAGGTGCTGTGAGACCCACCCCAGAGAAAAGCTCATCAGGACTTGCAGCGTCGTGGAAATGAACGAGAACGCGGATTGCGTGCGGCCCATCAAGCGGCGCGGCACCAGGGCCATCACCGAGGACTGCGTCAGGATGCCGCCCAGCGCGCGGCAGCCGCCGAACACGGCCTGCAGGACAACCGCCCAGGGCAACAGCGTGACAAACGGCATGAAGGCATGGCCAACCGAAAGAATCGCCGTTGCGGCGACGAGCACGGACAGAGGACGGCGCCGCGCAAGAATTCCCGCCGCCAGTCCGCCGGTCACCGCGCCAATGGCCCAGCCGGATTCGAGCAGGCCGAAGCCGCGCGGGCCGGAGTGAAGAACGTCTTTCGCCAGCGCCACGACGAGCACGTTGGCGCTGATCACTCCGGCGAGCATGGTAGCGTAAGTGATGCCCAAGGCGAGAACCCGCGGCTGCTCCCGGAGGTAGTGCAAGCCTTCGCGGAGGTCCCGAAGCACACCGGCAGCAAGGTCGGTCTCAATGATGGGAGGAATCGGCGCCGTTTCCAGGACGTCGGGAAGGGCCTCGCCGGCGGCTTCGCTGTGCCGGGGATGGAGATAACCTTTGCGCAGGCGATACAGACAGAACGCCGAGACAAGATACGTCACGCCATCGATCCAGAGAATGCCCGCGAGTCCCCAGCTTTCATAAATGAAGCCGACAAACGCGCCGGCGAACAAGAGTCCGCCCTGGACGGCGATCAGCACGGAGGAGTTTGCACCGACAAACTGGCCGGGGGGAACCAATTCTTGGACCAGGGCGTTGATGGAGGCCCAATAGACGGCCGCTCCCGCGCCGTTCAGCAGGACCATGCCATCGATCTGCCAGATATGCGGGTGGCCAAAACGCACGAGGGCGGCCACGCAAAGAACCAGCGTGCCACGTGAAATGTCGAGAGCCATACCCAGGTAGCGGCGGTCCACTCGGTCGATGAGGACTCCGCCGAGAAAGGGAACGATGAGGCCGGGCAGCGTATACATAATGACGGTAACGCCGACGCTGACCGTCGAGTGGGTAATTCCGAGGATGTGCCAGGTGACCCCGGCGAAGTTCATCCCGGAGCCGAACATGGAAATAAACGTTCCGGCGAAAAAATAGCGGAAGCCGGGCTGAGCGAACAGCAGAGACCAATCGGTACGAGGATGAGCGGCGGCGGCCATCGAATCAAATAGCTTACTATCGTATGCTGCGGGACGAAGGGAACGGCGCTGGAAGGGTTACGCAGCGGCAAATCGAATTTCGAACGCGACTCTTCCGAGAACGGCACGAAGAGGTTTCATGGGAAACGAAGCAAATTGCACGGCGCGGTTTGGCAAGCAACAGTCGGAAGGGAAAGCGTTGCTCGAAACGTCGGAGATTCTTTTTCGTGGCGATTTCCGGCTGAAGATTCCTTTTTCTTCCATCAAGTCCACCAAGGCGGTGGACGGCGAATTACGCTTGCAGACGGCGGAAGGGCTGGCCGTTTTCGAGCTGGGCGCCACCGCCGCAAAATGGTGCGACAAAATCCTGCACCCAAAATCGCGCGTCGAGAAACTGGGAGTCAAGCCTGGCGCGAAAGTCTCTTTGCTGGGTGATTTCGAGGAAGGATTTCTACATGAACTGGGCCAGCAGACCAATGCCGCTACGAAAAACAAACTCGCGGCGGATTCAGAATGGATTTTTCTTGCAGCCGCTTCGCAAAAGGAGCTTGCGCAGGTGTCGAAGCTCGCGAAATCGTTGAAGGGCGCTGCTGCGCTTTGGATTGTTTATCCCAAGGGACGGGAAGACACTACGGAAAACGAAGTGCTCTCCGCGGGGCGCAAAGCAGGATTGAAGGACGTGAAGGTAGTCGGCTTCTCGGCAACGCACACGGCTCTCAAGTTTGTGATCCCCGTCGAACACCGCTAAATTGATTTCCGCTAGTGGCGAAGGCGCCTCCGGGCGTAGCTTTTTCTGGTGCTTTCTTTTTGACCTTCGACTGTCTACCACGCTTGCGGTGTGGGCCGTTTTCGTCGATCCACGTGGGGATGGGCCTTCATCTCCTCCTGATACACTGAGGGGGTGAATTTTTCGTTCGAAGTCGCGAAGGCCGACGCGAGTGGCGCGCGTCGCGGGCGTTTCGCTACGCCGCACGGCACGATCGAAACGCCGGTGTTCATGCCCGTGGGCACCGCCGCCACGGTAAAAGGCCTGACGCAGGAAGCTCTCGAAGAGCTCGGCGCGAGCATCATACTCGCGAACACCTATCACTTGTATTTGCGGCCGGGCCATGAATTGATCCGCCAGCTCGGGGGTCTGCACCAATTCATGTCCTGGCGGCGGCCGATCCTCACCGATTCCGGCGGCTATCAGGTCTTCAGCCTCGCGGAGCTTCGGAAAATTACTGACGAAGGCGTGCGATTCCGTTCGCACTTGGACGGTTCGGAACATCTGCTCTCGCCGGAAAAGGCCGCGGAGATTCAGCTCGCGCTCGGCTCGGACATCGCCATGGTGCTCGATGAATGCATCGAGACTCCGGCGCCGCGCGACAAGGCGGAAGCGGCAGTGCGGCGCACGACCGAGTGGGCGAAGCGCGCGCGAAATTATTTTCGAGAGTACGCGCACCGCAACGGCGAAGTCCGTCAATGGCAGTTCGGCATCGTGCAAGGCGCCACGTTTTCGGATTTGCGCAGGGAGAGCGCGCGGCAGGTCGCAGAGCTCGATTTTCCCGGCTATGCAGTGGGCGGCCTTGCCGTGGGCGAACCGCACGCGATGACCTGCGAGATGACCGGCGAAGTGACTGCGCTGCTGCCTGGCGATCGCCCGCGTTACTTGATGGGCGTGGGCCGTCCGGAACAGTTGGCGGATTACGTCGCACTGGGGATTGACATGATGGACTGCGTGCTCCCGACGCGGGCGGCGCGCCACGCGTGTCTCTATACGAGCGAAGGGCGCGTGCTGATCAAAAACGCGCGCTACGCGCAAGACCCGCGGCCCATCGATCCGGCATGCGCTTGCTCCGTTTGCCACCGCTACACGCGCGCCTACCTTCGGCATCTCTTCGCCGCAGGAGAACTCACCGCGGCGATTCTCGCCACCCACCACAATGTCCACTTTTACCTTGACATCATGCGGCAAATCCGCGAGGCTATCGAGTTTGGGAACCTGGCGAAATTCTCGTCCGAGATGCATGCGCGTTACGTAGCGGGTCCAGTCTGATAACTGAATCCGGCGGGCGCACGAGCCATCCGCGCGGTACGTCATCTGCTTTACAACCGCACCCGAAAGTGCAGGGATTCCGGCGGTCCTCGGGACGTTCGGGGAACGCATTGGGAGCGGGGCAAAGCACCCGCGAAGCGCTGTGAATATCCTTAGAAGCGGCTGCTGTATTCAGCTGGGTTAGCCGTTTATCAAAGGAAAGGATCGGTCCAGGAAATAGATTATGTTGGCGGCGATGTGGTTTCAGGCTTCGGGTCCGGCGGGAATTTTGGGCAGCCCGCTCGTGATGATGGTGATTGTCTTGGGCATCTTTTACGTGATGCTCATCCTTCCGCAGCAGCGTCAGCGCAAGAAGATGCAACAGATGTTGGCCGCCCTGAAAACCGGCGACAAAGTGATCACCAATTCAGGTATCTACGGCACGATCGCCGGCATTGACGGCGACACGGTTATCCTCAAAATCGCGGACCAGGTGAAAATCCGCATGGCGCGTTCGGCCGTTGCCCAAGTGGAGGCATCGGAAGATGCGAAATAACTCCGCCGGCTGCCGGACTTCGCAACAGACCACAAGCGATCGTGGCGCTGTTGGGGTCAATATTCTCTGACCATGAACCCTAATCTGAAATGGAAAGCGCTGTTCATCCTTGCCGTCATCCTGGGTTGTATCATCGGCTTGATTGGCTTCCCCACGTTTCCTCCCACTTCCCGCGCGCAGCTGAAAGACAATTTCGCCCACCAGATCAAGCTGGGTCTTGACCTGCAGGGCGGCACGCACCTGATTCTTCAAGTGCAAGTGCAGGAAGCCGTCGCGCAGGAGACGGACCAAACGGTGGACCGTCTGACCAATCAGCTGCGCACGAAAAACATCCGCTACGATGAGATTCGCCGCGTGGACGATACGCACATTCTCATCCGCAATCTGGATTCCGCGCAGCTCTCCCAATTTCGCGACATCGTAAACGCGCAATACAACAATGTGTGGGACCTGACTCCCACCGCCGGTGAACCCTCCAGCTACACGCTGACGTTGCGCCCCAGCGCCATCGCTGCGATTCAGGAACAGACGATGACGCAGTCGCTCGAAACCATCGAGCGCCGCATCAACGCCCTTGGATTGACGGAGCCGACGATTCAACTGCACGGCCGCAAGGACAACGAAATTCTCGTACAGCTTCCCGGCGAAGGCGATCCATCCCGCGCGAAGGCTGTTATTCAGGCAGGCGGGCAGCTCGAACTCAAACTCGTGGAAGACCCGGTGGTCTATTCTTCCCAGGTCGAAGCACTGACGCGGCATGGCGGGGTCTTACCGCCCGGCACGGAGCTCGTCCCCGGCCGTTCAGAAAACCGCACCCCATCGGGAGCCGCGGACACTGGTGAGAGCTGGTACATCTTGAGCCGCGCTCCGATCGTCACCGGCCGCGATTTGCGGAGTGCAACGGAGAATCGCAACACGAACAATCCTGGCATGTGGCAGGTGAATTTCACTCTTTCGGCGGAGGCAGCCCGCCGCTTCGGGCCTTTCACCGAACAGAACCTCCACCGACAGATGGCCATTGTGCTCGAGCACCGCGTTTACTCGGCCCCGGTGATCAACGGCCGCATCGACGACAGCGGCATGATCGAAGGGAGTTTCAGCCAGGAGACGGCGCACGACCTCGCTTTGGTGTTGCGCGCGGGCGCCTTGCCGGCCTCCATTAAGTATCTGGAAGAACGCACTGTCGGACCGTCGCTGGGCGCTGACTCGATCCGCCATGGCATGCAGGCCTCGATTTTGAGCTTGATCGTCGTCATGCTTTTCATGTTGTTCTATTACCGCCTCTCGGGCGCCAACGCCGTTCTTGCGTTGATCCTTAATCTCATCATTCTCCTCGCCGCGCTGGCGGTTTTCGGTGCCGTTCTGACACTGCCCGGAATTGCCGGCGTCATTCTGACCATCGGCATGGGCGTGGACTCCAACGTTTTGGTCTTCGAGCGCATCCGCGAAGAGCTGCGCAATGGGAAATCGCCGGCTTCGGCGGTGGACGCGGGTTTTGACAAAGCTTTTCTAACCATCATTGACACGCACGTGACCACGGTCGTTTCGGCGTTTTTCCTTTTTCTTTTCGGTACAGGGCCGATCCGAGGATTCGCCATTACTTTGACCATCGGCCTGATCGCCAACGTATTCACAGCGATCTACGTGTCCAAGACAATTTTTCAATATCACCTGACGAAGATGGAGCGTCAGGGCGAGCTGAGCATTTAGGCTGTACTAGAACTATCATGGCCTAAGTTTGTTGGTGCTGAGACGAGTGGGTGATAGGTCATTCGGTTCGGCGGCTCTAGACTTCGAGTGAAAGTGCTGGGAACAAACCCGCACCCCCTGGAGTCTAAAGAAGGGAAACAATAGCGGTATGATCGAGCTTTTCAAACAGCCCAACATCGATTGGATGGGCAAAGCCAAATATTTCTTTGGCTTGAGCGGTATCCTTCTCCTCGCCGGGTGGACCTCGATTTTCCTCCATCACGGCCTCCGTTACGGCATCGACTTCAAGGGCGGAACGAATGTCCGTGTGCGATTTGCCAAGCCTCCCAATGTAGACGAAATCCGAAAGGGTCTTTCGGCGCAGGGACTTGGCACCAGCGAGATCCAACTGATTAGCGACCCGGCCAACCCGAATGCGAATGAAGTCGTCATCGGTTTGGAGCAGAGCGGCGAAGGCGATCAAGCTCTGGACACGGGCAAGACCCAGGTTGTGAACGCCTTGAACGCTACTTTCGGTGTCGCAAGCTCCGGGAAGCCGGACTTCAATGCCGCCACTCCTTCGTCGTTAGCCGCCTTTCTGACCCAGCGCGACCCGCTCGGACTTTCCACGAATGCGGCCGACCGTTACCAACAGCTTGCGGCGAAAATTCTCGCTTATCGTGACAATGAAGCCAATGGGGTAGTGACGAATTTCGATGCGCTGGCGAAGGTCGAAGGGGTCACGCCTGGGGCGCTCGCAGCCATCAAAGATAACTATGCTCTCGGAGCTTTTGCGATACGAAACGTTGAAATTGTCGGCCCCAAGGTCGGCGCTGAGCTGCGCCGCCAGGCAATTCTCGTTACCCTCTATGCGTTGGGGGGCATGCTGGTATATATTGCCTTCCGATTCGAGTGGGTTTATGGTGCCGCTGCCGTCTTGGCGGTATTTCACGACGTCCTGATCACCTTGGGATTTTTTTCACTGTTGCGCTTTGAAATTTCGCTGACGGTTATCGCGGCGCTTTTGACATTGGTCGGTTATTCGATGAACGACACGATCGTGATTTTCGACCGCATCCGCGAAAATAACCGCTTGCTGCGCCGAGAATCGTTCGCGGATGTTGTCAACAAGTCGATCAATCAAACGCTTTCTCGAACGATTTTGACCAGTGGGCTGACCTTTCTCACCGTGCTCGTTTTGTTCCTGATGGGCGGCCAGGTGCTGCGCGCTTTCTCCTTTGCTCTGGTGGTGGGAATTGTGGTAGGAACGTACTCCAGTTTTGGCATTGCCGCACCGCTCGTGGTCGCCTGGAATCGCTGGCGTGGCCAACGTGCGTTTGCGGGGACTGGACCCGCAGCCGGCGACAAAACCCGTGGGAGTGAACGCGTCTCCGGACGTCTCGCGCCTGCGGGGAGGAGGTAGGAATCTATGTTTGAAGAACTGGTAGTTTCGAGTCCGCACTCGAAGAAGACAAATAAGAGATGGACCATGCTGGTGTCGCTGGCGTTTCAGGTGACCTTCCTCGGAATCTTGCTTTTGATTCCTCTGATTTATACGGAGGCGTTGCCAAAGGCCATGCTCGCGACGCTGCTGGTAGCGCCGCCACCCCCTCCCCCGCCGCCGCCTCCCCCGGTTCAAGCGCAGGTTGTTCGCGTGAAACCCCAGGTGCACTTGATGGACGCTGGCAAACTGATAGCTCCTAAGGCGATTCCCAAAGACGTGAAGATTATTAAGGAAGAGGCAGACCCAGACATGGGCGCCGGCATGGGTGGCGTCCCGGGCGGCGTCGTGGGCGGATCGATCGGCGGCGTGATGGGCGCGCTCGGATTGGGGCCTGCACCGCCGAAGCCGGTGCAATCGCGCATCAAGGTCGGCGGAAATGTGACCGCGGCAAAAATTATTAACAGAACAGCTCCGAATTATCCACCGCTTGCGCGGCAAACCCGCATCTCCGGCACGGTCCGCTTGCATGCGATCATCGCGAAAGACGGCACTGTGCAGCAGCTCGAAGTACTCAGCGGGCATCCGCTGCTCGTGCAGGCCGCGCTGGATGCAGTACGCCAGTGGCGTTACCAGCCGACTCTCCTGAACGGTGAGCCGGTCGAGGTGGACACCACCGTCGATGTGATTTTCTCTCTGAACCAGTAGGGCCGTTCCGGGGCGCCAGTCGTGGGATCGGCGCTTCGGTGCGGGTAGCAAGTTGAGTAAAAAATCTCAAGGAGCAAACGAATGGTAGCCACTTTATATGTGTACGCGGCCCTGTTCCTGCAGCAAGCCACCACCTCGTGGGACCTGCGGAGCATGTGGGCATCAATGAGTGTCCTTCCCAAGGTCGTTGTGGGAATCCTCTTTATTCTCTCGATCTATTCCTTCGGTGTAATGATTGACCGCGCATTGATGTACAGCGCGGCGCGCAAGCAGTCTCGCGTATTCGTGCAGCAGGTCGCCGGCGCTCTCAAGGACGGCAAGCTGGACGAAGCCATCGCCATCGCGGAACGCAACAAGAAGAGCCACATCGCCAAAGTCGTGGCCACCGGCCTCTCGGAGTTCCAGTCTGCATCGCAGCAGGTCTCAGAATCCGACGTGGTTGAGGCGGCAAAGCGCGGCTTGGAGCGCTCGGTCGCTATCGTCCACGCCGAGATGAAGCGTGGTCTCTCCGCCCTTGCTACGATCGGTTCGACCGCTCCGTTCGTCGGACTGTTCGGCACGGTGGTCGGCATCTTGAACGCTTTCAAGGGGATTGAAACCAGCAAAGCGACCGGCCTGTCGGCGGTTGCCGGCGGTATCGCAGAAGCGCTGGTGACCACCGCCCTCGGCCTTCTCGTTGCCGTTCCGGCCGTGTGGGCCTACAACTACTTCACCAATAGAGTGGAGGCCTTCGACGTGGAGATGGATAACTCGTCGATGGAACTGATCAACTACTTCATCCTGCGCCGTGGCGCGAAGAAGTAAACCGCCATGGCTTACAAGCCCCAAGTCGGAGCCCAGATGGCGTCGCCGAACGTCATCCCCATGGCCGACATCATGCTCGTCCTGCTGATCATCTTCATGGTGGTCACCCCGATGTTGCAGAAGAACATGCCGGTGGACATGGCCAGGGTGAATAATGCACTGGAGATGCAGGACGCCGATAAGGATGACGCTGTCGTATTTGCCGTCACCCGCGATGGCAGCATCTTCCTGGGCAAGTCCAGGATAAACAAAGACCAGATTACTGCGGAGGTCAAGGACCGCATCTCCACCCGGCTGAACAAGACGGTCTATGTCAAGAGCGACGCTCGGGCGAAGTACGGCGACGTGGTCGCGGTAGTGGATGAAATTCGCTCGGCCGGAGTGGATGCCGTAGGTCTTCTGACCGAGAAAAACGAGAGGACCAGGTCATCGCCACCTCCGCCGCCCTCGGCGGATTGACGTTGTTTCCGCCTTGTTTGGGAGCTTAGTGGCAGTGGCGGTAGCGCCAATTCGTTTGCTGATTCGCATCAGGCCGTGCTGGCTCCCACCCGGCGCGGCTTCATAGCTCGCGTGGATCGCTTCGCGGTCACGCGAAGTAACGATTCGTAGGGCGGGCTAAGAGGAGACTGACAATGGGAATGCAAGTAGGAGAAAGCAAGGGCGGCGCGATCGCGGAAATGAACGTCGTTCCGTTGATCGACATTTTGCTCGTGCTGCTGATCATCTTCATGGTGATTACGCCGCTCACGCCCAAGGGGCTCGACACGCTGGTTCCGCAGCCGAACCCAAACCAGAAGCAGGACGTAGAACTCGAGAACAAGACGGTGGTGGTGCAAGTGTTGATGGAGGGCAGGAGGTGTTGTTTGCTGAAGATCAACCAGGAAGACGCCACCTGGGATGGCCTCGGCAAGCGCCTGGAGGATATTTTCAAGGATCGGGCCGATAAGATCGCCTTCGTAAAGGGCGATAGCGATGTGCTGTTTCAAGAGGTGGCGCGGGCCATCGATATCATGCGCGGTGCCGGGATCGACAAGGTCGGCTTGATCACGGCAAAACTGGAAGCGGGCCAATAGGAAATCTTCGGACCGCGGCAGCTTAATCGGGTACGGATTAGGCTGCCGGCTCTGTGGGCGTAGCGGTTTGGCCGCGCCAGAGCTGGAAAAGGACCCAGGAAACTGGAAGAAATTGCCCCTCGCAGGGCGGATGTGAATCCTAGCAGGGATGGATGCTGAGATGAATGATGCAGCGTTTTCAAGCGTAACCCCGGTCAAGTCGGAGTTAAATCGGGTGGCTCGCCGGGCTCTGGCCTTGGTGACGTTATTGATCCTCGTGGGCGGTGTCTCGGGCTGTAACAAGCTCAAAGCGCGCGATCAGCTGAACAAGGGTGTCGCTGACTTCAAGAATGGACAATACGATTCCGCCATCGAGCATTTCAAGCAGGCCAAGGAAGCGGACCCCACCCTGATGAATGCGCGGCTGTATCTTGCGACAGCTTACGCAAGCCAATACATCCCTGGCGCTCCATCGGCCGAGAATCAGGCGCGCGGGAATCAGGCCGTCGCCGAATTCAAGGAAGTCCTGGACATCGATCCGAACAACCTGAGTGCGATCGACGGCATCGGCTCCATTCTCTTCCAGATGGCGGGCACACCCTTTGATGAGAAGAAGTTTGAGGAGTCGAAGACCTACCACAAGCGCCATATTCAATTGAAGCCCCAGGATCCGGAGCCGTATTATTGGATCTCGGTAATTGACTGGACGCTCTGCTATCGCGTCAACGGCGAATTGCGGCTGGAGTACAACAAGAACAACCTGAAGAAGCAGGTGAAGGACACGGATCCGCTCCCCGCCTCTATGCGCGCGGAATACGTTACCAAATGCGGCGCGCTTGTGGATGAGGGCATTGCCGCCCTGCAGAAGGCTCTCGAGCTCAAGCCGGACTACGACGATGCCATGGGCTACCTCAGCCTCATTTATCGGCGCAAGGCGGACATGGTGGAAACCGCGGACGAGCGAGCAAGCCTGGAGAAGCAAGCCGACGACCTGCTCGACAAGATCAAGGAGATCAAGCAGAAACGCGCCGAGCAGCCGCAATCGTCCACTTAATCGCCCCAAGCTATTCAGCTTCGGCAAGAGAGAGGCGCCCGTCGAGGCGCCCTTTCTTTTCCCGTGGAGTGGGCGAGGCGTGCAGCCCCGCGATGTGTCGCTCGCCGGAAACGTCCCTTCGGGGTAAACTGGTGTATGCCATCTCCCGGGAATGTCCCGCTGAGCTTCAACCGCGATCGGATCGAGCGCCAGCTAGACGCGCGTTTCGAGGAACTCCTCGCCAAGCTCCGTAAGAACCGCCCCTCTGAGGATCCCTGGATTGTCCGCCGTGGGTACGAGATCGCCACGGAACGCCATCGCGACCAGTGGCGCATTTCCGGTGACCCTTATCTCACCCACCTGCTCGAAGTGGCCCACATTCTCGCCGACTTGCGGCTGGACGCCACGACTCTTACGGCCGCTCTGCTCCACGACGTTATCGAGGACACGGAATTCCCTCTCTCGCGCATCGAAGAGCGCTTCGGCGCGGATGTGGCCCACCTGGTCGAAGGGGTGACCAAGATCGGGCGGCTGAACATGATGGCCCCGGAGGTGCGCCAGGCCGAAAATGTCCGCAAGATGCTCCTGGCGATGGTCAACGATGTGCGCGTCGTGCTAGTGAAGCTGGCCGACCGACTCCACAACATGCGCACGCTCGAATATCTCGAACCCCCAAAGCAGGAGCGCATCTCACGCGAAACGCTGGACATTTACGCGCCCATCGCGCATCGCCTAGGAATGAGCATCATCCGCGGCGAGCTTGAGGACCTTTCCTTCCGTTATTTGGAGTCCGAGGCTTTCTTCGCCCTGCAAAAAGAAGTCATCGAGAAGGCTCCGGTCCACGGGAGATTCCTCGAAGAGGTGCAGGCCACCATCCGGTCGAAGCTTGTGGAAAATGGAATTCCAGCGGAGCTGGAAGCGCGCGTGAAGGGCTTGTATTCGCTGCACCGGAAGATCTTGCGCCAGGAGCGAAGTCTCGAGCAGGTTTATGACCTGCTCGCAATTCGCGTCATTACAGATAACGAGCGGAATTGCTACGCGGCGCTCGGTGTGGTGCACCACATCTGGCGGCCGGTGCCCGGCCGCTTCAAGGATTACATCGCCATGGCGCGGCCAAACCTCTACCAGTCGCTGCACACCACGGTGATCCACGGCGGGCAGCCCTTCGAAATACAGATACGCACGCAGGAGATGCACCGCATCGCGGAAGAAGGCGTTGCCGCTCATTGGAAGTACAAGGATGGCAAGCCGTCCTCCGGGGACGATGACCAGCGCATCACCTGGATGCGGCAATTGATCGAGTGGTCGCAAGAGCTGCAGGAGCCCGGAGAATTCCTCTCGACGCTGCGGGTGGACCTGGCGCCAGTCGAGGTTTATGCGTTCACGCCGAAGGGCCGTGTCTTGGAATTGCCGCGCGGCGCGACGCCGGTGGATTTTGCGTACGCCGTGCACACCGAAGTGGGGCACCAGTGCGTGGGCGCGAAGGTGAACGGCCAGATGGTTTCGCTGCGCCACGAAATTGTGAGCGGCGATGTGGTGGAAATCCTCACTCAAAAGGGCCACACGCCGAGCCGCGACTGGCTGAGTTTTACCAAGTCTTCGCACGCGCGCAGCAAGATTCGCCATTCCATCAACGTGCAGGAGCGCGAAGAAGCGAAGGATATGGGCCGGCGGCTGCTGGAGAAAGAGGCGCGGCATTTTGGGCGCAGCCTGAAGAAAATTCCAGAGGCCGATCTGCTGAAGCAGGCTTCGGATTACGGTCTCTCGAAACTCGAGGACCTGTACGCCGCCGTGGGCTTCGGGAAGTATTCCGCGCGTCAAGTGCTGAGCCGCGCGCTTGGTGAAACGGCAAAGCCGGCGCCGGCGGAAACAGAAGATTCCAAGCCAACGCTGGTCAAGACCGTCAAGCGCATGCTCGGTTTCGGCGAGGCGCCGCTTATCGTCAAGGGTCATGACGACTTGCTGGTTTATCGCGCGAAGTGCTGCAACCCTATTCCCGGGGACGACATCACCGGCTACATCACGCGCGGGCGCGGCGTAGCCGTCCACACCCGGACTTGTCCCAACGTGCAGAACTTGTTGTACCAGACCGAGCGTCGAATCGCCGTCGAGTGGGGCAGCCTTGATGCCGCCACCTTCCCGGTGCAACTCCTCATCCGCGCGAAGGACCGCCCGGGCCTCCTCGCGGAGATCACCTCAGTGATTAGCAGCGCCGGCTCCAACATTCGCATCCTGGAAAGCCGGCCCGACCGCTTGAACGCGCGCATCGAAGCGAACCTTGAGATCGCGGACCGCCGCCAGCTCGAGACGATCCTCGCGAATATCCGCAAAATCTCCGGCGTCTATGGCGTTGACCGCGTCTATCAAGCGTAAAACATATCTCCAGCCTCCGCCCGTGGCCTTTCCCGCAATCGCCAACCTGTCCTTTCGCCGGGTATCACCCACAGCACACTTCCCGGTGCACTTTCTTGCACTCGCTACAATGAAATCATGTACAAGTGGCATCAGGTCCTGCTTCTCGGTGCGTGTGTCCTCCTTGCCGGTGGATGTAACCAGCACATTCTGACCGACTACCGGCCGCTGGATCGGGCTGGCATGTGGTCCAGCAACATCGAGCAGCTGAAAGCGATGAACACCTCTGATGCGGAAGTGGCGCAGCTCGTAAAACTCAAGCAGGCGGGCCTAAGCGATGACGCCTGCGTCGCCCTGGTTGCCGCAGCGCGCGCGAGGCAGCATCCCTTTGTCAGCGGGGATTCGACAGGCAATCTCGTTGCGGCCGGCTATTCAGAACCGCAAATTTTGGAAATCGCCAAGGTCGATCAGTTGGATTCGATCAGCGGAGAGCTCGTCGCTCTCCGTTTGATCGGCCTTTCCAATTCGACTTTGGAATTTGTGCTGCATCGCCGCCTCCAAGGGCGTGCGACCCTCAGCAGCTCGGCTATCGCCCATTTGAAAAATACCGGCCTCACGGAAAAACAGATTATCGAGCGCATCAACCAAGGCATGACCGACGCTCAAGCCGAGCATGAGGTTAAGAATCGAGAAGCCGTGCGTAATCATTCGAATACGGGCTTCTCCCGCGTACGCGGCCGCCGGCCTGGCTGATCCGTCCAAATTGCCGCCTTATCCCTCGCCGACTTGCTTTTGCTTCCCCTCCCTTCTCCCGTTACAATCAAAGCGCTTTGCTCTTTCTTATCCAATCGCGTTTTCCCCTTCTTTCGCTTTTTGTCGTCGCGGGGATTGGCGCGGCTGGGTGCACCGCCACATTGGGCCCGGGCTACACCATCGAAAAGCAGGAAGTCCGCGTGCATTTCGTCGCGCAACCTGAGCCGCGGATTTTGCTCGAGGGGGACTACCAGCTTCGAAATTCAGGAAACCGACCGCTCTCTTCGCTGGAGCTTCGTCTACCTGGGCGCCGGCGTTTTCATGTGAGCGCGGCGCATGCCGATTGGGATGGCGCTGCTCTCGCGCTCGAAACCTCGCCCTCGAATGCGCGCGACACGCTGCTGAGATTCCCCGAGCCATGGCCAATCTCGGCTCGCCACACCTTGCATCTCTCCGCCGAGATTCAACAGGCTGCCGCAGCCGAACCCAGCTTGAGCTTCGCCCCCGATGCCTTTTTCTTGCCTGCCGAAGGCTGGAGCCCCGAATTGCTTCCCTCCGAGGGGCTATTTCCCACTGGCGGCGTGCCGCCGCGAAGGTGGGAGCTGGTCGTGCGTGTGCCGGACACCTTCATCGTTCACACCAGCGGCAAAGTCGTCAAGAATTCACACGCTGGCGACGAATCGTTGGTTCGCGCCGTTCAGGAGCCGCGGGATCGCTATCCCTTCGTGATCGCGGGACGCTATACCTCCACCCCGCTCGACACCGCCAATCAGAAGATCTATCTGTGGACGCGCGCGGCACAGGATGCTCGCAGCTTGGCTCCGGCGAGTGATTCGTTGATCCGCGTTATTCATGCCTACGACTCAGCCTTCGGCAGCCCGAGCAAGGATGCACATCCTTTGTGGATCGTGGAATGCCCCGCCGTCGAGGGCTGCTTCTCCCGGCGCGACTCCGCTTATGCCCGGTTGCTCGAGGATGCCGGAGAGCAGGTCACGGGGGAAATGGCCTCGTTCGACACCGTGGTGGCAGACATCAGCGGGAGAACTCCAGGGATAGCAACCGCGGTCGCTCCTTCGTTGGCGGCGACCTGGCTCGGCTATGGCCAGAATCCAGGTTTCTACGAGCAGGGGCCTCCACTATTCGCTTTACCTGCCTTTGCCGCCGCCCTGGGCCGCGAATCCGTCGAAGGGCCGTCCTTTCGTGAAAGAACGATTCGGCGCGCACTCCAGTTCGTTCCATGGAACGCCCCGAAGCAAAAAACGGAGGATGCAACTCTTCTTCGCGCCAAGAGCCTTCTTTTCTTTTACGCGCTACGCGAACGTTATGGCCAGGAAGCCTTTGGCAACGCGCTCCGTCATATGCTCTATGCCCGGCGCGGCCGGGGCTTCAATCTTGACGACCTTATCGCTGCGTTCGAACAGGAAACACACCAGAATGTTGCAGAGTTTGTCCGCTTGTGGATGAAGCATCCCGGCGTGCCCGACGAGTTTCGCGCGCGCCACGAGGACGTCGCGGCTCTGGCCACCCGTTCTTCCAAGGAGGACGTTCCATGAAAGAAATTGTTCATACAGACCGCGGGCCGAAGCCCATCGGGCCTTATTCGCAAGCCGTCAAGGCCAACGGGTTCCTTTACTTGGCCGGACAGGTGGCGCTCGATCCAAAAACCGGCGAGTTGACCGGCAGCGATATTCGCCAGCAAACGGAGCGAACGCTTGAAAACGTGAAGGGCATCCTGGAAGCGGCAGGTTCCAACCTCCATCACGTGGTGAAGACCACCGTCTTCCTTAAGGACTTGAATGATTTTGCGGCCATGAATGAAGTCTACGGCTGTTTTTTTAACGCTGCGCCGCCGGCGCGCTCGACCGTTCAGGCCTCACGGCTGCCGAAAGATGCTTTGCTCGAAATTGAAGTGATAGCAGTGTTATGAGTGCCGCCCAGAATTACGGCTTGTCAGGGCTTTCGAACACCTCATCCACCGCGAAGGATGACGGCACGCTGGTCAAAAGGAAGCGAGTAAGCCAAGAAGTTTGGTCTTCCCGGCCTCGGGATTACTGGTAGCAGCAGCCCGCCGCTGCTACAATGCAGGAACTCGTATGGCTGACTGGAAACAGATCACTGCGCGAATCCGCCGCGCGCGTACTGGCAAGGATCCCGCGGGACAACTTTCCAACCTATTCCAGAAGACCCGGGACGCCATGGTGGCGTTCGAGCTTGCGCGCCACTTTGAAACCGCGGGACTGAATGCCGACGCCGCGAAATGGTATGCCACGGCTGCGGAACGTTTTCGCCGCGCCGATTGGAAAACCAAGGCACAAGAAGCTGCCGTCCGGCTTGGCGGCGGTATCGCCGAGGGCGCCCCGCAGAGCGCTACGCCTGGCTCCACCGATTTTGCGCTGACACCCCCTGCAATCCCGGTGAACCCTCCATCGGAACCTGAATTGCCCTTCGAACACCGCGGGGAGGTTTCCCAATCCGACCGCACGCCCGTGGAAATGTCACCCGCAGGTGTACCTGCAACGCTTGAGGCAAGGAAACGCCGCCGTGGCCGCCGTGGTGGGCGCAATAGGGGAAAAGCAGGCGCTCGGACAGAACCGGCCGCGCCGCCCTCCCAGCGCACTCAGCAAGTTTCTGCGCCGCACGCGGAACTGCCTCCCCCCGTTCTTGACCAAACTGATGAACCGAAGCCCCCGCGCGTCGTGGACAGCCGTGCGATCCCGCGCTTGCCGGTCGAGCCTTCCGCAGAGAGCGGTGGCGTGGGGCTGAAGGGCCGCTATGGCGACCCCGGGCTTTCTTCCAGGATTTCACTTCTTGAAATGCAGTTCCGCCGCCTGCTCACCTGCCCGCCGGCGAGGCTCGACGAAGCGAACCTTGCTCCCGTTGGACCCGGCGTTTTCCTTCTGACAGACTCGGACCTGACCACCTACTACTATGTCGAGCCGTGTCAGACTCTGCGCATCGCCATTGGCAATCTCTTGCGCGGTGGGTCGAGCCGCCGCAATGAGGAATCGATCAAACCGCGGCTGGCTGAGCATTTGGGCATCGCCGAAACGCGCGTAACAAAATATCTTGCCGAACACTGCGTCGTTCGCTGGCTGCAGCTCGATGAAGGAGCATCGCATTTCGCTCATTTTGTCATCGCGGTTTTGCGGCCCACCCTGAACGAGTAAGCGGGCCAGCCCTAAATTGGCCGGAAACTTCGCCCGCCAATGCAAACTTCTGGCCCAAACGCCCTAGGAGTAACCCCTTTCACTGACACCCCCAAACGCCCGTTCAGGTGTCATTTTCGCCGTTCACCCCCCAATTTCGACCGTTCGCTGTAATCCCCTAGCGTCCTCCCCGGTTACCCTTCAAACTGTAGGTGTCCAAAGACTTATTGGACGTACCCGTTGGACGTGGTACGGTTATTACGAGCCCGGGGGGCTGTATTAGGGCTCGCCAATCATCTAAAGCATTAGGCGTAGTTTGGGTCGCAACTTTCGAAAGCGAGGGTGGAGGTTTATGCCGAATCAAGTAGGGGTGCAAATTTTCAGGACAATCGACTGGGCGGTCTGCAAGGCTGCTGGGATCACCTTCGACACCATCCAGTTCTTCAACAAGCGCAATCCTAATCCGTCCTTTACTCCGAAATGGTCTGACAAGCCGCTGCTGAAGTCCTGGGAAAAAACCAAGCCGACGCTCGGCTGGCCGCGGCAGACCGATTCGCTCTGCCCCGATTGTGTGAAGGAAGCCCGCGAAGCCATCATCCACGGCAAAAAAGACTGGCGCGACCTGATGAATGAGAAGGTCGGCGAGATTAAGGCGCAAATCATCGAGCGCGATGGCCAGATCTGGATGGTCAAGGATTGTCCTATCCACGGCCACTATGAAGACATGATGGCCGTTGATTCTAAATTCCTCGATTGGATCGAAAAGCAGTTCCCCGGACGCGACATTCCCGCGCACAACGACGAAGACCTCCACAAACACGGCTCCAGCACCGTGCGCTACGGCCGCGGTTCCGTTCTGACCGTCGACCTGACCAATCGTTGCAACATGATGTGCGATCCCTGCTTCATGGACGCCAATCAAGTCGGCTATGTCCATGAGCTCGGCTGGGATGAGATCAAAGAAATCTTGGACAACGCTTTGAAAATCAAGCCGCGCCGCCAGATGTCCGTGCAGTTCTCGGGCGGCGAGCCTACCATGAGCCCGTACTTTCTTGACGCCGTCGCGTACGCGCGCAAGATTGGCTACAACTCCGTGCAGGCTGCGACCAACGGGATTGAGTTCGCCAAAAGCAAGGAATTCTCAAGGAAGGCTTTCGAAGCCGGCATGCGCTACGCCTACTTGCAGTTTGATGGCATCGGCAACGACGCCAACAGCCACCGCCAGGTCGGCAACCTCTTTGACGTCAAGCTCCGCGCCATCGAAAACATGCACGAAGCCGGCATCGAAATCGTGCTCGTTGTGACCATCGTGAACAACGTCAACAACGATCAGGTCGGCACGATCGTTAAGTTTGCGATGGAGAACCCCAAGAAGATCGCGTTCGTGAGCTTCCAGCCGGTTTCCTTTACCGGCCGCGACGAAGACATTACCCCGGAACGCCGCCTCCGCCAGCGCTACACCCTTTCGCATCTCGCGCAGGACGTCAGCCGCCAGGTGGGCAAAGTGGAGCCGACGCGCGATTGGTTCCCGATTTCGTTTGTCAGCACTTTCGCCGGCTTCTCGGACCTCGTTCATGGGCCCGAATCCCAGTGGGGCGCTCTCTCTTGCGGCTGCCACCCGAACTGCGGCGTGGGCACGGCCATGATGATCAATAAAGAGACCAAGGAATGGGCGCCCGTTCCCCGCTTCCTCGACGCGCCGCAGCTCGTCAAGGACGTTACGGCCATCACCGACGCGGCCCGCGGCAAGGGTTTTTCCAATTTCATGATGGCCCTCGCGCTCCTCAAGAACTATCATCCGTTCCAGGGACCCAAGGGTCTGACCCTCTACGACCTGTTCAGGAAATTCGACAAGACCTGGGCGCTCACGAAGAAAGCCACCACGAAATACGGCCGCACTTCGCCCGACCGCACCTATGAAGACGCCATGAAGCGCCGCCAGACGGATCCGTGGAACTTTCTCTTCATCGCCGGCATGTGGTTTCAGGATCTGTTCAACTATGACTTCCGCCGCACCGAGATGTGCATCATTCCGTACGCCACGCAGCAGGGCGAAATTTCGTTCTGCGCGTACAACACCGGCATCGGCTGGCGCAAGATCATCGAGAACATGCACAAGAATGCGACCGTCGCCGAGTGGTACAAGACCCACGGCAAGCATGAGATCTACGCCAAAGGCAAGAGTGTCAACCTTCAGAGTTACGAGCACTCCCTGAAAATTGACGCCGATGACGCCGCTCGCGTTCGCCATCTCGAGCACGACGTCCCGCTGACCGCCGCGGAAGAGGACCGCATCCGCCGCAAGAAAGCCTTCGAGGAACAGGCCAAGGTCCGCGCCATCTACGAAGAGCTGGTGCTCAAGAAGCCCCAGCAGGCCGTCGTGCAGATTGGCACCGTGCAGGACATCGCCAAGGCCGTCCCGGCCAACTTCGCCAACGCGGGCCTGCCCGCCGGGGCGGGCAAGCCGGTCACCATCGCCCCCGCAAACGGGAACGGCCGCTCCAATGGCAACGGCCATTCCAACGGTAACGGCGACGCCGCCACCAAGACCGAATCCGTCGAGAAGGCCGCCGAAGCCGTCGCCGGCGACTAGGCTCTGTCGTTCAGCCCTGTAGCTCAGGCCTTTAGGCCTGAGGCCCTATCCTGCCACCTCCGCAGTTTCCGACTGGCTCCGGTAAACCGGAGCCAGTTGTATTTTCCGAAGTAATTCATAGCTCGACAGGACTGGTATAATTAAGCGAGAGACGAGACCGAGGAAAACCATGCCGATTTACGAATACATTTGTGACGATTGCCAGGCAGAATTTGAAAAGCTCGTTCTGAATAAACAGCAGGAAATCGCGTGCCCGAAGTGCGCCAGCAAGAAGGCCACGATCCAGCTTTCCGTTTTCGCCACTTCAAATGGCTCCGCCAACGGCTCTTCGGCCAAACCTTCTACCTCCTTCTCCGGCGGTGGCGGAGGCAGTTGCTGCGGCGGCGGCTGCTCCTGCCATTAGGCCCCCTGCTGTAGCGGCCGCCTTCTGAGGCGGGCATCTTTATCTTCTGATCGTGCTTTGCAGTTGCATAGGGAAATGTATGTCCATCACCACCACCGAACAACTCGAAAAACTCCGAGCTTGCGGCATCATCGTCGCAAGAGCTCTTCGCGCTATGTCCAAGGAAGTCCGCCCCGGCGTGACCACCGCCGAGCTCTGCGGGATTGGTTCGCGCGTGCTTGCGGAGCATGGGGCACGGTCTTCGCCGCCGATGATTTACGGTTTTCCGGGCGACGTGTGCATCAGCGTCAACGACGAAGTCGTTCATGGAATTCCGCGCGACCGTGTGATCCAGCCTGGCGATCTCGTCAAGCTCGACCTCACCGCCGAAAAGGATGGCTACCACACGGATTCGGCGGTGAGCATCGAAGCGCCGTTAGCCAAGCCAGACTCGAAAGCGCGCGATCTGGCGCACTGCGCGAAGCGCGCCTTTCGGCAAGCGCTCGTTGCGGCGCGCGTGGGAAACCTCACGAAAGACATCGGCCGGGCCGTTGAGCGCGAAGTGCGCCGGTGCGGTTTTCACGTCGTCAAGGAACTTGGCGGCCACGGCATCGGCCGCACGATTCACGAGCCGCCTTCGGTGCCGAACTACGCCGATTCTTCCGCACAGCACAAACTGACCGAAGGCCTGGTCATCACCATCGAACCAATCATCGCCGCCGGCACGGGGAACGTTTCGCTGGACAAAGACGGCTGGACCTACCGCACAACCGACGGCAGTCTCTCCGCTCATTACGAGCACACCATCGTGATCACGCGCGGCGAGCCCGTTCTGCTTACGGCTGCCTGAAACGCCCGTCTTAACACCTATGGTCCCCAGTCATTCGTCTCTTCTGCTTTTTGTCAGCGCCGCCCTGGTCCTGCTCGCCATTCCCGGCCCCGCCGTTTTCTATGTCACCAGCCGTAGCATCGGCCATGGCCGCAGCGCGGGTTTGGTCTCTGCCCTGGGCATCGGCGTTGGCACGCTCCTTCACGTGGTTGCGGCCACGCTAGGTTTGTCGGCGCTGCTGATGTCTTCGGCAATCGCTTTCAGCGTTGTGAAGTACCTCGGCGCCGCGTACTTGATCTACCTGGGCGTCCAGAAATTATTGCGCGAAGATTCCTTCGCGGCTTCGGGCGAATCCGCTCGAACGAAACTCAGTCACGTTTTCGGTCAGGGCATCATCGTGAATGTGCTCAATCCAAAGACGGCTTTGTTTTTCTTTGCCTTTCTCCCCCAATTCGTCGACGTATCCCGCGGAAAAGTGGCGGCCCAAATTATGTTGCTCGGATTGCTCTTTGCCATCATGGGCGTCTTGAGCGACAGTGTCTGGGCGCTCCTCGCCGGCACCCTTGCGCACGCGCTGAAACGCAAGGCGCGATGGATGCGCACCCAACGCTACGTTTCCGGGGGAATGCTCATCTCCCTCGGCGTCGCCACGGCCTTAGCTGGCTCCACCACCAAGAAGTAGCAGTCCGACAAACGCCTCTTTAACCCCCCTTCAGAATGAGCACTTATGAAAAACCCGGGTGGGAGGGGTCTACGATTGACGCTGCTTGTGAATCGTGTACGCTGAATAGCGCTTGTCCGACACTGAGGTCGTATTATGGCCGCTCTGGCCGCAGAGAAACCCTTCTTCAGCCGCGAAACCTTTCGCTTTTTTCGCGATCTCGCCCGGCACAATGAAAAAGCGTGGATGGATACGAACAGGGAGCGTTACCAGCAATTCGTCGTTCAGCCCTTCCGGCGTTTTTTCGAAGTGATGGCTCCGGCTGTCCTTGATCTTGATCCACGCTTCGATACCCGCGGGCGAACAGGCGCGAACTTTTCCCGGATCAATCGCGACATCCGCTTCGCAAAGGACAAAACGCCCTACCGGCCGCAGATGTATTTGAGATTTACGGCGATGCTCGATGGAGGCCGCGAAAGTGGGCAGCTCTACGCCGGCATTTCCGCCGACACTGCCACCGCAGGCTACGCAATCTACGGAGTACCGAAACGCAAGGAATCCGCACTCGCCCTGATCGCGGAGCCGCGCTTCCATGCGAATCCAAAGTGGCTCGCGCAGCAAAGACGGCGTCTCGGCCGCCACTACGAAAGTTACTGGTACTCGACGGAACAAGGGGAGTGGGTGAAACACGACGGCTGGCCGATGAAACCCGGGGACTGGAAGAAAATCCAGGGCTGGGTCATCCGCCGCAAGTTTGCGCCGGCTGCCGCCACGCGCGCATCTTATTCGCGCGATGTGGCCAAAATATTCCGCGAACTCTTCCCGCTTCTTCGTTTCACATCTCTGCGAGATTGACTTCGCTCGGCGAGTATTACAGCGCCCAGAGGCATACAGCAAGCAATCCCCACGAAGCCATAAATGCGGTTACTGTGCAACAAGCCAGCGAGACGAGCAGCGAGTGAATTCGGACAACGTTATGGATTTCTTCTTTTGGCACCGCCTTTGCAAGCGATAGGCCCAGCAGCGACAAAAGCGGAAACAGCAGCGTTCCCAGAAAGATTCCCACGGTCCACAAATTCACAGTCCCGATTTGCGTGCCAGAAAGCCGTTTGAAACAGTATGGAACGGCCAGCAAAGACAGAGTTGCCAAAGCGGGCACGCCGACCACGGCGAGATGCCACACGCGCTTCATTCCACTGAAAATCTTCCACAGGATCCAAACCGGAGCGAAGAGAAGGGAAGTCGCCATTACCAATGCGCAGAGGCCGAGCAGGGCGAGGCGCGCGTAGGCTAAAGCAAGACTGGACCGCTCTCCGTAGAAGATCTCATCCAGGCCCCCGGCACTGACAGCCATATTCCCCGTTTCGTTAGCGAAAAAGATCGTGCTTCCCTCGGGTTCCTTCTCTTCGCGGAAGAGGTTCTTACCGACGGGGATTAACTGGATTGGCTTATCGAACATACCCGATTGCGTCAGCCGTCCATTGACCACGCGGATGCGGACCCCGCCGGTCAGTTCATCCAGGAAAAAGAACATCTGGCTTCGCGGAGCACGTTGGGCGTAGAAGCCGGAAAATTTCCGCAATTCGCCCACGGTCATACTGATTGCAGGCTGCTGCAGCTTTGGAAAATCCTTCGAAAGAAAATCAACGGCCAGGCGATTCACCTCCCGCAACGCCTTCCCTGAACTGGAGCTGTTCAGCAGCACGACATAGCCCCAGTTTTGCTCCGGCATGTAGCGATACGTGGAGATAAAACCCTCGATGCCGCCGTCATGTCCATGAGTCACAACGCCGCCTGCGGCGTCTGTGTAATTCGCCAACCCATATCCGAGCCGGAGTCCGTGGCGCGCTGCAAAAGTTGTTTCCGGCGCTTCCATGCGTGCAATCGATTCTTGCCTTAGCAACTGTGTGTCTCCGGCTGTGCCCCGACGCAAAAAAAATTGCACCAGCTTTGCCAATTCGCCTGGAGAAGCCTTCAAGTCGCCCGCCGGCCGGAGATATATTTTCTGGTAACCCACCGAGAGCGGCGGATTGCCAGCGTAACCCGTGGCCAGGAGCGCCTTGTTGGCATCGGTGAAGGGGAAGTCCGCGGTCTCCATTCCCATCGGCCGGAGAATTGTGTCGCGAATATATTGATCGTAAGGCCGTCCGGTCAATTTCTCGATCAAGTAGCCCGCCGCTCCGTAGCCCGGATTCGAGTATGCCATGCGCGTTCCTGGCGGCCAGCGCACTTCCAGTGGCTTGTGGAAACGCTTCAAGACATTGAGCAGAGGATAGTCGTAGGGGTTGCGCAGGTTGTAAACTTCGCTGAGCTCCATGTCGTCAAAGCCGGCCGTGTGCTCCAGCAGATTCACGATGCGGACCGGATGCGCCGCCTCCCAGCGATTCTTCACCGGTACTTCCGGCGCTACATCCTGCAATCGCGCTTCGAGATTGATCTTTCCCTCTTCCTGCAGCACCAAAAGCGCCAGGGCGACAAACGTCTTGCTGATGGATCCCACACGGAATTGAGTTTCGCAAGTGACGTCACGGTTCGCGGCAATGTCCGCCTTCCCAAATCCGCCGCACCACAGCACTTGGCCACGCGACACCAGCGCCACCCCTGCGCCCGGCACATGCTCCTTGTCCAGCGTGTCCTTCATCGCTTTTTGAAGCTCTTCGAGCGTTTTCGGATGCGGAAGCTCTTCCTCCTGTTGTGGAGCCTGCTGTGCCAACGCGGGCGCGACACCCAGCGCAAGAGCTGTGGCAAGAGAAAGTGAAATCAGTCGTAGAAAGCGGACTGGGCCCATGCGTCCTTCCATCGGTTGAGGAATCCACTCAGCGGGTTGCATTCTATCCGTGAAGCCACGCGGCACAAAAGGAATCAGCCTCCCTCTGTTCTTCATTCTTCAATACGATTGACGCTACCCACGCACTCGCATACGATGCCCGTGGTATTGCGATTGTCTTGCCGTTATTTCTACAAGGGAGCCCCGCCGACGATGAAGCGTCTTTATTTCTTGCTCAGTTTCACTGCGCTGTTTCTGTTATGCGCGAATGTTGTTTCGGCTCAACAAACCACCCAGAATCCCGCTGAGAAACCTTCCGAAAAGGCGAAAGAGGAAAAGAAGACACCTCCCGCGCCCGAGGAAAAAGTCGTCACCTCGAAACACTCGCTGCGCATCGGCGGCCAGGAAATCAAGTACACCGCCACGGCGGGCACGATCCTGCTGAAGCTTGAAGACGGCACTCCCAAGGCCAGCATTTTCTACGTCGCCTACACGAAGGACGACGTAAGTGACTTTGCGCTGCGCCCCATCACCTTCAGTTTCAACGGCGGCCCGGGTTCATCCTCGGTGTGGCTGCACCTCGGCGCTTTCGGTCCGCGCCGCGTGCAGATGGGCGATGCGGGAGCGCTTCTCCCTCCGCCCTACAAGCTGGTGGACAACGATGCATCGCTTCTCGACGTCACCGACCTGGTCTTTATTGATCCCGTGTCGACAGGCTACAGCCGCGCGGTTCCCGGCGAGCCGCCCAAACAATTCCATGGCATCGAGGAAGATGTGCAATCCGTGGCGGAGTTTATTCGCCTCTACGCTACGCGCAACAAGCGCTGGCCTTCGCCGAAATTTCTTGCCGGCGAAAGTTATGGCACAACGCGCGCCGCGGGCCTTTCCGGTTATCTGCAACAGCACTTCGGCATGTACCTGAACGGCATCGTGCTCGTCTCTTCGATCCTGAATTTCGAGACCGCGGAATTCGATCCCGGCAACGACCTGCCGTACCTGCTCTACCTGCCGAGCTATACCGCCATCGCCTGGTATCACAAAAAACTTGTGCCGGATTTGCAGGGTGATTTGCAAAAAGCAATTGACGAGTCGCGCAAATTTGCCGCCGGCGAGTACGCCGATGCCTTGATGACCGGCGACCATCTCAGCTCCGATCGTCGCAAAGAGACCGCCCAGAAACTCGCGCGGCTGACCGGACTTTCCGCCAATTTTGTGGACGAGTGCAATCTCCGCGTGCGGCTCGGCCGCTTTACCAAGGAGCTCCTGCGCGACCGGCGCCGCACCGTCGGACGCCTCGACGGTCGCTTCCTCGGCATCGACACCGATGCCGCGGGCTCGCGGCCCGACTACGACCCCAGCATGGCGGCGATCATCGGTCCGTACACAGGCGCCCTGCTCGACTACGTCCGCAACGACCTGAAATTTGAAAGCGATCTGCCCTACGAAACCATCACTCCCCGTGTGCAGCCCTGGAACTTCGAACCTTACGAGAACCGCTACGTCAACGTCGCCGAGACTTTGCGCAGCGCCATGACGGAGAATCCCTTCCTGCACGTTTTCGTGGCCAAGGGCTACTACGACCTCGCCACACCGTTTTTCGCCGCGGATTACACCTTCGATCATCTTGGCCTTGACGAATCGTTGCGCGGCCACCTCAGCGGCGCCTACTACGAGGCCGGGCACATGATGTACGTCCACCCGCCCTCGCTCGCCAAGCTCAAGCAGGACATCGCCAAATTCATGAGCGCGGCTACCGCAGCGAATAAAAAATGAAGCGCTTCGTCCGCATCGTCATTTGGCTGGTAGTTGCGGTCGCCGGCGCCGGGGCACTCGGTGCGATCGCGTTGCGCCGCGGCGAACCGCTCAACGCCATATGGTTCGTCGTTGCCGCGGTCTGCAGTTATCTCGTTGCGTATCGGTTTTATTCAGCATTCATCGCCGCTCGCCTTCTCGTGCTCGATGACACGCGCGCCACTCCTTCCGAGCGCAAGGATGATGGCCGCGACTTCGTCCCCACCAACAAATGGGTGCTTTTCGGCCACCATTTCGCGGCCATCGCGGGTCCCGGGCCCCTTGTCGGCCCGACGCTCGCTGCTCAATTTGGGTATCTGCCCGGCACGCTCTGGTTGATTGCCGGGGCAGCTTTCGCCGGCTGCGTGCAGGATTTCATCATTTTGTTCTGTTCGATTCGCCGCGATGGAAAATCGCTCGGCCAGATGGCGCGCGAAGAAATCAGCAGCCGCGGCGGACTCATCGCGCAATTCGCCGTGCTGGCCATTATGATCATTCTTCTCGGGGTGATCGCTCTGGTGATCGTCAACGCGCTGAAGGCTTCGCCCTGGGCGACTTTTACGCTGGCCATGACCATCGTTGTCGCTTTGTTCTTGGGAGTTTACCTGCGTTTTTTCCGGCCCGGCCGCGTTCTCGAAGCCTCCCTAATCGGCTTGTCGCTTGTTTTGTTCGCGGTGGTGGCCGGGCGGTGGGTCAATGAATCGCCGTCGTGGTCGCGCGTCTTCACGCTCAGTGGGGTGGCCCTTGCATTCGCGCTCATCACTTACAGCTACATCGCTTCCGCGCTGCCTGTCTGGCTGCTCCTTGCGCCTCGCGATTATCTGATTGCGTTCATCAAGGCGGGCGCTTTCTTCATCCTGGCCGCAGGCATCCTGATTGTGAGGCCGCAAATCCTGATGCCGCCTCTTACGCGCTTCGTCGACGGCACCGGCCCCATCTTCGCCGGGAAAATTTTCCCGTTCTGCTTTATCACCATCGCCTGCGGCGCGATCAGCGGCTTCCATTCTCT
>Ga0307479_10000526_pt1 | contig 34411 bp, 33 predicted proteins | sample atmos_gasesECM4C_FD_203743 | JGI IMG/M metagenome (GOLD analysis project Ga0307479, IMG submission 203743) | Hardwood forest soil microbial communities from Morgan-Monroe State Forest, Indiana, United States - atmos_gasesECM4C_515 | ecosystem: Environmental > Terrestrial > Soil > Temperate...
CAACCCTCACTGCGCGACGGCCCGCGTTCGTGATAAATCTTCAGGGTATGTAGGCCCATGGAGGCTTTGGCGAATTGTCATTCAAAAGGAAATTGGTTCGTTTGCTGGATCGACCGGGCGGACGGCTCGTTCTGGGAAAGCTCGCCACACGCTTGACACGAGGGGCCATGGGTGAAGACATCGAAATTGCATATGTCGACGGGCATTGGACTTATCGTGTCGGGCCCGATTTCTTTCCGGGCGGCCCGCGGTTCAATTACACTCCCCCCGATTTCGAGAGGTTGAGGCGCCAGATGGAGGTCAATGCGTCCGAGACAAAAGAGCATTGGCTGCAACACTACCGCCCGCAGGAGGGGGATGTCGTCGTCGACGTGGGAGCGGGTCGCGGTGAGGACACGCTGACGTTTTCGCGCGCCGTGGGCGCGACGGGCCGCGTGATCGCCATCGAAGCACATCCGATGTCTTTCGCAATCCTGAGGAAGTTCTGCCAGCTCAACCGGCTTTCGAATGTGACTCCGGTGCAGCTCGCTCTGATGGATAAGCCGGGCACCGTTCGCATAGTCGAGTCCGAATCATCATGGATGGAAAATGCAATCGAGTACGGTCAGGAATCGTCAGGGATCACGGTGCAGGCTGGTACGCTCAACGACGTCTGTCAGCAACAGGGACTCAAGGACATTGCCTTCCTGAAGATGAACATTGAGGGCGCTGAACGCCACGCGCTACTTGGCATGGAGCCGGTAATCCAACACATTCGCCAAATCTGTGTGGCCTGTCACGATTTTCGAGCCAAACTTGGCCATGGCGAGCACTTTCGCACTCGCAGCTTCGTGGAGCAGTTCCTCATCAAGCACGGGTACACGCTGGCGTCGCGCCCGAACGATCCGCGCGATTACGTCCGCGACCACGTCTTCGGGCTGAGGTGAGCGTATTCTTTGTGCGACGCTGAAGGGTTGACCGTAAGTTTTTAAACCGTCATGTTAAAAGGCGTGAGAATCCTGCACATCAGTACGGCGGACAACGGCGGGGGAGCGTCGCGAGCGGCGTACCGGCTGCACGACGGGTTGCGGCGAGCGGGCGAGGATTCGCGGATGTACGTCCTGGACAAATACACCAGCGACGAGCGGGTCAAGCAGTTTCAATCGGCGAGGGGCGGGCTGGCGTGGATGGGGCGAAACGCGCGGCGACTGCGGCTGAACCTGGCGGAGCGGCGTTACGCGAAAACGGCGCCGCCGGAGCGGACCTTTTTCAGCGAGGACCGCACACCATTTTATAAGGATGCTTGCCGGCAAATGCCGGAGGCGGAGCTGGTGAACCTGCACTGGATGGCGGGATTCCTGGACATGGGAGCGTTTTTCGAGTGGCTGCCGGGGGAGATGCCGGTGGTGTGGACGCTGCACGACATGGCGAGCTTCACCGGAGGATGCTGCCACGCGATGGGGTGCGAGCGGTTCACGCAGCAATGCGGAGCGTGCCCGCAACTGGGGTCGAAGAAGGAAAGGGATTTGACGCGGGAGGTGTGGAGGCGGAAGGAAAAGTATTACGGCGGGATGGAGGCGGCGCGATTTCATATTGTGACGCCGAGCCGGTGGCTGGGAGAGGAAGTGAGGCGCAGCCCGCTGCTGGGGCGTTTTGCGCGGTCGGTGATTCCCTACGGGCTGGATACGGAGGTGTTTCAGCCGCGGGACCGGCGATTCAGCCGGGAGGTGTTGGGGATACCGCAGAGCGCGAAGGTGGTCCTGTTTGTTTCGCATGGGCTGGATGTGCACTTGAAGGGATTCAAGCACTTGATCGGCGCGCTGGAAGGGATGGACGCGGGGACGGCGAGCGGGATATTTCTGCTGTGCCTGGGATTTGGGGCGCCGCCGGTGCTGGAACGGTTTCCGCACGCGCACATCGCGTCGATGAACGAGGACCGAGCGCTGTCGATGGTGTATAGCGCGGCGGATGTGTTTGTGCTGCCGTCGCTGGCGGATAATTTGCCGAATACGATGCTGGAGGCGATGGCGTGCGGAACGCCGGTGGCGGCGTTCGCGACGGGAGGGATTCCGGAGGCGGTGCGGCCGGGAGTGACGGGATTGCTGGCGAGGACGGGGGATGCCGCGGAGTTGCGCGGCGCGATGGCGGAATTGCTGGGGAATGAGGCGAAGCGGGCGGAACTGTCCGCGAACTGCCGGCGCGTGGCGAGGGCGGAATACGATTTGAGCGTGCAGACGGGGCGGTACGCGAGGCTCTATAGGGAGATGCTGGGCGCGCTTTGACGGAGAGGCGGGAAGTTGTAAAATAGGCGTTGCCCGCTCAGGAGTTCCCCATGTCCGACCCCACGCCCCAGCAGCAATTTCCGGTTTGCCCGAGTTGCGGTAGCCACAAAGTTCGCCGATCGCGGAGAAGGAGCGCCGAAGATTTGGTGCTTCGGCGTTTGCTATTTCAAGTTCCGTATCGTTGCGGGGAGTGCGATCACCGCTTCTTCAGCTTTCGCGTCAACGAGCCTGCCAAGAAAGAACCGAACCATCCGCCCGCCTGAGCGGACCCACTAATCCGGCGGCTAACTTTGCGGGCGCCTGCCTTGCAGTATTCAATTCCTGTTGCTCTTAAGTATATACGGTGCTATATTCCCACGGCGTTATATAGGATAAGCGGACGTAACGCTTGTGCTAACTATATTCACAACCGCGAAGCCCTTTCGCGGGCACATCGGGATCATTCAGCGGAACGCGCTGCAATCGTGGAAGGCGCTGCATCCGGGGATTGAGATCATTTTGTTTGACGGGAACGAAGGGGCGGCGGAGGCGGCGGAGGAATTCGGGCTGCGGCATGAGGTGCACGTGGAGCGCAATGAGATGGGGACGAAGAGGCTGGATTATTTGTTCGCGCGGGCGCAGGAGATCGCGCGGCACGAGATCCTGTGCTACATCAATTGCGACATTATCTTGATGCAGGATTTCTGGCGGGCCATCGAGCGGGTGAGCGCGATGCACCGGGAATTCCTGATGGTGGGGCGGAGGTGGGACACGGAAATTACCGAGGCGGTGGCGTTTGAACGGGCGGATTGGGCGGCGGAGGTGCGGGAGTTTGCGTTGAGGAGGGGACGGAAGCGCACGGCGGAATGGATCGATTACTTCGCGTTTTCGCGGGGGCTGTATGGGGCGGACATGCCGCCGTTCGTGCTGCGGGTGTTCTGGGATAACTGGCTGGTGTGGAAGGCGCTGGACGCGGGGAAGCCGGTGGTGGACGCTTCGCGGGCGGTGCTGGCGGTGCACCAGAATCATGATTACAGCCACCATCCGCAGGGGAAGCAGGGGGTGTGGAACGGGGAAGAGGCCGGGAGGAACGGGCAGCTTGCAGGAGGTTGGAGGCACCTGCGGACGATCGCGGATGCGACGGAAGTGCTGCCGCCGGAAAAGCTGAAGCGCAACGGGATGCGGCACTGGTCGGCGGTGAAGCGCTACGCGCGGCAGGCGGGGCGGGTGCTGCGGAACGACGTGTGGCATCCCATTTGGTTTGCAATGCTGAATGTGACGAGGCCGCTGCGGCGGTCGCTGAGGCAGTAGGGGCGAGGCGGATATTGATGGGACAAATGAAAAGGAAGCCGGAGCAAGGTGCTCCGGCTTCCGGACCGCTGGATGGCCATTGGGGCTGAGGTCACGTCACGGCCTGGCGGGGGACAGGCGGGCTACCAGCGTAACTTCACCTCGGGTCTCGAGGCGCGCGGACTGGGCGATCTCTTTTTCGGCTTGCGATTTCGGGAGCTGCCTCCCGCGGATGGATCCAGCCTTCCAGACCTGCGAAAGGAAATAGCGGTTGCCATAGCGTTGGAAGACCAGCTTGGATTGGGTCTGAGTGTCCTTTGCCTGGGCGGCCTGCGAAAGCACCATGGCTGACGGGCCCGCGTCCGAGCACCGAATCAAGACCACAGCGGAATTGCGGTCCAACGTCTGAACGCGATACTCGCCGGCGGGCAGGGTTGCGTTGCCAGCCACGAATGCAAATGGAATGTTCACCGCCATGGACTCCTGCGCCTGGGCCACTTGCGCGGCCACAATGAGGGCGAGAACGAATAGACTTGCTGTCACGATAGCTCGGGTTTTCATGGGGACCTCCTCTTTCTTTTTTGTCAGGCGGTGGGAGCCGGCCTGGTTTTTTTTTGCTCCCTGGCGCCCTGAAGCGTCATGAGATGCTGTGCACTCTCACGCATTCCTTTCCGGAGTGCAATGCACTGCGGATGAACTGAAAAGCGACTGTAAATGAACAACGAACACCGCAGAAATACGGGACTTAATCCACACGCGCTGCCCCATCGTGGTTTCGCCGGGGAGTGTTATAGTCAACGGAGGCAGGAGGAAATTCATGTCGTCTCCGGGCCGCACCTCCGGTGTCGTACGGTTTGGCGACTTCGAAGTGGATCTTCGCGCGGGAGAACTTTGCAAAGCAGGGCACAAAATCAAGCTGCAAATCCAGCCGTTTGATGCGCTTGCCTTGTTGTTGGAGCGGCCGGGTGAAGTCGTCACCCGCGAGGAGTTCGAGAAAAGACTTTGGCCTGGCGACACGTTTGTGGATTTCGACCACAGCCTCAACACCGCCATTAAGAAGTTGCGCCAGGCTTTAGGCGACGACAAGAATAAGCCACGATTCGTTGAAACCCTCCCAAAGCGCGGTTACCGGTTCATCGGCAAGCTGGAGTACACCACGCCGCCGTCGCCCGCGAAGACTTTTGCTCCCTCTTCCGGTATCGGCCAGCTCGCAAGGCTCAGCGCAGATGGCAATCTTTCCTTCGTGCTGGTGTCCGCCGATGAAGAAGCCGCCGCGGAGAGAGAGAAACTGGAAGCGGCGAACGACGACGTAGGGCTGTCTCTCTTAATTGCTTCACAAAAGCTGCTGATGGTGCCCAGCGGAACGCAGGTGAGAATCCTGGAGGTTCGACAGGCGGAGTCGTGCTATCAGGTGCGAATCCTGGAAGGCGAACACTACGGGAAGGCGGCTGTGGTGCCGCTCACGCAGCTTACGGAATTGTCCTAAGTCATAGAATTTATGCGCGCAGGACAGCTTGGGGGATTACGGGCAAGTACGGAAATTAAGCGCAAGGGGGAGCTTAAATAAAAGAAAACAAATCGCGCAGCCGGATGGTTTGCTAGGGGTGCAGGGCTTTCTGGATCTTTTCGATCATCTGGCGAACGCCCGGGGCCATGGAGCCGTTCGGATCCAGCCGCAAGTACTCCTGATATTCGTGCAATGCTCCCTGCGCATTGCTTTCCCGCAGCATTACATTACCGAGCAAGGCGTGCGCCGGGGCCAGGTCCGGCATTCCGGCTACCGCTTTGCGCGCGTGGGGCGCCGCATCCTGCCAGCGACCCAATGCCCAATACGTCTTCGCCAGCTCGTAATGGCCGCCAGCGGCCTCCGGCTTGAGTTCGAGGCCCTTCAGCAGCGCGGTTTCTGCCTGGGGATATTCCTTAGTCTGATTGAACACGGCACCCAATTCCATGTATGCGTCAGGGAATTTGGGGTCCAGTTCGTTCGCCTTCCGCAATGCCACTTCCGCGTCTTTCCATTGCTTCTGTCCCAAATACGCGGTACCCAGCAGCGCGTAAGCCTGTGGGAAGGCATCGTAAAGTTTGATCGCCTTGCGCAGGTGTACAATTCCGTCGTCCAGCTTGTTCTCTTTCAATGCGTCCTGCCCCTTCTCAAATTCCTGCCGGGCAGTTTCCGGAATACTCAGGTCGAGAACCGAAACTGGGTCGCCACTTTCCTGCCCCGGATTTTCGCGCCGCACCTCTCCTGGGATTGGTTTCAATTCCAGCGTTGCATAGCCCCTCGACATACCGACCAGCTCCACGCGGACGTTCACGTCCTTGAAGCCTCGCTCGCTCATCCGGACCATATAAACTCCATTGGAAGGCACGTTGAACTGGCACTTGCCACCTTCTACTGTTTGGCAATCCCCTGCTGAGCCGCTTTCAGGGGATTCCAATCGCACATGAATTCCCCTGGGTCCTGGCGCGCCGTTGGCATAGCGCACTTGAACATCGATCACACCACCGACAACGCGTCCGCCCATTCCGCTTCTTTGCGCATAGAGTAAGGAAGGAACTGTAAGAAAGATCAGCAACAGAGGAAGACCAGGCGAGGAGCGTGACATCCGATTACCTCCGCATCGCGCAATTGACCGCTTCGCGGTCATGTCCACTAAGGTCCGCAAGGAACGCAACGGCGTAATGCAATCGAAAACTCTAAAGCACCCAAATCGAATCATGCGCTTAGAGCCGAAAGGCGCCACAAATAGAAAAGGAGGGCGCTTGGCAGCGCCCTCCTCGGTCAAGGGTTTAGGTTAGAACTCCAGCTTGATCGAAGCTCTCGATCTGAACGGAGGGACGAAGCCCTGGTTAACGATGTTTGTGACAGGCTTTTGAAAGTCGCCGTTCGGCAATCCGAAGCCCAGGTCGTAGTCCTGGTTCGCTGTAGTCTGCCGCTTGGCGTTGGCGATGTTGAACACGTCGAATCCAAACTTCAAATGCATTCGTTCTTTGATCTTCCAGGGATATTCGATGTGCGCATCCACCGTGCCAATCACGGGGGTACGGCCCAGGTCGCCACGGCCGAAGAAGGGCACTTCGCCCGGGTTCTGATATGCCTGCTGGGCCACCAGCGTGGTCAAGGGGATACCCGACTGGACGGTTAAGCCCGAACCTAGCACCAAGCCCTTCATTCTTCCGTTCGGCACTACGTAGGTTGAATGCACGTTGAGGACATGCTTGCGATCACCGTTCAGGAACCCGATGCTCTGCTGATTTCGAAGAAGGCCAAGCTTCCCTTCCGTAAAGTCAAACAGCGAGCTGATGCCGGGGTCGGCCTGGCCGTTGTCGTTGCGGAACGCCCCTTCGTAATTCCCGCGTAGTTGCGCTACGCGGTAATTGGCGGAGAGTGCCCACCCGTGGCTGAAGGACTTATTCACTTCGAACTCCACGGCCTCGTATTCGCGTTTCGGATCCTTGTAAGTATCCGGCTTGCCGTCCGGATGGAATTCCCCGCCAAATTCTGCCTTGGGATCGAGTACCGCGATCTGCTTTGGGTTAGTTGGGCTGACAGGCTTGGTCGGATCAAAGTTAGGGTTCGGCACCAAGATCGACCACGTTTTCAGATTCGCTGAATCCACCGCCGGGAAGCAAGCACTTCCGGCAGGAGTAGTGCTGCCATTGGCGGCATCGAAGCCATTGAACTGGTTATAGGCCACGAATGGCGTCGCGAAGCCATTGGAATCAATGCAAGCCGCCGGCAGAGTCGATCCATCCGTCGGCTCGGTCTGGCCCAAACCAAAGACGACTTCGTTCGGATTGACGAAGATATCCTGCTTCGCGTTGGGATTGCCGATGAAGTAGTTCAAACCGCCGCCATTGGCAATGAGCGCATTGAATAGCTCGACCGAGATGCCGCCCTGGTCCTCGATGACGCGCTTCAGCCTGCGATCAATGTAACGCACGCTGGCCACGATGCCGCCGCGGAACTCGTGATCATATCCCACCATGAATTCGTCGGTATACTCCATGCGCGTCCCCGGTGCGAACGGCTCGCCTCCGCTGACCAGGTCACCCCCAGAAATGGGGACTCCACCCGTCGCGTTGTTGAGAAGGTGAGCTGAATCGGGAATGAAGTTGACCGTGCCGCGCGAGTTCAGAACGACATTACCACTGGCATCGGACTGTGGCGCCCAGTATGGATTCTGGATGTCATCCTCATTGCTGAGCGAGCGGAGCGCCGCGTCCAGCGGCAGGATGAAGGCATAGCGGCCGTAGTTGGCGTAGAACTTGGACTTGCGGTCGCCCTTTGGATCCACGGTGAACCCGATGCGCGGTGACCACATGTCATTGAAAACCTTCCCCACCACGTTTCCAGTTATACGCTGCTGTTCCCAGCGCACGCCGAGATTAAGTGTCACGTGTTTGCCCATCTGCCAGGCGTCGTTGACGAACGCGGCGTGATACTTGCCAGTACTCTTCGTGACGCCGCCATCAAACCGCCCGCGCACTTGCTGCAGCACGACTTGTTGCGGTGTGGCAAAGCCCGGGATGGTCGCGAACGGGCAGAGCGTGCAAGCGCCAGATGGCAGACCAGTTACGTTGTTCGCCAGAACGAGAATGAGCTGAGCATCGGTCATTTTCCCAACGACTGTTGGGTTCGTCGCCGTATCCCAGCCCGGGTCTGTCCCAGTGGCATTTAACTGGGGAATTGCGAACTTCCCTCCCGTAAAGGTGGTGCTGTCGTCGTAGTGGGGAAACTGCCAGTTATACCCAGCGCTCAACGAGTGCTGCGAGCCCAGGAAATGGAAAATCTTTGTGACATCCCCTTGCAGGCTCTTGGTGGTGGCGTCGTAAGGTTCGTGGAAGCCAAAGCCCTGAGCATTGTACGCACCGCGCTGGCCCGGCAGAATTTGTGTTTGGTCTATAATCTGGGTGATGTCGAAGAGAGGCTGTTCATGGAAGTGGTTCCAGCTCCAGGTGAACGCGCCGTCCACCAGAAAGCTTGAGCCGAATGTACCATCATATCGGACGGACCAGTTGCGCGTCCCGTAATTCCACGCCGAGTTCGCAGTTTTGTCGTTCCCAGTAAGCGTGGCAAACGCTGTGTTGTTGGTGTGCGACGGGTCTGCTGAAATTGTGGATTCCAGGGTGTGCGAGTTGGTGATCTTGAAGGTCAGCTTGCCCGCATAGTCATAGCGCGTCGTCACACGGTCTACAAGACCATTGTAGATTTTGAATAGTCCGGCATTCACCGCTGGAGCCCAATAGTCGTGGTTCCACGACGGATTGAAAGTCCCGAAGAAGAATAGCCTATTCCTTAGACCGTGCAGAGGAACGTAACCACCCAATTCGAAGTCGCCTTCATAGTTGGCTTCGTTTAAACGACTGCCGTACAGGTTTGTGACGCCAAACTTGGGATCGTCAGCATTTTCGTAATTGGCCTGCATCCCCCTTGCGTTGAGGTACGTTCCAATCGTGCCATGGAATTCCGTCGAGCCAGATTTCGTCACCAACTGAATGATACCGCCGCTCACGTGTCCGTATTGGGGCTCAAATCCTCCCGTCTTGATCTGGACTTCTTTGACGAATGAGAGGTTGATGCCCGTTCCCAATGGTCCGTAGGACCGCGACCAAACGCCGATGCCACCAAAGGCCGGGTCATTGATCGAGACGCCGTCCGCTACATACAGATTCTCCAGGCCCGTGGAGCCGGAAATCGATGGATTTTCTACGCCAGTGCCTCCACCCGAAACCACGCCTGGTGCCAGGTAAAACAGGCTGCTCACGCCGCGGCCAAGTGGAATTTTTGAATAGAAATCGTCAGAAAAATCCGAATTGACCGACGAAGCGGAGGTGTCCACCGTCGTGGCTGCGGCGCTGACTTCCACTATCTCGGAGACTTGGCCCGTTTCCAAGATCACTTCAACGCTGGTGGTCTTGTTGATGAGAACCTCAGCGCCTTTGATGCTGGCGACTCTGAAACCGGTCTTCTGTACTTTAACGGCATAGTTGCCGGGGACCAAGGTCGAGAAGAGGAACGAGCCATCCTCGGTGGTGGTTTGCGTCTGGCTGCCAATCGGCCCGGTGATCGTTACCTGGGCCCCCGGGACCAATGCCTTTGTTGAGTCATAGACCAAACCACCCAGATTGCCACGCGCCGAACCCTGGTCCTGGGCCATGGCGGAGAACGAACAGACGCCGCAGAACACCAAGAGCAGGCTCGTTACGAGCCATTTACTTTTCATATAGATCGAGCTCCTTTCCCCACTTCTCAATTTCCAAGAATTCATTTTGGCTTGCAGATGGAAGGGAAATACCTAGAGGGAGTCCACCCCACTCCCCCAAACCCCGGACATGCTCTCATAAACCATGCATAAAAACTGCCAAAATCACAAGAAATTTATTCAATGCCAAGGTTTCTAAAATCAATGACTTATAGACATGGCAGGTGAAAGTCAGGAGATTTAGTTCTAATTCTTGGATAAGTATGCAGAAATATGGAGAAATCAAAATAGAGAGCACAAGTAAAAATAGGTGGGGGGGTACCCGTGCCGCTTATGGCTTGGCTGGAGGTTCGGCCAGAAGAGACTTGCCCTTCTGAGTCAACTCCGCCGCCTTTCGAGTATTCCCCATCTCACTATAGTATTGCGCCAAGGCCAGATAAAGGGGACCATCCTCGGTGCGGGATTGGAGGGCTTTTTCGATGAGCGAAATGGCCTGTGGGGTGCTGCCCCTTTTTTCCAAGCTAGAGGCAATGCGGAGAAGAGTCTCTGAGTCGGTCTTTTCGGTAACGCCAGCGTCAGAGAAGAGGCTGACAACAGCGGCGTAATCCTTTTTTGAAAAGTAGGCGTCGACAAGCCGGGCGCGGGCGACGTCATTCGAATGGTCCAGTTGCAAGGCGCGTCGAAACCAGACGCGCGCCTCGTCAAACTGGCCGAGAGCCCAATAGCAAAGGCCCCGTTGCTGGTCGAGGATACCCTTTTCGGCGTCCTCGGCAATTCCAGGCTCGAGCACGTCCCAAGGCTCGGGCCCGGAAGGAGCATCCAGAACTTTGAAATTCATGGTTCCGAAGCCGTTGTGCTTGGTCTCGGGGTTATTCACGGTGACGTTCAAAATATAGCTGCCGCTGGATTGCTGCTCGAGCGAAAGCTTCTTTCCGGTCACCAGGGAACCGCCAGCGTCGAATTGTTCTCTGCTGATTTCGTCCTTGACTTTGGTGGCGCTGCCGGGAGCAGAGGGCCGACCGAAAGCGTATTCCACGTCCAGTTTTTTTCCGAGGTTTTCGCGCGGATCCGAGGCCGGAGTCCAAATCTGATAGACGAGTTGGAGGTTGGCGCCGGTGGCGAGAGTCGGCGTGCTGCCGGGCATGGGAGTAAATTGCACGCCGCCGACTGTGAAGGGCATCAGATCGGCGAGGCTGGGATCAGCAGGTTCCGCCGACAGAAATGGCAGCACACTGGGCACAACCAGAAAGTCTTTTGCGGGCGCGGGGATTGAGATTTCCCGAACCGTGTGGAAGGCCGCTTTCTTGGACCAGTCCGTGAACTGAAACTCGAGGCGGTACTTGCCGGGCGGGAGAGGGAGCGTCCCCTCGTACCCGAACACCTTGTCTTTGACGGTGTCGAGGCGTTTCTTGGTCATGGAATCAGCGAGGGATTTTTGTTGGGTGAAGACGAGCTTGTTCTCGGCGCTGAAAACGCGGACCCGAACCTCCACCGAGTAGGAATAGCGTCCGTCTTTCTCCTCGGCCATGCTGAAGTCGCTGGGACTATGCAAACGGAGGGCATAGTCGAGGCGCGTCAGTCCGCGGGAATCGCGAGCGGGGAAGGTAACAATGTCGAGATTGCGGCCTTCGAGGACCAGCCGTGACGTAACGGCTTCGCGGTTGGTTCTTCGCCGGAGGATATCGTCGCGATTCGCAGGCAGATTGGCAAGATTCTTGATGCTATCCAGCAGGATGTCGGATTGCAAACTCACGATTCCCGTGGTCTCGTCGACCGGTTCGTCGGGCAAGAGGGACAGCGAAATTCGCGCCACTTCCGGCCCGACGGAATTGCGAATCAGGCGCAGCGCCGTCAAGCGCGAATTGATGGCTTCCACGCCGGTGACCAACTTGTCGGGGCCGTCGGCGTACGGGCTATAGAAGCGGTAATCGCCGCCTTCGCGCTGATAAAACATGACGTAGAAAAACGGTGGCAGAGCCGGAGTGGCTCCGCCGTAAAACCAGATCTCGATGGGAAAGAGATTGGCGGAGTTACGTAAAACCTGTTTTTGTTGCGGAGGGCCGAGAGTGATGTAGGTGCGGCCGCGATCAGTGCGCCAACCTTCGACCCCGGAACCGATCCCGAAGCGTGCATCGGCAAAAGCGATGCGCTGGTAAATCTCATCTTTATAGGTGTTGGTGGGCGAGCCGGGAGAGGGATCGCGGATTTCCCAGAAGGTCTCAATGAACTTTTCGCGAGCGTCGTCGGTGGTCAGCTTCAGAAAGGCATCGCGTTCGTCTTTGGTGATAATGTAAACGACGTCCCGCTCCAGCCAGTCGCGATAATTCTTCTCCAGTTTTTGTTTTTTCTGGGCAAAACCGATGCCGCCGCATGCGAAGAGGATAGCCGCAAGAAGCACGATTGCTTTGCATGAAAAAACTCTGAGGCGGCTCGGGCCGTTCATCCCAGCTGCCTTGCGGCGAAATACGTTCCAATATGAGCGATTCATCGCAAAATTCCTTAATCCATCCTCTATGCCGTACCGTCCGCGCCGACAAAAAATAGAATCGAATCGTCTTCCTAACCCTGGTGGCGGATGCGTTCGGCGAGGGAGCGGGCGCGCTGGCGGGCGATATCGACGAACCGGGAATCGCCTGCGATCTGGTCGAGCATGGGCAGGACGCGCTGGGGTTCCGGCAGAAGGCTGCGGTTGAGATCGGATTCGAACTGCAGCAAGGCGTCGTTGACGCCCAGGCGATCGTATTTCATACGCCGCGCAATCAAGTCCACATGTTCCTGCTGGCGCGCGAGCCCCTCAAAAATCTGCAAAAGCTGTGAGGCCGCCGAATTCAAAGTGTAGTTGAATTTTGCCTCGTGGACTTCGGCGCCGGATTCCCAGCGAAAGGTCTTCTCGCCGAGATTGGCGATCTTGCGGTGCACATCCAAATCTTGTCCCTGGAAGTGTTTGAGTTGCGCCGCCAGGTCGAACATCTTCGTGCGCCACGTTGTGCTCACCTGGAAGGGCAACGAGCCAGGATCCTCGTCCAATTGACGGATTTCGTACGCCGCGGCATCGGAATCTTCCCGCACGCTAATCTCGATGAATTCGGGCGAGCTTCCTTTGAAGACGCGCCGAAAGGTCAGCTTGCCGCCGGACGGAGCCGGGATGGAAAGCGCGGCGCCGGCCGCTAGGGAGGCCGCGGCAATCAACAGAAAGAAGCGCAGGAGGGAAGTCTTCATGGTCCTTTGTGACCGCAGAGCGGTCAACGCGTCAATACGATGCGTGGCAGCCGGCCACGCGTTGTGCCACCGCCGCCCGGCCGAATTTCATTTGGCGAGCCGGTGGATCCTACTGCGGCGCGCAGTGCGCGTGGCCCCGCCGGGGCAACTCGTTCCGGCAGCCCAAACCGCCGCCGCGTCTGTTCCGCCTGCAAATGGCAAAGTGCCACGGCCAGGGCATCCGCGGCATCCGACGGCTCCGGTGTTTCGTCCATGGAAAGCAGAGCACGCACCATCAACTGCATCTGCCGCTTGTCGGCGTGGCCGTGCCCGGCGACGGAAGCCTTCACTTCGCGAGGCGCGTAGCTATAAACCACCACACCATGCTGCGCCGCAGCAAGCAAAATCACGCCGCGCATTTCCGCGAGCCGCAGCGCCGTGCGCATATTCAAGGCGGTGAACACGCTTTCCACAGCCATGGCATCGGGGGAAAACTCCTCAATCAGCCCGCACACTCGCGCATGCACATCCTGAAGCGCCGCGCCCGCGCATTCCTTCTGGCGTTTTGCCGCCACTTTCAGAGCGCCATAATAAAGCATGCGGCAGCGGCGCCCGTCGCTTTCGACGATCCCATAGCCGGTCGGCCCCGTCGCTGCGGGGTCAACTCCCAGAACGCGCAGGCAGCCGTTCTTTTCGTTCTGCCCACGCGATGAAATCGTCCCAATCATCGCCCCAAGTCTACGGCCTTCCGCGCGTCCCTGCCAGCGCTTTGTAAGAGGAGTGTCAGGCAGAATGCCATCGGTCAAACAAAAACGGCCAATCCGGGCCGCGGACTGGCCGTAAGACAAAATAACGAGGGAATTAGTTCGCGCCAACGGCGGCCTGAATTTCGGATTCGTCGATGTCGAAGTTCGCGTAGACGTGCTGCACGTCGTCGTGCTCTTCGAGTGCTTCCACCAAGCGAACCATTTGCGTGGCTTGCGGGCCCGTCAGCTTGATGTAGTTCTGCGGGACCATGCCGATTTCCGCGGACGCCGGCGTGATTCCGGCCTTCGTCAGCGCTTCTTTCACTTTTTCCAGAGCGTCCGGCGGCGTCACGATGTACCATGCGGAGCCATCGTCCTTCAGATCCTCGGCGCCCGCCTCCAACACGAGGTCCAGCAGCTTGTCTTCGCTCGCCGCTTCCTTGGGCACGGAAATCTCGCCCTTGCGGTGGAACATCCACCCGACGGCGCCGGCTTCGGCCATGTTGCCGCCGTTCTTGCTCATGAGGTGGCGAAACTCGCCGACCACGCGGTTGCGGTTAGTGGTGACGACCTGGATCAGCATGCCCACTCCGCCCGGGCCGTATCCTTCAAACGTGGCTTCTTCATATTGCTCGCCTTCGAGCTGGCCGGTGCCGCGCAGAATCGCGCGCTCCACGTTTTCACCTGGCATGTTCGCGCCCTTAGCCGCCAGAATCGCGGTTCGCAGGCGCGGATTCGAATTGGGATCGCCTCCGCCGATGCGCGCGGCAATGCTGATTTCGCGGATGATTCGCGTGAATACGCGGCCGCGCTTCGCGTCGGTAGCCCCCTTCTTGTGTTTAATCGTGGCCCATTTTGAATGCCCGGACATGACACATCCTCGTATGTTTCACGTGACCGCGGCCTGGCCGGGGTCAACGATGGAAGAATTTTTGCGCCGCAGAGCGGTTTCGGAGCACGCCGGCCGGTTTACAGCCGCACTTTAGTGTGGCCGTGCCGCTGCCCAACTCCACGCGAACCGAGGTACGGTCGCCAAGAAAAACAACACCTGTGCGGTGACTTACGGTGAACCGCAAACCCCTGCGGAACCACGGTAGTTTAGCACAGCCGCCCATATCGGGAAACGGGTTATACTTCACTGCGGGGCATCTCGTTGAATCCGACAGACTTCCGCGTGGCCGCCGCGCGTCGCGCCAAAAACCCAGAGGCTTGCCATGCCTGACCGCCGCTACCGCGTCCTCGCCGTCGCCACCCATCCCGTTCAATACATGACGCCGATTTTCCGCCGCATGGCCAAGCACCCTTCGCTGGATTTTCAGGTGGCCTACTGCACGCTTCGCGGCGCGGAAGCTGGCCACGACCCGGAATTTGGCGCCAACATTCAATGGGACGTGCCCGTTCTCGACGGGCACTCCTGGACGCACGTCCCCAATCGCGGCTCGGGAGCGGAATCGTTCTTCGGTCTCTGGAATCCGAAACTATGGAAGCTAATCCGCAGCGGAAACTACGACGCGGTTCTCTGCTTCATCGGTTACGTTCGCGCCACTTTTTGGATTGCTTGTCTGGCCTCGAAATTCTCGAAGGCGGCGTTCATTTTTGGCGCCGACGCGACTTCGCTCACCCCGCGCGACGGACGCAACTGGAAAATCCCCATCAAGAAATTCTTCTGGCCACGCTTGTTTCGCTTGGCCGATCAAGTGATCGTCCCCTCTTCCGATGGGCGCGATTTCATGTGTTCCCTGGGGATCCCGCGGGACCGCGTTTCGTTGACGGGAGACTGCGTCGACAACGACTGGTGGATGGCGCAATCGAAGCAGGTCGATCGCGCCGCCGTGCGTGCCTCGTGGGGCGTCTCCCCGAACGACGCCGTAATTGTTTTCTCGGCCAAACTCCAGCAGTGGAAGCGCCCGCTCGACCTTCTTCGGGCTTTTGCGAAGGCCAATCTTCCCAACGGGTTCCTGCTTTTCGCCGGCACGGGCCCGCTTCTACCGCAATTGGAGTCCGAAGCCGCCAGCCTCGGCGTGGCTTCGCGCGTCCGTTTCCTCGGCTTTGTCAACCAATCGCGACTCCCCGCCGTCTATACCGCCGCCGACTTGTTGATTCTGCCCTCGGAGTTTGAGCCCTTCGGCCTGGTCGTCAATGAAGCCATGTGTTGTGGCTGCGCCGCCGCGGCAAGCGAACGCTGCGGAGCCGCGCGCGACCTTGTCGCCCCTGTTTCTCCAGAGTTGGTTTTCCGCTGCGGCGACATTGACGCCCTTGCCGATTTGATAAAGCAAAAAACCACCGACCCCGCACGCCTCACAAATCTAGGCCGCGCCGCCCTCGCGTATGTACAGACCTGGTCGCCAGAGCGGAACATCGCAGCAATGTTTGAAGCCATTCAAATGGCTACATCGCGCCTCAACCGAAGCTCCATCGAATCACTTTCCGAATCCGCTGTTCCAAACTCTAGCGCCCCCGCATCACAGAAACATCAGGAATGAAGCTGCTCATTTATTCTCACTTCTTCGCGCCGAGTGTCGGCGGCGTCGAGACCTTTGCAATGAACCTGGCCCACGGTCTTGCAAAGACAGGTTCAACACAGGACACAAGTAATTTCACAGTGACTATCGTCACGCAAACTCGCGGAACACAGGAGGACGTATCCGAGGTCCCCCCATTTCGAATCGTCCGCAGGCCCGGCCCACTTGAATTGTGGCGCTTGGTCGGCGATGCCGACAGAATCCTTCTCGCAGGCCCCGCGATCTTGCCGCTCGTGTTTGCTTTGATGAGGCGCAGAGTTCTAATCGTCAGCCACCACGGATATCAGTCCATTTGCCCAAACGGCATGCTTTTTCAGTTCCCAACGCAGAGTTGCTGCCCGGGGCACTTCGCAGCTGGCCGATATGGGGAATGCGTGAAATGCAACGCGCCACAAGAAAAGCTCGCCGGTAGCATAAGAATTCTCCTGCTGACATTTATGCGCCGGGCGCTGTCTCGGCTAGCTTTCTCGAACGTAGCGGTGTCCGAACATGTGGCAATGCGAATTGCTCTGCCACGTCTCCGGGTGATTCGCAATGGTGTCCCGGACATGCCGTCCTCCCGGCAGTTTTTTGCCGCGGGTAACCCGGGGAAGGCGCCGATGGTTTTTGCTTACGTCGGACGTCTAGTGACGGAAAAAGGCGTTTCCGTTCTGGTGCAGGCTGCGCGCGTCCTAAAAGGCTGGGGCTGCCGCTTCCAAGTATTGGTCATCGGTGACGGCCCGGAACGAGGCGCGTTGCAGGCGCTCGCATCGTCGCTGAATCTCGACCATGAGGTTTGCTTCCTCGGATTTCAAGGCGGGCCCAAATTGCAAGAATCGATGGACAAGGTCTCCGCTCTGGTGATGCCTTCGATATGCGAAGACGTCGCGCCGTTCTCCGTGCTGGAACAGATGATGCGGGAGAGGCTAATCATCGGTTCCAAGATCGGTGGTCTAGCCGAGGAAATCGGCGATGCGGGACTCACGTTTGAGCCAGGCAATGCCACCGCGCTTGCTGAACTGATGAGACAGGTAATCGAGCAGCCGCATTTGACAGCAACCCTGGGGAAGAGGGCACGGGAAAGAGCGCTGGCATGGTACACCTTGCAGCATCAGCTTTTCGAGTATCGAGAACTCTTGCGCGCCCGGTAATTCGCACCGCGCCGTCGGAAGCGGGGGAAACCGTTCGATGATCTGCCCGTTTCTTCCTTCGTTGGAGTGGAGTGTTGTGCCCCAGTTCCTCATCCGTTCTCTTCCCGCGGTATGATAGGCGCTGAGGCAAATGTCTGCCAAGACCAGAGGGCCGCGGTGGAAAAATGACGCTGTATGCGAACACAGTCAGTGGCTCTGAGGATTTCGCCGGCGAACGTTTGCTTGCACGCCATGGCTTTCGGTTCCGCGAACATCTCGTCCACTCCTCCAAGCCGATCGTGGGGACCACGCGATTTACCGCGCTCGTTTTTTCCGGTGAGGCGCTTCTGGGTGACGCTGGCATTTTTGCCCTTGAGGCAGCGTCATGAGAGTCCCCGCGCTAACCGGTTTCGAGAATATGCGCCGCAGCCCGCTCGTCGTCCTGGGGTTTCTCATCATCTTTGTCGTCGCCGCGTACAAGACTGCGAATTACGTGATTGCCGGCGATATGACTGGTCTTGCCTTTGTTGCTTTAGCGTTTGTCGGTTGTGCTTTCATCGTTGTCATGCTCAACAACTGGCGTAATGGCTTGTATTTCTTTCTGACCTGGCTCTTGTTCGAGGATTTCGCGAGAAAATACCTCGGCAACAACATGGCGATTTATTTCGCCAAGGACGTTTTGGCCGCCGTCCTCTATCTCTCCTTTTTCCTAGCCTACCGGCGAAAAGAAGTCACCTCCTTCCGGCCTCCTTTCCTTGTTCCGGTTCTTATTTTTGTCTGGTTTGGAGTGATGCAGGTCTTCAATCCTGCGTCTACACACTTGATGTATGGCGTTCTGGGCGTGAAGCTTTTTTTCTACTATGTTCCCTTGCTCTTTGTGGGATATGCCCTGCTCAATTCCGAAACCGAATTGCGCCACTTCTTCTTTGTCAACATGATTCTCGCGCTGATCATCGTATCCCTGGGGATAGCGCAGGCCATCCTGGGCCATACGTTCTTGAATCCTGCAATCCTTGCCGATGATATTCGCGGCTTGAGCACTCTCTACAGGGTCTCGCCCATCTCCGGGCTGACCATGTACCGTCCCACTTCGGTGTTCGTGAGCACCGGCCGGTTCGGCAATTTCCTCCTGGTGTCTTGGTTGCTCGTTTTTGGTTTCAGTGGTTACTTGCTTCTCCGCCACAAACGCGGCAGGGCTCTGGCTTTTATTGCTCTCGCCGTGACCGTCGCAGGGCTGGCGCTCTGCTCTTCACGAGGGGTCGTTCTTTTTAGCGCCGGCAGCGCCGCCGTCGGAGTATTCGCATTTGTCTGGGGCGCTCCCTGGCGGCAGCGTGAAGTCATCCGCGTCTTGCGCACAGCTCAGCGCTCGGCCCTTGGTATCGCTCTAGGTATCGGGCTGCTGTTCTTTATTTTTCCAGATGCCCTGCTTTCGCGCGTCGCCTTTTACACGGAGACTCTCACGCCGGGCACCAAGTCGAGTGAACTGCAAAACCGCACCTGGGATTACCCGCTGATGAACTTCCTCGGCGCCTTCGGCTACGACCGTTGGCCCTATGGCTATGGCATCGGCACGACTTCCCTCGGCACTCAGTATGTCGCCCGTATCTTTAACGCGAAGCCTACGGTCATCGGCGTGGAGAGTGGCTTCGGCACACTCATTATCGAGATGGGCATCGGCGGCCTGCTGCTTTGGTTTGTCATGAGCTTCGCGATCCTGCTCTCCGCGTGGCGGGTCGTGAAGCAACTAAGAGGTTCGCCCTGGTTTCCACTGGCTTTCGTCATCTTCTGGTACGCGGGACTTCTTTTGTTTCCCCTCACGTTTACCGGAATCCAGGCCTACGAAGATTTCGTCTTAAACGCTTATCTTTGGCTTCTCCTCGGCATCCTGTTCCGCTTGCCCACTCTTGCCGTTTCTTCCCAGTACGCCGCAAACGCGCAGCTCCCCCCGATGTATAACCCTCAGATACGGTTGCGCTGACTTGCGCCTCGCCGTCGTCTCACCCTTCGTTGACCGCCGTCATGGCACGGAGCGCGCGCTTGCCGAATTATTGGAACGCCTCGCCCGCGTCTATCAATGCGAAATCCATCTTTTCGCTCAGCGTGTCGAAGATCTTTCTCTGAGCAATCCGGGCGCTGGTTCCCCCTCCAAAGTCTGTGGCATTTTCTGGCACAGGGTTCCCGCCTTCCCCGGACCACTTCTCCTGCAATTTTTTTCCTGGTTCCATCTCAATCGCCTCTGGCGGTGGCGCTATACGTCCTCCCGCCATACTTCGTTCGATCTCGTCGTATCAGCGGGCATCAATTGCGCTGACGCGGACGTCATCCTTGTTCATGCTCTCTTTCACCGCCTTCGCGAACTGTCACGGGAGAGAGATGCTCCCTTGCAACCCAGTTTCCTGCGCCGTCTCCACCGCGCCGTTTACTACGGGCTGCTTGCCAGTCTCGAGAAGCGGATTTATTCCAGCCGGAGGGTCGCGCTTACCGCGGTTTCACCCCGCACCGCCGAATTGCTCGGAAAATACTTCCATCGCCGGGGCGTTCCCGTCATCCCCAACGGCGTAGACGCGTTGCAATTTTCCCCCGCCGCGCGCCTCGCGCGGCGCGAACACGCGCGTGCCCGTTGGCACTTTCGCGCCAGCGAATTTGTTCTCCTCCTCATTGGAAATGACTGGGATAACAAGGGCCTTCCGGCTATTCTCGAAGCGCTTGCCGCGTTATCAGACCTGCCCGCAAAGCTCCTCATCGTAGGTAACGATGCCATCGCCCCCTCGCTCGGTTTAGCCCAGCGCTTCGGAGTAGTCGACTGCTGTGTTTGGGAGCCGGCCACCCCGGATATTCTTGAGGCTTACGCCGCCGCCGACCTCTACGTCAGTCCGAGCAAGGAAGATTCTTTCGGTATTCCCGTTGCCGAAGCCATGGCCTGTGGCCTGCCGGCCATCACCTCGATTTTTGCGGGCGTATCCTCTCTTCTCCACGATGGCGTGGATAGCCTCATCCTCCGCGACCCGCACGACGCCAAAACACTCGCCACCATGATTCGCGCGCTTTACGAGAAGGCCGAATGGCGTAGCCGCATGGGGCAAGCCGCCGCAAGAGCGTCTCTGGAGTGGACCTGGGACCGCAACGCCGCTGCCGTCTGGGATTTTCTGACAGAGCTGAGTGCGAGGAAGAACTCGTCCCACCCCTCCTAGCGCTACTTCGCTGAATTGCTATAACATCGTGCCTCCATGTCGATTCAGAGCGAGGCTCGACGAAAGGCGCTTTCCTACTACAACGAAACCTACCACCTCCAACACTATGGCAGCGTCATTGGCGATGAGCTCGGATTTCGCCTCCTTTCGCTCTTCTGGCGCTACGCTCTATTCGAACGCAACGGTCTTCAGCCCAACGGTAAGGTGCTTGATTTCGGTTGCGGTGTGGGCCAAGTCTCAGCCGCCCTATCGGATAGCGTGTGCTTTGACTTCAGCATGTTTGCCCAAAGGGAACTGAGCAAGCGACACCGCGTCGTCGTCGAGAGGCGGGAGGACATTCCCCGCCGTGCTTTCCAGTACATTCTTTGCTCTCACTGTCTGGAGCACTCCCCCACGCCTCACCAGGATTTGCAGGAATTTCATGAGTATGTGCTTCCTGGTGGGTATCTCGTGCTCGTGCTCCCTGTCGAAGTGGAGTTGCGGCCCGCACTTCAGTCCGATTGGAACCTACACCTTCAGGCATGGACCTTTCAAACGATCACAAATCTGCTGGTTTCCACCGGCTGGACGCCACTTTTTCAGTCTCACATCTACGGCCCGTTTATGTTGCGGACCCTCGGTCGGCGGCTGTCCGCCAATCACGCCGTCCCTATGGCTTACCGCCTCGGACGTCTCATTCGTGCCAATCCGTCTATGCTGACTATTGCGCGCGCCGCCCAATGACCACATCCGCCACGATGATTCGCAAGGTTTACAAATAGGTTGAATGGCGCAGCCGCATGGGGCAAGCCGCCCCAACCGCAAAGATCAGAGTCGGGACCGCGAATCAGCGCGCCGGACGTTGCGTCTCGACTGCTTTGCGCGTCGCTTGCAGTGTAAATGTGAGCGTCTCCTTCGGGATGCCCGTTACAAACGGTTTGATCATCCAGCCCAGCCCCGTGGGAATGTCTCGCGTCAGCGAAGCCACCTCGCTTTGCACGTAAACGCCGCCGTCACGTTCTTCCATGCGCCACCAGGTTTCCATGCGCCACATGAATCCGCCATCGTCGCCGGGTGTTTTTTCTCGTTCCTCGCTCTTCCCGGCGTTTTCCACTTCCGCAATGCGTACCGCCGAGCTGCGGCTGTGCGCCCTTCCCGGTGCATCGTGGAAGTACTGGACTTCATGCTCGGTGTTTAGCACCACGGTGATCACCTTATGCCGCCGAAACCGCAGGAATACCCGGAAATGGTCGCCTTCTCGCGATTCGAGCTTCGAGCGTTCGACGTCCGGCGCGTAATACACGGAGTGCCGGTTATAGTCCTCAAGCACGTCCAGCACATCCTCGACTTTCGCGCCGGGAATGAACACCACCCCGGTCCAGTGATGAATCATCCCCCCTGGACAGGTGATCGGCTTACCGTTTTCGAGGATTTCCAGCTTCAGCATCCGCACTTCGCCTCGCTTCAGCCCCGCGTAGGCCTCCGCGCGTTGCTCCGCGGGTAGTTCATCGACCCACAAGAGGGCCGTGCCCAACTTCAATTCGCCTTCATTTCGCGCTTCCGCCAGCTTTACATAGCGTTCAAACGCTCCCTGGGTCTCCGTTTTCAATTTTGGCGGCGCCGGTTCGCCACCCCACGCCATGGGCGCAAATGTTTGGTGTATCGCCAGCGCAACTAGCAAGAACACGCTGACCCTTGCGGCGATGTTGTTTATAGCCTTCACGTGTCGCGTGAACCCTCCAGATTTGCACCACATGGCTATTCTTAACCCATTCATTCAAGAGCAGCTTATAGAAAAATCAGTGCGCGCGGTTGCTGTAGGATGCAAGGCAGATACCGATGGGTCCAAAAGAAAAGGAGGGCCTGGCTGCAGGCCCTCCTACGGTGTGCTCTGGTCCGAACTGCCAAGGGAAGCAAAAAATCAGGCGGGTTGGGAAGCTCGCACGCGGCCCCTTGCGGAGCCGCTGTCCCCGCGCGGCACCCAACCCGTCCTTAGAAAACTACGCACTTGCATTGCGCGTCACAATGGGTCCGCAGAGCCACTCGACGGGGTACCTGGGTTGTAGTACAAACGGCCCGTTTTTCCAGCCGCTGACGCTATCTCAATTCCATTTAAGTCGTTCTATTACTATAAGATGCACAGAGAATGCCCTGCGGATTCCTGGCTCGAAACGCCGAATAGTACTACTCCTCATCCGCCTCAATTCCAGCTTCCTTCGCACTCGTCCCTCACAAGAAAATCCCCGGCCGGATGAGGCACGTTTGCGGTGGGTCTTTCAATCAATCTTTCACCGCAGAGTTACGTACCAACGGGCGCATGTCGCTATTCCAAGGAGAAGAACAACCCACCAAATCAAGAGAACGCTTCGCATCCACAATTTGTACCGCGTGATGCGGCACTTAGCCGGAAGTAGGTTAGTACCGGCCGCTACAAGTATGTACAAGCCCGCGATCTCAGCGGCGCCGCCCATGGCCGCATGCGTTGCGGCGAGCGCGTAGTAGGTCTTTCCAATCCTGCTTGGGAGCTTAGGGAGCACCCGAGCAGCGCCGCTTTGACGTCGAACGGATGCAAGGTCACTCCTTACTCACTGCACGACGACCTTGCCGGTCATCTTCGGGTGAATCGAGCAGAAGTACGGATAAGTTCCCGCCTTGCTGAAGGTGAAGGTGAATTTCTCGTCCGTATCGAGCACTTTGGACTTGAAGACGCCGTCTGTGCTGACCACCGTGTGTGGAATATCGTCGCGATTGGTCCACGTCACGCTCGCTCCCACCGGCACCGTGAGAGTCGCCGGGCCGAAGCTGAAGTTATCGATCTTCACCTCCGTTGCTGCCGGCTTTTCCTGCGCGCCCGCCAGAAAGTGATTCTGGCCCATGGCGATCGTTCCCATGCCGGTTACCAGCGCCGCTACAAGAACTGCAATAGACACACTTCTCCTCATGTTTTTTCTCCTCTTCAATTTATTTCCAAATTAGATTGGTTTCTTGCACTACTTTCGGGTCACGCCAGCGTCGAATCGACGACGGCCAGCGCGTGTTGCCCCTGAACGTAATTCACATCGGTGATTCCCAAGACGCTCTTCAGCTGTTCCGCAGGCACTTTCATCGGCCCTGGCGAAGCTGCCTTGCCCGGCTCCGGCTGCGGAAATGCGGTCGAGCAAGCAGTGTGAAACGTAACGTTGCCCTCGACCTTCTGCATTACCTGATGGATGTGACCGTTCAACACCGTCACCGAGCCGAATTTCTTCAAATATGCCAGCGCTACAGCGCTGTCTTCCGTGCCCCAACCCCACTCCGGATAAACTGACCAGAGCGGAATATGCGCGAATACCACGATCGGCGTGCTGTGCTTCAAGCGCTTCACGTCGTCTTCCAACCATTCCAACTGCTCGTGGCCCAGCGTTCCAAGGCCCCCGGCTTTCAAATTCAGGACGTTGACCAGCCCGATGAAGTGCGCGCCCTTCTTGTCAAAACTGTACCAGCCCGCGCCCTTGCTGCCCTTCCCATAGCGCTCCAAGAACTGTTTCCCGTCGTCGTTCAGCACGTCGTGCTCGCCTGGCACATAAAACACATCTTGCGGCTTCGCACCCTTCAGAATCTGGTCGACGGTATCGAATTCTTCCGGCTTTGAAAGATGGCTGATGTCCCCCGTATGCAGCACGAATTCCGGCGCCGCCGACAGGGCGTTGATCTTGTTCACTGCGGCTTTCAGCGTGCCCGCAACGTCGGGATTCGCCGGCTTGTTGAAGCCCATGTGGCTGTCGCTGATCTGCACAAAACTCAGTTCGCCCATGGCTTCCTTCGGGCTCAACTCCGGCAGCCGGCTGAGGCTGTACGATTTCAGCACGCCGCCGCTCATCACACAAAGGGCTCCCGTTCCCGCCCAAGCCATGCACTTCAGGAATCCACGCCGGTCAATCCCGTCGTGATTGTGGTCATAAAGGATTTCGTCTTTCACTTTACCTGCCATCGCTTCCTCCTCGAAATTTGGATACACCCGTATCCGTGACTATTCTGTGTCGCCCGTTCCCGCCAATTTGCTTGGAGGGCGGCGCGGGTGAGAGAGTCCAGGGAGCCCGCGCCGCATATGGGACGTGTTTCGCTTATCCAGACCACCGGGGGCTGCCAATTATTCCCAATTTTGGCGCTCACCAAACTTTTGCCTAATTAGTCACATCCAAGAGGGGATTGGGAATAAAATGGTCCTTCAGGCGGTTCCTGCCCATGAGTGGCTCTGACCGGGGAAAGGGTGCGGACGTGTTGGATGCGCAGGACCGGGCGCGCTTCGAGCAGCTCGTTCTGCCGCATCTGGACGCCGCCTTCAATCTGTCGCGCTGGCTGTTGAAAAGCCGGGCTGACTCGGAAGACGTCGCCCAGGAAGCCATGCTCCGTGCCTACCGCTTTTTTGGCGGGTTTCACGGTGGCGATGCGCGCGCCTGGCTTTTGCAGATTGTGCGCAATACCTGTTATACCTGGTTGGAGAAGAATCGCCCTGTGGAACTGATGACCGAATTCGACGAGGAATTGCATCCCCAGCCCAGCGTCTCGCCCGAGGCCCTGGCGATTGCCGGGGCGAACCGCGAGCGCCTCGCGCGCGCCCTCGAAACGCTGCCCCCTCGCTTCCGCGAAGTTCTGGTCCTTCGTGAACTCGAAGGCTGTTCCTATAAAGAAATTGCGTCCATCACTGCCATCCCTATCGGAACCGTGATGTCCGCGCTGGCCCGCGCCCGCCAGCGTCTACAGCGCGCGCTCACGCACGCCTCACCGCAGGAGGCCTCCCGTGAACTGTGATTTCACCCGCACGATCCTGCACGGCTACCTGGATGGCGAGCTGGACGCCATCGGGGCCGCGGAATTTGAGCATCACCTCGAAGGCTGCCGCGAATGCACGGCCGCTCTCGGAGCCGAGGAATCGCTGCGCTCGTCCCTTCAGCGCAGCGGTCTTTACGAAAACGCTCCCGTCGCCCTCCGCAAAAGAGTTCGCGCCGCACTCGATGCTGCGGCCGCTACTCCCGCTGCCATTCGGATTCCCGCGTGGCGGTGGCTTGCCGTTGCGGCCACCATTCTGGTGGTTGCTTCCGTTTCCTGGTTCGTCTGGCCGCGCCCCGGCAAGGATAGTGCTTCCACTGCGCCATTCACGGCTGCCGAGCTCATCGACGCTCACGTTCGCTCTTTGCAGCCCGGTCATCTTACCGACGTGACATCCACCGACCAGCACACCGTCAAGCCGTGGTTCAACGGCAAGCTTGCTTTTGTTCCCCCAGTGAAGGATTTTGCGGATGAGGGATTTCCACTGATCGGCGGGCGTCTCGATGTTCTCGGCGGCCAGAATGTCGCCACGCTGGTCTATGCACGCCGCAAGCACATCATCAACGTTTTTGTTATGCCCACCAAGGAGCCGGACACGCCGATTCATCCACCTGGTCTCCGGCAAGGGTATCAGTGGCGCCACTGGCGCCGTCAGGGCATGGAATATTGCGCCATCTCGGATGTCTCTGACTCCGATATTTACGAGCTTGCCCAGCTGTTGTATCAATAGAAAGTTTGCACTGCCGTGGAATGGTGCTGTCAACGAATCTCGCGCCGTTAAAGCGGCAAATTGCTGCCACACCATGGCAACCCCGGCCAACTGGTGGTCTTCACCTTCACGAGCCATCCGTCGCGAGCCGCATTTCCCGCACCTGGCTTAGGTTGCGAGTCTCCGATTTACTGCTTTGGCTTGGCCTTCACGTACGCCTTAGGAACTTCCTTCGCGTAAATCAGCCGCAGCGTCAGGTCTTTCGTCTCCCCGGACCGCAGCGCAATATTTCTCTGCCACTCGGAAAAAACACCTTTTCCAGACGCCCGGAGATCGTAGATGTCCGCCTTCAGCTTCGAAATCGCGAAATGCCCATGCGCATCCGTGCGCACCACGTGCGGCGCGCTGCCGCTCGACGATTGATAGGAAACGCTCGCGTGCGCCACCGGCCTGTCATCCGGGCCCAACACTACGCCGCTCAGCGTGGAGGATCCCTTGTGTTGCGGTGCGGCGTTCACGCCGCTCGCCGTAACTAGGGCCAACAGAAAAGCCGTAACCAAAAGCAGTGCGCGTCTCATACTTTTCATCCTTACCCTTGCTCCCTACGGGGAACCATAGAAAGACCCTGCCTCCTCGCTGATTCGAGGCAAGTTCCAGCTCACTAGCTCTGAGTGTAAAGCGTATCCGGCAGGCTGAACCGCCGCATTCGGAAAATGTGCTTCGCAGCCAACCTGCCATTTGGGACAGGCAGCGATCCCGAATCCTGTTTTGGTTTTATTCGTTGCGCAAAGCCGCTGCAGGATCCACGCGCGCCGCGCGCTGCGCGGGAATCACGCACCCCAACATGGCAACGAGGACGAGTGCCGCGGCCGTTCCCGCATAGATGCCTGGCGCCATCAGCGTTACCCCGAACAACAGCGTCCGCAACAAAGCCGCGAGTCCCGCTGCCAGCGCTCCGCCTGCCAGCAAGCCAATGGCGCTCAATTTCATTCCGCGCCCAAGAATCATTTGCGTTACGTCCGCTGGATTTGCTCCCAGGGCCATGCGCACGCCGATCTCCCGTGTGCGTTGCGCCACCGCATAAGCAAGCACGCCGTAAACGCCGATGCATGCGAGCACCAGCGCGAGCCCCGCGAACACTCCCAGCAAGATCATCGGGCGCGTCCGGTCCGCGACGTCCGCTTCCAGCATTTGGTCCATGGTGCGCACGTATGTTACCGGCTGCTGCGGATCCACCGACCACACCGCGCCTTCGACCATTTTGATGGCGCTTGCAGGATCGTTCGAGGTTCGCACCACCAGCATCGAATAGCCGCCAGGCTTTTTCACTTGAGTCACGGGAACGTACACCGCCGGCTTCATATCATACAGAAACCCGCGCTCCCGAATGTCGCGTACTACTCCTACCACCGTCCACCAGGGTTCTTTCTCGTCCCCGAAGCGGATCCGTTTTCCAACTGCACTCTTCCCCGGCCAGTGCCTCTTGGCCAGAAATTCATTCACGACCAGCGAGAGTGCCCCGCCTCCGTGGTCGCTCTCTTCCAGCAAACGGCCCTCTTTCACCGTTGCGCCCAGCACCTCCAGGTATCCGGGCGTCACTTCACGGTAAAGCGCGTCGTTGTACTCGCCCGTCGGCAGAGGCGGCTCGCCTTCAACCGTGTAGCCTTCGGTATCCCCGATGGTTACGAACGGTGCGTCGGAGCCAAATCCCGCTCCCGTGACTCCCGGCAGCGCGCGGGCGTCTTCCACCACGGCGCGGAAAAATCCGCGCACCTTTTCGTCCGTGTCGTATTTCTTCTCGGGCAAAGGCACTCCCATCGTCAGCAGATGACCGGCCTGAAATCCGAGTTCTTGGTTCCGCAAATTCCAGATGGTCTGGATCATCAGCCCGGCGCACACCAGCAGAGCGAAGGCCAATGCAAATTGCCCGATCACGAGCGTATCCCGCAGCCGCAATCCGCCGCGCGATTCTCCGCCCCGCCCTCCTTCCTTGAGCGACTCTTGCAACGGCACGCTGCTGGCCCGCAGCGCTGGCGCAAAGCCAAACAGCGTTCCCGCCGCAATGGAGATTCCCGCGGTGAATAGCAGCAAATGCCCATTCACGGCGAACCCCCCGCCCGCCTGCTCCGGCACCAACTGTCCAAATACGCTCCAACACGCCTGGCCGACCCACAAACCCAGAAATCCGCCGGCAACGGACAGCACCAGGCTCTCGGTCAGCAACTGCGAAGCGATTTGCCACCGGGATGCACCCATCGCCAGCCTAACCGCCATCTCCCTTCTCCTGCCGGTCGAACGCGCGAGCAACAAGTTGGCCAGATTCGAGCAGGCAATCAGCAGCACGAAGAGGGAAGCGATTTGCAGCACCAGCAGCCCGCTCCGGGCGGCTCCCGCATATTCTTTTTGAATCGGTACAACAACAGCGCCCACCTTGGCGTTTGATTCCGGATACTGCTTTTGCAGGTCCGTGGCGACGCGTTCCATGTCCTTCTGCGTTTGTTGAGCCGTCACACCGGGTTTCAGCCGCGCGACTACGGTCAGGAAGTGCGTTTGCCTGCGCGCCCATTGTTCGGGCGTGAAAGCCATCGGCACCCAGTAATCACTGTTCTTCCGGTCGAGGAAGAAAAAATCCCGCGGCATCACACCGACCACTTTCGTTGTCACCCCATTCATCAGAATTGATCGCTGGGTGATCGACTCATCGCCGCCAAAGCGCCTCCGCCATAGGTTGTAACTCAGCACCACCACAGGAGTTTGCGACTTGTCTTCTTCCACGGTAAACGAGCGTCCCACGACCGGCTGTACGCCGAGGACATCAAAGAAATTTGGCGTCACCTTTTTCCCGGAAAGCTGTTCCGGCTGCCCATCTCCCGTAAGACTGGCAGTGTCAAAACGGGTTGCCAGCATGTCGGCGAACACATGGTTCCGTGCTTGCCAGTCCAGGTAATTCGCCGGTGCCGGAGTATTGAAAGCGAAGCCGACGTACGAGGCGTCCTCCCACACCACCACCAGCCTGTCGGGCTGGGAGTACGGTAGCGGCCTAAGCAGCACCGCCTCTACCGCGCTGAAAATAGCCGTGTTAGCGCCGATTCCCAGCGCCAGAGCAGCCACCGCCAGCGCAAAAAAGCCCGGATGGTTTGCGATCTGCCGGAAGGTGTAGCGAAGATTGGTGAGGAGGTTCATTCCAAAAGGACGGCCAGCGGCGCGAAATGTTTCCTTCTGTCTTGCTTCTGGGCCGTTCCGTCTCCCCTATCCTGAATTTCCTTGCGCCGTGCATCGAGCGCGCCGCCTACATCGGTCTATGAAATACTTGTATGTCTACTTCTCAGGAGCACCCATGCCACGCTACCTCACACAGCACACACTTGCTTGCCTCACTCGGCAGGGCGCCGAAGCACTTGCGCAGCGCATGCAGGCCGGAGGGCTCGCGCATGCGGAACGCGTGCTCGTCAACATGCTGGAAGGAAAAATGTTCGTGGAGTTTCGCGCCGATTCCCGCGAAAACCTGGAAGCCTGGCTCAAGACCGAAGGCATGCATTTCGATTGGCTCGTTCGCGTGGAGTGGGAAATGCACGGCGACAAACTTCAGATCGCCGATTAAGTCGGGAGCTCGACACGCCGAGCACCTCTCGAAGCGTTGCCAGCGGTTGAACATTGCCCGGCTAACGAGGAAGGTGGAAGCGGTGACCGGAATCGCCACCTCCCGTCCCAAAAGCGGTCACTCCTGCCGCAGGCGCCTGATTCCGGGAAGTCCCTAACATCCTTATTTACAACCCTTTACCGTCGCTACATCGGTGGCGATTGGCCTGCCAATCTTTACCCCATCATGTGCAGCACTTCCCTATACATTGATGGCGCGACCCGCTCCGCGTTGCTGCTCCAGGCGCGCAAAGGCGACCGCGAATCGCTAGCCAAGCTCATCCTCCCCTACGCACCCGGCTTGTACTTGGGGGCGCTGCGGCTGACTCGCAATCCGGCGGACGCGGAAGATGTGCGGCAGGATGCGTTCCTCAAAGCGATGACGCGGCTCGAGCAATTTGCCGGCGGGCCGGGCCAAAATCGCGACGACCTGCACGCGTGGGTTTCGCGCATCGCGGCGAATGCCTCGATCGACGTGATCCGCAAACGTCGCGGCGGGAGACTCTTCTCGCTCGAAGAGCCGAACGCCGCGGGAGACGAAACGCTGGGAAGCAACGTTACGGCGCCGGAAGACAATCCCGAAGAGCGTTTCGCGCGGCGCGAAATGCGCGGATTGATGGCGGAGGCCATCACACAGCTTGCTCCGGATCTGCGGCAGGCCTGCCTGCTGCGCGACGTTCTGCAATACTCGACGCAGGAAGTCGCCGAGCGGCTGGGGATTTCCGCGATGGCGGTGCGGCTGAGGCTCTTCCGCGCGCACCGGAGACTCCGGGACAAGCTAAGCATTACACTGCAGACTGCAAGGCGGAGGCAAGCGCGGGCGGTAGCGGCGGCGCAGGTGGCGCGACGCGGCGAGGAACGCAAACGAGAGCAGAGACTTCCGCTCGGCGCATTTGCGGAGTGCGCCTGTGGAGATTGAGGCGAGTTTGCTGCGCGAGCGGTAAGTCTTCAGGACCGCAAATTTCCAACCAGTCGAACAATCCAAAGGAAATTCTTTGAGGAGATTTGGGATGGCCGGAGTAGAATCGTCCCGGTTCTCTCCCAGGAGTCCCATGGAACAGGATCGGCGCCGAACCCCCCGGTATCCGTTCGTTGGATCCATCGAGATGCGCGATGGCACGCCGGAAGACAAGAGGACGGCGCGCGTCAAAGAACTTAGTTTAAATGGTTGTTATGTGGATACACTGAGCCCTTATCCGCTTGGATCGTCCCTATCGATCAAGCTCTTCACTGAGACGGAGTTTTTTGAGGCCCAAGCCAGCGTCATCTATTCCCGGCCGGAGGAAGGCATGGGGCTGATGTTTCGAGAGACCAAGCCTTATTACCTCATGGTGTTGAGGAAATGGCTGCTGGCGGCGATGATAGGAAAAAAGGGGTCCCAGGGCTGAATTTTTGCACACGGAATATCGTCGAGCTCATGCCGGCAGAAAAATACTTTACACAGCACAGAGGTCACGGAGCGGAAAAGCGGCGGGAACCGGAAAGAGCGGGCTACTTGTCCGCGCGGCTGCCGGAAATGGTGCGGGCTTCGGGACTCTTGGGAGTCCAGTCTTCGGGAGGAAAGGCCACGCGCCAGAAGGTTGGGCGCGGCGCGGTAAACTCCAATCCGATTTCTGCCTTGCCGCCACGCACCGGACCGAGGAACGCCACATGGCACTCCTGTTCCTCTTCCGTTTTGTTGTGCCGCATGTGAACCACGGCGCCGCTGGTGAGACGAGCGGTAAGCAGAACCAGGGCCCCGTGGGCGTTAATGGCAAGAGTTTCCGTGAATTCCTCGAAGTCCTTACCCTGAACGTCCTTCCCGCGTATGCGGATAGGGACTTGCATGAGCACGCGCTGACTGCGGCGCCGGGCGCTTGTGTGCGTCGGTGTATTCGAGACTTGGGCCATGCAACCTCTCTATAAATTAACTATACGCGACGGAGCGGGATTGTCGAGAGCTTGCCGGGAGGGAGTTTTCAAAGAGAATACCGTGCGCGTTAACCGCGCTGATCAATCGGAACGTAATGGCGCGTGTCGTGCCCCAGATAGATCTGGCGTGGGCGGGCGATTTTCTGCTCGGGATCCAGGAGCATCTCTTCCCACTGCGCGATCCAGCCGGAAGTGCGGGGAATCGCGAACAACACGGGAAACATGGTCATCGGGAAACCCATCGACTGATAAATGAGGCCGGTGTAGAAGTCCACGTTGGGATAGAGCTTGCGCTTGATGAAGTAATCGTCTTCGAGTGCGATGCGCTCGCACTCGAGAGCGATTTCGAGGAGTGGGTTCTTGCCCATGAGCTCGAAGACTTCGTACGCGATGTGCTTGATGATGCGCGCGCGCGGATCGTAATTCTTGTACACCCGATGGCCGAAGCCCATGAGCTTGACTTCGCCGGCCTTGACGCGCTTGATGAAGTCGGGAACTTTCTGGATCGAGCCGATCTCCATGAGCATATGCAGAACTTCTTCATTGGCGCCGCCGTGGAGAGGGCCGTAAAGCGCGGCGATGGCCGCGGCTGTGGCGGAGTAAGGATCAACGTGCGAGCTGCCGACGCCGCGAATCGTGTTCGTCGAACAATTTTGTTCGTGATCGGCGTGAAGGATGAAGAGAACGTCCAGCGCGCGCTCCAGGGTCGGGTTGGGCCGGTACTTAGGTTCAGTGGTGCGAAAGAGCATGTTTAGAAAGTTGCCGGGATAGCTGAGCTCGTTGTCCGGATAGACGAAGGGCATGCCCAAGGTGTGCCGATAAGAGAACGCCGCGATGGTGGGGACTTTTCCGACGAGACGATAGGTCTGCTTCTTGCGCGACTCGGCGCTAAAGATGTCTTTCGCGTCGTGATAGAAAGTGGAAAGAGCGGCAATCGTGGAGATCATCATGCCCATGGGATGGGCGTCGTAATGAAAGCCGTCGAGGAATTTCTTGATGCTCTCGTGGATGAAGGTGTGGTGGGTGACGTTGTAGGTCCAATCCTTCAACTGCGAGGGCGTAGGCAATTCGCCGTGTAGGAGCAGATACGCGGTCTCCAGGTAGGTGCTTTTTTCCGCGAGGTCTTCGATAGGATAACCGCGATACCGCAGGATGCCGGCGTCGCCATCAATAAAGGTGACTCTGCTGATGCAGGAGGCGGTGTTATTGAAGGCCGGATCGTAGCTCATCATGCCGAAATCTTTGGGGTCGACCTTGATTTGGCGGAGGTCGGCGGCACGGATGGTGTCGTGGGTGATGGGGAGCTCGTAAGATTTGCCGGTGCGGTTATCGGTGATGGTCAGCGTTTCGCGGGGCGTGGGCGAGCCCTCTGGCTTTCTCGTCGTCGTGGCAGACAGTGGGGAATCCATTGAAAAATCCTCGGACGCCGCGGGGCGGTTGCCGCGCTTTCCTTATCACTGTACACCAAAGGAGGCGCCGCCGGAAACTGGCCAAACGAGCGGTGCAAATGGCGCAAATGCAAAGAGGTGGTTGGAGCGCAGGGGCCTGCGGTGCGTGTAAATATACCTCTTGACAATAGTCGTGATAACGAGTATTATGCGTTTGTAAGACCCAGGAGGTAGGCCATGATGGATATTCGCAAGAGCCAGGAACGCGGGCACGCCAACCACGGCTGGCTGGATTCGCATTTCACATTTTCGTTTGCGGATTACTTTGATCCGGAGCATGTGCAGTTCCGCACGCTGCGGGTAATGAACGACGACCGCGTCGCGGGCGGCGGCGGTTTCCCCAAGCACCCTCATCGCGATATGGAAATCGTGACGTATGTGCTGGAAGGCGCGCTGGAGCATAAGGACAGCATGGGCAACGGCTCGCTGATCAAGCCGGGTGACGTGCAGTACATGAGCGCGGGGACCGGCGTGGCGCACAGCGAGTTCAACGCGTCCAAGACGGAGCCGGTGCACTTGTACCAGATCTGGATGCTTCCGGAAAAACAGGGACTCAAGCCGGCGTACGATCAGAAGAACTTCAGCGAAGCGGAAAAGCGCGGGAAGCTCCGGCTGGTGGCCTCGCCGGACGGCCGCGAAGGCTCGGTGAAGATCCGGCAGGACAACGAGCTGTACGCGACGGTGCTGGGCGCGGGCGAAACGGTGAAGCACGAACTGAAGAAAGACAGGCATGCCTACGTTCAGGTGGCGCGGGGCAGCATTAAGCTGAACGGCGCCGAACTGCAGGAGGGTGACGGCGCTGCGATTTCCGCGGAAAAATCGCTGGAGATCAATGGAGTGAAGGACGCCGAAGTCCTGCTCTTTGATTTAGCGTAAATTGGGCGTAGCCGAAAAGATGCGCCGGAAGATCTTCCTTCCGGCGCTTTTTTTTTGCCACAGTGCTTTGAGGCCGCAATTCAGGCGCTGGGCATGCCGAGCGGCTGAAACGCGGCCTTGAACTTGGGTTTGCGCGCGGCGTAGAGAGCGTATCCGGCTCCGACCAGCGCAAAAATGATCGACAGCACGCCATTCCCTTCGCGCTCAATTTCCCAGAGATGGGAGAGGACTGCACCCAGGAGCTTGGTGGAAAAGGGTGCGCTCTGGTGCTTCATAACGACTAGCGTGTAGAAAATCGCATCGCCGAATAAGACGCTCGCAACAGTGAAAATGGGAATAATCAGCTGGCCGAAGCGGGTCACCTTTCCCGTTCCTTTCAAGACGCCGCCTGCGACGAAGTATCCGATCAGAATCGCGCCATACAGGAAAATACGGTTGATGGCGTAAGCCACCAGCCCCCACGCGACGCCGCCGAGAACAGCCGCGCCGATTCCCAGCGCCAATCCATTGGGATAGTTGGGCACGATGGCATCGTAGT
>Ga0307479_10000527_pt1 | contig 34407 bp, 18 predicted proteins | sample atmos_gasesECM4C_FD_203743 | JGI IMG/M metagenome (GOLD analysis project Ga0307479, IMG submission 203743) | Hardwood forest soil microbial communities from Morgan-Monroe State Forest, Indiana, United States - atmos_gasesECM4C_515 | ecosystem: Environmental > Terrestrial > Soil > Temperate...
GAAGTGGCTGCCGGCATTCCTTTCCCAAGGCACGGCCTCTGAACAATCCGCCAACGCCATTCCCGCAAAGGATCTGGGCGTCACTTTCCTGAACGTCGCGCGCGAATCCGGCCTCAACGCCAAAACTATCTTCGGCGGCGAGCACAAGAACAAGTATCTTCTCGAAACCACCGGCTGCGGCGTCGCCTTCTACGATTACGACAACGACGGCTGGCTGGACATTTTTCTAGTCGACGGTACTCGCCTCGAAGGTTTTCCCCCCGGCCACGAACCCACCAATCATCTTTTCAAGAACAATCGCGACGGCACTTTCACCGATGTCACCGCCAAAGCTGGCCTCCTTCACTCTGGCTGGGGGCAAGCCGTCTGCGTCGGCGACTACGATAACGACGGTTTCGACGACCTTTTCGTCACCTACTTCGGAAAAAACGTCCTCTATCACAACAACGGCAACGGCACCTTCACCGATGTCAGCGAAAGAGCCGGCGTCGCCGGCACCGGCAAGCGCTGGAACACCGGCTGCGCTTTCGTCGACTACGATCGCGACGGTCACCTCGATCTCTTCGTCGCCAACTACATCGATCTCGACCTGAAAACCGCTCCCGTCCCCGAATCCGGTCCCTGCCTCTACAAAGGTGTCATGGTCGCCTGTGGCCCGCCGGGACTCAACGGCGGCAAAAACATCCTCTATCACAACAACGGCGACGGCACCTTCACCGACGTCAGCGAAAAATCCGGCATCCTGAAGGCCAACGGCACCTACGGTCTCGGCGTGCTCACCGCCGATCTTGACAACGACGGCTGGCCCGACATCTACGTCGCCAACGATTCCACCGCCAGTGCCCTCTATCAAAACAAGAAAAACGGCACTTTCACCGATATCGCCATCGAAGCGGGCTGCGCTCTCAGCGCCGATGGCAAACCGCAAGCCGGCATGGGCATCTCCGCCGCCGATTACGATCTCGACGGCAATCTCGATCTCGTCAAAACCAATTTCGCCGGCGACACGCCCTCCCTCTATCACAATCTGGGCGGCGCCAATTTCGAGGACGCTACCTACCAGGGCGGACTCGGCAAGCACACCCAATATCTCGGCTGGGGCTGCGGCTTTTTTGACATGGACAACGATGGCTGGCCCGACATTCTCATTTGCAACGGCCACGTCTACCCCGAAGTCGAGCAGCTCAAGACCGAAGCCGGCTACCCGCAGCGCAAGCTGCTCTACAAAAATCTCCGCAACGGGCGCTTCGACGACGTTTCCTACGACGCTGGCCCCGGCATCTCCACGCCAGTGGCCGCGCGCGGCTGCGCCTTCGGCGATTTCGATAATGACGGCGACCTCGACGTCGTCGTCAACACCGTCAACGATTTTCCCCAGCTTCTGCGCTGCGATTCACGCACCGCCAACAATTGGATCAAGATCAAGGCCGTCGGCACGAAATCCAATCGCAGCGGCATCGGCGCGCGCATCAAATGTGTCACCCATCGGGCCGGCGAAAAGAGTCTCCATCCCCAAATCGACGAAGTCCGCAGCGGCGGCGGCTATTTTTCCCAGAGCGATCTCCGCGTCCACTTCGGCATCGGTAAAGCCGAATCCGTCGAGCTCCTCGAAATCCGCTGGCCCAGCGGCCAAGTCGACACCCTAAAAGACATCAAGCCCAATCAAGTCATCTTCGTCAAAGAAGGCGAGGGTATCGTCCGCACCATGCAATTCGATCCTCCCAAAAACCCTAAGCCAGCGAAGTAAGGTTCTTTGTTAACTCTAGGCGTGCGGAGTTCACCATGATGCGTCTCATGAAATCAAAGACAGTTCTGCCGCCGATCTTTCTGCTCGCCTCTCTCGCCTTCGCCACGCCAACGGTCGATCTGCCCTTTGGCACCTGGAAGCGCGCTTCGAACGAGCCCATCCTTTCTCCGCAGGGCACAACTTGGGAATCCGCCGGCACCTTCAATCCCGCGGTCATATTCGTAAGGAGAAATGTCCTCTTCCAGACCTATCCCTTTCCGAAGCCCGTACAAGTTGTCATGGTCTACCGCGCCCAAGACGCTTCCGGCACCTCGCGTCTCGGCTATGCCGAAAGCAAAGACGGCATCCACTTCATTCGCCGCCCCGAGCCGGTGCTCTCCCCCGAAACCGACTACGAAAAAGACGGCGGCGTCGAAGACCCGCGCCTCCAGAGATTCGGCGACACTTACTACCTCACGTACACCGGCTACAACAAAAAGGACGCGCAGCTCTGCCTCGCCACCTCCCTCGATCTCATCCACTGGGACCGCAAAGGCGTCATTCTTCCAGCCTACAAGGGAAACTGGAACAAAGGCTGGACCAAGTCCGGTGCCGTCGTCCCAATAAAAATCGACGGTAAGTATTGGATGTACTGGCTCGGCACTGCCGCCGACAAGACCGACCAAATGGGCCTCTCGTATTCCACCGATCTCCTCCACTGGACCGAAGCCACAAACACTCCGGTTCTTCCGCGTCGGTCCGGAATGTTTGACTCCCGCGTTGTCGAGCCTGGTCCTCCGCCATTCCTCACGCCCGAGGGAATCGTCCTCATCTACAACGGCGCCGACGACAATCTCGTTTATCGCGTTGGGGTTGCGGTCTTCGACCGCAACGATCCCCGCAAACTCCTTTCGCGCTCGGACACTCCCATCTTCGCCCCCGAGAGAGATTGGGAAAATGTCGGCCAAGTGCCAAACGTTGTCTTTGTTGAGGGAATGGTGCAGATGAAAAACCGTTTTTTCTTTTACTACGGAGCAGCAGACAAGTACGTGGGCGTCGCCGAAGCGAAGGCAAAATGACCGAGACGCCTTCCTCCCAATCAGAAACTCGCCACTCTCGTCACTCGCCACTCCTTTTTTACTTGCCCGTAGAGGCCTGCGAAATCTTGGCGATAAACACGGTGTAAGGCTCCATCGGCAATGCATCTGCCAAACCCGTCAGCGGCTTATGAAAGTCCGTCAGCAATATGCTCAGCTTCGGTGAACTGAAACCGAGTGGCGAAAGATCGAATTGCACTTTCTGGTCCTTCGGGGACATATTCAGCACCACAAGAATCGCTTCGTCCTTGTATAGCCGCACGTAGGTAAGCACGTTGGGATCATTTTCATTCAAGGCAATGTAGTTCCCCTCCAGCAGCGCCGGCTCCTTATGCCGCATCACTAGCAGTTGCCGGTAAAAACTCAACACCGAATTACTGTCCTTTTGTTCCGACGCCACATTATGAGTCTTGTAGCTCGGTGGCACCGGCAGCCACGGTTTCGCCTTGCTGAACCCCGCGTTGGCGCTGTCATTCCACTGCATGGGCGTTCGTTCGCCATCCCGCCCTTTTTCCAGCGGCCAGCCCAGCTTGCCGATAGGGTCTTGCACATCCTCTTTGCTCTTCGGGTCGTTGTTCTCCATGCCGATCTCTTCGCCGTAGTACATCACCACGGTACCCCGCAGCGTCAGATAGAACGCCGCCATCATTTTCGCGATGTCGTCGTTATGTGTCCCGTCCCCATAGCGCGTGTAGGAACGAACGATGTCGTGGTTAGTGATCACGTACACCGGCCAGTGACCCGCGGCATCCACGGCGCCAATGTGCTTGCGGTATTGATCCGCGGAAAGCCCCTTGAACTCCGTCATCATCAGGTCCATCGGCATTTGCAACTCGTCGTTTTTCTCGCCGTAATAATCCTTCAGTTGGTCCACGTTCGACGTCCACGTCTCTCCAATCAGCACCGAGCCATACTCGTCTGCCGTGCTTCGCAATTTCCGCATCACGTCGTGCACTTCCGGCAGCTTTTTGTTGTATTTCTCGTCCATGTTCGGCCGCCCGAATTTGTCCGTTCCCGGAAGCACGGGATTGTCGGTGAGTTTCGCGTCTTCAAAGAGCGTGTCCACGGCATCGAGGCGAAAGCCCGCAACGCCCCGCTTGTACCAGAACCGCGTTACGTCCAGCATCGCCTTTTCCACCGCCGGGTTCCGCCAGTTCAGGTCCGGCTGCTCGGGATAAAAGTAGTGGTAGTAATACTGATTGGTCTTCGGATCCAGCTTCCACGCCGACAATCCAAATGTCGAAAGCCAGTTGTTTGGCGGCTCGCCAGGCCCCTTGCCGTCGCGCCAGATGTACCACTCGCGGTGCTCCGCGGCCTTCGACGATTTTGAATCCTCAAACCATTTGTGCTTGTCCGACGTGTGATTCACCACAAAATCCAGAAGCACGCGAATGTTCCGCTTCTTCGCTTCCGCCACCAGGTGATCGAAATCCTTCATCGTCCCGTACATCGGATCGATCGCCTCGTAATCCGAAACGTCATAACCGAAATCCACCTGCGGAGAAGGGAAGCACGGTGTAATCCAGATCGCATCCACCCCGAGATCCCTCAAGTAGTCCAGCTTCGACGCGATCCCATTCAAATCCCCAATCCCATCATTGTTGCCGTCCGCAAAGCTCCGCGGATACACCTCATAAAACACCGCATGTTGCCACCACTGGTGCCCCTCCGCGTCGACCGCCTTTTGCTGCGCGTTTCCGGCAAATCCAGCCACGCAAAAACAAAGCACAATCGCTGCCGCAATGATCTTTCTTCTAGACATGACGCTGCCTCCGTCTCTCGGCTCAGGGGCACTATCTTACCCTTTGCTATGCCGAAGGACGTCTGCAATCTCCGTGTTTTGCTCTTGGTGGTTGGATCGGTATCCCGGAAGGATTTGGCTAGGTGCCAAAGCTTCTATGTATCAACGCCCGCCGTGCGCCGGATTCTTCCCGTAATCTCAGAACCCTTCCAGCAACCAGGCATTCGAGCTGCCGCTGGATTCCCAAATCGCAAGGTGTCTGCCGTCGGCGGAGGGAATGGCCCAGCCCAAACCTTTTTCCGGTTCCTGGAGGACTGGTTTGGCTTTGCCATGCAAGTCCACATTCAAAAGGCTCTGCATGCCCGCGCGAGAAGAAGCGCTGACCCAGATACTCCGGCCATTCGCCGCCCAATCGAGGCAGGCGATCCCGGACCAGTCCTTTAGCATCAGCGTCCTCTCGCTTCCATCCGCAAGGAAATAGAGCCGAATGGCCGCTGGCCCCGGAACGCGGTGCTTCTTTGCCATTGCCAGCATGGAACCGTCCGGCGAAAGCGTCCAGTTTTGCAAATACCAATCCGAGCCTTCAATCCGCGTCAGCGGCTTTTTCTCTCCTGTCAGCGCATTGAAGGTGAAAAACTCCAGCCGATTCCCCGTGAACTCGCTGAGCACGCAAACCGTTGCAGGCGCCCGTGCGCACTGAAAATTATTGATGCCCGCATCCTGCAGCACAAACTGCGGCGTCCCGCCCGCCAGCGAAACCCGCATCATCCGGATGCGCCGCTCCGCGTTGCGCGGGTTGGGATTAAGCGTGTATAAAATGGCCGAGCTCTCCGCATTCAGCCGCGCCAGGGTCACGGATTGCTCTCCGCCCACGAGCAAGTCCGGAGCCGGTTGATCCACCGCCTGCTTGAAAAGGTGAAACACCCCGTCGCGGTCGGAAGTGAAGATCACGGATTTTCCGTCCGGCGTCCACGTATACGGATAATTCCTCCGCTCGTCCAAGCTAAGCCTCCGCAGCGGACTCAGCCGGCTGCCGCCACCCTCGATCTCTGCGACGTACACGCCAGGAGATTCGGCCCCGCGTAGAAAAATCAGCTTCTTGCCATCCGCGGAAATGCTGGCGCGCACTTTGGCGTCCGACCCATTCGTAAGGCGCGTCGGCGGGCCCCACGTTTTCACCCCTCGCGGGTCAACTCGCACAGCCCAAAGATTGGTGTCATTCTGGCTGCCTGGGGGAAGTTCGCTCATCGAATAGATCAATCGCCCATCCGGAATCCACGCCAACGCGGAACGCAGGCGCGGGCTGGAAAGAACGCGGCTCAATTCCTGACCGCCGATATCGCGAATGAGTAGCGAAACCTCCGCGTCGTCCCATCCCAGTTGATACCGCGACAGCACAAACGCGATGCGCTGCCCGTCGGGCGACCACACTAGGGCGTCAACATTGTCTCCTGGCTCGCCCAGTATCTTGTGCGCTTGCTCCCCATTCGCCTGCATCTCCCAGATTTCCTGATGACTGTAATCGCCCCGGACAAAAACAATCTGCGACCCGTCCGGCGATACAATCCCGCGCTCCGCGCCATCCATCATTTTGCGAGGCGCGCCACCGAAGACCGACACGCTCCACAGGCTCGGTTGCTCTGCAGGCGAAGCCACGCGCGTTGCCAGTACATGGCTACCGTCCGGAAACCAGCTTAGGCAGTAAGTGTGCCCGTTCTCCGGAACACCGATCGGATGCGTCTCCCCCGTGCCCACCTGCCTGAGAAACACTCCCGTCCGGTCCGCAAACACCAGCATTTTCCCATCCGGTGAAATTGCCGCGCTGATTACCGGATCGTTCTCCGGATTGCTGGTCAACCGGCGCTCCACCGGGCGAACCGCCGCCACGGACCGGTGCCCCGCATGCCATCCAACCATGATTCCGGCAATCAGGAGCATTGCCGCTGCCGGTACAATCCTCCAGTAATGGCGTGAATTTGCAACCGGCACGGTTCTCCGTGCCGCTCCATTGATGGGTACAAGGAAGCGGTATCCTCGGCGCGCGAGGGTTTCCACAAAACGGGGATTCTCAGCAGAGTCTCCAAGGGCATCGCGCAACCGCTTGACGGCTGCGTTCAGACCGTGGTCGAAATCCACAAACGTGTCGACAGGCCACAGCCGACCGCGCAACTCTTCCCGTGTAACAATTTCTCCCGGACGCTCCAGGAGCATTGCCAAAACCTGGAACGGCTGCTCCTGCAGCCGAATCTTTCGGCCATCGCGCCGAAGCTCTCCCGCGCGAAGGTCCGCCTCAAAGGTTCCGAAGCTGATGACACCGTTTATCAGGTTCTCGGCCACTTGGTACACGCTCCCGCAGTGCCATTACTCTAAATAACGTTCTAAGCCCATCAAAAGTTTCGTAAAGCTTCCCGTCGTCCAGCCTTCTATCCATTTGACGCACTGGCACTTATCTCGTCACCTGCAAATGAGTCGTTCGTCATCCGGCCACCATTGAGGTACCCACGGCCCTGACCGATCCTCGCCGCCACCATGGAGGGAGGTGCGCCGTGAATTACAAGACGCTGCGGAACTCGCTTTCGTTAGTGCTCCTTTTAGCCCTCTCCTGTTCCTCGGCGCGGTCCAAGGCCCTTGTCGGCGAGGAACCGCAGGTCACCGTCTCCGTGTACAACGACGCGGGAATTCCAGCTGGAATCCTGCTTCAGGCCGAAAGGGAAGCATCACGCGTATTCCGCCAATCCGGAATTGAAATCCGCTGGTTGAATTGTCCCCTCCCCCCGGGAGGGCCGGAATACCAGGCGCAGTGCGGGACGGCTGATTTCCCTCAACATCTTCAACTGCGAATCGCGAAGCGCTCCTTTAATTTGAACGAGTTCGCCATGGGCATCTCCTACCTCTCCGCCGACGGAACCGGATGTTATGCAGATCTGTTTTACGAGCGCGCCGAGCAGATCCACGAAATCAGTCAGGTGAACCTGGCTACCATTCTCGGTCACGCCGTAGCGCATGAACTCGGCCATCTCCTCCTCGGCACTAACTCCCATGCCCCCACCGGCTTAATGCGCGCCCGCTGGCAACCCGCCGACATCGCCAGCGCCAGCAAGGGCACCCTCCTTTTCTCCACTAGTGAGTCCCTAGAAATGCGAAACAAGCTAGCGCCCTGGCACGCCCAGGGGCGGGATGATTCCCACATTGCTACTGCGCGCCTGGGAGATTGAGCGAAGCTTGTTTGTCCTAAGCGCAGCCGAAGTACCCCTCCCCCGGGACGGCGGGTGGTGCAGGCGATGATAAGTAAGACAATTCTGGGTGCCGCATACGCCGAGTTTGCGTGTGCGGGTTTAGAGTCAACTTCATCGCAAACGTACCATCCAGCGCTATCTTATTCAGCCTAAACCATTTCTATATTTAATTCAAATAGTTATTGACAGATGCGGTACTATATGATATAAGAGTTCTTGATAGTCAGACGCCACTCTCGCCGAATCACCAAACATCAAGCTGCCCCTCCCACGCCCGCAAGCCGATTCCGTCTCTCACTTTCAACTTTCAACTGTCAACTCTCGATCTCCCCATCCCCTGACTCTCTTCCGGTGAGTCCTTCAGTATCAACATTCGAAAAACGCGTGATAGAAACGCATCTAAGTACCTTTAGAATGAACACTTCCGAAAGTGTATCAAAACAAAGGACTTTAAGTTCCTTTAAAATGAACACTTATGAAAAAGAGGGGAGGGGGTGGCCGGTTATTGTTAACCAGGAATCCGATCAGGATACCTGTCCTGAGGAGCATCGCGACGAAGGATCTCTCGTGACTGTCTCCTCCCTCGAATCAGGGCTTGGCAGGAACAGGAGGACTAACAGGCGTGCCGGAGCCTTCCTTAAGCGTACGAATCGAATCGATAGGCAAGTTCTCAAACCGTTCGACCAAGCCGCTGGGCCAGCGCACCTGCACCCAGTCGATCTTGGTGGCGGACCCGAGGCCGAAGTGAACGCGCATATCGCTATTGGAGACATAGCTGGACCCGCTGCGAACTTCGTCAACGAAGGTGCGCGTACCGGCTTTCACCGTAATCTTCGCGCCGATGCCGTCGCGATTGGATTTGCTGCCGATGGCGTGAAATGCAATCCAATGATTGCCGTTGCGAACGTCGTTCACCAGCAGCATCGGCGGCGCATTCATGTTGCTGATCACCGCGGACATGCGGCCGTCATTCCACAAATCGCCGACCGCCAGTCCCCGTGCCGAACTCACCGCGGTAATCCCCGGCCCGGCATTCACAGAAATATCGGTGAACGTTCCGTTGCCATTGTTGTGGTAAAGAATTTTCGGTTCCTGGAAATTGCTGCCGAGGTGCTGGCTGTCAACCTCCGGATAGACGTGCCCGTTGACCAGCAGCAGATCGGGCCAGCCGTCGTTATTCACGTCAAGAAACATGACGCCCCAGCCGAGGTATTGCGTGTTCAAGCCGAATCCCGCCGGAAAAGTCTTGTCGTCAAACGTGCCGTCGCCATTGTTGCGGTAAAGCGTGGAGGTGTCATCGGAAAAATTCGTCTTGAAAAGATCGAGCCTGCCGTCGCCGTCATAGTCGCCAACCGTGGACCCCATGCCGGCCTGCTCGCGCCCATCATCATTAAACGCTGCGCCGGAAACCACCGCGACGTCGGTGAACGTGCCGTCGTGATTGTTATGGTAGAGGATACTGGCGGTGCTGTCGCACGCGACGTAAATGTCCGGCCAGCCGTCATCATCGTAGTCGAACGTAGAAACGCTAAAGGAATAATGACCGTTGGTCTGATCGATTTTTGCTTTGGAGGTCACATCCTCGAAGGTGCCGTTGCCGAGATTGTGATAAAGAATATTGTTTGCCCACGGCAACCCGCGCGGCCCGCACATCACCGGAACACCTTTCCACATGCAGGAGGGCCGCTCGCCAGGCGCTAGCGCCGTGGCGGAATCATAATCGACATAGTTCGCGACGATTAGATCGAGCTTGCCGTCGCGGTCGTAGTCGACGAAAGCGCAACCCGTGCCCCAGGCTTTGCCCGTGCCCGCGACATGTGCTTTTTCGCTGACATCGGTAAACGTGCCGTTGCCGTTGTTGTGATAAAGAATATTTTTGCCGTAGTAGGTGACGTAGAGGTCTTCGAAGCCGTCGTTGTCATAATCGCCGACGCACACGCCCTGGCCCCAGCCGGTGTGAGTCAGGCCGGCCTTTTCGGTGACGTCGGTAAACGTGCCGTCGTGATTGTTGCGATAGAGATGGCTGGTGGGAATTTTTCCGGAGGGCAGGCCCTCCAGTTTTGTGCCGTTCACGACGAAAATGTCGGGCCAGCCGTCGTTGTCGTAATCGAAAATCGCCACCCCGGTGCCCGTGGTTTCGATGATGTATTTTTTCGTGTTTTCGCCGCCGAAGATGACCGGCGCCGCGAGTCCGGCTTTCTGCGCGATGTCGGTAAAATGCGCGACCGGCTTGGCGTTTGCGCTCTCGGAATTGCCGGCGCTGGCGCTCTGAAAACTCACGGATGGCATGGAAAGCCAAGCGCAGAGCCCGAGAAAGCAGAGAAGCCGGAAAAAAGTAAAATGCTGAGCCATCCATTTCCAATCATAACAAGGTCTGGCCCGAATCGATTGAACTTGGCGGGGTTTCTCAACAACCAGCTTGCGGAAAGGAACGCGGCTGTGAACATGCTAGTATTTTTGAGAACGTTCTACAGGTGTCTTTCGCATGGAATTGATTCTCGCTCATCGCCGGAGGCTTTTCTTTCCACTCTGCACCGCGCTGCTGTTTCTCTTCTGCGCTGCCGCGGAGATGCGCGCTGCGCAATCTCCGGCTTCCGCGAAAACGGACGCCGCCTCGCGGGCGACGGCGACTTACCAGCATGGTATGTCCGCGCTGCGGAAGGGCGATCTGGTTTCTGCTCGCGCGGATTTCGAGAAAGTTGTGCGGCTTGCCCCGAAGAGTCCAGAGGGGCACAACTCTCTCGGCTGGGTCTTGCTCGCACAAGGAGAGATCGATTCCGCGATCGTACAATTCCAGTCCGCGGTGAAACTGAATCCCGATTTTGCGCTGGGCCACATGAATTTCTCCAGCGCGCTAGTCCGGAAAGGGGACGTTGCTGCCGCGCTGCGGGAGGCGAAGGAAGCGGTGCGGCTGGCCCCGGGCGATTCCGAGACGCATCACGCTTTGGCGCGTGCTTTCAATTTTTCCGGGGATCTCGACGGAGCGATCGGCGAGTTTCGGCGTGCGATCGAGCTTGAACCGCAAAGGGCGGAATTGCACGACGATCTCGGGACGCTGCTGGTGCAAAAATCCGACGCGCCCGGCGCAGCCGCGGAATTTTCCGAGGCGCTCCGGCTGCAGCCCGGTTTTGCATCAGCGCATTTTCATCTCGGCGTTTTGCGCTACCAGGAAAAATCCCTCGAAGAAGCCGCGCAACACCTTCAACTTGCGGTAGAACTGAATTCCGCGGACCCCGGCGCTCACTATTATCTGGCGCAAGTTCTAAAAAGCAAAAGCGACACGGACGCGGCCATCCGCGAATTACAAGCTTGCGTGGCATTGAACGCAGATTACCCTGACGCGCAAAACAGCCTGGGCCTGCTGCTCCAACACAGCGGCGCGGTCGAGCAAGCGACCAAAGCATTTCGCCAGGCGGTGAAATCGCAACCGGAAAATCCGGACACCCACAATAATCTAGGGCTCGCTTTGTTGCAGATTGGCGACGGCAAAGGGGCAATCGCGGAATTCGAAACGGCAGTGCGTTTGCGGCCCGATGACAGCGGATACAAAGGGAACCTGGGAGCGGCATATTTGCAAGTGACAGACTTCGACACCGCCATTTCCGAATTCGAATCGGCGCTCAAGCTTTCCCCGCAGGATGCCACCCTGCACTACGACCTTGGGCTGGCGCTCAAGTTAAAAGACAAACTGCCGGAGGCCATGAGCGAACTGCGCAAGGCAGCGGAATTGGATCCCGGGCAAGCGGATGCGCACTACACGCTCGGAGTGACGCTATGGCAGCAAGGCGATTTTGCCGCGGCCGCGGAGGAATTGCGCGCGGCGATTCGTGCCAAGCCGGATTATGCCGAGGCCTATTACACGCTGGGAACAGTGCTGAAGCAGAAGGGCGAGCTCCAGGATTCCGCGAACGCGTTGCGGGAAGCCATTCGAATGCAGCCGGAGTTCGCCGGCGCTCACACAACTTTGTCCACCGTGTTGCGGCAACTCGGCGACGCGGAAGGCGCGGCCGCGGAAAGCCGCGCTGGAGCGGAAATCGCAAAACAGAAAACCGGCGAGCAGGCAGCGGTTTTTGCGACAAATTCAGGACGCCGGCTTCTCAACGCCGGAGACGTCGAGGGCGCCATTTCACAATTCCGCGCGGCGATCAGCTCTTCGCCAAAGTATGCGGCCGCCCACCTGGAATTGGGAATGGCTTTGCGCCAGCAGGGCAAATCCGAGGAGGCGCAAGAAGAGCTTCGAAAGGCGGCAACTCTGGATCCTCGATTGACGCCTATACCTTCTCCAAAGAAATAGCAAAATAGAAGCCGGAGAATGTCTTGGGAGCAGGCGCTTCTCTTGAGAATGAATTGGTACTTTCGAATGAGGCTATTGGGCAGCCTTGCGCAGTGCGACAAGTTCCGAACCCACGGGAACTCCTTTGGCGACTTTCACGCGTATGACTGATTCGAACGGTTTGAGCTCGCCTGAGTTCGAAACGGAGAGCCGCAACAAGAGTTGTTCAAGGGAGTCTTGCTGGCAGACATACTCGACGGCGGCTTGCGTGCCGATGGTGGTGGCGCCAGCTAGAATCAGGACCGAATGCGCGGGATTCAATCCTCGCTTTAGCGCGATGACCGAATAGTCTTCCGTCAGAGTCTCCTCGGGCGGAGACGGGAGAAACTCTTTCGGTTCGCCCGATTCCGGATGAAAATTGACGATTTCCATGGTGCCCGTGCGGGGCCCAGAGGTGATTTGTTTGAAGGCGAACTCCTGAGTGGCCGGCAACTCCAGGAGGGTCAAATTTTCCGAAGGGGAGCCAATGAAGATGAGATCGTTGTTCTTGGCGTCATCCAGGGAGAACAAGCTGCCGCGCTTGACGCGAATTTGCTGGTGAAGTCTTCCGAAAACACTGTCGAGAGCGTGCACCGCCAGCACTTCACCGACTCCGGTGTAAAAATCCGTGATCGCCGCGCCGGAATCCCTGGCACGATTGTAGTAGCGCATGCCGACGTACGGCCGGCCAACGAAGGCAGCATTACTGAAGATGACCCAAGGTTCCTGAGGTCCGGTGAGAAAGCCTTTCCAGAAAACGTGAAAAGCAACCGGCATGTCCGGAGTATCGCTTGCAAGGCGGGCTTCCGCGACTCTGCGGTTCAGGAAGCGGTCGGTGGCGACGGCGACGGCGGAGGCGAGAACGACGGAAAGTGCAATGACGGCAATGATCCAGGTACGCGCGGTCCGGCCATTGACCTCCAAATTGTTCGGCGCCTCGTGAGTATTGGCGTGGTTCCGCCCTGCCGCGTGGGGGCGGGGATGGAACGTCAAGGCATAGTTGCCCTTGGGCATTTCCACCAAAATGGGGTCGTCTACACCTTCAGAGTTATAATACTCGGCCAGTTTTGTACGCAGGCGCCCAGCTTGGACCCGCACCATCGAGTCCACGTGGGGGTCGAAGTCCTGCTGGCGCGCGAAGACCTCGGTCGCAATCTGATACTCCTTGGGGGAAGTACCGGGATGGTCCGAGGAATGATTCGCCAGATAACGCAACAATTTGCAAAGAGACTCCGAGCCATGCAGCGCGTGGCTGCTAAGCAGCTTCTCGATTTGAGCGAGATTTTGCGCTCTTTCGGTCATTGCGACCATCATCCCGGCATTGTAACATCAACGTAACAGGCTCCGCATCCCTTTAGAAGGTGACAACTTGTGCCGCGTAACCGTATCAGACTCATAGAGACTATCCACGTCACTCAAAAAACTGATAGAACGCATCATAATTCTTCGTCGCTCCTGGTTTGGTGCTGATCCCTCTGCGTGCGGAGGTCGAGGGGAAGTGGTGTGTGGTGGTGACGAAGCGAGAGAAGGTCGGGGAGTTTGGGGGGCTGTTCGCTGCGGAGCGGGCTGGTGGGTCCAACAGGTTGCCGTTTATCCCATTTTCATTTGAGGACTGCCCAATTGCGCTGATTGCGGGTTGGGGCAAGGGCTAGGTGCCTGTTGAACTAAGTTGACCAACGTGGCGGATTCCCTGTTTAAGTGGCGAACGGTTCGATTCGAATTCGAAGAGTTTAGGGTGCTCAGGAGGGGTGTGATGAAAAAGCAAGCGATTGTGGGATGGATACTGGTTCTTTGTCTTGCGTTTGGGTTGGGCGCTAGCACGGCGTCGGCTCAGGCTGTATACGGGAGCATTTCTGGCACCGTGACGGACCCGCAGGGGAACGCGGTGGCGGGGGCCAAGATCACAGTGAACAGCTTGGCAAAAGGGAGCACGGACGAAGTAACGACAAACGAAAACGGAAACTACACGGTTACTCACTTAATCCCCGACGCTTACAGAGTTCATATCGAAGCTCCGGGATTCAAGGGGTATGACGTGGCGAGTATCGAAATTCCTGTCGACACCGTCGTCCGAGTAGATGCGCAACTCCAAGTGGGAGCAGTCACGCAAACGATCGAAGTGACGGGCGAAGTACCGCAACTGAAGACGGAAAAGTCGGATGTGTCGACAACTTTTTCCGAGCAGACTGTGGAAAGTCTTCCCATATACAACAGAAATTTCACCACTTTTCAGTTATTGTCGCCGGGCAATCAGCGCTTGAACGGCTGGAACCACGCCGCCAGCGAGAACCCCCAGGGATCGCAGCAGATTTTGACGCAAGGGCAGCACTTCGCGGGAACGGCGTTTGAGCTGGACGGGACCGACAATCAAGACCCAATTCTGGGAATCATTGTCGTGAACCCGAACATTGATTCCATCGAGGAAGTGAAGATCACGGCGCAAGACTACGACGCTGAATTCGGCAAGGCGATTGGCGCGGTCGTGACTTCGCAAACAAAGTCAGGAACGAACGAGCTGCACGGTGAGGCTTTCGATTTCCAGCGCTCGAACACCAACTTCGCGCGAAATCCTTTTACCGAATCCGGCGGTGTGGCGAAAGGGAACTGGAATCAGTTCGGCGGCACCCTCGGCGGACCAATAATGAAAAACAAACTCTTCGTTTTTGGAGACTATCAGGGTCTGCGTAGCCACGTAGGCGCGAGCACTTCGGATCGTGTTCCTACGACGGCGGAGAGAGGAAGCATTAGCGCAGGTACTGGAGCCAACCTGGGCGACTTGGGGGTCAATATCTATGATCCTTACCAGACAAGCGACGCGGCACATTGCACTCTCGTAATGACTAATGGGCAGCCAACGCCTTTGGCGTCTTCTGCTCGCACCCAGTTTCCAAATAACACAATTCCGGCGTGCCGATTGTCGCCGCAGGCGCAAGCTCTTTTGGCGTTGATCCCAGGCCCAAACCACCCAGTTCCGACGGCCCTCCAGGATAACTTTGTAGGGTCTGGAAGCAACGTGTTGACTTCCGATGGATTCGATGTGCGGTCCGATTATTCCGTTAACACTAAGATGCACGTATTTGGGCGGTACAGCTATCAAAAGTTTCTCCGAGCAGGGCCCGGACTTTTCGGTACGCTGGTTGGCGGCGCAGCTCTTCCTGCCGATCCTTCGGTCGGAAGTTTTGCGGGCACTTCAAACGTACACAATCAAAGTCTTGCGGCGGGTTTCGACTACACTCTGAGTTCCACGCTGCTGACTGACTTTCGATTCGGGTACTTCCGATATAAAGTGCAGACCGCCCCGGGCGGTTTGGGCACTACGCCTGCGACAACAGCAGGGATCCCCGGCTTAAACCTGGATCCAATCTATACGTCGGGAATGCCGGCCTTTACCGTCCATTCCCCTAGTACATCGGACTTTTATTTTGGGTACTCCCTAGGTCCTGCCCAGTGCAACTGCCCTCTTACCGAAAACGAGCACCAATACCAGTTCGTGAACAACTGGACCAATATCCGGGGAAATCACACGATAAAATTCGGTGCTGATATCCGCTACGCCTATAACCTGCGCGTACCGAGTGACGCACATCGCACCGGACAGTTGGACTTCAATAATGACATCACGCAAGGCCCAGGGGGAGCGGGTGGTTCAGGACTTGCAGGGTTCCTACTGGGGTATGTGAGTCACTTCAACCGTTATGTCAGCACCTCTACGAATGCTTACGAGACGCAACCGCGGTTGTTTTTTTACGGTCAGGATACCTGGCGCTTTAATAGCAAATTGACGTTTAATGCGGGACTGCGCTGGGAAATCTATAAAGCCGAATCTGCTGCCCGGACAGGCGGTGGTGGGTGGTTCGATTTGGCCACCGGAGAGATGAGGGTCGCCGGCCAGAACGGGGTCAACCTTCAGGGCAACACGTCAACCAGCTATAAGCACTTCGCGCCCCGATTGGGTATCGCCTATCAGTTGAATCCGAAAACCGTAGTTCGTTTGGGTTATGGTCGAAGTTATGACATCGGCGTGTTTGGCTCAATCTTCGGCCATGCCATCACGCAGAATCTGCCCGTCCTGGGAAGCCAGGACTACAGCGGAGCAGGCGCGGGCGCTCAGGACTTCAACACAGCATTCTTCCTGAACAACGGGCCGGCTTCCTTCGACCCCAACACAAAGCTGACGGTCGGCAACTGCAACGCGATCACGGATCCAACCGGCTCATTTGTGAACGGGGCCTTCGTTGCGGACAAAGCGTCATGCCTGGGTTCTAATGGACGCTTCATTCTACCTAACGGCGTGTTCTCCAGGGCTCGGCCTTTCAACAATAGGCTGCCGACAGTGGACGCCTGGAATGCCTCCGTACAGAGGCAGATCACTCCGACGCTAAGCGCCACCGTGGCGTACGTTGGAAATAAGGGCACACACACGCTGATCGGTGATAACCCAGCGTACAGCTTCAATAATAAGACTGTGGTAGGCTACCGATCAGGGTGCACACTACTTTCCAGCAGGCCGAACTTTACTGGTCCAGCGTCTGCTGCCTCGACTCCTGATCCCAACACTTGCCCGAGCGGCGTGATTCCGGGCGAAATGCGCACTCCGCTCTATTTGAAGTACGGCTTGCTCTCTGGCATCGACTATTTCGGGAATGACGCAAACAATAGGTACAACGCTCTGCAGGTGACGGTGGAGAAAAGGTTCTCCAACGGACTGCTTTTTCAGTCGAGCTACACCTTCCAGCACGCCACCTATTTCGCCAACGACGGTTACTACAATATCGACCCAAGGGTCCAACACGGACCCAACAGCAACTATCGCGATCAGGTGTTTATCCTAACGCAGGTCTATCAATTGCCATTTGGCAAGGGCAAGAGGTGGGCTTCTGACGTTGGGAGAGCGGCCGATCTCCTGATCGGCGGGTGGGCGATCAACAGCGCCACCAACTTTTCGAGCGGTTTGCCATTTACGCCGAGCCTCAGCGATTGCGGGCCAGAAATCGATAATGGTCCCTGCATGGCGAGCGTCTCTGGTTCTGTCAAAAACGGCCCTCGGAGCGGAAACCCGCAGGCGCCAGGCTACTGGTTTCAGAGCACGGGCGGCGTGAAGCTGAACGCAAATGTTTGCGGGGGCGCTGCGCCTCTAACTGCGGGCCCATGGGCACAACCCGGCTGCGACAGCTTTGGGAATGTTGGTTTCAACAGCTTCCGCGGCCCGAAGTTCTTCAACACAGACGCGGCCGTCTTCAAGGACTTCGCGTTCACCGAGAAAATGAAACTGCAGTTGCAGTTCCAATTTTTCAACGTCTTCAACCATGTCAACTATGATCTACCTAACGGAACCGCTGACGGCGGCAGCGCAGGGAGCATTAACGCCATCGCTTTCGGTTCACAAATGCGCAGGGTGCAATTTGGCCTGAAATTCGCTTTCTAACCAGGACGAGGACACCCCACCACCCCGACGGGGAGCCCTTACAGGCTCCCCGTTTTTTTTGGGTTCACGGTTCCGTTAAGCTGGTTTGGGGATTCATGGGATGAAAAGGCTGAGTGGGTTTCTTCTGCTTGTCGCCACGGGCTCGCTTGCGTCTGCTTGTTTTGCCGGTGTTCAAACGCTTGCCTCGCAGAGGCCGTCTCAGGCAATCGATGCGCCCAAGCCGAAAGAAACAGTCTCGCCGGAAACGGTCCTCAGTGACGCACGGCGCCTTTCAAGGGAGGGCAAGTTCGATGAGGCGATTGCGAAACTCGAAGCACTGGCTCTGAAAGAGCCGGAATTGAAGGGGCTCGCTCGTGAGATGGGAGTTACCTATTACAAGAAGAGCGATTATTTGAAGGCGGTAGCAAGCTTCAAAAAGGCGCTGGAGGAGGATCCGGGGGATAACGAGGCGGTGCAATTGATGGGGCTGTCGTATTACCTTGCTGGGCGGCCCGCGGAGGCGATTGGGCCGCTGGAAAAGGTACAGGCGTGGTATCCCAGCGCGAATGTGGATGCGGCCTACATTCTCGGGGTCTGCTACATGCAGACAAAGGACTACCCAAGCGCGCGCAAAGCTTTCGCAAAGATGTTCGGCGTGCCGGGGGATTCCGCGGCCAGCTATCTGTTTACGGCGCGGATGTTGCTGCGGCAGGATTTTGGGCCGGTGGCGGAGGAGTATGCAAAAAAGGCCATGGAACTGGATTCCAAGCTTCCGCTGGCACATGCGCTGCTCGGGGAACTGTACCTTTATAAGTCGCGGCTGCCGGAAGCCATCGAGCAGTTTCAGAAAGAACTAGAGCTGAATCCGGGTGAGGCGGCGGTTTATTACAAGCTGGCGGATGCTTATAGCCGGACGCAGAAATACGAAGAGGCGGAGAAATTACTGCAACGCTCGATCTGGCTCGATGCGACATCGACCGGGCCATACATTCTGATGGGGAAGGTCCTGGAGAAAAAGGGCGAGACGGCGCTGGCCGTGCGCGCTTTGCAGCGGGCCATCGCGATGGATCCCAACAACCCCATGCCGCACCATTTGCTCGGACAGGCTTATCGGGAAATGGGGCGGACGGAAGAGGCGGAGCGCGAGCTTAAATTGTCGGAGCAATTGCAGATTCATCAAGACGCAAAGCCTTGAGCGAGGGAGTTGAAGCTTGGGACAAAGAGGGAGTTCGACCGTGTTGAAGCGCGCTAAGTCTGTCTTTCTCGTTGTCATGATGGGGCTTTGCCTGGTGGCGAGTGCGGGCCAGGCACAGCAGGCGCCGCAGCAAGTTTCGAAAGCGGAGCAGGCCCATGCGAAGGCGCCGGATCCGTGGTGGAAGCACGCGGTGATTTACGAGATTTACCCGCGCAGCTTCCAGGATTCGAATGGGGACGGCGTCGGCGACATCAACGGGATTACTTCGCGGCTGGATTACCTTCGCGACCTGGGCATCGATGCCATCTGGATCAGCCCCATGTATCCGTCGCCGCTGGTGGATTTTGGATACGACGTTTCGGATTATACGGCCATCGATCCGCTCTACGGCACGCTGGCGGATTTCGACCGGTTGGTGAGTGAAGGAAAAAAAAGAAATATCCGCGTGATCATGGATTTCGTTCCGAATCACACGTCAGACCAACATCCATGGTTTGCGGAATCGCGCTCTTCGCGCATCAATGCGAAGCGCGACTGGTACATCTGGCGGGATGGCAAGGGGCCGGAGCAGCCTCCCAACAACTGGCAATCGTGGTTTGGCCATTCGGCATGGAAATTCGAGCCAACCACCAAGCAGTATTACTACCACCATTTCTACACCGAGCAGCCGGATCTGAACTGGCGCAATGCGCAGGTGCGGAAGGCCATGTACGATGCGATGCGCTTCTGGCTGGACCGCGGGGTTGCGGGGTTTCGAATTGATGCGGTTTCGCGATTGTTTGAAGACCCCGATCTGCATGACGATCCGATTCTTCCCGGGAAAAATGCCTATGGCGATCCGAACATCGCGCACAAATACACAGACAACTTGCCGGAAGTTCATGAAGTGCTGCGCGAAATGAGACTGGTAGTGAACGAGTATCCCGGAGATGCGGTGCTGATCAGCGAGGCCGACGAGCCGAATATCACAGAACTTACGAAAATGTACGGCAGCAAGAACGATGAAGTGCAGTTGCCGATGGATTTTCAGATTGCAGACGTCAATAAGCTTTCAGCACCGGATTTTCGCAGACTGTTGAACGAAATAGACCGGAACGCAGCCGGCGGGCAGCCGCACTATTTTTTCAGCAATCACGATCAGCCGCGCCAGTGGGATCGTTACGGAGACGGCGTGCACAACGATCAGATTGCCAAGCTCATGGCCGCCCTCCTGCTCACCACCCGCGCGACGCCGCTGATGTACTACGGCGAAGAGATCGGCATGCGGACTACGACTCCCGTTCGCAAGGAAGAGGTCCAGGATCCGATCGGGAAAATCGGCTGGCCGGAGGAGAAAGGACGTGACGGCGAACGCACACCCATGCAGTGGGACGCGTCGAAGAACGCCGGGTTCAGTACGGCGGAGCGTCCGTGGCTGCCTGTGCCGCCCAGTTCAGCGGAATGCAATGTGAAGGCCGAATCGCGCGATCCCCACTCGATTCTGTCCTTCTACAAGCGGCTGCTCGCGTTGCGCCGAAGCGAGCCCGCGCTGCGGGATGGCCTTTATCTGCCGCTTAATGGAGAAGATCCGTACGTCCTTGCCTATTTGCGCAAGAAACCAGGCAGCGGCGATGCGATTCTTGTCGTGCTCAACATGAGCGGGGAATCACGCGCGGTCAAATTTGATCTCGTGGCCGAGGGAATCCGGGAGAGTTCCGCGAGCCCCCGGATTGCCGCCCCGGAGACTGGTCACGAATCTACTCTCCTTGCCCATTTCACGATTCCCGCGTTCGGAGTTTTCATCGGAAGCGTTCACTGATTTGAGAAACCGGGCCTGGCGGGCGGCTCATGCGCCGCAGGTCGGAACCGTTCAGGAAAATGCCACATTTCTTGGTGAGTGTGAGACACCGTAATAGGATACAAGCATGGATCTGCCCCTTCCCGCGTAGCTCTCTCGCGATTGGCGGATGCACGAGAACTCGCGCACCAGGGAAGCGTCAAGCCAGCCGCGCATAGCTTCACTGTGAAGGATTTCCAACGCCTCCCCTGAGGAGAGGGCCATCCGATAGGGGCGGTCGGTGATCAGCGCGTCGTAGATGTCCGCGATCTGCAAAACGCGAGCCTGCACTGGAATTTGTTCTCCGCAGAGACCATCGGGATATCCACTGCCGTCCATGCGCTCATGATGGTGCCGGACTACCGGCAAAATGTGATGGAGAGATTTCAGCGGCGCACAGATATTTTCTCCAATGACCGGATGCTGCTGCACGATTTCCATTTCTTCAGCGTCGAGGGGCCCTGGCTTCAGAAGAATACTGTCCGGAACCGCCACTTTGCCGATGTCGTGAAGCAAACATGCGATCCGCAGATCCCGCAATTCTTGTTCCTGCAGGCCGAGACGCTCTCCGAACTGAACTGCATATTCCGCCATCCGTTCGGAATGGGCTTCGGTCAAACAGTTTCTCGCTTCGATGCTGCGGGCCAGGGAAAGCAACACCGACTGCGCTTGGCCGTCGATATGGTTCTTAAGCCGCAAGAGCGACTGGACGCGGCTAAGGCCTTCCGTAAGGGAGTTGCAAGTTCCCCAGAAGTCCGCAGCGCCTGCGTCGCGTCCCCGAGAAATGTCCGCCGGATCCGATGAAGGCTTGATCAACACAACAGGGACAAGCTGATTGAGCGGGTTTTCCTTCAGTCCGCGGCAAAGTCCGAAGGCATCGATTTCCCGCAGTGTATCGTGCAGCAGAACCAGATCCGGCTGGAGGAGGGGACACTGCCGAAGAGCCGTATCGCCGTCTTCCGCCGTAAACACTTCATAGCCCTGATTTTGCAGGAATGATTTCCAATTCGCCCGGTCCGAAGAAGCAACGTCGACAAGCAAGATGGTTGGCCGCATAGGTCCCTCGTAAGATCTCAAAACACGACAAGGGTTGCGTAATATTTCCCTCGTCTCGATCTGTATGGACTGATTGGCTCCGGAGGCCTTGCCTCCGCTTCCCGGGGACGAAAGGAGTGAGATAACTGGGCAGTTTGTCTATGCTCATGAGGCACCAAATCGAGGGACATTTAAGTGACTGATAACGCGAGTCTTGCGGCCGCATCCAACAAAGGCCGCGACCGACGGCGAGCGCAAATTCTATAGGGGCTGTAAGTTTTACTAGGCGCTGCTACTGCCTGCGCACCTCTTCGAGCTTTCTTCGCCATAAGGCTGGAACTGACTCAATCGATTTCCACGCAATCAAGCAAAAGGCGGATGTTTTCCAGTTGTGACCGGTCGTCCGTGCTTCGATGATTGCGTTATGGGGCCCGCACCTTCTGCCGAGACTTCTTCGGAGCACCTGACGGCACAAGATTCTTCACGATACTGCGACTTGTCCGGCCGTCTGTGACGACGTTTGTCGCCGGGTGGTCGTAGTTTCGGGACTTGCCCAGACACGGCGCAGTTGCTCGGCCCGGCGGATAATGCGGTCGATAAGGTCGGCAGCCGGCTCTGATTTCGAGGAACTCGCTGGGCTGCTGGGGGAGATTTCCAGGAGCTGGAGCTTGTCGAGGACAGGTTTCATCGCCCGCTCGGGATTGCGGAAGAATTCGCTGCCGCGAATACGAGTGAAGACCCAGCCCATGCGCTCGAGGATGGCCTGCCGGTCCATGTCTTCCGGAAGCTTTTCAAGCGGATAATATCGGTCGCCATCGCATTCGATGGCGAGGCGCCTGCCCTCGCGCTCCACCACGAGATCGATCCGGAAAGCCCCGACGCGCCAGTGCGGAGCCACGCGATATCCTGCGGCCATCAGGCGTTTCATGACTTCCCGCTCGAAGGTAGACTGCGGGCGTTTTTCTTTTTCTTCGAGTGCGTGCATGAGGCGGCCGGGATCCTGGGCGTGCTCGATAAGTTGGCGGCGAAGATCATCCGCCTTCAGGTCGTTTTGCGGGCTAAGGGAGTGGACGACCCATAATTGGTCGCGCGCGCGGCTGGCGGCGACGTTGAACCGCTGCTTGAATAATTCCTGGTCACGAAGGGAGAGCGGGCCGCGTTGCGCGGTGTCCACCAGCGAGATGAAGATGACGTCGCGTTCGTCCCCCTGAAATTGGGCGGCGTTTCCGCAAAGGAGCCGATGGAGTTCGTAACGGTCGGGCGAGATGTGCCTGCGGAGCAAGTTATCGATTTCAACGGCTTGTTCGTCGCCGACCAGCGAGACCACGCCGAAGCTGGTGGGCTGGTCCGCATCGTTTTTCTTGTATTCGGGTTGCTCCATGGCGGCAGTGAGAAGTGAGGCGACGCCGAGAGCCTCCTGGCGATTGATTTTGCCGTCGCGACTGGAGCCGGCCACTCGATACGCGATGGTATGAGGGCGGAGATGAACCCGGCTGGCGTCGCGCAATGGCTTGATGCGCTGATCGTAGGAAATCATGTTGCTGAATTGGATGATTTCCGGCACGCAGCGGAAATGCTCGACGAGGCAGGTGGTGCCGCCGAAGGACTGTCGTGCGAGGTCATAAATGGAGATTTGACCGTCGTAGAGGTCCGAATTAGGAATTCCCCGTAAGTACTGGAAGATGAGATTTTGAATGATGGAGAGATCCTGGCCCACGGCGGACGGGCTGACCTGTTCATGGTCGCCGACGACCAGGACGGTCTTGCCGAGGTAGAGTGCCACAAGGGCCATAACGTCACTCTGGCTGGCTTCATCGATGATGACCACGTCAAAGCGCGTTACGCGCGGATCGAAATTCTCGACCACCCGGGAAAGCGGCATAACCCACACAGGAACGGCGCTGCGGCACTCAGACATCTTTTTGGCGGCTTCCGATCGCAGCAGCGATACACGGACGCCGTGGCCCTTGCCGATGCGGCGAATGGTATCCAGCCAGCCCACAAGAGCTTGACGCTGGCGTGAGGAGGTCCGGCGCGCCTGAGCGGACCACGCGCGCTTGTCAATGAGGCCCACGGTTACGCGGCGAAGTTGCTCGCGAAGTTTTTCGCTTTTCGTCTGGAGAGCTTCGAGCGAGATGCCGGCGCGCCGGTCGAGTTCATCGTTGAGCTGCCGCCAAGTCCATGCAGATGCAGGATCGCGAGGCGGTTCGCCACGGCCGTGCGCGCCGGTGCGATTGCGGATGGCGCTTGCCCAGGCCGGAGCGGCGCTTTCAAGCTTGGTGAGCAGCGATCGGCGCAGATCGAGGTCGGCCTGGTGACTCTTGAGTTCCAGCAGGCGCTCGTGGGCGTCGCGGTAGTTACTGGAATCCTCGTCACTCACGGCAGCGAGCAGGTTGCGGGTTGCTTTTGAGGATTTCGCCACTCGCGCCGCGAGCTTAAGCCTGGCTTTGAGGTCGCGCTGTTCTTCTTCGAGCTGCATCAACTTTAGCCTTTTGAAACGCGAGTCCAGGATTGGCAGCAAGGAATCAGTGACCGCCCTGCCGATCCGCACCAGTTCTCCGTCGGCGCCGACAACGGCGGGCTGCTCGGCAAGAAACTTGTCCCATCTAAATCCGAGGTCGGCCAGTTGCTGTTGGAGCGGAAGCCAGGTGTGTTCGTGCCAGCCCAGGCAGTTCTCGATCGAATCACAAAACTGCATCAGCGTCTTCTCGATTTCCTCGCCCATCTGTCCTGAAGGCGGCGTCCCAAGCATCGCCACCTGGCGATCCCAGCGGCCGCACAGCTCCTGCCTCAGCTTTTTGACGCGGGCCAGTTTGCGCAGAGCTTCAAAATGTTCTGCGGTACGCGGATGCGTGTTATTCACTTTTGTTGATTCAATCCATTGGCTCCATGCCTTGTGAGTGAACAGAATAATCGAGCCAAGCTTGCCGCCGTTTTCAAGATGAGCGAGGATTTCGCCGGCAATGCGCTCCTGATCTTCAAAAGGCAAGCTGTCAGCGAGCTGAGGACCGTATTTAACGAAGGATTCTTGGGCGTTGGCTGCTTCCCGATGAACGAGCCGGACGATGCTGACTAGTTGCTCCCAAGGCTGGCGATACGCGTCCCCGTACTTCCCGGCGTAAACGGCGGCCAGTTTCCACTTTTCTTTCCCGGTGAGAGGTTCGACGGCCTGCACCAGGTTGGCCACGAGAGCTTCCAATTCCTCAAGCGTGCCCTGCGGAGCGCCTGACTCCCAAAGATCGGCCCGGAACTCCAGATCTTCCATGCTGAGGCGATTTCGCTCGCTAAGAGAAGCTTCGAACTCCTCCGGCCGCGGAAGATCGTGGAGCTCAGGAAGGTGACCCGAAAGCTCGCTCTCGTCTTCGCGGGAGACGGAAACACTCGTGCGATAAAGGTCGGCCAGCTCTCCGGGTGAAAGAGGCAGGGGAGCCACCGCAGCCACGGGTCCGGGAATCCACCCCAGGCTTTCTTTTTCCTGCACGACTTTGCGGGCGGCGTCGGAGGGCGCCCAGCTTTTTCCGGCGATTGTTATCTCTCGATATTCATCCGCGCGTGCGTCGGCGAGTTGCTTGCGAATTTCATCCAGCTTTTTCAAAGGGTCGCGCCGTTCCGCTTCCAGCTTGCTCGCTTCCAGCTCCAGCGAACCTGCGTCGGCTCGCGACAGTCTTTCCGCGATCGAGCCCACCGCGCTCTCCAATTGTTTGCGGCTATCCAGGTCGCTCTCGAGCAGGCTCACGCACAGCGGCCGCAGCTCCGGAACAATGTGATGCCGCACCATGCGCAATGCCTTTGTCGTGTGGCTGGTAACGAGAACACTCTTTCCCTGAGCCAGCAAATGCCCGATCAAATTGCCGATGGTGTGCGTCTTTCCAGTGCCTGGCGGGCCTTGCACCAGAACTCCCCCGTGTTGTTCAAGCTGTTTTGCAATTCGTATCTGTTCTGGATTCGCGGGTTTGCTTAGCAGAACTTCCGCTTCCATTTCAGCCAGGTTGCTTGCGGGCGATTCCGTTTCACCCGCGGTGAGAATCGGGGATTCCTCCCCAACGATGTTCAAAAGGGACCAAGGGAGATCCTCGCGCGTCCGGAGATCCGCGAGGATGCCTTCAATGGCGGCGGCGTATCCTAAGGTGCGGGAGCGCAAAAACAGAAGCGGGTCGCGGCCGATGCAAGGGTCATTCTGCTCCTTAGCTGGCGCCCCGTCCTCGATGAACTCTCCGCGGGGAGACAACTGTATGACCAGGCGTTTGAGAAATCCGGAAGTCGCGCCATTGATTAGCGGATGGAAGCCTTGTTGTTCCAATTCTTCGCGGCACCGTCCGATGGCGCGACCGTCTACATCGGCCATCGATTGAAACAGAGCCGAATAAAGTTCGACAGGATGATCGGCTTCCGAGATCGTGAATTCCGGCACCGCGGCATTGAAGTGGAGTTGCAGGCGCTGCAGGAGAATTGGATGATAGATGTCTCCTTCGGCGCGGCGCCAACTCAGGATGCCGTCCCCTAGAACGAGTTCGACGCGCTCAGCCTCACGATCCACGCGGCCGTAGAGCGCGTACAAAGTCTCGAAGATTCTCATGGCCGCCCGAGCCGGCTTTTCACTCTTTGCCCACTCGTCGCGCAAGAGCTTCCAGCGGTGCAGGGCCGTGGATCTTGCCTTGTCGTCATCGAAGTTCACGACGCGGGGATTGCCCGCTTGGTCCGACTCATTCCGGGACTGCTGGACAACTATTTCCTCGGATGGGTCGTCCCATCCCGCTTCAAGCCAACTGCTAGCCTCATCGGGTGGCTCGGGAGCTCGCGTTAGAACAGGGCGCTGTACCTTAAGCACGAATCCCTCGCTGCCTGTATCCGCGGACTGGTCTTTCTCCGCCTTGGCTTTCGATGGCTGGGATTTGCCCGCCCCTCGCTTTATACAAGGATGGTCGGGCAAGCCACGCAACCAGAGACTCCAGAGCTGCTCACCAATCTGTCGCTTGGCGGGATTGCGGTGCTGGTTCAGCGCTTCCAGGTAGCGGAAGACACGGGTCAGTTTGTCGCGCGCGATGCGAAGTTTTTCGGAGTCCATGGTGGTTCCCTTTTTAAGGACACGTGCAGGGTCTGGGGTTGGCTGGTAGAGCTACTAGAATAGCAGCGTCTTCGGGAGAATCTCAATGGCTGGGAATGAGGCCAGAGATTGGCAAATCCATGACGGCTGGTTGGCCGAATCCGCCCTGTGTGGCGCGTCCAGCGCGACACGACGTGTAATTGTCCCCACAGATTCCTAGGCCTCCCCATTCTATAAGCCCATTATTATCATCGAATTGAAATTGGTCCTGGCCGTGCGATTCCCCCAATCGCAGGTCGGGAGCCATGCCATGATCGCCATGCTGCAATTCGCAACACTCTTCATCATCACCCTTTTTGCGGCTGCCGCCGCGGTTGGGCTGCATTGGCTTTTCCTGAATGCGGCGTTTCTGATGATGCGGCCGGCCACGGCCCGAAGGATTCCCGTGCGGACAGAATTGGTGCGCGGGACAGCGCAACTGGCCCGGGTTTTCGCTTCGCGGCGTTGAGCGAGCCAGGATTGGGGCGCGCGGGCTGAAGCCTCTGCTACTGGATTTTCCCGGCCCAACGTCAGCGGCGGAGACGGTGGTCACCACTCCGCCGCTGCACTCCGGGAAATGGGAAGAAGGGAGTAACTCGATGCTGGCTTTGAAGTATCTGTTGATGATTCTGGGCGCCGCGCTCTTCGGTAGCGCCGGGGCTCTGGTCGCTTACGACATTTTTCTCTCGGAACAACTGCGGCGTTTACTTTCACGCGGCAAGATGGACCAATCCGGCGGGGAGGTGGGGGCGCTGGCTCGCCGCCCTTTCCGTCCGGTCCGCTGGAGGCTGGCGCTGCAACTGGCGGCGGCGGGTACCCTGACGCTGTTGATCACGGAAAGCCTTGTGGTGATTCCCGATGGAGCAGCCGGCGTACGCGTCAGCCAAATCTGGGGCGCACGCCCCGGTACTTTGTACTCAGGCGTGCACTTGATAACGCCGCTGGTGGATTCCATCGCGATCTACGATACGCGCGAGCAAGTGTATTCCACCGTGGCTTCAGAGAATCAAAAGCAAAAGGGTGACGTGCTGACGGTTCAGGCACGGGAAGGGCTGAACATCGGCTTGGCTGTCTCCGTGCGCTACCGGCTGGAACCAAAGCGTCTCGATTCGATTCACACGCACTTGCCGCAGCCGGTCGGCGAGCAAGTGGTGGCTCCGGTGGTGGCCACCATTTACCGGCAACTGGCGCCGAACTTCATTACGCGCGAGATTTTCGCCACCCGGCGCGAAGAGCTGCGCAGCAAGGCCGCGGAACTGATCACGGCGCGGCTGGCAAGCGACGGGATCGTGGTGCGGGAAGTGCTCCTGCGCGACCTGCAACTTCCTGCGGAATACGCCAAGGGGTTGGAAGGACTTTTGCTAAAGGAGCAGGAGAACGAGCGGCTGGGAACCGAACAGGAGATCAAGCAAAAAGAAGTCCGCATCGCCGAACTGGAGGCCGAGGCTCAAAAGGCGCGCGACGTGAAGCAAGCGGAAGCGCAGGCTCAGGTCCGCGTGCTCCAAGCGAAGGCCGAATCCGATGCCATGCAATACACACTGCCTCTGAAACAGAAACAGATTGAACAGACCAAGCTGGAAGCACAAGCACGCAAGGAATCCACGATACAGAACGCCGAGGCCGCCGCGCAGGCCAAGATCATCGACAGCAAGGCGGAAATCGAGCGGCAGAAGAACCTTGCCGACGCGGAAGCCAACCGCATTCGCGTAACCGCCGATGCCGAGGCCAACCGCATCCGCGTGACGGCTGCGGCCGACTCCGAACGCATGAAATTCGAAGCAGCGGTCTTGAAGTCCAATCCCATGCTGATCCAAAAGATCATCGCCGAGCGGCTGTCTGACAAGCTGCAAATTATGATGGTGCCGATCGATGGGAAAAATTTCTTTGCCAGTGACGTGATGCGGTCGGCGTTTTCGGGCGTAACCGGCGGCAACAATAGCGGCGGTTCATCGGACGACAATCCCGACGACTCAGCGCCGACAGCCGCGGCGCAGCGCAAGCAGCCCCGCCGGCCGTGATGCAGAGAATAGATATGCGCACGGCCAGGAATGGCTGTGCCAACGGGCTCCGCTAGCCAATACCCCTGTGGGTGGCCCGAGACGCGACGCAGGAAGGGAGGAGAGATCTTGAGCACAAAGGCAAGCACCGCCGCGCTTGACCGATTCGGCCAGAGGTTGCTCCTCCCCGGCGACGCGTTCCGCGCCACCCGGCTAGCGGTCAGAAATCGTACGCAGGGAATTGACGCTGAGACGGGATTCAAGAATCCAGGAAAACGATTAGGCCGTGGCGGACAATCCTTCATTTGCAGCCGTGATATCATCATCATCGTATCCACGTGTCTGCCAAGCAAAAACTGTCCCCACCGCGTTCGCGCGGCCACTTTTTACTGTGTCTGCTACTGGCCGTTTTTCTTGTCACCTTCCCCCGCCTCTCTCTCGCTGACTCGCTTGAAGATGCCGCCCGGGCGCTGGCGCGAAGAGTCTCGTCAGTTCCGCAGCGAGAGCGCCGTTTTTTTCTATCCTGGCAAAATCATTCCTCGTTGGGAGACCAGCGCTCTCAAGTGCTGAAGGAATCCTTCACGGATGAATTCGGCGGTGAGAATCTTGTTGAGAAACAGGAGCCCCCAGCACATACGCTCCAGGTTTCGATTGAAGAGACACCAGCGTTCTATGTTTTTGTTGCCAATGTGCCGACCGCAGCCGGAGAAGCAACTCGAATCAGCCGAATCGCTCGTGGGGCGTCGCCCTCCGAGGGAATTTCGGTTGGCCAGTATCGCCTGTCAAAACAATTGATCTGGCAACAGCAAGAGCTGATCTTGGACGCGGTCGAGACAGGGGACGAGACCGGCGGGCCAGGCCCGTTGCTGATCCTTAGTCGGGACAGTCTTTCGCTTTATCGGCGCCACAACGATAGTTGGGAACTGCGAGATTCAGCGCGAATTCCCAAGCCCGAGAAAACTCTGCGAGTGCTCCGGGGAGAAATCCGATTTTCCCTCGGCAACGAAAAGCAAGACAGCATTGTTCTTCCGGGCCGGAGTTGCGACGTAGCCATTGCCGAAAAGATTGATTTGAATTGCCGAGCGGTTTCTCAATCATGGAGAGAAGGAACGTTTCTTGCTTCACCATGCGGCCGAAGTCTCTCGTGGCTTAGGGCGGAACAGGGTGATTGGAGCTTGCCGGATCGCCTCTCGCTCCGAAATCCGTCCCTCCCGAAATCGGCTCCTTCGGGGGCAGAGCTTGACCTGCCGGGACCGGTGTTATCCGTTTCAACCGGGCGACGCATGCAGAGCGATACCGCAGTGGTATTCAATCTTTCGACGGGAAACTATGAGGTTTATCGAATCACCTTGGCGTGCGCGAACTAGGCTAGCCGTAGTTGCCATGCTCGTACTGGCTCCGTTCCCATCCGCGCGAGGCTCAAGATGGCCCCAGCATGGCGGGACAATGCGAGTTGAGATGCTGGTGACGTCCGTGTCACTGGATCCGCGGGAGTGGAAGACGGGGACAGCGGAGTCAGCGGCGGATGAAAAACTGGGAGCGCTAGTGTATGACCGCTTGGTGTCGCTGGATAATTACGGGAGATTTCAGCCGCAATTGGCGACGGAGTGGTCGCACGACGCTTCATTCAAACGGTGGCAGTTCACCTTGCGTGCAGGCGTTAAGTTTTCGGACGGCACAGCGCTGAGCAATGCAGACGCGGCGGCCGCGCTTCAGCCGTTGCTTCCCGATGGACAACAAATTTCGGTTTCAGGAAATAACCTGGTGTTTCAGTCGGCGGCGGCCATGCCGGATCTTCTCGAAGAGTTGGCCTCCGGCCGCTTCTTTGTTTATCGCGTGCGGACGGATGGAACCCTGATGGGCACGGGACCATTTTTTGTTGCAGAGACGCCCAGTGGCGGTCACGGTCCGTCAAGTTCAGCAACTGCGGCAGGTGATGCGAATTTGGCGGCATCAACTCCGGGCGCGAATAGGCAGGCTCATCTGCGATTTCGCGCGAATGAGGAAACCTGGTCGGGGCGGCCATTCCTCGATGCGATTGAAGTGGCGCTGGGAGTGCCCCCGCTGCGGCAGCTTCTCGATTTGCAATTAGGAAAGGCTGACCTGGTCGAGCTGTCGCCCGAGCTGGTGCGCAGGGCCATGCAGGATAATCAGCGCGTATGGTCTTCGGCGCCGGTGACCTTTTATGGTTTGCGCTTTGACGATGCGCAACCCGTGGCTGCGGCCGCGAAGTTGCGAGAGGCCATGTCGCTCTCGCTCGACCGCCAGACCATGGCCAGCGTGTTGCTTCAAAAGCAAGCCGAACCCGCATCAGCCCTTCTGCCACAGTGGCTCTCGGGATATGCTTTCCTCTTCGGCATGGAGACGAACATCGATCGCGCGAAAGAAATTCGCGCCACGCTTCCAGCAAACCTGGCCGCCGGCGCCGCGCCATTGCGGCTTCGCGTGGACGTGCCGGGCGACCTCGCAAAACTGCTGGGCGAACGCGTGGCTGTCAACGCGCGTCAGGCTGCGATTCTGCTGCAAGTTGTGAATCGCCCTGTGACACGCAGCGCGAACAATACGGCCACCGTTTCGAACGATCCTGCCGGCGGCGTTCATCTTTTTTCTTGGCACTATTCCTCGCTTTCGCCTAGTGTGGAACTGGAATCGATGGTGTCCACGCTCAACTTCGGCGATTCGAACGAGACCGCCGTGCGCTCGGCCGATCCGGAACAGCTTTATGCGCGCGAGAAAAAATTGCTCGAGGAACGCCGCGTGCTGCCTCTGGTCGCGCTGCCGGAGTATATCGGTCTCAGCCAGAAGCTTCGCGACTGGATGCCGGCGCGCTGGGGCGAATGGCATCTCGCCGACGTGTGGCTCGATCTTCCTGAACCTGGCGCTGCGCAACCCGGCAATTCGAACGCCACCTCAACTCCCGCGGCTCAGCCAGCCACCGTGTCCCCCGGAGCCAAACCATGAGCTTCCGAACAAAATTGTTATTGGTCGTGCTGCTCACCATCTTTGCGTCCGTATCCGTGGTTGCCTATGCCGTGACGCATTACACGCAAGCGGCGTTCGAAGCGATGGACGCCGAGCGCACCGAAGCCCTGGTCGCACAATTCAAGAAGGAGTTCGTTCAGCGCGGCGTGGAAATCGCCCAGCAGGCCAAAAACATCGCGGAAGCCAACCTTACCGAACACATGGCCATTGACCTGTCCCGTCCTAATGCCGATCAATCTCTTTATGTCCGCGACGCCGTCGGCACCGCTCAAGAGCACGGGCTGGACTATGTGGAGTTTGTGAATTACGACGGCGTGCTGATTTCGTCCGCGCAGTTTCCCGCTCGGGTCGGCTATAAGAACGACTGGGTGACCGCCGTGAAGGACTGGAATGACATCCCGGCATTCTTGAAGAAAGAAGAGCTGCCGGACGGCGAGTCGCTTTCCCTCAGCGTCGTTCGAACGAACAACACCGTGGCGGACAAGACTTTGTACATCATCGGCGGACACCGGCTGGATAAGAATTTCCTCGCTTCCCTGGTTTTGCCCGCCGGGATGCGCGCGCTCATCTATACCAATCTCGAGCCTGCTTTCGTTCCCGCGTCGCTTATGGCTGAGAAGATCGATCCGGAGCAGGCAGAACGGTTCGCTCCCCTCGTCGAGCAACTGCAGAAGCAGCCGCAGCCAATGGTGCGAACGATTGATTGGACCCGGGATCCAGCCGACGCGGAAACGTTTCATGCCATCCCTTTGACCGGCCGCAACAATGAACTTCTTGGCGTCTTCTTCGTCGGCAGCTCGCGAAAAGAGCTGGTGCTGTTAACCCGCCAAATCCTGAAAATCGCCGTCGCTGTCGCGGCTGCCGCGCTATTGATTGGATTGCTCGTCAGCTTCTGGGTCTCCGCGCGCATCACCAAACCGGTCGAAGAACTTGCGGAAGGCGCGCGCGAAGTTGCCGGTGGCAGATGGGATACGCGCATCGATGTTCGTGGGCGCGATGAGATCGGCCAGCTTGCCGAAGCCTTCAATCACATGACGCAAACGCTCGCGGCGCAGAAGGAGCGCCTGGTGCAAACCGAACGCGTTGCCGCGTGGCGCGAACTCGCCCGGCGTCTGGCGCACGAGTTGCGCAATCCGCTCTTTCCCATGCAGATTACCGTTGAAAATCTGCAGAAAGCGCGGCAACTCGACGCCAAGCAATTTCTGGAAGTCTTCAGCGAATCAACGGCCACGCTGAAAGCGGAACTCGCCAACCTCAACACCATCGTTGGCCGGTTCAGCGATTTTTCCAAAATGCCCGCGCCCCAGTTCGTCCGCGTGAATGTGAATGAAGCGCTGCGCAACGCGGTGCGGCTGTTCGAACCGCAATTCAATGAAGTCGGCAAGCCCACAATTACGCCGGAGTTGTTTCTGACCGAACCTTTGCCCGATATCGACGCGGACCCCGACTTGCTCCACCGCGCTTTTCAGAATCTGGTTCTGAATGCGCTGGACGCCATGCCCGCCGGCGGAACGCTGACCCTGAGAACCTTGGAGCAAAATGACAACGTTCGAATCGAAGTAGCCGACACGGGAAAAGGACTGACGCCGGAAGAATGCTCGCGGCTGTTCACGCCGTATTACACGACGAAGTTGCAAGGGACCGGGCTGGGGCTCGCTATCTTGCAGTCGGTGGTCAGCGATCATCACGGCACCATTTCGGTGACGAGCGATGAGGGCCGCGGCACAACGTTTCGAATTGATCTGCCACAGCGCCAGACCGGCCATGCCGCGAAACCGCGCGAGGCGGCGCCAGAATCCAAGAGCGCGCCGTCGACTCTGGCCGCGGCTTCCGACTAACGCACACAAAGGACCGAAGGTTGCCACGAAAAGCCCATCTCCTCCTTGTCGACGACGATCACAATACCTTGGCATCCCTTTCCCGCGCCTTCCGCCTGGCGGGGCATGAAGCCACTGTCTGCGACAACGCGGCTCGTGCGCTCGACTTGTTGCGCGCAGAATCGTTTGACCTGATTCTTTCCGACGTCGTGATGCCGGGAAAAAGCGGTTTGGAGCTGCTCGCAGATTTGAAAAAAGCCGGCGTGAAAACGCCGATCGTGCTCATTTCCGGGCAAGCAAACATCGAAATGGCGGTGAAAGCCACGAAACTGGGCGCCCTGGATTTTCTGGAGAAGCCGCTCTCCACCGACAAGCTCCTCGTGACCGTGGAAAATGCGCTGCGATTGTCGCGGCTGGAAGATGAGAACCGCGAGTTGCGTCATCGCCTGGGAAAACACGAGCTAGTGGGTTCTGGTCCGGCAATGAAGAAATTGATTGCCCAGATCGAGCGCGTCGCGGCGAGCGAGACGCGCGTCTGCATTCTCGGCGAAACCGGCACAGGCAAGGAGCTGGTCGCGCGCGCGATCCATGAAAAATCGCCGCGGCGCGAGCATCCATTTATCACGCTGAATTGCGCGGCCGTGCCCGCGGAATTGATTGAATCGGAGCTCTTTGGCCACGAAAAAGGCGCTTTCACTGGCGCCACGGTCAAGCATGTGGGGAAATTCGAACAAGCCGACGGCGGCACGCTTTTTCTGGACGAAATCGGTGATATGCCCGTGGCGATGCAGGCAAAGTTGCTGCGCGTGCTGGAGGAAGGCGAAGTTGAGCGCGTCGGCGGGGACAAGCCAATCAAGGTGAATGTGCGCGTCGTGGTCGCTACGCATCGCAACCTCGAAGATCTCGTGAAGCAGAACGCCTTCCGCCGCGATCTCTTTCACCGCATTTATGTTTTTCCGCTGACGC
>Ga0307479_10000528_pt1 | contig 34324 bp, 52 predicted proteins | sample atmos_gasesECM4C_FD_203743 | JGI IMG/M metagenome (GOLD analysis project Ga0307479, IMG submission 203743) | Hardwood forest soil microbial communities from Morgan-Monroe State Forest, Indiana, United States - atmos_gasesECM4C_515 | ecosystem: Environmental > Terrestrial > Soil > Temperate...
TCGTAGACCATGCGCAGCACTGTATATCTAAACAACGCCGTTGGCAAGAAGGGATTGACATTTCCCTGATGCTCAAACACACTCCTGCGGTAATGCGCGTAGCCCCGCTTGCCACAAACGAACCGCTTCCCACCGTAGCGGAAATGAAGGCCAAGGCCCGCGACCAGATTCGCAGCGAGCGCCAGGCGTTCTTCGAGCGCCGCTTCCGCTGCCGCCAACTGCTCTTCGGCAAGGGCCTGGGCATCCAGAAAAATCTTTCGCACCAGGAGGACTTGTTCGTGCGCGAAGTGGCGCATGAAACCTACCAACTCTACCTGCAGGAGTTCATTACCGGGAAGTCGCGCTACAACGTGGGGAAGTCCTGGAGCCGAGCGCGACGACCAGGACGACGCAAGAATCCGCTGCGCTTCGCCGAGTGGCGCCGCAAGTGGTGGGGCTCGCAGAAAGTGCGCTACGTGCGGCATGACATTCCGATGCTGTTCCAGAAAAAAATGGAAGACCTTAGGTACGGTGACCGTAAGTGAGCGACATACCGTTGTGCCAAAATTTTATCAAGAAGCGCGGCTGCACCGATTCGCGTATGCGCCTCATCGAGTCGAACGAACACGGCTGGAGTTTTTTCTGTGACGGGTGCAAAAGTGTCCAAGTGGTGAGCTCGGACGGCGTGCGCGACCGCAGTAAGTTTCTCCTCGCCGAACAGCGAAGAAAAGAGCAGGAAGAACTCGACCGCCGCTGGAGCAAGCGCAGAAAGATTTTCGCATGACCGCTCGCGCCAAGAAAGCTCCCGAACTTCCCGCTAAGCGCGTTCCTTCCGCCGCAGAACTGGCCGCGCGAGCTCGCGTGCTCAAGCCGCGCGAAGGCATGGCGGAACAGTTCGGCATCACTCCCGGCCCCGACCCGCCGCGCGAACTTGTGTCCGTCGCGGAACTGCCCGACCCGCCCCGCATTGAAGCCGCCATCTCACCCCGCGCGAATGCGCGCGTGACGGAAGTCGTGAACGTGGACGAAGCGGTAATGATTATCCTGCGCGAAGAGATGGAAGAACTCGGTAGCCGACTCGCGCGCTTCGGCGTCGGCTTCACTCCAGGGATGCGCCAGGACATGATCGACCACGCTTTCGCGCTGCTCGGAGGATTCGTGCAGGGCGGCGGCGCTATCTCGAGTCGTTGACGGAACCGGAGGCGCAATGTTAGCCGATGACGGATATCTAATTACGGGCAAGAGCGTGGTCGGCCAGGAGATCGGCTGCATCTTCCACAAACACGATGCGCGCTTTTCCGTGCGCTACTACGAAACCGAACGTCTGCTGGTCGTCTACTGCGTGTCCTGCAACCCGAAAAATGAGTTGCTGCGCGCGCGGATTGCGAGGGATGAGAATGCCTAAAGGTGTGTATGCACGCCACAAGGAAGGCCCTGTACGTCGAACTATCCCCGATGCCGCACCGGAGAAGTCCATCTCGATCGTGCGCAGCGAAGCGGCCAAGAGCCGCTGGGAAGCGGTGAAAGAGGAGCGCGAATCCTATCTCGCGCCGTTCTACGAACTGTCGATCGAGCGCGCGATGGCCTACCTCGAAGACTTGCGCAAAATCTGTGAGCAGGGCGGAACGATACTCAACGACCGTATCGGCAACGACAAGGACCGCATGCGCTGCGCCGGGCCGCGCTGCGGGAAAGACTTGTCAGGACTCAGGCCCAACGGTATGCCGCTGTGGATTGCTAAGAAGGATTTAAGGGACCGCCAGCATCCCGAGATCATCCGCTCGCTGTATTTTTGTAGTTCGCTCTGCGAGAACTCCTGGGCACGCGCGGCAGGCGGAGCAGCGGGCGGCGTTGGCGATTCCATTAGTGTCGGCGCACAGGAGAGATTATGAACCGTAGAAACTTTCTATCGCGCTTAGGAATCGGCACGGTGGCAACGGTCACTAGTGCGATAGTTCCGGCGTCCACTCAGCCAAAAGAACTAGACAGCGGCAGTCTGCGTCCCATGTGCTCCGCCTGCAAGACCAGAATGATTGTGCGGCACGGAGAAGGCCGTCCCTATGCTTCCTGCCCACTCACGACATGTAAGCGATACGGAGAAGAAATCAGTTTGCAGCCGCTCCCGGCAAGAGAAATACCCCATAAGTTGTCCGCTAAGACAGAACAAGAAATAATGAACAAGCGGCTAGAGTTGTTCAAAAACTCCATCAATCTAACCGACACAAACCTTGAGGACATCCCGGAACTAGTCGAGTACAGTGAGAAGAAAGATGCTCGCCGGAGGACATTACGGACAAAGTAGACATTCTCGAAGCGCAGATCGAGCGACTGGCGGAGAACGACATCGAACTCCAGAGGCTCATTGAGTCTTTAGCGGAACAGCAAAAGCAAATCACCCAAATCTTGGATAAACTCACAGACAAGGTGGTTGCGTTGTATGGACCTCGCTAAAGCGGAAAAATTTCTCTCGCGTTTTTCGATCCGGGATCGCGATAGTCACAAGCAGATTCCGTTCGTTCTCAACTATAACCAGAAGAAAATCCACGCGCGAGCGGCAAGGCAGCAAGCCAAAGGCCAGCCTATACGTATCATCGTCAATAAAGCAAGGCGTGTCGGCGTTTCCTCTTGGTCGGAAGGACTCGGCTTCTGCCACTGCTGCGACCTGCCAGGAGCGCACTTCCTCATCGCCGCGCACGAGTTCAAGTCCTCGAAGGCGCTGTTTTCCATCCCGAAGACTTTTGCAAAACAGGCGCACTTCCTCAACCTCCGCGACGTCGAACGCGAAATTACCTTTCCTCACTCGACTGCTGAATCGCTCATGCAGATCGTCACTGCCGGTAAAGACACTTCCGGCCGCGGCTTCACGCTCTCGGGACTGCACCTAAGCGAGGCCGCGCACTACAAAGGCCAGGGCGAAATCTTTACTTCCGTGATTCCAGCGCTCTCAAATCACCGGGATACCATCGGCATCATCGAGTCCACGCCGAACGGCATGGACGGCGAGGGCGAAGACTTCTACAACATGTGGCTTGATGCAGTGAATGGCCAGAGCGAGTACGAAGCGGAGTTTCTTACTTGGGTTGACGACCCAGCCTGTGTTGCCGACCCGTCCATCGCCAAGAACGCGCCGATGGACAAGGAAGAAAAGGAACTACTCAAGCGCGGACTCACGAAAGCGCAACTCGCTTTCCGCAGAATCAAAATTGCTTCGCCGGAGTGCGGCGGCCTCGTCGAACTGTTCCACCAAGAATACCCGACTACGTGGGAAGAATCGTTTATCACTTCCGGCTTCCCGGCCTTCGCGGAGATCGAGCGCCAATGGGCCAGTAAGAACACCAAGCCTCCGAAGTGGCAAGGGTTCATCGACCACAGCGAAGACGGCAAACTCAATTTGCGCGAGCACCACCACGGCGACTTCCTCATCTGGCAAGATCCCATTCCGGGGCACTACTACTACGTGGGCGCTGACGCGGCGCGCGGCGACGACGAGGACAAGACCAAGGACCGCGACTTTGCGGCCAACGTCACCTTCGACGGCAACACCGGACGGCAAGTGTGCCGCTACGCTGGCTTCGTCGTGCCGGAGATTCACGCCTGCTACCTCAACTCCATCGGCCTGCGCTACAACAAAGCTATGCTCAACGGCGAACTAACGGGAGGCTACGGCTACGGCACGCTTCACGTCGTGCGTGACATCCTGGGCTACCCGAACCTCTACCGCTGGAAGGGCAAAGACGACAAGATCGGCTCGTGGGCCAGCGGCAAGAATGCCGTATGGATCGAGACGACGCAGCATATCCGCACGATGCTCTTCGAGTCCATGCGCGCCGCGCTGCGCGAAGCCGCGGGAACCCAAGGCGAGTACGGCATCACCGTCTACGACGAACTGCTCGCTTCGCAGATCAGGATGTGCACGCGGAAAGAGACTGGACGCATCGACGTGAAGAAGGGCAAGGACGACGTGCTTTTCGGCGCGATGATTGCAAATCTTGCGATGCGGCAATGGAGTCCGCCCCGCACCTATAATCAAGCGCGGTCGCACGACCAGGAAGAGGACGAAGAAGTGCGGAAGAAGATGGGCCTGCGCGGCGACGAGATTCAGGACGACGCCTGCCTCGCGCTGCAAAAACACTACGAGAAAATCATGAAGAAGGTCGATAACTACCCGAACGAAGAGGAGTACGAAGATTCTCCGATAGGAGTAAGTTGATGCCCAGCTACAGTTTGGATTTACGCGACCCGCAAGTTGCCCTGCGCATCCTCGTCTGTCTCGTCGAGCAATCGAAGCGCAAGGAGCTTCAGTTTCCCGCCGAGGATTATGATTCTCTCACACACGGGAAATTGCTTTTGGTTGACTACAGCCGAAAAAAAGGCGTAATTTCACTGCGTGTCACCTCCGACAACGGAGCCGCTATTCCAGTAGCACCTGAGGCACATCAATGGGTGAAACCACCGGAAGCCGGGCCGCTCGAAAGAGCAAGACTGGTAGCCGAGCAGGAAGCGGAGCGCAGCGGAGTGAAGAGCGACGAGGAACTGGCAGCGCTCGAAGAGGAGATGGAGAGGAGACAAGCGGTAGCGCGGCTGGCCAAGGAAGGGAAGAGCCCGATGCGCCTCAAAACAGTGAAGTAGGGACGCTCAAGGACGCGCGCTTCGTGCTGACGAACATGGGCCTGGAGTTCAACCACGTGCGCGAGACGAAAGGCTACATCGCGGCGCTCAAGAAGTACCAGCAGCGTCTCAACGAGTTTGGCGGCACGCTCGCCGACATCATGAGCCCCAAGGACATCATGGACAAGATTCTCGACATCGAGAAGGAACTGCGCAGCCTAAGTTCATCTGGAAGTTCCGGCACGGGCAGTGCGCTTGACGAAGTGCGGCACTTTCTGGGGAGTACAGTCCACTAAAATGCGTAACTGGCTCGACACAAATTATCGCTGGCTCATGCTGGCCGGTATGGTGATAGAAATTCTGCTCATCGCTATTCTCGTGGTGAAACACTAATGGACGCGGCCCCGAACCCCGTCCAGTCCGGTCACACAGGTCCGCACTGCGCCGAATGCGGCAATCCTATGCAGTTCGCCGAAGAAGTGAAACACGGAGACAAGGTCATCGCAACGCGCTACGTCTGTTTTTGCCAGGGCACAGTCAGACACGTTTCTGTGCACACTGGCGATAAGACAAGGCGTGAATAAACTTGGCCTACACTGTATTCCGCACCGCCCCAGCGACCGGCTCCCCTAAAACCGAAGGCGACGCCTCGACGAAAGACATCCGAGCTCGTCAAATCGACGAGCTCGTGAGGCAGAGCGAAAGTGCGCGCAAAGAAGTCTACGGCGTCAACTGGGACGAGGACTGCGCCAACGTCTACAACCTAGTTGAACGCTCGCGCAAGATGCCTTCGTTCCGCCCGCGCATCGCCGCGCCGCAACTCCAACTCTTGCTCCTCCAGGAAGCCGCCGATGCCACCGACACGAACATGCGCGTGTTCATCCACAAGGAAGAAGGGCGCGACAAGCAGAGAGAGAAAGCCTTCCAGGAACACTGGAAGCAGGAATTTTTCAACCTGCAATTCCTGATGGGGCAGATTTACGCGCAGTTCGCCGGCACGGCGTGGATTCAGGCGGGCAACAATCCGCTCGCGCGCCGTGGCAAAGGCAACGTGTGGCTTCGCGCTCGGCTGCCGAAGAGCGTACACGTCGATCCGATCAGCCCGTGGCCCGACGACTGGACCTGGCAAATCTTCGAGGACTTCGTTTACCTCGACACCATCAAGAAAGAGATGCCGGACCACGCCGAGAACATCAAGCGCGCGAGCGCAAGGAGCGAGAACCTGGCAGGTGGCGCCGCTGCGGGAACGCTCGAGATGCCTCCCGGCCCGATGTCGGTCACGATGCGCGGCTTACCTTCCGGAGACCAAGCGACGACGGACGGCCCGATGAAGCGCCGCACCTGCTACTCGCTCGACACCACCATGCGCGACCTGAAGCGAGAAGAGGAGCGCGAGTTCGTTAAGCGGAAACTTCCCGTCCCCGACCAAGTGCCGAAGTACCCGAACGGCAGGATGATCGTCGAGTGCGAAGGCACGATTCTTGCCGACGGCGATAGCTGGTGTCCGCTGCCCGAGATGTGGCCCGCCTATCCCATCTGGTCCGTGCCGCCGTGGGACACCGTGTGGTGCCCGCCGCCGATGAAGTACACGAAGAGTTTGCAGGATGCCGCCGAGCAGCAGATGACCATGAACTACGAGAACGCGCGCCGGCTGAACAACGGCATCATGATTATTCACGCCAGCACCGGCTTAACTGCGAACACCGTGGGCGGGTTGCCGGGCGAAGTGCTAGTAGCCGCCGCAAACTCGCAGCCCGGCGCGGGCATCGACATCAAGTATCCCCCGCCGTTCGCCTCGCAGCAGATGGACTATCCGATGAAACTGCTCGGGCTGCAAAAAGAACTGCGTGGCGCGACTCCAGCACGGCAAGGCAACCTCAACCCCGGCAACGTCGGCCCGGACTTGTTCGAGGCCGCCGTATCGCAGTCGCAGGCAGGCACGCGGCTCACGGCACGGCTGTTCGCTTGGACCGTGCAGCGCGTCGCGGAACTGTTGTTTTTTACGATGTGCAAGAGTTACACCGACGAGCGTATCTTCCGCGACAAGGATAAAGTCATCAAGTGGCAGCCGGACAGTGCGGCGGAGGAGTTTGAGATCCAGGTTCCTGAAGGCGCCGTCAGGCCGCTGTCGCAAGCGTCTTTGCGCTCGATGGTCATCGAACTTCGCAAGGCAGGAATGATGACGGTGAAGCACGGGCTCGAAATGTTGGATGTGCCTGAATACGAAGAAGTGGCCGAAGCGATCGAAAAAGAGCAAGCGATGGCAGCCCTGGCCAAGGGAATCAAGAAGTGATTCAAGAACCACACTACTTGCAGAGCACAAACAATTACAAGTTTTGCGGCTTTCTCTTTGAAGATAGGCGTGACCAAAAATCACGCGCATTGATAGAAAAAGAAGCCTTCGAATTTTACTTACACGGAAAAGACATTCCAGACTTTGTCTACCGACAGGTACATCACCTTTTATGCTGGGCAGAACTTCTTAACCCGGAGGCACCTGGTCTCATCCAGTCGTACCATTCCTACTCCGATGTAGGAGGTTTCGACAGAACAACTGCCGCCGCTTGGCTCATTTCGCATTGGTACGAACACGCGCTAAATATTTGTGAATGTCTTGGTGGTGAACCAAGTCATTTCAGGTGGGCATTTATCGACACGATACTTTTTCTACAGTCATGAGCGGCGAAAGCACACACACGACGATTTTCTCTCACGCCGCGAATCCGGTGCACTGGCGCTCGACGACGTTTGCCGCGAAGTTCTACGGGCGCACGAGACGCAGAATCGTGCAATGGTGTAAAACAGGACGCTTTGCCTCGGTGAACGTACCTGTTTTCCAGGATGCTTCGCGCCGCTGGTGGATCTGTATGGACGATTCCGATGGAAACTTCACAAGCATCAAGGAATAGCGTCTCTTGACGCTTCTGCGCTACCACGCCCACTCTCTTTTCGATGGAACAAGTGATTCTCAACATCGACGCGCTCAACGGGGGCGAATTTTATCTCGTCGAGGGCGTCGTAGATTATGGCGACCACTTCGAGAAAAGTGTCCCATTCAGCGTCCATAAATCACTGAGAAAAGAAAAATTTACTGACGAAGAAAGGTTCACTCAGTATCTCGCTCGCATGGTGAAGGCGGTCATTGCGCGCTGCGGTGATGCGCGAAACCCGCTGCCTCAACAGATCGTGGAAGGAGTGTCTTAAATGCGCGGACGTAAGATGGGAGTTACGAACACCAAAGGCGGTAGAAAGATTCGCGGACGCAAGGACCGCGATGTGCACGCTTCGCGCGGGCGCCGCAAGGGCGGGCGCTACTGAAACTTTCACTCATCGCGTGAGTGCGACTCTGCGGTGAGGCGAGGAAACTCGCAGAAAGGAGAACGCACTTGTTCAACGAACCTGAATCTCACGGCAAGCGTGGCGGGCGCAAGCACCGTCGCGGCGGACGCCGGAAGTAGAAAAAAAGCATTGCGGGAAGGCCGGGGGGCGTGTTCCAAGCACGTCCCTCAATCCCAGAGAAAGAAGGGTCATCATGCCGGAGAAACTGAAGGGTGGCGGGTACAGCGAACTGATTACGCCGATCAACGAAGAGGGCAACCGAACGGGGAACGATCCCGACACGCACAACGTGCCGTCGGACATCGACCCTCCCGACCCGATGGGATTGGCGCACGGACTGACCAGCCCGAGCGGGCGCAAGAAAGAAACGCCTCCGCCAAAAGGAAAATAATTGTCGAGTCCCGCTAATCCGATGATGGGGGGCGCACTAAACCCCCAAATGATTCTCGCCTTGCTGAAGTCCAAGATGGGCGGAGCGGCTGGCGCTGCGGGCGCGGCTACCGGAACAGGCGGGGCGGAGGAGTCAGTCGGTCCTGCCGCGCGCGAACTGCAAGGCTCGAATCCCGACTACGCGCTGAAGATCATCAGCGACCTCAAGAAGAAAATCGCCGACATCATTCCCACGCTGGCTTTCCGTGCGCCGGCGGCATCGCGCGCTCTGATGAGCACGTTCAAGGGACTCGATGCGGCGATCAAGGAATTGCAGCAAGCGCAGGCCACGCTGAACGCCGTGGGAGGGCCGATGCAGATGTCGGCTGTGCCTACGCCTCAGCCGCCTGGGGGCGTCGGAGCTCCCGAGTTGAGCAAGCCTGCGAGTATAGGAATGTAGAGGAGAGTTTATGGGTAAGACCTTAAGCGAGTTGATTGCGGACGCCGCTGCGAACGACGATGTGGAATTTTCCATCCCAGACGGCACGAAGTTCAAGTTGGGCGATGTGCGCTTGTTCAAGGCTGGAGTCGAGAGCGAGAAGAAGAAATTCGAGACGCAGCGCGCCGAAGCCGAGCGCGTAGCGAGCGAAGCGAAAAAGCTACTCGAAACGCTCGATACAGCGATGAAGGAAGAGCAGAAGAAGCAGCAGAAGATCGAGCCCGCTGCCGGTCCAGACTGGAAAAAGAATCCGCTGTACGAGGAACTGGTTCCGGTATTCGATGCGCTGACGAATCAAGTCAGCGAGTCGAAGGCCATCGCCGCCGCAGCGCAGAAGTCGCTTTCGCAGGTTTCCGCGTTCTACTCGATCGAGCGCATGAGGCGCGAGTACGATGCGGCGCCGGAAGCCTACCGGAAGGCCCATCCCTTCGAGCAAGTCGTCACAGAAGCCTTAGCGAACGGGGACTCCGAAGCCTACGGTTCGGGTGAAAACGTGGTGAAGATGCCAACGCTGCGGAAGCGCATCCACGAAGCGACCGAGCCGGACAGGATTCAGGCGGCCGTCACCGATGCGGTAGCGAAAGCGCAGAAGGAATGGGAAGCGAAGCAGAAACTCAACAACATTCCGAAGCCTGCGGGACGCTTCAGTTCCAAGGCCGCGCCTACCGACAAGCCGCCGATTGCGAAGCTCGAGGAACTGACGAGCGAGAAGATCATGAACGATCCGGACATTGCCGCAGCGATGGAAGGAACGACGAACTAACATGCGCCCGCTAGAGGAACGCTTCCCGACGCTGTACCACGACATCGTGCACGAATCGCCCGCGTCAGGGCCGAAGGGCGAGACCGGTCCGGTGAAGGAAGTGCGCAAGGGAAAAGCAACAGCGCCGACGCTCTACGATGCCATTGCCGCCGTGTGTTCCGTGCATCGCGTGACGGACATCGGACTGATGAAGGACTTGACGGCGAGCATCAGCGAGTTCCTGGGACTCAAAGCGAAAACAGCGACAGCGAGCGAAGAGGACGAAGAGGACGAAGAGGACGCCCCAAAGCGCAAGAGTCGAAACTGAGTTTTGTAGTCGGACTAGCCTGCTAATTGGAGACGAAGATGAACGAAGAGTTCAGCAAAAAGAGAATGATTTCCACGCGCGTCGTCATTGACATCGAGTCGATGGCAGTCGTTGAGCGCGATTCTTACGAATACTCCGGCCCAGTTGAATTAGCCGCGAGCGTCACGGGCACAGGAATCTCCACGCCGCCGGCCCAGTTGGTGAATACTGTTCAGGCAATAGTTCAGAAGTACGTAGCTCCCGTGGTCGGCGACCAAGTTCTACTTCCCTGCCCGACGATGTGGGCGCTAGTTCGGCGCGGCAAGAAGATGGCTGGCGGTGCGCTGGTCTATCCTGAGTTCTTCCAGGAAGAGACTACGGGCGGCGCGTATTATGGCGCTCAATTGCTCAACACGGCGCTCCAAGACGTGGTGCAGCCAGCCGAGCAGCAGTGGCGCTTCTACTACGAAGCCGTCGTGCTGCCCTACACGGACATCATCCTGGGGCGCGGCGGCTACGCGGGCGTGGACATCGTGCGGCAGAAGTTCCAGACTGCCGCTGGCTCGTTCATGCAGAAGTTAGCGCGTTCGCTCTGGCACGTTGCGCCGCAGAACACTTCGCTCGACATCGACGACATCGACTCCTGGCTGGGCTCGACGACCAACACTATCGCGGGCATCAACCGGTCATCGGCGGGCAACGCTTTCTGGCAGCCGCCGGCGAACCAGTCGGGCGGCGCCGCTCCACTCTCGATCGTCAACGCGGATCTGGCGTACTGGGCCACAGTATTCGGCTACGACGAGCCAGACTTGATGGTGATGGACAACACGCGCTACGCGAACTTCAAGCAAGCGTTTCAAGCGACAATCCGCTTCACCGAGAACATGCAGGACAAAGAAGCGCTGCAACAGGGCTTCCGCTACCACTTCCTGTTCAACAACTGCATCGTGCTCGCCGACCGCAACTGCCTCGCTAACGTCGCTTACATCATGAACTCGAAATATTTATTCCCTGTTTTTCACGAGGCGGATTACTTCGTTATTGACCCCTGGGTAAAACCGAGTAACCAGCGCGTTCTAGTTAGTAACATATATTTAACTTGGCAATTAGCTAATCTTTCGCCGAGAATGGGCATCAAGATCGTTTCGATAAATTAACGTAGGTTGCTGATATACTCTGAGTCCTTGGAGGACTCATGAAAGACAAATTCAGCAGGATTCCAGAAACGGATTGGGCAAGACTCGCGGCCTACATTGATGGCGAAGTCTGTATACGAATCGACGTGCAGAACTCTTCACCTGGAAACACTTTTCACGCTCGGCATCTGCTCGAAGTTAAAGTGTATAGTTGCGACCCGCGCTTGATGCTGTGGCTTAAACGAACATTCACCGGAGGTAACGTCAAGCCAGTCAGAACCAAAAATGCCAAGCCTAATTGGAAGCAAGAACACGCTTGGTACATCGGTTCCAAAGCAGCGGAGCGTGTGCTACTAGGTTGCCTGCCGTACTTCATCATCAAGCATGAGCACGCACTCACGGCGCTGTCTTTCAGGAAACTCATCGGCTCGGCAGGAAAGAGATTGCCGAAGGGAAATTTGGAGAAGCGCGAAGAGTTTCGGCAGAAACTTGTCGAACTAAATCGCAAGGGCGTACAAACAGAAATCGTGCAGTAAGGAAGGTGTGCCATCGCAATCGTCAATTCAGTTTCCACACTCACGGGAGTAGGCAACGAGGTTTTGCAGCGCATCGGCGTGGTGATTCTCACCGCCACCCCGCAGACGGTCACGGTGCCCTCGGCGGGCTCGATTTCTCCAGCGGTCACGCGCGGCTACGCGCGCTGCAAGATTTATAACCAGTCGGTCGCTATCTCTGTCACCGCGATTCAGTTGAACGCCAGCGACGGCACAAACACCGTCACGCTCGACGAGTGGGCGCCGCAAGCGGCCTTGGCGATCACCGCGACGGCCTACTGCGACGTGGTGTTCGACTTCATTCTCGACACTTCGGCGGCGGGCGGCGGCGCTACCGGCACGCTGATCTTCGGCGGCGCGACGACGTTCAACTTCCTGGTGTTCACATCCGGCGCGGGCGGCACGGCTGCCGGCGACTTTGAAATTGCAACTCAGCCGTAACTTGATTTTGTAGCGTGGTGATGACCACTCCGGGGGGGCTGGTGGATGATTCGGCATCCTCCAGCCTTTTCCTTTTAGGGGGCGCACGTGCTCGTCGGTGACGTCGTGCAAGGAATTCGGGAAAGCGTTACGGATTTGCCGCAGGTTCTTGCGCCTCCCTCCATCGCCGCTACACCTGTTAATTCCGGCGGTAATTTTGGTCCTGCAACGTATAGCCTCGTGATGACGCTCTTCACTCCCTGGGGCGAAACGGCGCCGTCGAACGAACAACTGCCCGTGCTTGTCGGCGTGGGCAACGTCAACAGCATCTCGGTCGCCTGGAGCACACAAGCGCTGGGCGGCATTCCCTCGGTCGTCAGCAAGGTCAGGATTTACCTGGGCGGGCCAACGGCAGGCTCGGAAAGTTTGTACTTGGATTTTCTTCCTCCGCTTGTGAACCCCATCGTCGTCACTTCGCTCACCGGCGCGCAGCAACAGGTTCCGACGACGCGCAATACTGCCTACCTGCCCGACAGCGATGGCGACGCCATTAGCGCGGGAATAATGTTCCGCTGGCTCAACGACGCGCTGAAACTCGCTTCGCAGGTTTGCGGCGGACTGCTTGACTACGGCGGCCTCGGCACGGTCAACGGAGTACCGCAGTACATCGCTCCCGGCGAATGGAAGCGCATCTCTTCGCTGTGGTACGACGGCTACCCGCTCGGCATGGACGATTCCGGAAACTACTTCCGGCGCAACTCGATCACAGCGTCGATTCTCGCTTCCGTCGCTACTTCGCTTCTGACCGACCGCATGATGCTCGAAGTCTGGCCGCAGCCGGCGCGCACCTCGGCGCAAACCACGCTCGCTTCGCAACTTCTCGCAACCGACACGCAAGCCGTGCTGACTTCGGCGGCGGGGTTCCTCTTGACGAACGGCTTCGTGCAGATCGGCAGCGAGATCATGTCCTACTCGCAAATCGTCGGCAACACGCTCAAGAACCTAGTCCGCGGACTCTCGGGCACGGTTGCGGCACTGGTAGCTGGCGGCGGCGCAGTCACGGAAATGAATATCTTCTGGCAAGGCTGGCGACGCTACGCTCCTGCCTTTCAGCCTGGGGACTCGCTGAAAACTATTCCGGTGCCCGTAGGCTGGGAAACGCAACTGTTCAAGTACGGCCTAGGACGCGCGAAACTTGCGCAACAAGGTGTAGGCGACTACGCGAAACTCGAACAAGACTTCATCAAGAGTTTGAGGGAATTGTTCCCAGCGAGTGATGTTTCGACCGGCCCGCGCCAACTCGGAGAGCCGACGTACGGACTTGAAACTTTTGGTGGCGGCCCCGGTGGCGGCTGGGTAATCCCATGAGCGTTGAGATTCCACACGTAACTCATGCCGACGACATCAAGCCTGGGTGGATTTCTATCTCATCACAAGACGGAAAACCGTGCAGGCCAATCGTGCGCTGCAACTGCGGAGCGTACATCGGTTTAGCGAATCATCATGTGCACGCCGATGGCACAGTGACAGCCAGTTTCTACGACTCGAATCAGCCTTTCCAGTGGAAGGGACAGACTGTTCACAATCCGAAAGGCTGCGGTTGGCATGAAAATATTAAATTGAAGGGTTACAACGGAGCGGAGTGGCTACCTGAATGAGTCCCGGATACAAAAGTGCTTCAGTCGCGCCTTTTCTGCGCGGCTTGGCAGCCAGCAGCGATCCGTACTCGCAGCCAAAAGGAACTTTTCCGCGCGGGTCGAACATGCTGCTCAACCGCCGCGGCGCGCTCGATGTGTGCGACGGCACGCAACTCGTTCATGCGTTCAACGCTGCCGTGCAAAGCGGTCGCGGCAAGGTCATGGAACCGTTTCTGTTTTCGCCTACGGGTGTGCCGCGCTACTACCTCTCGCTCATCAAGGCGCTCGACATCGGCTTGGGCGCTCCGCAGAACCTTGTGGCGGCAGACGGCGGCGCGGGCGGAACGCTAGCAATCAACGTAACCCACTTCTACAAGGTCACTGCCATCGACGGCGCGGGCGGCGAAACTACGGCGTCGAATGAGGCGAATTTCGTCATGGGCGGGGCTTCCCACAAAGTCACGCTGACGTGGAATGTCGTTCCTAACGCCACCGGATACCGCGTCTATCATTCCACTTCCACGAACACCGAAACGATGTATGTGGCCAGCACGCTTCCCGTGTCGCAAGTAGCGGCTGGAATGCTTTCGGTGACGTTCACGGATGACGGCAGTCCCATCCAGCAGGCCAGCATCGTCGTCAATCCGCTTGGAATCGTGAAAATCTCGGCGGTTGGAGTCTCCCCTGCGGTGGTCGTGATCGGCACGACGACGAACTTCAACGCTTCCATCGGGCAACTGCTTCAAGTCGCTGGAGCCGCAAACGCTACGTTCAACCTAAACAATTACATCGTTTCCGGCATCATCAGCAGTTCGGTTTTCCTGGTAACGACGACCAATGCCGCGGCAATCGCGCTCGCCAAGGGAACCCAAAGCGGCAACGGTACGGTCACGTCCATCGGAACGGTGCCGGTGGCCGACACCACGCAGCAGACGGCGCTGTTTCAAATGCCGGTCATTACCGGCGTTATCGCCGCTATTCCCGTGTCCTACAACAACGCGAACATCGTTGCGCTCTTTCCTGCCGATCCGCAGTTCTATGAAGGCGGTGGTGGCGGTGGTGGCGGTGGTGGGGGAGGCACGGGCGGAGGCGGCTCCGGCGGAGGCTCGGGCGGCGGATCGTCGCCCACGCCCTCGGGCGGCATCCCGGGAAATGTTTCAACGCTCCCGCAGATGGTCGGCTTCACGAACAGGGTGGCCATTGCGCTCGGCAACGGCTTTCCGCCGCAGGAGTTTTCCGACGCTACAGGCACGCTTGTCAATCCCGCGACGGTTGCGGCCATCTCCGCCATCTCCGTCGATGCCTTTGGCGTTGTCACCGTAACGACGAGCACGACCAGCGGCATCACTGCCGCAAACATCGGCGGAAACGTGCTCATCGCTGGGGTGACGAATGCGCTTTACAACGGAGCGTTTGTCACTATCGGCTTTACCGACGCGACACACTTCAAGGTGCGCAACCTCGCAGCCATCGGGCAGGCGGCCTCTTCGGGCGGCACTTCCACCACTACGGCACTGCCGTTTACCTCGGCGTTCGTGCCAGCGTTCCCCACGTGGACAACAGCGGTCGCCTATTCAACCAACGCCATCGTGCAGCCCACGCCCACGAACGGCCACTACTACAAAGCCGTGCAAGGCGGCGTCGCGGGAGGTGCGCAGCCTGCCTTTCCGACCGGCACGGGACAGCAGGTGAACGACGGCTCGATCATCTGGCAGGAAGCGGGACTTACGAATACCGCCGCGCCTCCGCCTCCGGGCTGCGCGCACCTGGCGGTCTATGCGGGCTCGCTCTGGGTCATCAACACTTCGCCGACCAATACCGCCACGGGAATCGACGGTCCCTGCTCGGTGCGCATGTCGGACGTCAACAACATACGTTCGTGGAACCCCATCAACCAAGCGTTTCTCGACAAGGACGACGGCACGCAAGGCATGGGACTGGCCTCGGAGACGATTACCGCGCAGGGCATCCCGCCGCAAGGCTCGCTCCTGGCGTTCAAGGACTACACCACGTACCAGATGGTCGGGATCTTCGGCTCGCCCACGTTTGCGATTCAGCGCATCAAGAGCGACATGGGGTGCCTCGCGCCGCGCACGATTCAGTTCGTTCCAGGCTTCGGCATCACGCGCTTCACCCACCTGGGCTTTGCGGTGTTCGATGGCGTCGAAGACCGCATCATCAGCGAAGATATTCGTCCGTTCCTGTTTCCCACGCTCGACTTTCAGGATACCGACATCACCGTGCTGGACGCGAACTTCCAAGCCGCCATGTGGGGCTTCCAGACGGCCAATCCGCCGATGTTTTGCTGCGCCGCGCCTATCGGCAACTCCAACGGGCAACTGACTCGGATCTTCTGCTACGACCTAGTGCTCAAGGCGTGGACGGCTCCGATTGACTTGCCGTTCCCCATTTCGAGCGCGGCGCAATTCCGCACGACCGTAGCGAATACCGTGACGATACTCGGAGGATTTTCCGACGGTCTCTTGTCGCGCTGGCAGGCAGGCGACCAGCAGTGGGACGTGGGCGCAACCGGAGCTCGCACGGCATCGCAAATCGCCTGGAGCGTGAAGTGCCCCGAAGTGTTCGCGCAGAACATCGAGCAAGTGCTGAACTGCAACCGCGTGGCGATTCAAGGAATTGCGACGAGTTCCAGCGGAAAGATCAACGTCGTCGCGGTAGTGAACGGAAAGAGCAAGCCCTCGCAGCCCTACGTCATCCCGGTAAGCGGCGACTTCACCGTATTCTCTTCTCTGATGCTTGATGGTCTGCGGTTTTCAGCGATAATCTCTGGCAGTGGCAAGGTTCAACTCAGTCGGCCCACGTTCCACGTATTTCAAAGAGAGGTGGGCTGCGCACGGGTGATTGCGTGAAAGTACGAACTTTAGAACGCGGCGAAGTGCTTCCAGCGGCGCTCCAGACCGGCTACGAGAAAACGGAGCAACCGGATTGGATTTGGGTTGTCGAGCGCGATGGCAAACCTGTGGCCGTGCTTGTCACTTCGCCGGCGCACATCATGGTCATCCTGATTCGCATTCTCGCTACGCCTGAAGCGCAGGGAGCGGATGTGCGGTCGCTCCTGCTTCACGCCTTCAGGGAAATGCGTGCGCGGGGATACAAAGGCTACACCACTTGGCTCGACCCGACTAAGGCACCGGAGAATGCGTTCATCCGTATCATCCGCGCGATTGGAGGATTCCAACTCCTCAACCCTCAAGTGGTCTGCTGTGGAGCGTTCTAAGATGCCAGCGGCGATACCGATCATCACGGCCATCATTGGCGCGGCAGGCGTGGGCAGTTCCATCTACTCGCTCACGAACCAGCCCAGCGCGCCGAAGCCTACGACGCCAACGGTGACGCCGGCGGACGCGACGAAAACGCGCAGTGCGCAGGAAGCGGCGCTTAGTCAACAGTTTCCGGGGATTCAAGCGGCTACGGGAGGTTCGCTATCTCCCGAAGCATGGATTCGCCTTTCGGAATTGCTCACAGGCAAGGCCGGAGAACCTGGCATCGGCTCGGCGGGAGAAGATTTGCTGCAGAAAGTCTTCAACGTGAGTGCAGGCGGGGGAACAGGCGGCGGAGGCACAGGAACGAGTGGTCTGACGCCAACAGGGAGTTCATATGGGTGAGGTGCTTGGCAGCATCGGAAGTCTTTTCAAGACGGCGGCACCGGCGCTTGAAGGCGCTACGGCTGGCGCAGGTTTGTTTGGAAATATCCTCAACTCCATCACGCGCGGACGGGCTGTAGGGAACCTCGAATCAGCCGAGAAGAAGTTTGCGAAGATGACCCCGGAGCAACTCGCCGGACTCGTCTCGCGCGCCGAGCAGCCGCTTGGCCAGGACTTGACGCAAAGCGTGGGCAACCTTGTGCAAGCCGATGTCGCAAGCCGCGGACTCGCGGAATCGCCGGGAGTGTTTGCGGCGACCGAAGCGCAGGCGCTTGCGCCGTACAAACTTGAGCAGCAACGACTGGCGCTTGAACTGGTGATGCGGCAACTCGGCTTGCCGATCGAGTACGCGCAAGCGATTCTCGCTGGCACTGGCGGCAATGTGGATGTGTCGAAGGTTTTGGCGCTGCTCCAGCAGAACAATCCATCGGCGAATCAAGTGCCCGACACTTCGGGAGTGGCCAGCGATACGGGTAGCATCATCCAGGACATTATTTCGAGCGGGATTCCTGCACCATCAGGCGACATTCCCGCTGGATTAGGGGCGTAATGGCGCTCGCTACGCTAGGTTCGGTCCTCCAAGCTGTCGGCGATGCTGGCAGTCAAGTGGCAGAGTCGAAGACTCTTGCCTACCAGCAAAGACTACAGAAGATTTTCGATGCGCTCGGCATCAAGCGCGAGCAGACCGAAGAAGCGCAGCGGGAAGTAAACCTTGAGAAGTCGAAACTTTCGGACGAAGCGAAACTTCAGCAGCAGATTGACGCCGCTGAACGTGTGCTGAAGCGGAAACTCACCGAAAGCGAGAAACTGATTTTCCTGGGTCTTCCCGGCCAGCAAGCGTCGCCAGCGAACGCAGCAGTCAGGCAGCGCATCGAGCAAGGGCTCACGGCGTTGCCCGAAGGCGTGCGCAGAGTCATCGAACCGGCCATCCGCTCGCACCTCGAAGCCGGAGAGTACGACCTGGCGATGAAAGTATTCGATACCGTAGCGGAAAAGTTTCAGGAAGAGCCGCGCCACAAGCCCCAAGTGCTGCGCACGAAAGCAGGCACGCCTTACGGCATGGAAGTGGGCAACGAAGACATCGTGCCGGGTAGCACGAAGTGGAACGAGGGCTACCAGAAGGTGCTGGACGCGGAAGTGAAGGCCGTCGAGGAAGACTGGAAGCGTCAGGAAAAGATAGCCGAGGCGAAGCGCCGTGCGGCGCTGGCAAAAGAGGCTCGTGGGCTGAGCTCGAAGCAGATGGAGAGCATGTTCCGTGATTACGACGCAGCGGAAAAGATCATGGCGCCGCTGAACCGCATCGAGGACGTCGCGGAACGGGCGAAACAGTACGTTGCGGCTCCTACTGGCCCGGGTGACGTGGCGCTATTGCTCGCTTACGTCGAGGCGACCAAGCCGCAGACCGGCTTCCGCTTCACGACGGCGGAACAAAACCTGATTCGCGGCTCGCGCGGCTGGGTCGAAGCTGCTCAGGCTAAAGTAGAGGGAGGTTTCACCGGCATCTTGTTCGGCGACGAACAGCGGAAGATCATCGGGCAGATCATCGACAGCGCTGGTAGTGCGGTCGAAGAGCGCAAGAATAACTACCTACGCGGCATCCTGAAAATCAACCCCAAACTCTACAACATCCTGACGGGCACGGAAGAAGGCGGGCCAACTCCGCCTCCGCCGTTGCCTCCGGGGGCGGTAGCGGTGAGTAATCCCTGATGCCGGACCTGTCCCACGCTCAGACGGCCGTAGACGTGAAAAAGGGCGTCATCTACACGCTCATCAACAACCAGTGGGTGCCGCGCAAGATGAACGCTGCGGAAGTCGAGAAGTACACCCCCAAGGTGGCAGCACCAAAGCCGCCCGAGGAAGAATCGGCGCTCGCTAAGGCAATACGCGGCACCGAGGCCGGCGCATTCGAGGGAGCGGGAATTTCTCTTACCATGAAGCCTGTCGAGGACACGCTGAAAGCGCTCAAGCAGCAGGCCAAGGATGTGCTTGGCTTCTGGACGCTGAAGCCGGAAGCGATGAAGAAGAGTTTGCTCGCCAATCCGCTGGTGGCGGTTCCGCGCGCGCTGGGAGCCAAGAGTTTAGATGTAGCCAGGGACTTGAGCAGCGCCGTTGGCACGGAAGAGTTTGACCCGCAAGGTGACCCTACGGGCCGGGTTAGCGGCGCTCCGGTTGACATCGAAAAAACTTCGCAAGACGTCGCGGCGTTGGCGACGATGCTTGCCACGCTGCGCGGCGGGAGGAGAGCCGCCGAAGCGCCTCTCTCGAGCAGTGAAGTGGCCGGCACCATGGGCAAGGGAGTGCGCTCGGCTATCAGGAGCATTGCGGACGCTAAGCCGATCGACATACAAGAAGCGGCAAGCGCCAGGGCGAAGGAAGCGCGTGAATTTGAGACGCAGGGGCGGGAGAAACTGGCGGAAGCGCGAGGGGCGCACGAAACCGAAGTGCGAGAGCGCGAAACCGCTAAACAGAAAGCGCAGAAGGAAGCCGCCGAGGAGCGTACCAAGAAATTCGAGGAACACAAGGCGACCAAGCAGGCCGCTGAAGCCTCCGCAGCCGAGCGCAAGCGCGTCGAGACGAAGAACATAGGCTTTACCAGAGCTCAACAGGCGCTCAAGACCGCGCGCGACCAGTTAGTGCAGCGAACGCGCCAGATGCTAGACAACACCCTGGCGGCCAAAGAGAAGTACTTCGAGGCCAAGTACGGAGACTTCCGCAGGAAGATTCTGGGAGCGACGGAAGCGAATCCCAAGGGCACGCTGCGCTCGCAACTTAGTCCCATCGGCGAGGATGTGCTCTTTGCGAAGAAAAACATTCTGAAGGGTTCTGAGACCAACATCCAGATTTTCAACTCCATCCTGGGACGGCTGAAAGAGATGATCGAGGCTCCGGACGGCACCGTCAAGCCGCTTGAAGGCCAAGTCATTTCGACCGAAGACTTGCGCGGCTACTCGAAAGAGATGGGCGACGCCATCTACAAGAAAGATGTGCCTTCGGACGTGCGCCAAGCGATCGAGTACGTCCGCGACAAGATTCAGGATGAAGTCGGCGCAACGATTGCGGACAACTTCGGCAAGCCTGCGCTCGAAGCGTACAAGGCGCTCAACCGGGAATACTGGGACTTCAAGAACCGCTGGAGCGACCCGAGCCCGGTGAATCCTCTTCCGCGCATTAGAGATATGCTGCGCGACCCGGCCGTCACGGAGTACGGCGTGCCCATCAGCGACCGCATTGCAGCCATCCTCAAGGGCGAAAAGGGAAAGTCGGTAGCGACGCTGCTAGCCAAGGACCGGGAGTTTGGCGCAGATCCGAAGTTAGTCGATTCGCTGATGGCCGTGGACGCGAAACTAGCGAAGTTCCGTGACTTGTACGAAAAAGTGCCTCCGCAGAAGCCGAAGCATCCCGGCGAGTTCGAGGAGCCTGCCCCTCCGAAGTTACCGCCAGAACTAACCGAGGCCAAGATCAGGCCGCTCGGAAGCCCGCCGGAGCGCTTCGACCCGCAACAGTTTGTGCGGGAACGTGTAGCGAAAATGGCGCGCACTGGCGGAAAGATCGGGATGCTGCTATCGCTCGGCAGTTTCATCACCGACATACTCCACGGAAACGTCGGCGCTACGTTGTCGGCGGCGGAGAAGATTGCGGCGGTGCAGGCAGTAAAAGCGATGATGACGAGCGACTGGTTTCTGGACTGGGTTGCGAAGGAGCAGGGCGCTAAGCCTGGAGCCGCTCCTCGCGGCGGACCGTCTACTCCGCCTCCATCGTACCGGCCAAGCGAGAAAGCGGAGACCGCTAGTGCACCGCGCAAGAGCCTGGGCGCTGAATTTGAAGAAGGCGAGCGAACACACGAAATTGCACGGTACAAGAACATTTTACGAGACCCACGGGCGACGATGGTAGATAAAGTCATAGCGAGACAGAGGTTAGACGAGTTAGGAGCGCAATGATGAGATACGGCGACAGGTACGTTGAAAATGAGCCTAGCGGCACACCAGCAGAATTTTATGCAATGGAATCGAAGATGAAAGGCAAGCGCATGAGCCATAAACGCTCGAAGCGAGCGCACAAGCGCCACGGTCGGCGCAAGGGCAGCCGGTGAAGCGGCACAAGAAGAAGTCGCAGCGCAACCTCCGTGTCTCGGAGAAAATATCTGTGTTGCGCCGTGAGGGAGAGCCGCAGGACAAGGCAGTAGCTACGGCGCTTTCGATGGAAAGGTCACACCGTCTGAGGCGCGGCGGAAAGTACATCCACAAAAGGCACAGTCGCCGAAGGGGAACCGATGAGCAAACATGAAACGCTTCTCCAGTGGTTGAAAGTGGTACTGCTCGGCGCAATCTTGTGCTTCGCGCTCTGGAGTGTCGGCACGCGCCCGCCAGCGGTCAATGCGCAACTCGCAGCGTCGAGCGGGTTCCAGTTTAAGCATGTGACGACTGCGACCAACACCCAAGAGGCGTCTGCGTCGGTAATCTTGCACACAGTGACGATCAACGGCGGCACGGCTGGAGTTGTGACCGTGAAGGACACGAGCGCCTCGGACTGTTCGGGAGGTGCAACGATAGCGGTTATTGAAACAATCGGCACAACGAACCCAGTCACCTTAGCCTATGACCTGCAAACGGCGAATGGCCTCTGCGTGACGACGGCTGCTGCTAGTGATGTGACAGTGAGTTTTAGGTAAAAGGAGAAAACATGCCCACTAATTTCAGATCAAAGACGCCAGCAACACACAGGAACGATAATTTCGAGCGCCGCTTGCGAGAGACGATGGACACAGAGAGTGATCCGGAAATGTTCACGCCCAATAGTGCAGGGGCGGAGGAACTTACGGACTACGTGGAGAACTTCCCATTGGTGAAGGAGTTTGGGCAAACTAACATGAAGTCCACTCGCGGACGCCGGGGAAGCCAGTCTGGTCGTGGCCGCGATCAAGATTAGATGAAGAAATATTTCACCCTCGGCGCTCTGCTGCTCGCAACGGCTGTGCCTGTGCGCAGTCAGTCGGGATTTACTGCGGTGTCCGCAACAGTTACTGATCCTAGTGGTGTGCCATACGCTGGCGGCCACGGATCAGCAGCCTTCGTCCCCTCGCCGAACGCGACCACGCAGGCACTCTTGTCTGGTAGCACTTTCCCCACGGATGTTCCGATTCCCGCGCTCGACAGCTTCGGCGCCTTCACTGGCTTGGCGCTCGCCGACAACAACGTGGTGAGCGACGGGCATTCTTCGCCTCCAGCGTCAACCTGGCGATTTTCGATCTGTTCGCAGGACGGCAAGACCTGCTTCTCGACGACAATGACCATTACCGGAGCGACGCAGAATATCAGCGCCTTGCTCAAGGCCGCGGCAGCCCCGCTCCCGATCAGCAGCTTCACGCAATTTCTGGGACTGAACAACAACTGGACCGGCACGAACAACTTCGCTGGAGCCTCGAACCTGAACGGCGGCGGAGCGCTTGTGGGAACCTTCACCGGCAATAACACGGAAAGCGGCATCGTGACGAACACAGGGACTCTCGTGCCCTGCACGATGGGACCGGGAATCTACATTGTCGGCCCTGCTGCTTGCTCCTCGCTACAAACTTCGATCAATGCAGCGGTAGCTTTAGGTGGTGGACAAGTCTGGGTGATCTCTCCGATTACGATTTTATCCACCGTCACCGTAGGTAGCAATTCTCCATCGCACATTCCGGTAGTCCTTAAAGTCATGCGCCCAGGGGTTATCACCTGTTCCGTATCGGGAACTAATACCAATGACTGCTTTCAGCTTTCGACCGGCTCGCGCATCGAGGGCGACATGGACCCGGACCCGACCTATGCCCAGTACGAAATTGTGCTCGGGGCAAGCATTAACGTCCGAGATGTGATCCGCCCAATAGCCCTAGATGGCTCCACGGAGAGCATCGGCGGTGGAAATATCGGCATCGACGGCGGGTGCAACAACTCATCCTCGGTGGTGAGCATCGTCAACACATCAGAAACCTTCGAGGGAACAGAATGGCACAACGTAGGAATGACCAACTTCTGCGGCAACGGCGGCTCCGGCGCAATCGGATGGAAAATCTATACCGTCGCAGCCGCGACCGATGGTGCCGCCTCGATTGATATCAACGGTGGATGGGACATCCCCACCAACTCAAATCTATGGTTTGACATCAACGGAACTGCGAACACTGCGGTCAATATCAATCGCATCACCTTCCGGCATCACCAGTTCCGCGCCAACGGAACTTCCACTGCGACGATGGGCAAGATCACCTCTGGTGTGAACGGGCAGATCAAGACTATCGGCTTCATCGACTCGAACTTTGGCGCGGCTACTATCTCCAATCAAAACTTTTTGACATTCAATGGCTGTTATTACTGCTACATGATCGGAGGCCAGTTCAGTTTCCAGAGCGGCGCCAACGATGTTGGAGTCGCGCTCGGCAACACCGCAAATCAGCAGAATTTCGGTGACGACTTTCAGGACCTCGGTTTCGCTGGGGCGTGGGCGAATTTAATAACCGATGCTAGGGCTCCAAGCGCAGGGGGTAGTGCGCAGACAATGGTGTATAACGCAGCCGGAACGATGGTCGCACGGTACTCGTCAGACGACGGCAATACAACTGCCGCCCGCTTCAACATTGCTGGCTGGACATTTGACCCGAGCAAGCCACCAGCAGTGATCGTCGGAGACACGGCGACACAGACTCTTAGTAACAAAACGCTCAATACGCCAACGATTTCCGCAGCCAATCCTACTCTCCTTGGCGTGCTAGGCTTCGATGGCGTGAACGCGCTTAAAATAGGCGACGGCACGACCAGCCAAATCGTGGCGGATATAAGCGCTAAGGACACGACCACGACGCACGCAGCGTTCGCCTCAGCGACCGGAGGAATCCTCACGACGCGAGCAATTGCTACGGGCGACATTCCCAACATCCCGCTGAATCAGATCGTCAGCCCAACCGGAGCGGTTGCGACATTCGCGGATGGCAACAACCCAGTGACCGTGAATTGCGCGCAGACGACAGACTCTCAAGACTGCTGGACGTTCGGCGAGACGTCTGCCGCAACCGGCGGAACGCTCACGAACCTGCTAGCGAACCAAGCTGAACTTCATGCTGCGACCGCTTCTGGCTCTACAGCGACTCCGCTCGAAGTCGAGCAAGCAGGCATCACGGCGACTACAGGCCCTCCGCTCGCGCAGTTCGAGAGCACGTGGAACAACGCTTCGCTCGTCGGACAGGGCATCGTCGAGAACGTGACGAACACGAATTCGGCGGCGGGCTCTCTACTACTGAACTTGCGTGTTGGAAACGTGACGCAATTCTCGGCTGATAAAGCTGGAAATTTGGCGATTCCTTCCGGGGCCGCATTTGCGTGGAATGCCGACACAGGCTTGAGCCGCCTCGCAGCCGCGAGCATTGGCGTTGGCAACGGCACGAATGGAAGCGTAACCGGGAATGTAACGGCTACTTCATTCACGACGGCAACCGCTACGCCTGCCGCTAGCGGCGTGCTGCGGGTGGCGAGCGGCGATTCGCTCGGATGCTTCCGCAATGCGGCGAATGGTGCCGACAAGTGCTTGGTCAAAAGCGGCGCAGTCTCAGGCGGCATCTCGGCCGATAGCTTGGATCTTACGCAGTTCGGAATGGAAAAAGTAACCGGGCGCTTGATGGCCGTCGGGACAGTGACAACTTGCGCATTCACGAGCGGCGGCGGCACAAGCCCATCGTGCGCGATTGACACTGGCAGCACGGACCTCGAAGGTATTATCACGCTGACGGCCGGTACGACGCCTGCTGCGCTCGGAACAATCACACTTACATTCTCGGCTACCTACGGAACGAATAAGCCGCCGTGCGTCTACACGTTGAGCAACAACGGCACAGGTGCTTGGAACGCTCGTGGAACAATCATTGATCAGACGCCTTCGACATCAAGCGATCTGTTCAACTGGGATAACAACGGCACATCTTTGACAGGAGCCTCGACTTACAAGATCAACTATTGGTGCGGAGCGAAGTGATGAAGCGTCTGTTCGCTGAAATATTTGCTGGTGCCCTGCTATTGATCTTACTTTTGCATTCTTACAGCCACGCTTCGAGCGTCAACACTACTTGGATTTACAACACTTCCGGAGTCGAGCAGATTGGCGAGCATATCGTCATCGGAACGGCGACTCTTTCTGCGGGAACCGTTACCGTGACGCTAAGCGGAAAAGCCGTATTTACGTCTACTACGAGCTACTCTTGCGGCGTGTCGGATATGACGACGATCAACGCGACTGGATTGATCCGCAACAGCGGCTCGTCATTCACGCTCAACGGAGTGCTTACCGATGTCATCGGGTTCGTTTGTGTTGGCACGTGAGGATACTTCCATGAAGAGACTGCTCATCGCACTATTGATCCTGCTGAGCGCTGCGGTTGGCGCTGAAGCGCAAACAATCTCGGTTTCGCTCTCAGTGACCGACTCAGGAAGCCAATCATGGAATAGTGGGACTTGGTCTGTTGTCCTTGATGGCCCAGTCTCCACGGTGTGTCCTGCGGGAGCGACTCCACCGCAATCGGGCACCTTGAGCGCTACTGGCACGGCTACTATAACGCTCGCTGACAACGCGACTTGCCAGCCATCAGGAACGAAATGGAGGTTCACGGTCTGTCCGCAACCGGGAATTTCCTCGGGGTGCTTTTCTACTTCGCTGGTCGCGGCGCCGACCGTCGCGCTCACCCCTCCGGCCATTTCTATCGCTGTGCCCACCACGCAGCAGGTCATCAAGCCAGTAACCGCTTACGCGGACAGTGAGATAAGCGGCGGTTGGCTCGGCTTCACCTACTACAACGTAACCACTGTGGGTACCCGCCAGTGCACTGCCGTAGGTGCAAGCGGCTGCACGACCTGGGGCGCAGGCGGCGGCGTCAGCCCCATACCTGGAGTGTTTCAATCCAACCTTGATCCGCCACTTTACCAGAACTATTCGCTAACGACTACTGGCGCTCAGGCAGGAATCAATCTCACAGCCACGCCCATCGACACCCACACGATCAGTTGGCGTCCTTCAGGGACAGTTTCGACTTGTACGGTCGCGCTTGATACTTCGCCCGATGGAGTCTCGTGGACGGCAGGAGCGGCTATCCCCGGTCAAACCTGTACGGCTGCTGGTCAATTTTCCACTGCTTCTCCCGTAGTAGCTAACTTCGTCCGGGTGAATCTTACGACGCTGACCGGCGGTGGAACTGTCGCCATTGTCTATTCTGGTCGCTTAGCTCAAAGTCCATTTAGCGAAGGCGGGGGTGGGCCAACGATACCTTGCGCAGGTTCTCCCACCGGCCTTGTCATTAAGCAAGGCGATTACATCATCCAGAACGATACTGGGAACACGGGTGGTGCTAGTTTTACGCTGACATATCGAATGATTCTTGCAACGGGGGAACGCAAAGAGTTTCAGAACGCGGGGCTTGCGGGAGCGGCAGGAAACGGGCCAGCCTACAATTTCTTCCCTCTTCCAGAGGGATGTCTCACTGCCGTTTCCTTGACTCTTATCGGTGGGTCAGTGGACTCCGGTCAAACTGTAGCGCAAGTATTCGTTGGCCGTAACGCCTCTCCAGTTCCGAATGCAAGCTCAACGCAAATTCTAGCTTGCCAACTGAGTTCTAATTATTCATGTGGTTGGCCGGGAACGTGGCGAGCGCCAACAGACGGCCAGGGTCTAAATCAAAGTTGTACGATAGCCAATCCTGCGGCGGGGGCTGATCTTAGCCAAAACATAAACACTGGAACCCTAACTTGCAACGGGGTGAGTGGAATGACCGGCCAGAAACATTGGCTATCCAATATCCGGTTCACCCTAACGACGGATGCTAATGCGGCGGCGCGGCAAGTGTGCATCAAACTCACGAATGCCAACGGAAATGGCGATTACGGCTACTGTATGCAAGCTACGCAGGCCGCCAGTACTATCGTTACATATGATTTCACCGCTGGAGTAGGACCAACGTTTCTAGGTGGTGCTTCGCTCCCGGTCATCCCCACGACAAACGTCGCTGGCACGGCTAACGAAGTCCAGGGAACGTTACCTTCAAACTTTCAATACTTCGATGCGACCGTACTATCAACTCGCATTGTGAATAAACAAGTAGCCGACCAACTCAGTGCAATCGTAGTCCGAATTTTCTGGAGCCACCATGATACCGACTAAAAAACTCACAGTGATCTTGCTGCTGTTCTCGTTTGCTTTTTTCCCGTTGCAAGCAGCAAACACGCTCACGTCGCTGCAAAGCGATACGTTCACGCGAGCGAACGCTCCTAACCTGGGAGCGAACTGGGGAGCGGTCAACAACAATGGCGGTTGTCAAATCGCAAGCAATTTTGCAAAACCGACGAGTACAGCGCAAACAGGATTTTGTTTTTTTAGTTCGGCTGATTGGCCAAACGACCAAGCGGCCCAAGCCACTCTTGGACTTATCACCACCCTGGGAACTGACTTGGCTGATGCAGTCGTTCGCGGCCAGTTCCCGATGAACGGCCCTAGCGGTTACATTGCTGGTTCGTATAATACGAACACCAACGTCCATCTTCTCCGAGCCAACGGTAGTTGTTGTACTGACCTGACCTCGGCTGGAACCGTGGCTCAAGGGGATGTGATCCAGCTTGTAGCTGTCGGCTGCAATCCGGTGAACTTGACGGTATTCCAAAACGGCGTTTCTCGAATCACTTTCACCGATTCGAGCGCCAGTCAGATTTGTGCCGGTTCACCAGGGATTTTGGTCTTCTCTCCGGCCAACGTGGCCAACGTCGGGGTTACAAACTGGACGGGCTATGCCGTATCGAATCCGCCTACAGTGAACAATACGGCGCCATTTCCAGTGCTGACCCGTGCTACGTCTACGAATCTTGGGAATCTGACTGGGGCATCACAGGCGTTACAATTCACGCTCCCCAGTTCAGTGAGCAGAATTCAGATCATCGTCGGGAGTGCATCAGGAACGGCTGCTGCTCCAGCTTGGTCGCTTGAATGCAGCCAAGATTCTGGCACTAGTTGGTTCGGGGTTCCTGCTCAAATCGTTCCGAATGCAGCCCCCCAACTCGGCGACATCTTCCCGATTTACACTCCGTTTTACGATGTGTTCGGCTTAGGAGGTGCTTCTTGCAGGTTTGGTTTGGGCACGACAAGCGGGACAGTGACGGGCACTTTACCTGTGTGGGTGGTAGTTGGATGACCCACCTCTCTCCCTCTCCCCTCTCGGCGCGAAGCGAGGAGGCAACCGCGTGTGGGTGAAATCCTCGTCAAACTCATGGAGTCGCCCGTCGCTCCGCTGGTGCTCTTGGTTCTGTTCTGGCTGGCCTTTCGCACCTTGCGCGCGCAGATAAATGGAGTCGGACGGAAGGGTCGCGCGGTGGTAAGTTATTTGCTAGAGATAGAGGAGGACGAAGCGAAGCGCAAGCGGTTGAACGATTTGACGAAAAGCTAAACATAGGGAATGAACCTGAGAGACACTACCAAAATAGCATGAGAAAGATGTGTACATGAATGGGCGTTACGGGCTGGCACAAACTCCTTGGGAACGAGTGGCTATCGCTATGATCGCGGCCATCGGATCCTACTTCCGAGAAAACCCGCGTGGCGTGATGCCGGGGCAAGGTTTCCTAGCGAATTTTATTAAGCCGTTTCTCGAACTGGAATTTGTGAAGCACGACATTGAAAAAGCGATTAAGGACAACAAGCCGCGCGCAGAGGTGGAACTGGACTTGGCGGAACAAGAAAGTCGGCTTTATCAGATTTGCACAAAGATGCTTGAGCCGCATCACGAAACCTAGGAGGACATCATGGGTAAAATTGGCCAATTCTACGCTTCACTGCCCCGCTGGGTTCAGGGCTTGCTCGTTGCCGTGGAGGGCGGAGTGGTCGGATTTCTGATTCAATGGGCTTCTGACCCGGAGCCGCTATGTTTCTCGCGCGTATGCCTTCGTCACTTCGCCGGCGCCGTTGGCGGGGTTGTCGTGATGAGCATCCGGAACTGGTTAAAACAATCTCCGCTCTCGCGCGACGTTTGGACGCCGGAACAACGTGCAGCGGTAGTGGGTGCTCCAACACCGCCGAAGCCTTGAAGAACTTGCCGCTAAAAGTCGGGTCGAGTCCAAGAGCTCGATTCGGGGGAGCGGCGAGGGGGGCCAGGGCTAATCTGCGGAGAGGGACCTGGCCCTTTGAACTGAAATGCTCCTATTCCTGCTATGGCTTGCGATTTGCGCGGTCTTCTTTTTGCTGCTCACCGATAGGTTGAATGGACTATTTTCCCGCGCGAAGGTGAAGTGGAGGAACTTTTTGCACTGGCTCAGAAGGCGCTAGCGGCTGCAACTCGCCAAGTTCGATCATGCAGCGCTTAATCACTTTGCAGGCGTCGTGACGCACGCGTAACGACCAGCCCGTGTCGAGCCAGATCGCATTGTGCACCCGAAGGAGAAGCATCCAGCGTACCATCGGGACCGCCTTGACTTCGCGGAACTGCCCACACACTTGGTTGCTTCAACTACGCCACCTATTCGCGTGTAGTGTCAAGGGTACTAACAGGACCGCACCCCTCCATGACTCACCATGCCGTAGCCTTCCACGACACGCCTTGCCGAACCAAACACCGCCATAATATGCCATAGCACGCCCACACCGGGACTAACCCGACCTCATCCCATCGAACCGTGCCCATCCGTACCACGCCTGAACATTCCACGCCAAAGAGAGCCTCAGCCCGCCCCGCCTTGCCACTGAGCGGCTTGCCGGAGCCGACCAGGGGAAACTTTTCATAAAAATCCATGCCAAACTCCGCCATGCCGAACCGTGGCCAGCCAGACGGCACCACACCGAAGCGCACCGTGTCCCGCCACAACAGAGGGTACCTCAGCCCGCCCGGCCTTTGGCGGCCCGACCATACCTCGCCAGCACCTTGCCGGACCGATAGCCGGTCACTCCGCGCCCAGGACCACCTCGCCTCAAACTTGCTCGACCATAAAATGCGTAATGGCAAATCGCCCGAATGTTGGCCTGAAATCTCCGACTCCAACGAGTCTGCCAGCAGCTTGAAGCGTTTCGTTCAGCAGCATCGGAGAAATATATTCTGGCAAAAGAATCTGAAACTGCATGCAGGCCTTCCAGCCCTGATACATTGCCGGGCGATGGCGAGTGATTCCGTTTCTTTGAACCATCACGCGGCGCCTATCAATGTAGTCCCAATCCTTGACACCCAGAGAGCACAGGTCATTCAGGCTTACCAGACCAGCCTTGAACAAATCCATTGCAGACTTGCGCGGAGAGCGGGGATCTTGCTTGTATTTCGCGGCATTGATTGCTGCCATTCTGAAATATTCGGCGGGAACACAAAGATTTCCTTCGCGGTCACGGTAAACGTAACTTTCCAAATCATCTTCTTTTTTGGCCTTGCTGCCCTTTGCCGCTTTGCTCTTCGCTTCTACTCCATCAACGCTCCATCGGTGAAAGAGGAACGCTGCGGAGCCTTCCACGCTCACATTGGCGAGATAAGGAAGCCCGCTTTCGATTGCGAAGGCGCCATCATTGCTGACTTGTGCTACGATTGTTGCCGTTTCACCTTTCATGTTTTCTCCTTTTGAATTTAGGTCGGCAACGCTTTCAGAGAGCTTGCCGAACCTTGCCTTACAAGACCTTACCCAAGCTAGCCGAACCCGAACGAACCATACACAAGAAAACCTTGCCTTGGACTACCGAACCTAAACTAATCGAACCATAACAGACCACACCGTACCTCAGCGGAACCAACCTGACCCAGCCTGTGACTCACCAACACCCGTCCCTATCCCGGCTCAGCTTGACACGCCTTAGCAAACACCGAAAAATCACTTTTTCCATTCATGCCCGCAACGGCGACACCAAAATTTACCGTCACGTTTGCGGAAAAGGACAGTTTTACTTTTACAACTCGGACATACTGGCTTGCTCATGCGGAGACATTATAAATGTGTGAGTGTGTGTGTCAAGAGGAAATTTTGAGGCAACTTTCCAGATGATGCCACTGCGACATTCTCTTACCTTCTCGCGCGTTAAAAAAGTAGTGCGGCTGCGAAATTTCATCATCAAATAAAATTAAGTTCACTGCTCCAGTCGTCTCGTTGATGTTGGTGATGATTGCCGGGATGCAGCGCAGCGCGGATTTGTAGAAGTGCACGACACGGCCCACTGAGGGCTTGGGCTTGGAAGGGCTTTCGCGTGCTGGCTCGAGCAGAGGGTCACTCATGGCTAAGTAGCCTCTCGCAAGATACAGAGATGCGCAAGAGCTTTCCCATGATAAAATGCGGCTGAAGTTCACAAGTCCTTTCTAGGAGGACCAATGAAATACCGCATGAAACGCCACGCGGTCCAACAGCCGCTCTCCGAGTCTTTCAGATACATTCCTTTAACACAAGGGCAGAACGCTATCGTTGATGCCGAGGATTTTGAATGGCTCAGCCAGTGGAATTGGTACGCTCAGTGGAACCCTGAGACAAATAGTTTTTACGCACGCAGAGGATTTAAACCCCCCATACATATGTCCCATGCAATTCTTCATTGTATTGGTCATAAGCAACCAGTTGATCACGAGAATCACGATACGCTGGACAATCGGAAAAGAAATTTACGAAAGTGCACTTATAAGAAGAATGCGGCTAACAGGAGAATGCACATTAACAATGTCTCTGGATTAAAAGGTGTTTGCTGGCACAAAGGGCATCGGAAATGGTCCGCTCAAATCATGATTCATGGTAAGCGTAAGTATCTTGGATTTTTCCAATCAGCTAAAGAAGCAGCACAAGCCTATGACAGGGCGGCAAGAGAGTATTTCAAAGAGTTTGCGTATGTGAATTTTCCTTTAGAAGTTACGCCGCAGCGCGAAGAAGATTTTCTGCAATCCGTCGGCACCAGCCGCGACCAAACGTCGGCCAAGTATGAAGTGAGTCGAGAAAAAGCAAGCGATAGCTATCGAAACGCATGATGACCTTCTCGGTGTCGTCCGTCGCTGGCTGGAGCGCCTTACCGAGCAATTCCGCGGCGCGTTCCGGACCTGAGTTGTAGGCGCAGTCGAAGACCTGGAAGTCGAGCTTATCGGGTAGGGTGTCACAACCGACGGCGTCCCAGTACTCTTTCTTGGCTATCGTCTTCGCTAGTTCGATCGGGAAGTCGCGCATGTCCCCGGTGTAGCCGTTCGCTCGGGCCGTGCGCTCAGTGATGCCATAGCGGGTAGCGCCACCGGGGTCGGATGGGTTATCGACGAATCCGCCCTCGGAACCCATTAACTGATCGAATGAACTGTCGAAGTTTTCTTTCATTTGGTGATACGATTCAACTCACCCGTAGTTCGTTCCACATGAATGCCTCACGGCCCACAGCCCTTCCAACTGTGGGCCTTCTTTTTTTAGGCTGGAGGAGTCGTCAACGCTGGCGGTACTTGATGCACTCTCGCTACCGGCACCAGGGTTATCGCTGTGCCCGTTGACTTGACCGTTCCGCCGTCGAGCGCATTGAGGATTTCCGCCATCGCGCTTGTCAGGTCCGTGCATCCTTGGAGGAAAAGCGTTTCGTTGGCAATCTTGTGGCCGCTGACAATCTCGCTCGTCTTGATGATGTTGACCACTAGCGGCGCTGCGGCTGCGAGCTTTGCGGCTCCGCTGCCGGGAGTTTGGATCAGCGCTTCGGCAGTGACCACGACTTGCGCTACGGCGTTCAGGTCATTCGCCACTTTCACGACCGAGCCAGCGACAGCGTTCGCCTTCGAGCCAAAGAGCGGCGCGATGAGCGGCTCCAATCCAGTCAGTATTGCGACTCCGCGTGCTAAAAAAGTGCCCAGCTTTGCTAAAAATGAGATGGTAGTTCTCCCTTCATATGAGACTTATCCCGATTCGCGCGCCACTCTATCACAGAATCGCTGGGTCTTTCCTCGAAATATCCGCTGGCATCGCGCCTTGCTGCGGCCCAGATTGACTCGCTGTGGCTACTGCCAGAGGTTCTAACTCTTCCATCCGTTTGCGTAGCCAATCGCGCTCCGATTTGACAGCGGCCAGTTCTGCTTTCAGTTCGCCGATGCCTGCGCCAAGGTCCATCAGTTTCTTGAGAGCTTCCAGCGTGTCGCTGTTCATGGGTTGTAGCTCCCGTCCCCGCCCTTCAACGCTTCGCCGAGACCGGCTGGGGCTGCGTCGGCTGGGGCTGGCCCACGACCTAATTCGCTGGCATAGAAGTTGCGGTATTGACTGCTTCTCACGTCGCGGAAAACGCATTCTGTTGAATGGATTGGCCGACAAGAGCACTTTAATTTTGGTCCCGGCTGTTCGGTTTGGGATGAAACGCGTGCCAATATGTTCATAAGTAACCCTGCTACGCTAGAACACAACATCACGCCATCTTGCTTGCGCAATTCTGAGATAGCTTCTTGCAGATAGGCTAGCAATCTTGTTTCATCGCGCAGTCCGCCAGTCGCTTGCGGAGCAGCGGAGGCCTGCGCATTGACGAATAGTTTCCAATGTTCGCAAGGCTCCTGAGTGTGCCCACAGGAACTACAATCAAAGCCGTGTGCGTTATTCCAAGTGATCGTTTCGCTCATCGCTCGCTCCCTCCTGTTCCTGGCGCGCGGTCGCGGGGCCGCTCTTGCAAAAGCCTAGACAGATTCATGGCTGCTATTCCAACTAGGGCAACACACAAAATCAAGGCGAACCACCAGGGCACTACGAAGAATTGGAAAGCGCCGAAAAGCGGATAGGCCACTACTTTGAAGATACGCAATGCTCTCATCGTGGCTCCTTCGGCGGCTTCGCCGCGGGCACGGGCTTCGACGGAAATCCTAGAGAATCCTGAGCCATCGTGGAAGTTTCGTCGGCTATCTTGGCGTCTTCAGCCGCTTGTTGCCGCTCTTCTCTGTCGCATCGCCTACAAGACTGACAAACTTCGCATTTGCCGTGAGCGCACGTAATCCCGCTTCCACAAAAGCAACACTTCACGAATGCGCGCTGAACGTCGTCGGACTTCACGCCGCTCCAAAAGCTCATTGCTCCTCCTTCGGTGGTTTCGTGCTCGGGGCGCTCACGCGAGACACTCCC